>Ga0210400_10002811_pt1 | contig 15704 bp, 14 predicted proteins | sample IncBWH26MmetaG_FD_155456 | JGI IMG/M metagenome (GOLD analysis project Ga0210400, IMG submission 155456) | Forest soil microbial communities from Barre Woods Harvard Forest LTER site, Petersham, Massachusetts, United States - Inc-BW-H-26-M | ecosystem: Environmental > Terrestrial > Soil >... | reverse complement strand
ATCGGGTTAAGGCAAATAACGAAGATAGGAAAGCCTGGGATTTGAACGGAATTAAACCTTATTTCTTTACTCTTACATTAAAACCATTAAGGAAAATTTTTCAGTTTCTTTAGCACAAAGGTGCGAAGGCGCAAAGTTTAACAAAGATTTTTTAAAATTCAGATTGCACTTACCTTTAACCTCTTAGTATCTTTGCGCCTTAATGCAAATATCAACACGCCTAAAGATTACACGCACAATATTTATCACTCTTCGCTTTCTCAAAACACTCCTTCCCTTCCCTGAAAGAAAAATATGCCAGAGCCAAAGAACCAATCGTATCTACATAAGGCAAATGAGTTAATTCGTAAATGCCGCTTGAAATGAGCAGCACTATCGACATATAAATACACACCCTTGTACATTCTGCATCAGCCAATATCGCTTCCGAATTCAGAGCCCTGCCCGTTTTCATTTTTCCGGCAAGTAAAATCAACATCACAACAATAGAAATTAAAGAAATAATAACTCCCCATAAAGTCGTACTTGGATTAACCCTATTAACGGCATTATAAACACTTGTAATTACTAATCCCGCAACCAAAACGTAAAAACCAATTCCGGTAATTTTTAATGCGGTCTTTTCAAATTCATCGCGCTTACTTTCATTATTTTTACGAATACGTATAATCATATGCGCAATACCCAATCCCGAAATAAATTCAATAAAACTATCCACCCCAAAACCAAAAAGTGTGAGACTCTCGTCTTTATATCCGAAAAAAACAGCAATTACACCTTCAATAATATTGTACACAATCGTAAAAATTGCAAGAGCAAAAGCGGTTTTATATAATTTTTGAGTATAAGGCATGTTGTTATTTCTTCACTAAGATAACATCCGCAGGTTTATAAACTATTTTTTTGAAAGGACAGTTATAAACTTCGTCGTTGTAAGTTGTGCATAAAGGGTAAACATCTCTATCCGTTAATACACTAGTTTTTGGTTGAAACCAACCGCCGTTTGCAACTCCGTCTGTGTCTGCAATTTTAATTTTGTATTTCTCAATAGGAAATCCGTCGTAAACGGTAGTTACATAATTATTGCGCGCAAAAGGAAATCGGATTTTATGTATTTCTGTAGGGTTATTATTGTCAATATAACCTCTGAATGTTGTGTGATCCGGGTTTTGCCGGAACCAAACAGTATCGTTCACCCATTTTTTATCCATATAACGGTAACTAAAAAAAGGTTTGCCAAGACTATCTTCCAGGTAAATTTTTAATCCGGGAATAATACCTGCGCTATCGGCCGAATGTATATTTAATACAAGGATAGCCGAACCATCAAAGGGACAATGTTGCGCGCGTACACTTATCCATGCGGATAAAAGAAGGTAAAAAGTTCGTAATTTCTTCATGAATAAATAAGCATCAAAAACCCTGCCTCATTTATTTTTCTTACATTCATACTGGTTATGAGCGGGAGAAAATTTATATTCTTTTTTGTTATCCCGCTTATTTTATCACTACCCTCCTGCTCACTTCAAAAAAGGCATTACAGAAGCGGGTTTTATACGGAAAAAAAATCGCACGTAAGAAATTCGACTTCCGTAAAAGTTAATTCTCAGGAAAACATTGGGCTAAAAAAATACTTACTCTTAACAAATTTATCGCAACCACTTACTTTCGCTGAAAAAAACGGGTCACTGCAATTACAGAAACAAAAAACTCCGGGGCTACATCAAAAAAAATTATTTGTATCGTTACTTTCAGTAAATCCGGTTAAAAATTTTACCGTGCGAAAGCCCGGTATTAAACCGGCATTTCTTTCGGGAATACTTCCGAATCATGTGGCAAAAGCGGGGCTTCGTATGGCAATTATAAGCCTGCTTTTTTTATCCATTGCTTATTACATCTTTTTAAAATTTCCGGACCTGGTTTATATAACCGTAACTTTACTTATTATAACTGCCATTTTTGCGCTGGTTTCAATAATAGCATCTGCAAGTGCGCGCACCGACAAAATTAATAACTCAAAAACCTGGCTTGGCCTCGCTTCATTTGCAATTGTTTTAAGCGTTTTAATACTTTGTGCAACCGCACTGTTTTTTATTTTACTATTTTAGCAGATATGTCAACACCACAAGAAACAGCATTCAGCAGATTATTAAAAATAATGGATGAGTTGCGAGAGCAATGCCCATGGGATAAAAAACAAACTTTTGAGAGTTTACGTCACCTTACCATTGAAGAAGTGTATGAACTTGGCGATGCTATTATTGCCAAAGACATGCAAGAGCTTAAAAAAGAATTAGGCGACGTTTTGTTACATGTTGTTTTTTACGCACGCATTGGCTCTGAGACGAAAAATTTTGATATAACCGATGTCATCAATTCAGTGTGTGATAAATTGATTGAGCGCCACCCGCATATTTACGGAGATGTGAAAGTAGAGAACGAAGAAGACGTAAAACAAAATTGGGAAAAAATAAAACTGAAAGAAAAAGGCGGAAACAAAACTGTGCTTGGCGGAGTGCCCAGGGGTTTGCCCGCTATGGTGAAAGCCCAACGTATGCAGGAAAAAGCACGAGGTGCCGGTTTTGATTGGGAAAAACCCGAACAGGTTTGGGAAAAAGTGGAAGAAGAAATGAACGAATTGCACCACGAGGTAAAAACAAAAGCATCTGAAGAAAAAATTGAAGGCGAGTTCGGCGATTTACTTTTTGCCTTAATTAATTACGGAAGATTTATTGGCGTTAATCCCGAAAACGCTTTGGAGAAAACAAATCAGAAATTTTTGCGCCGTTTTAATTACATGGAAGAAAAAATTAAAGCGCAGGGTAAAAACTTAGCCGACTGCAAACTGGATGAGATGGATGTTTTTTGGAACGAAGCGAAAAAATTGGGCTTATGATTTTTGTAAGCTAAGGCGCAAACTTTTTTTACGGCCAGGTTAATTGTGTGTTCTCACAAGTATTATAATGATAAATTATAGTTCCACTTTTCCAAATTCCCGAAGGAAATAAGGTGGTGTCCGGCTTTCCATTTTTTATACATTTAAAAGAATACGTTTCCGTATAATCGGTTTGGCCATGTTTTGGATAGCCTCCGGAATAGATTCTGTCTACTTGATTAAATTGGCAATCCGGTGCGAAACTGTAATAGTATGACGTTTTAAAATTATATATCAAATAATACATATTGTGCGCCGCATGAAAATCATAAAAGCTAATATTTAAAGTATCTATTCCGTGTGCAGTAAGACTATCAAAGACAATTTTATTATACCAAAAGATATGGTAAGCTTCCTTAACAGGATAATCCACACACTCACTATTGTCGGTTGCATTACAACTCTCACAATAATTTGATGCATTTGGATCCCTGCAACCTTTTCTTTTGCAAGAAATCAAAGACACCAACATAAGAAGTGAGAGAAATACGGAAAGCTTTTTCATATTGAACTAAAGGTATGAATAATTCATTTATTTTATTTGATGTTGTATTAGCGTTAGGGATGCGGAAAGTATTAGCCCCCCGCAGGAACGAGGAGGCCGCAGCGAAGCGGAGCCTGTAGCAGCCCGACGGCGACCCAAGGAGCCGGAACGCCCAAAAATACAACCGTCTGAAAATCTATAAGTTAGCCAAGTTGTTCATTTCCGTTTAATTCCCCTATTCATAAAATTCCCGATTGATTTCCAAAGTTTTAATAAAAAATCCTTTAGCTACCCCTGCTTTATGGTATATTTGTACCCCCGTTTTTCAGGGAAAACAGGGATAAAAACAAATCATTATAAACCCCTCTTTAGCGCCCTGCACACTAAGGATACAATGTGAAAGATAATGTCACAAATTGAAAATGAAACTGTAGTTGCACCGGCAGAATTTGACTGGAGCACGATTGGAAAAAAACAAGATAACTATTCTGTAGCAGACCGCCAGAAATTAGAAGACTTGTACGAGAAAACTTTAAAAACCGTTCATAACCTGGAGGTTTTAGAAGGAACTGTAGTTGCTGTTAATGCCCGCGAGGTTGTTGTTAACATCGGTTACAAATCAGACGGTGTAATTCCCCGTAACGAATTTAAATATAACCCCGATTTAAAAGCCGGTGATAAAATTCCCGTATTTATTGAAGAACAGGAAGACGCAGGCGGGCAATTAATTTTATCGCACAAACGTGCACGCGCGGCCTCTTCATGGGATCGTATCTGCAAAGCGCTTGAGACCGATGAAATTATTAAAGGTTATGTAAAATGCCGTACTAAAGGAGGTTTAATTGTTGATGTTTTCGGTATCGAAGCTTTCTTACCCGGTTCGCAAATTGATGTAAAACCCATTCGTGATTACGACGTTTACGTTGCAAAAACAATGGAGTTTAAAGTGGTTAAAATCAATAACGAATTTAAAAACGTTGTTGTATCGCATAAAGCACTTATTGAAGCTGAGATTGAAGCTCAGAAAAAAGAAATTATCGGTAAACTTGAAAAAGGCCAGGTACTGGAAGGTACTGTTAAAAACATTACTTCTTACGGTGTGTTTATTGACCTTGGCGGTGTTGACGGGCTTATCCACATCACTGACCTTAGCTGGGGCCGTATTTCTCATCCTGAAGAAATCGTTAAGCTTGACGCTAAAATCAATGTGGTTATTCTTGACTTTGATGATGACAAAAAACGTATTGCACTTGGCTTAAAACAATTAACTCCTCATCCTTGGGATGGCCTTGACGCTAACCTTAAAGTTGGCGATAAAGTAAAAGGTAAAGTGGTTGTGATGGCTGATTACGGAGCTTTTGTTGAAGTTGCTCCGGGTGTTGAAGGTTTGATTCACGTAAGTGAAATGAGCTGGAGCCAACACCTACGCAGCGCGCAGGATTTCGTAAAAGTGGGAGATGAAGTGGAAGCTATCGTTTTAACTTTAGACCGTACCGAACGCAAAATGAGCTTAGGTATTAAACAACTAACTCCTGATCCCTGGAGCTTTATTACTACAAAATATCCGAAAGAATCTAAACACACGGGAACTATCCGCAACTTCACCAACTTTGGTGTGTTTGTAGAGTTAGAAGAAGGTGTTGACGGTTTAGTGCATATCTCTGACTTATCGTGGAGCAAAAAAATCAAGCACCCGAGCGAGTTCTGCAAAATCGGCGATAAAATGGATGTGGTAGTATTGGAGATTGACGCGGAGAACCGCCGTTTATCTTTAGGCCATAAACAATTGGAAGAAAATCCATGGGATGTGTTTGAAACAGTATTTACTATTGACAGCATACACCGCGGAACTGTTACTTCTATTAACGATAAAGGTGCCGTGATTGGTTTACCATACGGTGTTGAAGGTTTCTGCCCTATTAAACATTTGGTAAAAGCTGATAAAAAACAAGCCGCTCTGGAAGAAGTGTTGGATTTTAAAGTTTTAGAATTCAGCAAAGACTCTAAGCGTATTTTAGTATCGCACGCGCGCACGCATGAAGAAGGAGCAAAATACACTCCTGAAAAAACGGAGAAAGCTTCTAAAGCTGCTGAGCACGACGACACTAAGAAAGCGGTTAAGAAGATGAAAGATACACAAGAGAAAACCACTTTAGGTGATATCTCTGCACTATCTGATCTGAAAGATAAAATGGACGGTAAAAAATAACCGACCTTACCCCTTCCCCTCTCTTTACAGGAGATGGGATTAAGAAGCCCTTTGGGGGTGGTTCCCCGAAGGTTTAAGCTAAAACACCTTCATTGGTTTTTAGTTTTTTGAGTAGGAGCCCCGTTGTAAAAGACGGGGTTTCTTTTTTGTATATTTGGTAAGCTGCAAAGATTATAAAAACCCTACAAGGTAAGCTATACATTATTTTAATCGACAATAAAACGGACAAATGATTCGACTTTTCATTGACAACTATAACGGTGATATGTTTTTAAGAATTGACACTCTACCATCCCAATTAAAAATAGCGGATTGTTATTATTTGTTCGACTTTCTTGAAATAAGTGACAGCGACATTGACAAGCTAAACTTAAAAGACCGAGACATTACAAAATATGGCGTGATTGAATTGCTTAAATATTGGAAAGCCAGAATTAATAGTATTACGCAAGGACAGAATATTTTCCTTCCCTTTGACATAAGCGACCAATCTGTTAGCGGGCTGTTGCTTGAGAAAATAAAAAAAGGTTTTAAAACCAAATTAGTTTACACTGACATGCAGGGCGCAAATATTTGTAGATCGCAATTTGACAAACAACTAATCGAGGACAAAATTGAATTCCACTCTAACGAACAAGATGAATGGTTAATTAGTGAAGAAGGCATTTATGGTGGACTTGAATGGAGTATTAATGAGTTGAAAATAAAAACGACCGCATAACAGTACGCGGAATTCCCAATGGGGAACATTTGTACAAAAAAAATGAAACGACTATCTCTCTTATTTTTGGCAATTATTTTTTCAGCCACAATGCTCGGGCAGAAATATTTGACTATAGATATCAGAGCGAAGGCAGATAGCATTTTTAAATCTCTTATCGGCGATACATTGTTCAATAAGTATTGCACTTTTGATACGGCAAATACACTTTATCTGTATAAAACTATTTTGAGGGAAACTCATTGGGAAAGACTTTATCAGAATAAAAGTACGAAAGGAAAATTAGTAAAAGTAAAAGCGAGATGGCTTGTTTCAATTCCTTGTCCTAAATGCCCCGTATATAATAAAATAAGCAGGGAGATTGATTTTGAGCTTGACAAGTCACTGCATCTCATAGAAAAACTTAATCTTGATTTTATTCCTGACTTTTTTTTGAAAGGGGACAGTTGCCGTTTAATCACTAAAGAAAAGGCCTTGAGTATTGCCAAACAACAAAACCTTAAGCAAGGAACAGAGCCTTTACGAATTGAAATTTATTACGATACAAAACAAAAAATGTTCATTTGGAAAATACAGCAAGTCCTTTCCAGGAAAAAAGATGCTTACAATAACGACTACGGGGAAGTTGATGTATTAACTATTGATGCATCAACCGGACACGTAGATTCACACCAAACACTTTATTACGGGCCGGTATACTAAAATGTATGGCATTTATGAAGTTATGTATAAAGTCAGTAATCGTTACAGCATACAACAATGGCCAACGCGGACGAAAAGGGAAAAAATTTGTATCTTAATGCTTTAAGTTTCGTTATACTCTTAAAATAGTCGCATGAAAAAAATAATCCTTTTATTATTTTTTGTTCTTTTCATTTTCAAATCCTTTCCCTGCGGGAATTATTATTTCGCTTTAAACAAGGAAGGAAACCTTATTCCTTTAGGTTACGACTGGAAATTTCCTTTCAGTAAAAATTTTAGCCCGGAATTGAATGTACAGAAACTGCAAAAGCTGGAAAAAAAATTACGGAAAGAAAAAAATTTCATGTTGCTTTCGGATTACTCGCTTTGCCTAATGAAACTGGGTAAATCAAAAGAGGCAGCTGAAATACTTAAAGAACTTTATCTCCACTATCCCAACGAATATAAAATTGCGGCTAACCTTGGCACCGCTTACGAATTAATCGGAGAAAACGACAGCGCGTTGAAATATATTAAGCGTGGGATTCAACTTAATCCCGACGACCACGAAGGAAGCGAATGGATACACGCAAAAATCCTTGAAACGAAACTGGAATTAAAAAAGAATCCCGCATTCTTATCTTCCCATTCTGTATTACAACTTTCTGAGAAACAGAAAAAAGACAGCGTCGTTTTTTATCATTTAAGCATTCAGTTAAAAGAACGTTTTCCTTTTACTCCCGGCCCGGATCCTATTATGGCGAGCCTTATGGCAGACCTCGGCGACCTTTCGTACAATGTGAAATCTATTGAGTATGCGAAGGCTTATTATCAAATAGCCAAAGTTTATTACGGCAACACAAACCCGGAACTTGAAATGAAAATAAAAGAGATTAGTAAACTGATGAAAAAATATGAAACAGTTAAACCTGAACGTGTTGATTATTTTGAAGGAGACAGAATAAAAATTCACGGAATTAATTACAAAGATTTAATTTCTGAAAATAATGAAAGTAATTACAAAGTAAATTGGGATAAAATAAATGCAAATGTTGATTCCCTACTGGCATTAGTTGATTTTACAAAAACAGTTACTGAAATTGTATACAAAGAATCTGCCACAACAATTGATGAGTTAAAATTAATTCCTGAACACAAAGACAGTTCTTTAAACAAAGATACTGCTACTAAACAAAACACCCCTCCATCCATTATACTACGTAAACCTCTTCCCGGCGAATACAATACTATGTGGATTTATGGAGCAGTCGGCTTTCTTGTATTAATCGGAGTAATTTTCCTGATATTGAAAAAGAAAACAAAATAATCACCACTCATATTTTGTGCCGTCCACATTTTTTTTAGAACGCCACAGGGTAAACTCTGTAAGTGGCTAACCCAATTTAAAATACCAGCCTAAAGAAGGCATAATTCCCGTTTCAAAAGTACCCTGAAACGCGCCTCCGAAATCCATGTAAGCTCCGATCGTAAAACCAAAATGGCTGGTCAATGAAACAGGTTTATTTAAAGTTTGTCCGTCCTTTACAACATAATTACTATAAAAAACAGGGGAGAATAAAAACCTCAGATATGAGCCTGATACCCAAAAATTATACGTTGTATCCGTTCGGTTATAAAAAGTATATCCCCAACTTTCCGAACGCCTCCTTTCAAGACTGGCTGAGTATACAACGGTTTCAAAAGGAATTGTATTATTTACTCCCATATTAACATGAAAATTTCCGGCATAAACCTGTGTTCCCAATGAAAATCCGTATTGAATTAGTTTTTTTACGAGACATTGGTTGTCTATTCGCCAGTTATAATTATGCTTCCCGTCTACTTTTTCTGCAACATCTTCTTCACTCCTTTTAATATGTTCATTAAAAAACCAGGTATAACGATAACCGGCAGTATACATTATTTTTAAACTGGTATCTCTTTTTCCTTTAGAATTGTATGTAGAGTCACTAAAATCTCCCAAAATTAGGGACGCGTCAATGCGTGATTCCCTATAGATTGCAGGGCGTTTAAACCTGGAAACTCCTAAATTAAATCCGCAATATTTAGAAAAGAAAACATCACCTTTAAAATCGAGCCCGCTTTTAGGAATGGCATAAGGATCGTTCCGTACTATAGTATAATTAAAATTTTCTCCCTGCGTTTTATTATAAAAAGAACCCTTCTCTCCCGCTTCGCAGGGCAATTTTTTTTGAGCAAAACATATGCCACAGGTAAGAACCAAATATAGAGTAAGAAACCTTTTCATGACAGGAAATTAAACAATACCATCAAAGGTTCAGCCACGTATTGCTTAAGGAGTTAAAAAAAGTTAAGAGTGAAAACCTGCTTTTACCCGAAGTGCAGCTCTAACCGCAGAAGATCTCAAAGTATTTTTTATATTTGGTAAATGAATCCGCCCAAAATAATTTTACCGGCAATTATCTTTTTTGCGGGCTCTTTTTTGTGTCGCTCTCAGCAAAAATCAACCCCGGCCGATAGCGCCTTCATCCTTAATTTAAACAATTTAAGTGTAAAAAGCAGAACCGGGGGCAATCTTGATTCGTCTATTTACTACGCTACCCTTGGAAAAAACCTTTCTGAAAAAACCGGTTATAAAAAAGGGCAGGCGGCTTCTTGCCTGAATATTGGCAATGCTCACCTGGCAAAAGGAGAATTTTCGACAGCGCTGAGTTTTTTTATAACTGCGTTGAAATTATATAAAGAAACAGAATTTAAACAAGGCATTGCCAATGCTTACAATAATCTTGGTTTTACCAATACTAATATGGGTAATTATCCGGAAGCTCTTAAAAATCATTACGCCGCACTTGCAATAAGAGAGCAAATCGGGGATAAACGCGGTACTGCCGCGTCCTATTCCAATCTGGGTCTTGTAAATATTAAATTAGGAAATTTTTCAGAAGCTTTAAAAAGCCAGAACGCCGCTTTAAAAATACGTAAAGAGATAAACGATAAGGAAGGCATGTCCGCTTCCTACTCAGGCCTTGCAAGCCTGCATATGAATCTCAAAAAATATAATGAAGCGATAGAGTTATACAAAATTTCTGCAAAACTCTATGAAGAATTAGGTGATAGTATAAGTTCGTTATATGCCTATAACGGAATTGGAGCAATTAAAATGGAAACGGGTAATTACGACGAGGCGCTTACCTATTTTTTTATATCTTTAAAAATTGCCGAAAAAGCAGGAAGCACGGAAGGGGTTGAAATAGCTTTAGTAAATATCGGCACAGTTTATTGCAAGCAAAAAAAATACGCCGAAGCCGAACGATTTGCAAACAAGGCTTTAATAATAGCCAAAGAAATCGGCGATATTGAAACCATTAAAGAGGCCAACCTTTCTCTCAGCGAAGTATACGAAAATACCGGTAGAAAAAAACTTGCGTTAGAAAGCTATAAAGATTTTATCGGTGCACGCGACAGTTTACTGAACGAAGAAAATACCAAGAAAGAGGTACGCCTTGAAATGAATTATGAATTTAATAAAAAAGAAGCGGCCGGCAAGTTAGAACAGGAAAAAAAAGAAGCCATTGCGGCAGCAGAAAGTAAGAAACAACACATTGTTCTGATTCTTGTTTGTTGCGTTCTGGGGCTTGTTTTTATCTTTGCGGTGTTTGCTTACCGGAGTTATTTGCAAAAGCAAAAAGCGAATATTGAAATTATCAGACAGAAGGAAGTTATCGAAGAGAAACAAAAAGAAATTTTAGACAGCATTTATTACGCAAGAAGGATACAAGAAAGTTTAATGCCGAACAACAGCTATATTGAAAAAAATTTAAAGCGATTATTAAAGGCCTAAAACAGAATTCGGAAATACTTCAAATTCTGTTTTCCTGTTCCTGTTTTCTCTGTTTGCGGTACGAATTAACCATCATAAAAACTCCAAGCAAAATAAAAGGAATGCTCAGGTTTTGCCCCATTTTTAAATCAATTTTATTTTCCCAATCAACCTGCGCTACTTTAAAAAATTCAGTTAAAAAACGCTGGGTAAAAAGTAAGACGCAAAACAGGCCGAACATAAACCCGGGAGGAAGTATGTGTCGCTTATATTTCCAAAGATAAACCATAAGCACAATTAAAAACAAACAAAAAATAGCCTCATACAATTGCGAAGGATGTCGGGCCGGGACCTTATCCAATCCATGCATATGATATTCAGCCGCATCATCGCCTTTAATAAATTTAAAACCCCAGGGCAAAGTAGTAGGTAAACCAACAATTTCAGAGTTCATCAAATTTCCCAAGCGTATAAACATTCCTGAAAGCGGCACAACCAAAGTAATGCGGTCGAACAACCACATACGGCTCTCACCTGTTTTGCGGCAATACAGCCACATAGCCAGAATAATTCCGATTGCCCCGCCATGACTCGCTAATCCGCCTTCCCAAATTTTCAATAAGTTAAGCGGGTGAGAAATATAGCCTTGTTGCACAACATCGCCGGCTTTATCTGTAACATCAAACCAGGGACCGTAAAACAAACAATGCCCGAGTCGTGCACCGATAATAGTGCCCGCAACAATATAAATGGTTAAAATGTCGAGGTATTTTGCAGGTCTTTGTTCTATTTTAAAAATTTTACCCATTACAAACTGACTACTTAAAAAAGCGCAGGCAAAAAGTAAACCGTACCAACGCACAGGCCAGTGTATTCCCGGGATGGTAAACATTTCCGGATTCACATCCCAGACTATGAAAAGCAGATTTTGCATTTTAAAGTGTTCAAAAATACGCAAAACTTAGGGTATTTAAAGCTTTTGTAAAAGTTAATTTCGGAGTATGATAAACGTGGCCATTTTTGCCTCGGGCGAAGGCACCAACGTAGAAAACCTGATTAAACACTTCGCCACCGGCAAAGAAGTAAAAATCAAATTAATTGTAACCAATAACCCCGAAGCGGGAGTGGTTAAACGCGCCGAAGCCTGTAAAAAAAATATCCAGATTGTTTCGAAAGAAGCGTTATCAAATTATACAGAGCAACTCATTAATTTTTTACAAACAGAGAAAACCGATCTAATCGTGCTGGCAGGTTTTCTTCTTAAAGTTCCCGAAAAAATAGTAAAAGCATTTCCCCAACGTATTATAAACATACACCCTGCCCTACTGCCCGCACACGGAGGAAAAGGCATGTACGGCAAACGTGTGCATGAAGCTGTATTAAAAGCCGGCGATAAAACAAGTGGTATTACAATTCATTATGTGGACGAAGAATACGATCGCGGAGAGCATATTTTACAAGCTGCCTGTCGCGTTGAAAAAACCGATACACCCGAAACGCTTGCCGAAAAAATTCACGAATTGGAATATTTTTATTTTCCGAAAGCTGTTGAAAAAGCAATTGAAAGATTAAAAATCCATAATTAATGGCAAAATTCCCTTCTGTTAAATCCCTCCTTTCCGAAAGCACACAAACCTTGTTTCGTTTTCCAATGGCCTTACTTTCTGCTATTGCAGGTTCCGGTGTAGCGCTTTATTTATCTTATCTGAAATACATGGATCATGAGGCTCAGGAAACAGGTGCCTGTTTACTCATGATTTGCTCATATGGATTAACTCTGTTTTTTTCATTAAGCGTTTTTTCGGAAAGAAAAAATTATTCCAACACAAAAAAAATAATTATTCAGTCGGTTGCGCTTGTTGTATTAGCAGGTTATTATATTTATTTGCGCAACTATTTTATTCAAATAGAATTTGTTCGGTATGCGCTCATTAACGTAGCTTTACATTTACTTGTATCCTTTGCCGCTTACACAGGTAAAAATAATTTAGCAGGCTTCTGGCAATTTAATAAAGCACTTTTTCTGCGCTTATTTTTTGCTGTCATTTACAGCGGAACTCTTTACCTCGGTATTTGCCTTGCTATGATGGCGGTTGACGAACTCTTTAACGTAAAAATTGACGGCCAGAATTATTTCAGACTGTGGATTATTATTGCCGGTGTATTTAATACCTGGTTTTTCCTTGCCGGCGTTCCAAAAAATTCAGAAGAGCTTAATCAAAGTGAAGAATACCCCAAAGGATTAAAAATATTTACACAATATGTGTTATTGCCTTTGGTTACACTTTATTTGTTGATTCTTTATGCTTATATGGGTAAAATTTTATTGTCGCAAAATTTACCTAAGGGCTGGGTTTCTTATCTTGTAATCGGTTTCTCAGTTGCAGGAATTCTTGCATTATTACTTATTCACCCCATACGAAACAAAGAAGGCAATAATTGGATTCATATTTTTTCCAAATGGTTTTATGGGGCACTTTATCCATTGGTGATTATGCTCTTCGTTGCCATCGGCCGTCGCATAACCGATTACGGCATAACCGAAAATCGTTATTTCATTATTGTTCTGGCAATTTGGCTTGCTGCTGTCTCAACGTATTTTCTGTTCAGTAAAATTTCTAACATAAAATATATTCCAATCAGTTTGTGTTTAATCGCACTGCTGAGTTCATTCGGTCCTTGGGGAGCATTCAGTGTTTCGGAGAAAAGTCAGCTTACTGTGTTAGAAAATATTTTAATCAGAAACGAAATTTTAAAAAACGGAAAAATCGACAACAAACACAAAGAGGTTGCCGATACGATTGCTGAGCAGATTACATCCATTGTAAGATATTTTAATGAAATGCATGGTTTTCAAAAATTCAAACCCTGGTTTAATCAAAATATTGATTCACTTATTGCCGATTCGGTGCGTTGGGGAAGGGTCACCAATATTTTAAAATTAATGAACGTGCAGGAGACCTATAATTATAATTACTCACGTGATGAAAACGGAGTGACTACTCACTATTTTAGTTATTATCCCGAATACGAAGACAGCAGAGTAAAAGAAATTTCGGGCTACGATTACGAAATTAATTTCAACGCCAACTGTTATTCAGGGTACAATTATGACACTAAATACAATTTAGGCAAGGATACATTTATGTTCGGCATCACCAAAGATTCTTTAAATCTTGAAGTAAAAAAGAACGGAGCAGTTTTACACAAACTCGGTTTTACCGGTTTCATAAAAATAATAAATGATTCCTGCAAAAAATTAAACGGCTATAGCAGTGCGGTACCCGTGCGTTTTATGGAAAGTGTTTATGAAGACAGTACTTTGAAAATCAAGTTGCAGTTTAACAGTCTGTATGGTTATACCAAAAACAAAAAATATAAAACCAATAACGCGGGTGGTAATTGCTTAATTAAACTAAAAAGCCCTGCACCAAGATAAAATTTATGGCAAAGAAAGATAAAAAACAAAATACGTTCCTCTTCGAAGAAATACTGGACATCTTCAAACACAATGCATCCAAACAACTTAACTACCGCCAGGTTTCGGCAATGGCAGAAATTACTGATGAACCGGGCAGGCTTGCGGTGATGGAAGTTCTGGAAGCCCTCTCTGAAAAGGGTCTCATTGAACAAAAAGAATCGGGCAAGTTTCAATTCAAAATGGCTGAACGAAGTATTACCGGCCGTATTGATTTTACAACAAGCGGTTCAGCCTACGTAATCACTTCCGAAGTCGGCGAAGATATTTTTATCCAGAAGGGCCGCACCATGGATGCACTTAACGGCGATACCGTAAAAGTTTTGGTAAGCAGTTTCCCCGGAAGAAAGAAAGAAGGCATAATAACACAGGTTATTGAAAGAAAAAAAACTGATTTTGTGGGAACAGCACAAGTCGGGCCGAAAAATATTTTTGTAATTCCCGACAACCACAAGTTGCATGTTGATTTTTTTATTCCGCGCGAAAAAAGTAAAAACATTAAAGACGGGCAAAAAGCTTTAATAAAATTATTAAAGTGGAACACTGCCGAGCCGAGCCCGATTGCAGAAGTAGTCGAGGTACTGGGCTATCCCGGATCGCATACCACCGAGATGCACGCCATCATGGCCGAGTACGGTTTACCGGACCATTTTCCGGACAGCATTGAAGCCGCAGCAAAAGGAATTTCTACAAAAATTACCGAGGAAGAAATAAAAAAACGCCGCGACTTCCGCGATATTTTAACTTTCACTATCGACCCGCACGACGCGAAAGATTTTGACGATGCACTTTCGTTCCGCAAACTGGAAAACGGAAACATGGAAGTGGGCGTGCACATTGCCGATGTTACCCATTATGTAAAGCCGCAATCTATTATTGACGAAGAAGGTTTACAAAGGGCTACTTCGGTTTATCTGGTTGACCGGGTTATTCCCATGCTACCCGAGATACTTAGTAATTTTGTTTGCTCATTGCGGCCCAAAGAAGAAAAATTATGTTTTGCAGCCGTGTTCGAACTGGATGAAGAAGCCAATGTAAAAAACGAATGGTTTGGCCGCACTGTAATTTACAGTGACCGCCGCTTTGCATACGAAGAAGTTCAGGAAATAATTGAAACAAAAAAAGGCGACCACGTAAATGAAATTTTAGTGCTTGATTCTCTCGCAAAAAAATTGCGCGATCACAGAAGTAAAAATGGTTCTATCTTTTTTGATAAGGAAGAAGTTAAATTTCATTTGGACGATATGGGTAAACCCACAGGCGTTTATTTTAAAGTGCAGTTGGACGCACATAAACTCATTGAGGATTTTATGTTACTTGCAAATAAGCAGGTAGCCACGTTGCTCGGCAAAAAACCAAAAAATTCACATCAAAAAAACCCGCCTACCGTTTAT
>Ga0210400_10002809_pt1 | contig 15731 bp, 10 predicted proteins | sample IncBWH26MmetaG_FD_155456 | JGI IMG/M metagenome (GOLD analysis project Ga0210400, IMG submission 155456) | Forest soil microbial communities from Barre Woods Harvard Forest LTER site, Petersham, Massachusetts, United States - Inc-BW-H-26-M | ecosystem: Environmental > Terrestrial > Soil >... | reverse complement strand
CTTGCGGTCTGTTTTAGCGCACATTGGCCGCTGGGCCAGTGCGCCCACAACAGATCCGAATGCACCCGCGACTATCGGCTACAGCCATTTGCGATTGGCGCCGGCTCGCGATCAGTTACTTCTGCGTGACTTTGCTCCAGACACCATGCTGCGTGTGCACACTACGAAGGTTCGGAGCGCGCGCTTCCCAGTGATCGATGTCCACTGCCATCTCAACGATGGGATTGTAATGCGCCGCACCGTCGACCCAGAGCAGTTTATCCGCGTGATGGACGAAACGAACGTTAAAGCGGCAATCAACTTGACCGGAGGCTGGGGCCAGCAACTACGCCGGTCGTTGCACAACTTGGCGGAGACGTTTCCAAGCAGGTTTTTTGTTTTTTGCCAAATCGACTACACGCACATTGACGAACCGAACTATCTCGTAGAGCTGCTCGACGAGGCCCGGATGGCTGGGGCAAAAGGCGTCAAGGTGTTGAAGGATCTTGGACTCACGGTTTGTGATAGGCGTGGCAAACTGGTTCGCATCGATGATCCGCGCTTGGACTGTGTGTGGGAAAAGGCTGGGCAATGGGGGCTGCCGGTAGCAATCCATACCGCCGATCCCGACGCCTTCTTCACTCGCGTCGATCGCCACAACGAGCGATACCATGAACTGATTGTCCATCCTGACTGGAGCTTTTTTGGCAAGAACTTCCCCAGTAAATCGGAGCTACTGGCTCAGCGCAATCGCGTCTTCGAGCGACATCCAGATACTCGCTTTTGGGGACTGCACATGGCGAATCATTCAGAGGACTTAGACGAAGTAACAGGATGGATGGAAAAGTACCCGAACCTGGTGGTCGAACTTGGCGGACGCATTGCGGAACTCGGGCGCCAGCCCCGCCGCGCCAGCCGATTTCTGCGGCAGTTTCAAGACCGCGTCATGTTTGGCATGGATACGAAGTTGACGGTCGAGGCTTATCGCACATACTTCCGATTTCTTGAGACCGAAGACGAATGTTTCGACTACCCCGGATACCCATGGCAGGGTTCATGGAAGATTTACGGACTGAATTTGTCCGACGAGGTTCTACAAAAGCTTTACCACGACAACGCTGCTCGTCAGCTAGGTTTGACGACGATAGACTCGCCTCTGGAGTCAACCTCCGTCAACGCCTTGGCTTAAAGACTATTCCACCAAGGCGGAACTGTTGAATGACTACCATTGTTAATGATGCTGCGCTGACTGGACCTCGCCGCCGTCGCATCTCCTTATGTGTGCTTATCGATGCGTTGGGTTGGAAGATCCTCGAAGATCAACAGTTCCTTAATGATGTACTTGTGTTTCGGCAGCCATTAAAGACCGTTTTGGGATTCAGCTCCGGTGCGATTCCAAGTTTGCTGACTGGGCAGTCCCCTAGCCAACACGGTCACTGGAACCTGTTCTACTATGACCCAGCCAAATCACCTTTCTCTTGGCTGCGTTGCTTGCGTTATTTTCCTGAGAACCTCGTCAATCATCGCGTTTCTCAGAAGTTGATCAAAGAAGCTGGCCGGCGCCTGTTTCACATGGGGCCGCAGTTCGAGTGCTATGTGAAACCGACCCTGATGCCATTCTTTAACTGGGTCGAACGCCGCTGTATTTACGAACCCGCCGGTATTTCCGGTGCGCCATCAATTTTCGACCGATTAGTTGATCGTGGCATTCCGTACCGGGCCTACTCATACCACCACTGGAATGACAAAGAAATACTTGAGCTCGCACAGAATGATTTGGAGCAAAGCGACCGTGAGTTTTTCTTTGTTTACTTGTGTGAACTCGATGCCGAGTTGCACGCTTTCTGGGCTCAACCTGAGCGATTACGGTCAATGCTCGCTAAGTACGAAACGAAGCTACGACGGCTATGCGAAACCGCCTTACGTCTCGACCCGAACGCATCCATCGCGATCTTTTCTGATCACGGCATGGCCCCAGTAACACATCGCTACGACCTCAAGAAGGAAATCGATGCACTCGGGTGGAGGATGCCTGACGATTACCTTGCCGTGTATGACTCCACGATGGCCCGGTTTTGGTTCTTTAATGAGGAATCGCGCACAAGTATTAGTGCCTGTCTAATGCGCCAAAGCTACGGTCGCATTCTTGGCGATGCGGAACTGCAAGACCTGGGTGTCTTGTTCCGCGACCGGCGCTATGGAGAAACCATTTTTCTCCTCAATAGCGGGTGCATGTTCTATCGCAGCGATTTTCATTCCGGAAACTGGTTGCCCACTGGTATGCACGGCTACCATCCGGACGATCCGTATTCCGATGCAGTTTTCCTGAGCAACCGTCCTTCTTGTTTCCCCCCTGAACAGCATTCGCGACATTTACGAATACATGGAGCTGTCTGCTGGTCTACGCGCTTTCGCAACTGATCCCCGAACTGCTGCATAGCCTAATCATTATCGCCGTTGCAAAAATCACCGCACAGTGCCTGCACTTAGCACCGCACGCACGCCTGGCGCAATCACTGTCAACAATCGGCGCTATTCACATCGCAATGACTAATACGCGAATTCACGTCTGTAGCGAAGAGGATCGGGAACGCTGGGACCACTTCGTGATCAGTCACCCTGAATGCACGAACTATCACCGCTGGTCTTGGAAGCACGTGTTCCAGGAAGTATTCGGCTGGCCGGCAATCTATCTGCTCGCGGAGGAAGGAGGCACAGTCCGCGGAATTCTGCCGCTGATATGGCAGAAATGCTTGTTGCGCAGCTATTTATCGTCAATGCCTCACCTGAAGGGAGGAGGCATTGTCGCGGACCAACCCGAGATCGAAAACCTGCTGTTCACGTCCGCTATCGAGGCTGTCCGTCGAACCAAGTCCAAGTATCTTGAGCTCCGCCACCTTACACAACACGACTTGCCATTGGTGCCGCGGGAAGACAAGGTGGGCGCGGTATTACGTGTAGAGTCGGACAGGGAGCAGCGTTTGCGCCGGCTGGAGAAGAAAACTCGCAACTTGGTGCGGAAATCTCTCACGTTCGGCATGACAGCGGAGTTCGGTGGATCAGCACTGCTTCCCGAGTTCTATGAGGTATATCGCTGCAACATGCGTGACCTCGGATCGCCTTCGTATTCGCGTCACTTCTTTTCAGAAATTCTGAGCCGCTTTCCCGATGAGACCCGCATTTGCGTTGCGCGTTCGGGGCGCGAAGCCGTCGCAGCGGCATTCCTACTTGGCTTTCGCGGAACGCTCGAGGTGGCATGGGCTTCGTCATACCGCAAGTTCTTGAGTCTGAAGCCCAACATGTTTCTTTACTGGAGCGTTCTAGAGTTCGCGGCCGAACAGGGGTACGAGTTTCTTGATTTCGGGCGTTCCGCCCACGGCTCCGGCACGTACGAATTCAAACTGCAGTGGGGTGCAGTGCCTAACAAACTGTATTGGGGTTATTGGCTAAACCGTCGGGCGAGCCTGCCGGGCGCAAGGGGGCTCGGCATGCAAATGACAAGCCGCATGTGGCGGCGGTTGCCCGTCGCAGTTACGAATGTCCTCGGTCCGGAGCTCGTCAGACACATTCCCGGGGTCTAGGTCCTTTCCCATGCAAAAATCTGAACAATGCATTTTCTCCGTCGACGTAGAAGACTGGTTCCACATCCTCGACGTACCGGCAGCACCTGACATCGCTGGTTGGTCGACGCTCCCATCGTGCGTGGAAGCGAATTTTCAGCGCCTGTTGGATCTCTTCAGCGAGGAAGGAAGGCACGTAACTTGCTTCTTCCTAGGATGGATCGCTGAGCATTTTCCGCACTTAGTCCGCGAGGCCGTCGCTCGCGGCCACGAAATTGCCTCGCACGGCTACGCTCATCGACTCGCATACAGCATGACACGAACTGAATTCCGAGCCGACGCGCTCCGCTCGCGCCTCCTGCTGGAAGACATCGGTGGAACCCGCGTTGTCGGCTATCGCGCGCCAGGGTTCTCCTGCACCGACGCGATACCTTGGTTTTTTGCCGAACTCTCTGCCGCTGGCTATCTTTATGATTCGTCCGTTTTCCCGGCACGGCACGGCCACGGAGGCAATCCGAATAGCCCGCTTCATCCGCATTTCGTGCCAGGTGAGGCGCTGATCGAAATTCCACCGACCGTTGCGGAACTCGGGCCAATGAGAATGTGCTTCTTTGGAGGCGGCTACTTACGCCTGTTCCCGTATCGCGTTATCCAGCACATGGCCAGACGCGTGATAGCTAATGGTGCCCCGCTGATCTTTTATGTTCATCCACGCGAGATTGATTCTCAGCACCCGCGTATACCTATGCCATATTGGCGGCACTTTAAGTGTTATGTGAACTTAGATACCACCGAAAGTAAAATCCGCCGCATCATCCGCGACTTCCCGGTCACGACGTGCCGCGATTTTCTTTTTGGCTCTGTTTCCGAATTGCCGCACATAAAACCAGCGCTGAGCACGACGGTTAATGCAGAACTGTTAGCGAATCGCGGCGATGACACCCCAGATCCGGCTACCTTGGGAATTCGCGCGTAGGGATGTGACACGCCTGAGATGGCGCAAATCCGTTCCCCCGCTCAGAAGTCCTTCCCCTCTTACGAGCGAATACATCGAACCCCCAGGCGAAATTTGGGTCAAATGCCACGCTGAAAGTAAGCACTGGAGTTAAGTCGAGATCAGTCCGCGGATACGACCCACTTCTATGGTCAAGTGCTGCCGCGCTGAACAGTAGAGGATCGTTGCTGTCCCCATCCACGGAGCGTTACGGCAGCATACGTATCAGAACCCCATTTTTTGGTTCGCTCAAATATTTTTTGGCTTTAGTTCCCGATGTTGGCGTTAATGGCGGCTGAATGAGAATTACGCAATCTAAGGAGCATTGAGATGAAAAGGTTATTGGCGGTTGTTATTTGCTTGCTGATTAGCAGTTTTGCTGGCGTTTGTTTTGCGCAAACCCAGCTCGTCAGCGACAACTTCGATGGCGGCACAAGCGGTACGTTTCTTGGCCCCAACTGGACAGGCTGCGCGTACAACAACGGCGCCTACAATAAGCTGGTTTACCAAAACAACCAAGCTGGCGGCAGCGGATTTTGGGGTCAAGACTGTGCGCTCTATACCGGCTACGGCCCTTTTCCCGGCGATCAATACGTTTCTGTCACACTCGTAGCCCCAACTCCGTCCAGCAGCCCGCAAGCTTCGATTCAGCTCAGGGGTAACGCAACTCCCTCTACCCCCGAATCCTACATTGCCTGCGGCTGGGACGCCCAGGACTTCCCGCCTGATTATCATTATCGTATCTGGAGTCTCGCTCCCGGCGCGTCTGGGCCGGTGAGTTTGTGGCTAAGCAACATCACTCCGGCGACCAGCGATGTAATCCGCTGCCAAGTACTCGGTACTACTATCACCATGCAGGTGAACGGAGCGACGGTCGCCACCGTCACCGACACCTCTGGAAATAACGGCGGCTATCCTGGCCTGTATTATGTCGATCCGAATGGAACGGGGCCCTCAACTAACGACGTAATCTTTGACAACTTCGCCGCCGGCAGTGGCCCGGCCCTGGTTTCCTTGGCGATTACTCCAAATTCTGCAACGGCTACGGCCGGTTCTTATCTGCAGTTCGCAGGGACTGCCACTTATGCCGATGGAACGAGCGTCAATCTAAGTACTTGGTCGTCCTCCAACCCGTCGGTCGCAACCGTAGATCCGAGCGGCTTCGCTTACGGAGCGACCCCTGGGAACGTTACGCTCACAGGCGCAACCGGACCGGATAGCGGCACGGCGAGTTTTTCCGTGCTGGCCGCCCAGGGATACACCCCGTTGGTCAACGATAGTTTCACCGGAACGGGCGGTGGATACCTTGGATCAAACTGGACCGGCTGCGGCTACGAAGGTGGTGCCTACGGTAAGCTGGTTTACCAAAACAACCAAGCCGGCGGCAGCGGATATTACTCTCAAAACTGTGCTCTTTACACCGGCTATGGCGTATTCCCCAGCGATCAGTACGCTACTGCGACGGTGGTAGCGCCCAACCCGGCCAATACCCCGGAAGCGTCGATTCAGCTAAGGGGTAACGCAACTCCCTCCACTCCCGAATCCTACATCGCCTGTGGTTGGGACGCGCAGGACTTCCCGGCGGACTATCACTACCGCATCTGGAGCTTGGTTCCCAACCCGCCCACCGGGGGTCCGACGAGCCTCTACTTGAGCAATCTCACCCCCGCCACCAACGACGTGATCTGGTGCCAAGTGCTTGGAACTACGGTCAACATGCAGGTGAATGGGATAACGATTGCGACCGTAACGGATACTTCCGGGTTAATCAACGGCTATCCCGGACTGTATTACATCGATCTGAATGCAGGCGCGCCCCCAATTACCGACGTAATCTTCGACAACTTCGTAGCAGGGCACATTGACGGCGCAGTCCTCGCCTCGATCGCAGTCACTCCCAACTCTGCAACGATTACGAGCGGATCATCTGCACAGTTCACAGCAAACGGAACCTATACAGATGGAAGTATCGCGGACGTCACTAATCTCGTTAGTTGGTCGTCCTCCAACACATCGCTCGCCACCGTAAGTGCAACCGGTCTCGCTTCCGGAACGGGTGCGGGGACGGTGACGATCACCGCCGCATCCGGAAAGGTGAGCGGTGCGGCGAGCCTGACGGTTCAAGGAAACGGTCAGACGGTAACCTTTACAGGCGCGCCCGCGAGTGCACCCTCCAACGGTACGTTCACCGTAACAGCGACCACTAATGCCTCAGTTATGCCAACCATAACAGGCACAACAGGGGTTTGCTCGGTAGGTGCTGTTACCGGCACGCCCGGCAATGCCAGCGCCATGGTGACTATGCTCGCCGGCACCGGCACATGCACTATGACGGCGAACTGGGCGGCCACCACCAACTACTCCGCCGCTGGACCGCTCACCCAGGCAACTACAGCGACGAAAATAGCGCCAACGGTCACCTTTACGGGCGCCCCGGTGAGCGCGGTGTATAACACCGGGTTCAGCGTGACTGCCACGACGAACGCTAGCACCATGCCACTAATCACAGGGACCACTAATGTATGCACGGTTGGTGCGGTCACGGGTACGCCAGCCAGCGCTAGCGCTGCAGTGACGATGATCAGCGGCACGGGTACTTGCACCGTGACCGCTACCTGGACGGCGGACGCGAACTACTCAGCTCCGACGGCTAAGACGCAGAGCACGGCCGCGGTCAAGGCCGCTAGCACCGTCGCCATCACTTCGAACACTCCTAACCCCTCAACCCTGAAGCAGTCAGTCAGCATCAGCTTTACGGCTGCGGGAACTGGTGCCGGACCTACCGGTTCCGTTAGAGTGAACGCGAGCACGGGACAATCCTGCACAGGGACACTTTCTTCCGTGAAAACTGGAAGGTGCTCGATCACGTTTACGAGTGTTGGATCATGGACGCTGACAGCCAGCTACACTGGCGATAGCAACTTCAACACCAGCACATCGGCAAGTGTCTCCCAGACAGTGAACGCGCCCACAGTTAGTCTGAGTCCATCCAGTATCAATTTTGGAACCGTGACCCGGGGGAGCAGTCAAACGCAGGGCGTGACCGTTGCGAACACCGGGACGGGGGCGCTCATTAACCTCTCGTGGAGCATCACCGGAAAAAATCCGAGCCAGTTCTCGGTGTCAAGCACCACCTGCGGCACAGCTCCCGCTACGCTGAATCCGGGCGCCAGTTGTGTCATCAACGTGACTTTTGCCCCAACCACCACCGGTACACTGACGGCCAACTTGAGGCTCGCGGACAATGCCAGCAACAGCCCGCAGACCGTCGCCCTCACGGGCATAGGCCAATAGAAATAAATCGATGGTCCGACACCTCCGGGAGGGAAGAATTTTCCCTCCCATTTGTCTTCCACTCATAAGCGCGTAAACAGGAGCGGCGTTCCTGGGCGAAAACGAAAGAGACCCATCGTGATCGAGCAGATCGCGTTGGCCTCCGTACCGCTTGTACTGAATTGCCAGAATTCGAGGCGCAACCGTGGATTCCAACTTGTACATCATCGCCGTGGCGGGGCCGTCGTGTGCGGGGAAGACGGAGCTGGCTAGGGCGCTCGCCCATGAGCTCCCTTCTTCGGTCCTGCTGTTGGACAGCTATTACCGCGACCTGATTGCGCTGGCGCCCGCCGAACGGGCTCGCGTGAACTTCGATGCGCCCGCTGCGTTGGATCACGAGCTCCTCATTGAGCAGGTTCACGCTCTCACCCGCGGCGAGAGTGTGGAGCGGCCCGTTTATGACTTCGCCACACATACACGCGTTCCCTGCGCTCAGAGTTTCGCTGCGAGTGAATTCCTGATTATTGAAGGTTTATTTGCCCTCTACTGGCCCGAACTTCGGGAACTGACCGGCACAAAGATTTTTGTCGATGCTCCGGACGATGTTTGCCTTCTTCGCCGTCAACTCCGGGATGTCACGGAGCGGGGCCGTACCGTGGAATCGGTGATTATGCAATTTAAGCAAACTGTTCAGCCCATGGCTGCGCTCCATGTGCGGCCGACTTCCAAGTACGCGGATCTAATCCTCTCTGGTGAGCAAGCGTTGTCGCGATCAGTTGACGAGGTTCTCCAACATGTGCATCGCAATTCCGAAGCCCAAGCCATGCCGCGCACGTTCGAAAATGCGATCGGGGTAACGCGAGTGGCCCGCCATCAAGAGGAACGGTCTGACGCTCGAGCTTAAGCCGTTAATGCCCCTCGCTTCTCTGACTGCTGCCCGGGCCATCGGCTGCGGACCAACTCCCACGACTAAGATGCAAGCACGACCGCAGTTAGGGCGCGACCACGCTCGCAGTTAGGGCGCGACCACGCTCACAATTAGCTCGAACACCGCCCAACCCCTCAAGCCCTACAGCCCAGGGGCTTCGATCACTCAATCACCTTCACCGTTGTCGACACTCCGGGCGTCGCTCCTGTACTTTAGTGCAGGCAAAGTATGCCCTTCTGAGCGCTTTCTGGACCTGGCACTCTGTCCAGTAGTTTTGAACCGCGCTCTCTGGTACGTTTGTCGGAGATCGAAGCCAAGGGAGGGGGAACAATGGCTCGTCTGCGTACCGTCCATTTTCGTCGTCCTTTCTCATTCCTTATAGCCATACTGCTCGCGTCCTTGTTGTCGCTGACAGTAAGATCTCAATCGCAAACGCTGATCACGTCGGATTCCTTGCTCAAGACCGGCAGTCCTCTGTCCGCCACCTACACCGTTGGCGGCGCCCAAGCCACCAGCGTGGTTACTTCGGTTACGAACAGTTCGGTGCCTCTCTGGATGTTCTTTCCCGATCCTTTTGGGGTGAGCGGTGGCGGTACCATCGTCCAAGCCTATACTGGCACCGGTTCGTTCATCGAAACTATAAACTTGACCGGACTACCCGGTAGCGGCGTAGACGGATATCCCTTTTTGCTCTACGGGTGCGACAACTACAGCGACTGCTGGAACGGGCAAGGCCCACAATTTCCTAAGCAACTTTCCTCTATGTCGTCGTTGATAGTGGACATGTCCTACGCTCTAACAGGCATCATTACAGGCAGCCGTAATGTGGATTTGCTGTTTGATCAGTGGGTCTGCGATAAGAACAATCCGGCAGCGCAATCGGATTGTTTGGAAGTAATGGTACTTCCCTATTACAACTTTCCCGGTGGAACAGGACAGCGGCTGGTCAAGACTTTCAATCAATCAGTAATCGTCAATGGAAGTCCCGCTACATTTACCTGGGATGAGTGGGATGGGCACCCCGGCCAAAATATGCTTTTAACTCCGCACACTCTTCCCGGTCCGGCATCGCAGGAAATGCGGTTTGACATGCTTCAACTTATGAAAATAACGGTCAACGACTACGGCAACTCCAGTTTTACCTGGCTGATGGGGGTGGAACCAGGTTCGGAATTTGGTGGAAGCAACACGCAATCTTATACACTCATGATTAGCAAGTTGGATATCGAGCAGAGCCTAGGTAGTTTACCCGCGGCTCCGACAAATCTGACCGCCGTCGTCCACTAAATCGCTTCGGAGGCGTATATGCTTCGCTCAGGTGGCCCTACAGTTGTGCTTGAGCGGCATTCGATGCGGGCAGCGTGCGCGTTGACGCCAAACCACTATCCTTCTGGGCAAGCTCCATCAGTTCGTCTTCAAACTTGCCGGCTTTGAGGTCAAACCCGACCCCTGTAGGGCAGCGGCCCTTCGGTTAACAGACTGAATACGTTTGCATCGGTGACTGCCGCACTGTCGCCCAGCAGTTTGCCCCAGTCCTCCACAGGGCGGTTGGAAGTGAGTAGAGTGCTGGCACGTTCATGGCGACGCATCACGATCTCCGGTTCTTCTGCTGTGGTGGGCGCTAACTTGCGCATGCCCAAGTCATCGATGATCGGCAGCGGCACAGACAAAACGTGGATCCGCTCGCAGGTCCATGCGCAAGTTGCACACGACCATCCGCGCTTGCGTGAACCTGCGAACATTTAGAACGAGTGTTAGCTCCCAGAACTTTATTTGAACTAGTCACTAGAGCTGGCCGATTTGATCAGAAACCTGCCAAAGCTAGGCCGCAAGAGAATAGAGAATTGAAGCTAGCGGCCTCCTCCTCTCTCCGCTAAATTCCTTTGCAGGGTGTGGCCATCTAGTTCCTTTTCCCAACGGGCCACGACGAGGGTGGCAACCGCATTGCCGATCATGTTGACCGCAGCGCGGCACATGCTGAGGAAGCGATCGATACCGAGAATCAGGGCCATTCCGGCGACGGGTATGGTTGGGATGACCATCATGGTGGCCACGAGTGCGATAAAGGCTGCTCCTTGAACACCACTTGCTCCCTTCGAAGTGAGCACAGCGACGCCCAGGATTGTGAATTGTTGGGTGAGGGTCAAATGCGTGTGGGTCGCCTGAGCCACAAATAACGCGGCAAGCGTCATGTAGAGGCTGGTGCCGTCGGCATTGAAAGTGTAGCCTGTTGGGACGACCAAGCCGACGAGGGCTTTGGAGCATCCGAGCTTTTCGAGCTTGGCCATGAGGCTGGGCAACGCCGGTTCCGAGGAACTCGTGGCCAGCACGAGAAGGATTTCTTCCCGAAGAAACCAAAGGAAGCGCAGGATTCCGAAGCCAGCCACGCGCGCGATGCCTCCCAAAATAAAGAGCACGAAAAGTATCGATGTGATGTAGAGCGTGGCCATCAGCTTGACGAGAGGGCCAAGGGAAGACAGGCCGTATTTGCCGATGGTGAAGGCCATCGCACCGAACGCTCCGATGGGAGCGAAGCGCATCAGGATGGCAACCACTCCAAAAACGGCACGGGTCAACGCTTCCAAGAGGTCGACCAGCGGTTTGCAGCGCGGGCCCGCCAGCGACAAGGCGAAACCGAACAGAAGCGAAACAAACAGCACCTGCAGGATGTCTCCGCGGGTGAAGGCGTCAACAATCGTATTCGGAATGATGTGGACGAGGAATTCCGTCACGCTTTGCGCTTTGGCCTGTCCCGCGTATTCCGCCACCGCCCTGCCGTCCAGCGTGGCAGGATCGATATTAAAGCCGCTGCCGGGACGTACCACGTTCCCCACGATGAGCCCGATGAGCAGCGCAAGCGTGGAGACAATTTCGAAATAGAGCAGGGCTTTGCCACCGACCCGGCCAACTTTTTTCATGTTGTCCATGCCGGCGATCCCGGTGACCAGGGTGCAGAAAATCACCAACGTAATGATCATCGTGATCATGCGGATGAACGTATCGCCGAGCGGCTTCATGGCGACGGCTGTAGCGGGACTGATGTAGCCCAGGATGATGGCAATAGCTACGCCGAACAGCACTTGGAACGAGAGTCCCGTGTAGAAGGGCTTTTTGCGGGGAGGGGAAGTCTTCTCTGGAGCAGCTGCGGTCGAAGCCAGCATTCATTAGCTCCTTTGAAGCGATGGCCGAAGTTCGCGGACATCGCGGAGAGTCTCCAAAGCGAGCAATTTGCCGATCAGCGTCGAGGTCTCCGCGGCTCCGAGGACGGGGGCGATGAGGTCGCGAGCTTTATCGACGACCTCGTCGCGGGTCATGGGATTTTCCGCGGTGCCGCGAACGTCGCGAACCCACTCGCTGAGTTGGGTTCCATCGGTAAAGGTTAGCTCAACGATGGCTTCGCGCCGCGGACGCCGCGCGTCAATGCGCGGATCAGCGACGACGTCTACTTTCGCGCGTTGGCGGAGCACGGCGGGATCCTTCATACGCGCCTTATCGTGGACAGAGCGGAACGTAACAGTCTTGTCGAGGAGCATGATCGCGACCATGTGCTGCATGCAGATGTCCGGCATGTCGCGATTGCTGACGGTATTGGCCTCGTCGCTTGCGATGCGGACGACTACTTTGCTGACGTCGTCCGCGGAGAACGAGCGCTGCTTGAAGAAGCCGACAAGAGCGTCGAGCGGAGCCTGAATCGGCGAACCTACCGTCCACTTTTTGATATTGGTGCGGGTGATCTCGTAACGCTCGCCGAGCTTATCGACCAGCGCATTCGGATCGGCCTTGATGGCGCCGTTTTCGCGGGGAGCGAGAGCCTCAAAGAAATTGTCAGGACCCGAAAAAATATCACTCACCCCGGTCCAGCCAGATTGAATCAGGGTCGCAGCCATGACTGCCCCCGCCGCCGGTTTCCCGCCAAAGAGAAATGCCTTCTCCATGTGTTCGGCATCACGAGACCACGCGCCGATACCGGATGTTTGCTGTCCCGTATAGTCCAGCAGCAGCCGCATTCGTTCGGCGCTCAAACCAGCGGCACAACCAGCGGCCGCGCCGGCGCCGAAGGCGGCAACGGTGCCGTGCGTGCTGCGGTGCGTGGCGGCCTGGTAGCCGGGACCGCCCATGCTCATGGTAATGCGCGTACCGACGTCATACCCCAGAGTGACCGCGCGAAGGAAGTGCGCTCCCGTAATTGCAAACTGTTCTCCAGCGGCAAAAGCGGCGGGAACAACAGAGACGCCAGGATGCGAGCGGGAGGGGCCATGCGAGTCGTCGGTTTCGTCGGAATGCGCGAGCACGCCATTCGCGAAGGCTGCCTCGATGGGGCCGCAAACGATGTTGGACGCCACGACCGTGGCGATCTCCTTGCCGCCATAACTGCGCGCAAACTCGAGTGCCGCACGACCGGGAGGCAGCTCAGAACCCGAAATCATCGCAGCGAACGTATCGAGGATATGTTGCTTGGCTTTCTCGATCACCTCATCCGGCAGTGCGCGCGTGCTGGCTCCGCTCATGTACGCGCTGAGCTGTTGCATGATCGGACTAACGCCTTGCGTTTCCTCAGGGCGGAGAAATGACGCAGCTTTCGCGAATCCAGACGGCAGCGCCGCGAGGGCGGTTGACATGCCACTCAGCTTGATCCAGTGGCGGCGAGTCACTTGTGCGCGACCTATCGCTTCGTGGAAGTACGCTTTTGCGTTGCTCATTTTTGTCCTATCTGCAAAGTACTTGCCCCCTCGCCCTACGGCGCGGCACCGAATGTGAGTGAGACGAAGTTATGTCAAGAATCGCGCCGGACACCTGAAATCAACGTTAATTTCCGTTAATCGCAAACTTCCGGCGTACGGATAAAACTAGGTCTCCGCCAACGCTTTCATTACCTTGAACAATTCATTTTTGGCTTCAAAGCCGATGCCCGGAATCTCCGGAAGACGCACATAGCTATCCTCCACCGGAATGCCGTCCGCGAATCCGCCGAACGGCTGGAAGATTCCTGGGTAGGATTCGTTGCCTCCGAGTCCCAATCCAGCAGCGATATTCAGCGACATTTGGTGCCCGCCATGGGGAATGCAGCGCCTGGGCGACCAGCCATGCTCCTTTAGCATGTCGAGAATGCGCAGATATTCGACCAAGCCATAGCTGAGCGCGCAATCGAATTGCAGAACGTCGCGATCGGCGCGCATGCCCGCGTAGCGGATGAGATTGCGAGCATCTTGAACGGAGAACAGGTTCTCGCCGGTGGCCATCGGCCCTGGATACCGAGGCCCGAGTTTCGCTTGCAGATCGTAATCGAGAGGGTCGCCCGCTTCTTCATACCAACGCAGTCCGTACGGGGCTAACGCTTCGGCATAGGCAATCGCCGTGTCCAGGTCGAAACGGCCGTTGGCATCCACGGCGAGTTGATCGGGGGTTTTCAAGATCTTCAGCACAGCTTCGATGCGGCGCAGGTCGTCGGAAAGGGGCGCTCCGCCGATTTTCATCTTCACGACGGAATAACCTAGATCAAGATAGCCGGTCATTTCGTTTTGAAGGGCCGTTAAATCTTTGCCGGGGTAGTAGTAACCGCCGGCGGCATAAACGAAGACCTTTGTATCGACCGCGCCACCCCGGTAACGGTCGGCGAGGAGTCGATAGAGTGGAACACCGGCAATCTTCGCGACGGCATCCCACACCGCCATATCCAGAACGCCTACTGCGACGGAACGCTCGCCGTGGCCGCCGGGCTTCTCATTGCGCATAAGCGCAGCCCAGACGCGAGAGGGTTCGAGATTGTCTCCGGCATCATTGAGCAGCGCTCGCGAGTCCGCCGCCTTCAGACGCGGGATGAAACGATCGCGCAAAAGTCCGCTGGGCGCATAACGGCCGTTGGAATTAAAACCGAAACCAACGACGGGCTTGCCGTCGTGAACTACATCGGTGATCAGTGCGAGGACGCTGACCGTCATCTGGCTGAAATCGATGAAGGCGTTGCGAATCTGCGATTTGATGGGTACGACGGTCTCGCGGACGTCGACGATTCTCACGATTTCACCTGTTGACTGGGAGTGTGTGCAGTCATGAAAGTTGCAGCAAAGGCCGAAGCTCGCGAATGTCCGCCACGCTTTCGAGATCAAATATTTTTCCGATGAGAGCCGTGCACTTCGCCGAACCGAGGACGGGAGTTATCAAGTCGCGGGCCTTGGCAATTATTTCGTCGCGCGTCATCGGGTTTTCGGGAGTGCCGCGAACATTGTCGACGCGCCGGGTAAGGCGCGTGCCGTCGGCCAAGGTAATCTCCAGGATAGCTACGCGCAGAGGCATGAGATGCTCGAGCTCGTCATCGGGCACAAGCTTGATCTTGGCGCGTTCGCGCAACACTGCAGAGTCTTTCATCCGCGTCGGGTCGTGAGCGGAGGCGAAGGTGACGGTTTTGTCCAACAGTGCGACCGCCAGCATGTGCTGCACGCAGATGTCCGGAATTTCGCGATTGTTGACGATCGCGGCTTCGTCGGTGGCCAGCCGGACCGTCATCTGCTGCACCTGATCCGCGTCGAAAGGGTGCTGTTTGCGCAGGATTTCGAGGGCGTCGAGAGCAGCCTGGATGGGCGAGCCCACCGGCCACTTCTTAATGTTTGTGCGGGCAACTTCGTAGCGCTCGCCGAGCTTATCAATCAACCCGGAAGGATCAGCATGCGGATTGTAGGCTTGAAAGAAATTATCTTTTCCGGAAAAGATATCGTCGACACCGGTCCAGCCGGATTGCACGAGCAATGCGGAGGTGACGCCGCTCCGCGCGGTCATGCCTCCAAAAAGAAAAGCCTTTTGGATGTGCTCGGTATCACGATTCCATGCGCCAAGCCCCGACGACTGCTGCGCCGTGTAACCCAGCATCCACCGCATTTGCTGAGCGTTCAAGCTCGCTGCGCAGCTGGCGGCTGCGGCGGCTCCAAAGAGCGGGGAGATGCTGTGTGTGCTCCAGTGGCTTTCGGCTTCAAATTGTTGCCCGCCGAGGGTCACGGTGGCG
>Ga0210400_10002807_pt1 | contig 15734 bp, 13 predicted proteins | sample IncBWH26MmetaG_FD_155456 | JGI IMG/M metagenome (GOLD analysis project Ga0210400, IMG submission 155456) | Forest soil microbial communities from Barre Woods Harvard Forest LTER site, Petersham, Massachusetts, United States - Inc-BW-H-26-M | ecosystem: Environmental > Terrestrial > Soil >... | reverse complement strand
TTATGTCGGCTACGAGGTCGACAGCATTTTCGGGTCGGTCCGTACCGGCCCTGGCGCGTCCGACCACATTGGAGAACTGCAAGCCTGGGACCTGAACACTGGCAAGCGCGTCTGGCAACACAATTTCAAGACTGTGCTTTGGTCCCCCCTTTTGGTGACAGGCGGAGACATTCTCTTCGCTGGTGGGACTCCGGATCGCTTGTTCAGGGCGTTTGACGCTCGCACGGGCGAGCAATTGTGGAGCTACCCGCTGCCATCCGGCGCCATCGGTGTTCCGACGTCATTTGAGGTCGACGGCGAACAGTATGTCGCCGTAACAACAGGCTGGGATCTCGACGCGCGAGGCGTTCAAAACGGCCTCGACAAGATTCAGGGGACGAAGTCAAACGTGCCTCAGGGAGGCACCATCTTGGTGTTCAAACTTCGCCGAGCGCCGTAGGGAACTAATCAAGATGCTGGAAGCCATTCTGAACGGTCAGGCGAAGCAGTAGATTCAAAGCTTGATATGCACTCCGGGAGCGACTCATGAAAAACAACTTAGTAAACGGAACGGGAGTAACGGCGCCCGTCATCTCGCGGCGTAACTTCTTAGGCGCGGCTGCCGCAACCGGCGCGGCCGGTATAGTCCCAGCGAGCCTTGGGTCGTTGACTGCGCAGGGGACTGCCATGAAGGCTGCGCAACTCGTACTTCCCGTGGCCACGAAGGACGTTGCTCCATTCAAGATCCAAGTACCGCAAGAGGCACTCGACGATCTCAAGCTTCGGCTGGCGTCCACGCGGTGGCCGGAGCGGGAAACCGTCCGTGACTGGTCGCAGGGCGTACCCCTCCAGAAGGCTCAACCGCTGATCGCTTACTGGCGCGACAAGTACGACTGGCACCGGTTCGAGGCTCGCCTCAACGCCTTCCCACAATACCGCACCCACATCGACGGGCTCGGCATTCACTTCATGCACGTGCGCTCCCCTCACCGGAACGCGCTGCCGATCATTCTCACGCACGGATGGCCGGGATCGGTTGTGGAGTTCATGGAGATCATCGGCCCGCTCAGCGATCCCACCGGGTACGGGGGAAGTGCTGAGGACGCGTTCCATGTCGTCGTGCCGTCGCTCCCGGGCTTCGCCTTCTCCGACAAGCCGGTGGAGACGGGCTGGGACGTGAACAGGATCGCCCGCGCCTGGGCGACGCTGATGCAGCTCCTCGGCTACGACCGCTGGGTGGCACAGGGCGGCGATTGGGGGGCGGGCGTGACGCACGCCCTTGCGCTTCAGCGCCCCCCGGGCCTGATCGCGGCCCATGTAAACTGGCAGTTCGTCTTTCCCGAAAAGCTGCCGGACAACCCCACGCCGGCCGAGCGCAGAGCTATCGACCGGGCGTCGTGGTTCGCCAACGACCAGAGCGGCTATTTTCGCGAACACGCGACGCGTCCGCAGACCATAGGCTATCCGCTTGCGGATTCGGCCGCGGGTCAGGCGCTATGGATCTACGAGAAGTTTCAGGCGTGGACGGACAATCACGGCAATCCTGAAGATGCGCTCGCGGTCGACGCGATGCTCGACAACATCAGCCTCTACTGGTTCACCGACACCGCCGCATCGTCGGCCCGTATCTACTGGGAGAACACCCGGGCCGGATTTGGAGGCCTCTCCCGAGGCAGGATCGAACTGCCAATGGCGGCGTCGGTCTTTCCGCACGAGATATTCTGCCCGCCGAAGGCCTGGGCGGAAGCACTGTGGCCGAACCTGTTTTATTGGAATGAACTCGACAAAGGCGGCCATTTCGCCGCGTTCGAGCAGCCAAAGCTCTTCACCGAGGAGCTGCGAAAGGCCTTCAGGTCACGGCGAGGTTAGGGTTATACCGTGGACAACTTGAGCACTGCCATCCGGAGATGGTGGCACTTGAATTCCGGTGAACCAGAGGAATTGCAAATATGCACATGAAGGACGACTCAAAAAATAGAACAACTGAACCGGTGCCCCTCAGCTCGCGCCGTCAGTTCATACGTATGGCTGCCGCAGCCGGTGGCGGCGGCATATTATCAGCGGGGGTGCAAACAGGTGCCCTTGGACGCGCCACCAAGGCGGCGCAGGTCGTGCTCCCCGCGACGACAAAGGACGTAACTCCTTTCAAGGTGCATGTGCCACAGATAGCGCTCGACGATCTCAAAAGGAGACTTGCCAATACTCGGTGGCCGAACAAGGAACCCGTATCGGATTGGTCCCAGGGTGTGCCGCTGGCTAAAGCAAAAGCCCTCGGCGAATACTGGCGCACCCACTACGACTGGCATCGTGTTGAGGGCACTCTGAATGCGCTGCCACAATTTCGTACGCGGATTGACGGTCTCGGGATTCACTTCATTCATGTGCGATCGAAGTACCAAAACGCCCTACCGATCCTACTTACGCACGGATGGCCTGGATCAATCATCGAATTTCTGCAGGTCATCGGACCTCTGGTAGACCCGATCGCCCATGGCGGTAAAGCCGATGAAGCCTTTGACGTTGTAATTCCCTCCCTGCCCGGATTTGGTTTTTCTGACAAGCCGACCGAAGTGGGCTGGGGCCTTCCGCGGATTGCTAACGCATGGGCAGTCCTGATGGCGCGCCTAGGTTACAGCCACTACGTCGCACAAGGCGGCGATTGGGGCGCCGGAGTGACGAGTTGGATGGCCAAGCAGCGTGTTTCAGGACTTACCGCCGTTCATCTGAATCTTCCGATTCTTTTTCCGCCTCCACCACCGCGGCCCGGCGGCTATACAGCCGCCGAACAGCCGGCGCTTGCCCAACTCGGCAAGTATGGGAGCGACGGGTCTGCTTATGGCCTGATCCAGGGAACCCGACCCCAAACACTCGGGTACGGTCTTGCCGACTCACCGGTTGGGCAAGCGATGTGGATATACGAGAAGTTTCAGGCATGGAGCGACAACAAGGGTGATCCAGCGGAGGCCATCTCTGTCGATCACATGTTGGATGACATAAGCCTGTACTGGCTGACCAACACCGCCTCGTCCTCTGCGCGCCTATATTTTGAGAGCTGGGGCAAGGATTTCGGCCGCATGCCCATCGATCTACCGGTTGCCGTGAGCATCTTCAAGGGCGACTTCTTTACGCCGCCGAAGGTATGGGGCGACCAGACCTATTCGAAACTCTTCTACTGGACCGAGGTTCCGAAAGGCGGTCACTTCGCCGCGCTTGAGCAACCCGGGCTCTTCGTCGCCGAACTGCGCAAGAGCTTCGCGCAGGTGCGCTGACTGCGGGGGCCGGCAACGACGCGGCACGCGAATTGTCGCAAGGGCGATTTTCTCAACTACCGGCTCATCCCGAAGCTGGCAACTGCCGAAATCAAGTAGGTAGTCGGCGAACACCTTCAGGGACTGGTGTGGCATTCGTCGCGCCGATGGTGCGCGCATACGTTTGGTATCGACAAAAGTCGGCTTGTGTAGACCAATCCGAGTTGTAGGGTTCCGTTCGGGATTTGGGACTGAATCCTCGGACCTACTTCGCCGGGCGTGAGCCGGCGATGAGGATATCCACTAATCTTCTGGCGCTTGGCTGCCAATCGGGCGCGGACGCGACATTGGAGACGCCGATCAGAGCCCGGAGTAAATCAACTGGATCGAGGTCGCTGCGTATGTCGCCGCTCTCTACGCCGCGCTTCACCAGTGCGCGAATCGCCTGATGCATCTTCGCGTAAGAGGTTTCGAACACCTTCTTCGGATCACCGAGCAGCGTATTCAGCGCGGGTGCGATGAGCTGCTTCGCTGCGATGGCATCAACGAATAACAATAGCCAAGCTCGCAGTGCGTCAGTCGGTGCCATCGTTTGAGTGAACTTCTGTTCGGCTTCGGCCAGCTTTTCCAACTCCGCCCGATAAACCGCCTGTAGAAGTTCCTCGCGGGTCGGGAAGTGGCGATACAAGGTTCCAGGTCCGACGCCTACCTGCCTGGCGATGTCGTCAAGACTGGCGTTTGCGCCATGCCGGGCAAACGCATCCTTCGCCACGTCAAGAATCCGTTCGCGATTCCGTTGCGCATCCGCGCGGCGCTTTCGCGGGATGCGTTTTGCGTGTTTTGGGGGCATAACAAAAATACTTGTAACCGGAGACAGTCTCCTGTTATCTTATATATTGCGGAGACACTCTCCGTTTTACTCGGACTAGGGCGACTTGTCAATAACCAGCTCCGGGCCCCATCCGGGCGAGCCGCCCGAAGGAGAAAGAATATGAATAATGTGCCTGTGTTTGGAGCAACTTCGACAACGGACGAGGTTCTATCCGGCGTGAATCTGCAGGGTCAACGAATCCTCGTTACCGGCGTTTCAGCGGGTCTTGGCATCGAGACGGCACGAGCGCTCGCAGCGCGTGGTGCAGACGTTGTCGGTGCCGCGCGCGATCTGAAAAAAGCCGAAGCGGCGACCGCACAAGTCAGAACAGATGCTTCGACTGCCGGCGGAAGTTTCGAGCTGGTGGCGCTTGATCTGGCCAGTCTCAAAAGCGTGCGTGAATGTGCGGATGAGTTGCTGGCGAAGGGGCAATTCTTCGACGTGGTCATCGCCAACGCGGGTGTGATGGCCACTCCCTTTGGCCACACGGCGGATGGCTTTGAGACGCAGTTTGGCACCAACCATCTCGGCCACTTTGTCCTGGTCAACCGGATCACGCCGCTTCTACGCAAAGGCAGCAGACTGATCAACCTTTCTTCCGCAGGTCACCGCTTTTCCGACGTAGACCTCGAAGATCCCAATTTTGAGCGAACGCCTTACGAACCGTTCGTCGCCTACGGCCGCTCGAAGACCGCGAACATTCTTTTCGCCGTCGCGTTTGATCGGCGCTACCGCGGACGCGGCGTGCGTGCCGCGGCTGTACATCCGGGAGTCATCGAGACGGAGCTGGGGCGCCACATGGACCCGAGCCAAATACAGGGCTTGATTCAACAGATCAATGACCAGCTCGCGGCGCAAGGCAAGGGCCCGTTCCAGTGGAAGAGCGTCGCGCAAGGAGCGGCAACGTCGATTTGGGCCGGCGTAGTGGCGGAAGCTGAGGAAATCGGCGGCCGCTACTGCGAAAACTGTCACGTCGGCGAGATCGCGCGGGAAAACGTGCCCATCAGCGGCGCGAGCGAAGGCGTACGTGGCTATGCGCTCGATCCCAAGAAAGCCGAAGCGCTTTGGAAGAAAAGCGAAGAAATGGTGGGAGAAAAATTTTAGCAATCAGGAGAAAAACCTATGGAGCTATCTGTCACCGGAGCTACGGGATTGTTCGGTTCGCAAGTCGCTCAAGAACGAGACGGACGGCACATACGCGTCAACCCGGTAGCTCCCGGGGCCGGGCCCATCGTCACTGCGATTTGGAAGGCGCTCGGGCTCGCAAAGGAAGCCGTCGACGAATGGACGGAGCAAACCGCGGCCGAAGTACCGCTGAAACGCTTTGGGCAACCGAACGGACTTGCGGCCATCGCGGCGTTCCTTGCCTCGCACGACGCCTGGTACATCACCGGTGTAGAGTTCAGCGTGGATGGCGGACTCGGGCAGTTCTGAAGGAGCTCCATCCGTGTTAGGTCCAAAGAGAACAATGTAACCGGAGACAGACTCCGATTGTCTAATCATTCGGAGATACTCTCCGGTTGGCAAGGATTCGAGAAGCAATGCAACAGCTGCGAGGAGGAAGAAACAATGACGAAAGAAACCAAACTGGGCGGCACTTTCAAATTTCCTGACAGTTCCACAAACGTCTACCGCATGGGATACGGCGCGATGCAACTTGCCGGCCGCGATGGCAGCAAGCTGGTATGGGGGCCTCCCAAAGATGTCGATGCAGGGATCGCGGTTCTGCGAGAGGCGATCGCCTCCGGCGTGAACCACATCGACACGAGTGACTACTACGGCCCACATGTCACTAATCAGATCATCAAACGGGCGCTTCATCCCTACCCGAAAGGCCTGGTCATCGTAACCAAACTGGGCGCCCGTCGCGGCGCGGATGGATCCTGGATTCCCGCCTTCTCACGCGAAGAGTTGACTGCGGGGGTTCACGACAATCTGCGCAATCTGAGTCTGGAGCGACTCGACGTGGTTAATCTGCGCGTCGGTGGCGTTATGGAGCCGATGGAGGGATCCATCGAGGAGCCATTGACGGCGCTTGCTGAACTGAAGAGCCACGGGCTGATTCGCCACGTAGGCCTCAGCAACATCACTCCCCGGCAATTCGAGGAAGCGCAGAAAATTACGGAGATCGTTTGCATCCAGAACTTCTACAACGTTGCCCAGCGGACTGACGACGCCTTGGTCGATACGCTCGCACAGCAAGGCGTAGCGTACGTTCCCTTTTTCCCGTTGGGAGGATTCACGCCGTTGCAGTCCTCCGTGCTCGACGGGCTCGCGGCGGCGTTGCAAGCCACTCCAATGCAAGTTGCGCTGGCCTGGCTTCTGCAGCGTTCTCCCAACATTCTGCTCATTCCCGGCACATCTTCGCCAAACCATCTTCGAGAAAATCTTGGCGCGGCAGCGTTGGAACTGCCTTCGGCCACAATCGCCGAGCTCAACGCTATCGCCAAAAATGCCCCGCCGGCTGCGCGTCAAGCTGCGCACTGATCTTGCCTTCCGCATGTCGAAATGAAGGAGCCCTTTATGAAGATATTCGTGACAGGAGCTACAGGATTCATCGGTTCGGCCGTCGTGCCGGAATTGATCAAAGCGGGCCATCAGGTGCTCGGCCTGAGTCGTTCAGATGCAGGCGCCAAGTCTCTGGTCGCCGCTGGAGCCCAAGTGCATCGAGGGGATCTTACAGATCTCGAGACCCTGCGCAGCGGAGCAACCGTGTCCGACGCCGTGATTCACATCGCCTTTGGCCACGACTTCTCGAAATTCGCGGAAAACTGCGAGATCGATGGGCGGGCGATCGAGACACTCGGCTCGGAGCTCCAAGGCTCCGAGCGGCCCTTCATTGTCACCTCGGGAACAGCTGGATTGGCCGCCCCAGGTCAGATTGCGACCGAAGACAACAACATACCGCCGAATTTCCCATTCCCGCGTGTTTCGGAGCAGATGGCTCTTGCTCTGGTACGCAAGGGCGTCAGAGCTTCGGTTATGCGCCTTCCCCAAGTTCACGACACCACTAAGCAAGGCCTGGTCACCTATCTAATCGCTGTGGCACGGCAGAAGGGCGTGTCCGCATATGTAGGGGAAGGACGCAACCGCTGGTCAGCAGCACACGTTTTGGATGTTGCACGTCTTTACAGGCTCGCGCTGGAAAAACATGAAGCAGGCGCGAAGTATCACGCGGTGGCCGAAGAAGGTGTGGCAATGCGGGATATTGCTGAAGCCATTGGCAGAGGATTGAAGGTGCGGGTGGTTTCTCTATCTCCGGAACAAGCGCAAGCCCATTTTGGGTGGTTGACAATGTTCGCCAGCAACGATCTTCAGGCCTCAAGCGCGCAAACACGGAGAAAACTTGGGTGGAACCCGACAGGGCCCGGCCTGATTGCGGATCTCGAGCGACTAAGCTCTTTCGCTGAGGCCAGCCCTTCAGTCTCGTTGCGGTAGACAGCACAGTCGGTCACGCGAGTGGTGGCAACACCTGGACCCAAGAAAGTCAAAACCGGCTTGAACGCCTCACAACCGTTCTCTGCACGGCCGAAATGATCGAAAATCAGAGTGCCCTGTCCGGTGTTGGGTCCATTTTCAGGCTGAGCCAACACAAGATCACAGGGCGGTCTCGTCGGTCTCAGTTTCCAGGACCTTGCCCGACTGCCCCTTCTTCAGCCTGTAGGAAGTGCTTCTTCCTCCGGCCTCTTCCTGCTCAATGACGCCCAACGCGATCAGTTCTTCGATGTCTCGAAGGGCAGTACGAGAGGAAGCTTTCGTCATTTTCATCCATTTCTCTCTCGTCAGTTTTCCTTCGAACCCACTGCATAGTTTGTTCAGGACTTTTGTCTGCCGATCATTCAGAGAGACCTTCCTCAGCTTCAAAGCCTTCCAGAACTGTTCCTTCTCCAGGGCGCTGCTTGTGATTTGATTCGATTGTTCAATGGCCCTATCCAGACACCCTAGAAACCACGTTAGCCATTCCGTGATATCCAACGATCCAGACTGAGTCTTCTCAAGAACCTCGTAATAGTCTTTTCGTTCTTCGAGAATCTGCGACGACATGCTGTAGAAACGCTGAGCACTCCCGTCCGATCTAGCCAGGCACATCTCTGCGATTACTCTTCCGATTCTCCCGTTGCCGTCTTCAAAAGGATGGATGGTAACAAACCACAAGTGCGCAATTGCCGCCTTTAGGAGCGGATCTTCTTGTTCATTGCCGTCGAACCACCCAAGGAACTTTCCCATCTCACCTTCGACACGATCAGCCCGCGGTGCTTCGTAATGAACTTTGTGGCGACCGATTGGCTCGGACACAACTTGCATTGGACCCTGGCTGTCATCACGCCATGCGCTAACTCGAAATTTATCGCGGGTTGTGCGAACGCCTGGAAAAAGGTGTGCGTGCCAGCCAAACAATCGTTCTTTTGTTAGCGGCTTGCTGAATTTCTGCGTTGCGTCCAACATCATTTCAGTGACGCCATCGACATTTCGATCCTGGTGAGTTTTGAGTCCTCCCACGTCCAGCTTCAGCCTACGTGCGAGGTATGAACGGACATTATCTGGATCAAGCACAACCCCCTCGATTGCGCTGGACTTGATGGTTTCTTCGGTAAGGACGTTTAGCGTTGCAGTCCACCTCGAAGTAAAGCCATAACCTCGCATCTTGCCGAGTAATAGCCCCTGGCGCAGTCTGACCCCAGAGAGTAGGGGGGCAAGAGTCTTTGAATCCCAGGCAAATGTAGGCCAGCCAATAAGTTCGTGCACGTATGTTCTCGCCATATTCTCGCCGTCAATCTCGCCACAATCCTATCATATTCTCGCCGCAATCTCGCCAGTTTCCTCGTCATGTCCAGCCCTCTCTCATGGGCATCGTTCCTTTTTGCGCTAATGTGGTGCAGCACAATACGACAAGTTATTTGTAGGCGTGTAGTTAGACGCCATGACCGGGTTCATCGTCAGCGTCTTTTCGTTTCGAAACCGCGTCTCCCCTCAAGAGGCGTTCGAAGGGCTTGAGCTGGGTGCAGGTAAACCTTCACGCCCGGTTCTGAGAGGGCCGGGCGGCTGCAAGGCCGCCGGGCTACTCGGTAGTAACCGGATTGGGAGTGGCCGACCATCCGCCCAGTGACGAGCCGATTCTGGAGTTGTGAGTGCTATCGGGATGTTTTGCCAACGATCTGAACGCGGCATTCGTCCGCTTCGCCATTTGGGCCTCATCCACAGGCCAGTGTCTGGTTTGGGTCTACTTTGCGGTGGTCTCTTGCGAGACGATGGTGATGAGGAACGCATTACGATCCGTGTGGGCGAACTGATGACCCGCCAAATCCGCGCGGTGCTCGATCGACTTGTACATCTGGAAACCTTCGTTCTCGACAGCATCAAAATACTTGACGTTCTTGAGCACGACGCCTTTCCCGTCGACCCCGGGCTCGCGCCGGAGTTTTAAGTAGGCCTGCTTGCCGTCGGCCAGCTTGGCCTCGACGATGTCGCCTGACTGATGGATTTCGATGGGTGCTTCCTGCACTTTCAGTTCACCCCACTCGAGACCATACGTTTTGAGAATGATGGGGGCTAGGGCATCGCGTTGCTCTTGGGTGGTCTTGGGATCGAAAGAAACCGTCACCCAGGTCGCCTTGTTCTCTGTGCCCCACTTGTCGCCAAGGTCGCCCGTCAACCAATATTTGGTATTCGCGAGGTCCACGTTCCCGGAATGCCCCTCACGGACTGTCACGGCCATGTTGAATTCGCAAAAGGGGTGTTCGGCATGCTTATGCCCGTGACTGTCGCTGAAATAACATTGGCAAAACAGATGGCAACTGCAGGCTTCCACGTAGTCGGCTTTCATCCGCCACGAAGATTCCCCTGGTGCCGCGGCCAGTGACGCCGCCAGCGCCAGAACCAACCCCATCAATGGTAATGCTTTCATGTCTTCTCCTTTTCTATTGGAAATGTGTTTAAGTCCCTTCACAGTGCTGGCGTTCTTGCTTAGGCTACTGGCCAGCGAAGGCCTGGCAGGAAACGTTGGGGTGCCAGTTCACGAACGCGCCGTTCGGATTCTCCTTCCATGCCCACACATGAAGCGTGTAGAACGCGGGGAGGCCGAAGCGATTGGGGCTCTCGAAATAATGAAAGAGCTGTCCCATGAGCTGGGGCGCCCCTTGTCCCGGATGAGCCTTGTCCCAGTCGCTCGCAATCACTAGAAAGTCGGCGCCAATCAATTGCAGGTGGCCGTCCGGCATCGGCTCGTAGATCACGATCTGAGGGCGCGTCGCATCTATTACGCCAGCAGCCACGAGGGACAAGTTCACGTAGTGGAGCCCCATCGCCCCCGAGTCGGGTCCGCTCACACAGCCGAATAGAAGCGAGTACCCCTCCCGCTCTGCTACCGACACATCTTTGAAGCGTTCCGTGTTATCCCGAACCGTTTTCAGAAGTGCGCTCTGTGCTGATGTCAATTGTTGAGGTTGCGCTGTCGTCTCGTGCGAGTGACCGTTTTGAGCCAGTGCGCCCCCGGGACAAACGCCCGCCAGAACGAAAGCCATCATCGAATGTTGAAATTGTTTCGCGAGTCGTCCGATTTTCATGTTAGAAGCTCCTTTTGGTAACAAATGTGACCAGCTCATCCACGGCGTCTCATTCCTAATGCGGCCCCGGATGCGCTAAAATCGCTGGCATTCTCAGGAACTGAAATGAGGCACCCAAACCGCCTGCGTTTCGTGGATGCTGCCACCAGAGGTTTTGAATGTCTTTGAGGAGTTCTGAAAGATTTCTTGCGAAATTCTTCCGACTGGTGCTCGGTTGAAGGCAAAGCACTTATACGAGTTTGGTCCGTACCGACTCGATGCCGAGGAGCGCGTCCTACTGCGCGATGGCCAGCCCGTCATACTCCCGCCAAAGGACCTGGAAACCCTCCTTGTTATGGTCGAGAGGGCAGGCCACATCGTCGAAAAAGAAGAGCTACTCGAAAAAGTCTGGCCGGGCGTTTTCGTCGAGGAAGGCAATCTGGCGCGGCACATCTTTAACCTGCGGCAAGTGCTCGGGGATACCCCCGACGGGCGCAAATACATCGAGACCATCCCCAAGCGAGGCTACCGGTTCGTCGCTGCGGTGCACGAAGACCAAGAACCAGCCGCGGCTCATCCAGCGGTCCCACAGACTTCTGAGCCGACTCCTCCTGCGGTGCCGGCGCCCCTCGTCCAAAAGAGAAACTTCTGGTTGTGGCCTATCACTTTATCGGTGCTGGCCGCGGCGGGGATTTTGATAGGGCGTCATTTCTGGCCACCACGCAACGCCCCTCCGCAAAAAGCCATGCTTGCGGTCCTTCCCTTTGTAAATTTTAGCGGGGACGCGCACGAGGATTATTTTGCCGACGGCCTCACGGAGGAGATGATTGCGCAGCTCGGCCAGCTTCAGCCCGCCCAACTCGGAGTCATCGCACGAACCTCAACCGTACGATACAAAGGCACCAAGGAGACTGCCGCGCAAATTGCCCGAGAACTGGGTGTGGGCTATTTGCTGGAGGGCAGCGTTCGGCGCGGCGGAGACCGCGTGCGCGTTACGGCACAGCTGATTCAGGCAGCAGAACAGACCCATCTATGGGCCGAAACCTATGAGCGCCCACTCACGGATGTCTTGAGCATTCAACGAGAAATCGCAGAGAAGATTACGCACTCTCTTTCCATCCAACTGTTGTCTGCTGCCACCAGCGTCTCGGCCAACCCCCATCTCAATCTGGAGAGCTACGACAAGTACCTCCTGGGCCTGCACGCGCTCGGGGAAGGTACGCGAGAGAGTGAGACAAGAGCGATTCAGTACTTTCAGGAGGCCATAGCCAAGGACCCAAAGGACGCCCGCCTCTACGCGGCCCTTGCTGGGGCCTACGACGCGGTAACACCGTATTACAGTCCTCCGGCCGAGGTGATGCCGAAAGCAAAGCAAGCGGCACTGCGAGCTGTTGAGCTTGATCCCAACCTGGCGAGCGCGCACGTCCGGCTTGGCTATGTGCGCCTGTTTTTCGATTGGGATTGGTCTGCGGCCGAACTGGAATATCGCCGGGCGCTGGAAATCAATCCAAGCTTGCCAGAAGCTCAATTGGGTTATGCCAATTATCTTGGGACGCTGGGGCGCTTCGATGAAGCCCTGTCCCGCGTTCAGCAGGCCTACCTGCTCGACCCTCTTGCACTCGAAAGCCGCGAAGAAGCCCTTTGGATCTATTATTTCTCTGGCCGCATGCCGGAGACCGTCGAGCAGGCCCGGAAAACGATTGAGTTGGAACCCGCGGCGAGTCTTCCTTATGCGATCCTCGCAATGGCATACGCGCAGATGGGGCAACGTGCCGAAACCCTCGGTGCTGCAGAGAACGCAGTTCGGCTTGCGGATAGGCCCTCGGTAATGGCCACAACGGCGGCAGCCCTTGCACGGATCGGCCAGAAACACGAGGCGAAACAGCTTCTAAGCAAAGCTCTGGAACAAGCCAAGGAACGTTATGTCTGCCGATTCCTCGTCGCTGATGCCTATGTGGAGTTGGGCGATACTGAAAAAGCCCTTGAATCACTGGAGCAGGGGTTCCTTGAGCGGTCGACTTGAATGCCATTCATCGGGGTGGATCCCCGATTTAACGCGATGCGAGGCGATCCAAGGTTTCAGGATCTTGTCCGGCGTATCGGAGTGCCTCGAGCATGAAGATCAAAGCAGTTTGAATTTTAATTGTCTAGTTTCTCCCAGTGGGGGAGAACAATCACGGTGTTTGTTGTTTCCGGATGGAAATGATCCGCGAAGCGGCGCGAAGACTCTACCGAACTGAGTATGTCGGCTGACGGAAGATCTGATCCCTTTGTCGCTGTCGAGGTCGTGCCCGTATGACGGCAACCCCGAAGTAATCGCTTGCTGTCCTTTGCGACGATCCGGAAGTTAAGTACAGAGAACGCGTTTACCAGTGTTAAGAAGAGATAGGATTGCCCCTCACTGTGCAAATGGCGTCAGCTCGCCCGCAATGCGGACATGGGGTCGATGCGGGAGGCGCGGCGCGCGGGGAGATAACCTGCGAGGGCGGCGACGGCTGTCAGCAAAATGAGCATGCCCGCAAAAGTGGCTGGGTCACTGGCAGTTACGCCGAAGAGGAGGCCGCTGATGGCGCGAGCCAGAGCCCAGGAAGAGGCAACTCCGACGAGGATGCCGATGGCGGCGAGAGCGAGCGTCTGAAAAAGGATACTGGCCTGAAGTTTTTGCGCGGAAGCGCCGAGGGCCATGCGGATACCGATTTCCTGCGTGCGCTGGCTGACGGAATACGAGATGACTGCGTAGATGCCGAGCGAGGCGAGGACGAGGGCGAAAGCGGCGAAACCTGCGAGCAAGAGGACGACGAAGCGGCGCGGTGAGGCAGCTTTGTCGACGATTTGCTGCATGGTGCGGAGCGTGCCTGTGGCGAACGTTGGGTCGATCGGTTTGAGAGCTTCGCGGAGGCGCGGAACGAGCTCGGAGTTCGGGAGCGACGTGCGAACGACGAGATCGACGGAGCCGAAGTCCTGCGTTTGCCGCATGGGAATGTAGAACTCGTTGCCGGATTTTTCTTCGAGAGCGAGATGGTGGACGTCGCCGACGACGCCGACAACCTTGCGGTCCGGATTATCGGCGTTGACGATCTGGCCGATGGGATCTTTTCCTGGGAAGAGAAAGCGAGCCAGGGTCTCGTTGAGGATGATGACTTTTTCCGAGTGCAGGTCGTCGCGCTCGGTGAAGTCGCGGCCTGCACGAAGAGGAACTCCCATGGCTTTGAAATAGCCGTTGCTGATAATACGAACGTAGCCGTCGGGATATTCCTCCCGTTTATAAATCTGACCTTTGCCGCGGACGCCCCAACTGCGGTTGTGGCCGAGAGGAACCGCGTCGGTAAGCCCGGCAGCTTCGACGCCTGGAATTTCGAGCGCACCGTGGAGAGCTTGGGTGAAGTAGGCGTTGCGCTTTTCCTGGGTGTCATAGCCTGAGCCGGGATCGACGCGAAGCGCGGCGGCGCCTTCGGGATGAAAACCGAGGTCGATATCGAGGACGCGAAGAAAGCTGCGGATGAGCAAACCCGCGCCAACCACCAGCACGCACGCGAGAGCCACTTCCGATACAACAAGAGCGCTGCGAATCCACGCGCGGGCGTGGCCGTGGCTGGAGCCGCGATTGGCGTCCTTCAGAGTGTCGTGGAGCTTGATGCCGGGAACCTGGAAGGCAGGGAAAAGGCCGAAGAGGATGCCGGTGACAATGGCGATCAACGCGGTGAAGCCGACGACGGAGAAATCCATGTGTACATCGGAGAGGAGAGGGATGCTGATGGAGGTCAAGTGCGCGAGAGCGCGTGTACCTAGAAAAGCGAAGAGCAGGCCGAGCGTGGCGCCGCAGCAAGAGAGAACGACGCTCTCGGTAAGCATCTGGCGAATGAGACGGGCTTTTCCGGCGCCGAGCGCAGCGCGAATGGCGATTTCTTTTTGGCGTGAAGCGGAGCGCGCGAGAAGCAAGTTGGAAAGATTGGCGCAGACGATGAGCATAACGACGCCGACAGCACAGGCGAGGACGACGAGTGCGGGGCGAAGACGTCCGCTGACATGGGAGGCGAGAGGAGTGAGCGAGGCGTCTATATCATTGCGCTCAGGATGATCGTGAGTGATGCGCTTAGAGAGGATGGTGAATTCGGCTTGCGCGCTTCGGGCTGATGCGCCGGGTCTGAGGCGTCCGACCACGGCGAGTGTGTTGCCCCAGCGATTCGTTTCCGGCGTGAGAGGGAATGGATTGAAAAGATCGACGTGGCTTCCCGGTGCGAAAATTGTAGCGAAGTCAAAGGAAGCGGGAAGAACGCCGACGACGGTAGAAGGCTGATCGTCGAGCGTGAAAGACTTACCGACGATATTAGGATCGGAAGCGAAGCGGCGCTGCCATAGGCCGTGGCTCAGGAGGACGACGTGAGGGCCGTTCCACTTGCACTCATCGGCGGTGAAGAAGCGGCCGAGCTGCGGCTCGACGCCGAGGAAGGAAAAGAAATTTTGCGAGACGGGAACGCTGGTGAGCCGCTCGGGTTCGCCGCCGATACCGGTGAGTTTGTTATCGCCGACGCCGTAGAAGGCGAAATAGGCGGCCATGTCCGAGAAGGATTTATTTTGTTCGCGCAGATCGAGAAAGTGGCCGACCTGCATAGTTTGGCCGGAGAGGCCGAGTGCACCGGGACTGTTGGCGATCCAAACGAGGCTTGCGGGATCGCGGAACGGAAGTGGACGGATGAGAAGTGTGTTGACGACGCTGAAGATGGTGGAGCTTGCACCGATGCCGAGGCCGACGATGAGAATAGCGAATGTGGTGAAGCCGATGTCCCGGCGCAGAGTGCGGAAAGTGTAGCGGAGATCCTGCAAAAGACTGTCAAGGAATGGCAGGCTGCGGGTGTCGCGATGTAGCTCTTTGGCCGGTTCTACGCCGCCCAACTTGATGAAGGCGACGCGGCGAGCTTCTTCAGGAGTCATACCGCGGTGGACGTTTTCTTCGGTGAGGAGTTCGATGTGGGCTGCAAGCTCATCGTCAAAGTCGTGATCCAGGCTCGTCTTGAAAAAGAACGCGCGCAGTCGTGAGAAAAAGGCGAGTAAAGAGTCGTTCATCGCTGTGGCTCCTTTTGGGCGGCGAAGAAC
>Ga0210400_10002806_pt1 | contig 15744 bp, 16 predicted proteins | sample IncBWH26MmetaG_FD_155456 | JGI IMG/M metagenome (GOLD analysis project Ga0210400, IMG submission 155456) | Forest soil microbial communities from Barre Woods Harvard Forest LTER site, Petersham, Massachusetts, United States - Inc-BW-H-26-M | ecosystem: Environmental > Terrestrial > Soil >... | reverse complement strand
CGCGGCGCACGTGGCCCGCCGCCTCGAAGTAGCGCAGCAGCAGCACGGTGTCGGCCAGGTAGGTGACGTCGACCGGGGCCTTCATCTCGCCCACGAGGCCGTGCTGGGCGACGGTGAGGAAGGTCGTCGCGCCCTGGCGGTTCAGGTACTGCAGCAGCTCGTGCATGTGCAGGACCAGGAAGCTCTCTTCCGGCATCGCCGCCTGGTAGCCGTTGAGGCTGTCGATGATCACCGTCTTGATGCCGGCGCCGTCGACCACCTCGCGCACGGACGCGGAGAACTCGCCGGGCGACATCTCCGCCGCGTCCACCTGCTTGACCATGAGCTGGCCGTCCGCGGTCAGGGCGTCGAGGTCGATGCCGAAGGCCTTGACGCGGGAATAGAGCAGGCCCAGCTCCTCATCGAAGACGAAAAGCGCCGCACGCTCGCCCCGGCGGATGGCGGTGAGCGCGAAGTAGAGCGACATCAGCGACTTGCCGGTGCCGGCCGGGCCCAGGATCAGGCAGCTCGACCCCCGTTCGATCCCACCGCCCAGCAGCCCGTCCAGCCCCGGCTCGCCGCTCGACAGCGCCGTGCGGTCGAATTTGGTGCGGTGCTCCAGGGAGACGAGGCGCGGATAAACCTCCAGGCCGCCGGTCTTGATCGTGAAGTCGTGGTAGCCGCCGCGGAACTTGCGGCTGCGGTATTTGACGATCCGCAGGCGCCGCCGTTCCGATCCGTATTCGGGCGCCCGCTCCTCCAGGCGCACGACGCCGTGGGCGACGCTGTGCACGGTCTTGTCCAGGGCCTCGGTGGTCAGGTCGTCGAGCAGCAGGACTGTGGTCGCCTTCTTGGCGAAGTAGTGCTTCAGCGCCAGCACCTGGCGGCGGTAGCGCAGCGAGTTCTGCGCCAGCAGGCGGATCTCCGAAAGGCTGTCGATCACCACCCGGTGCGGCTTGAGGCGCTCCACCGCGTCGAAGATCAGTCGCGTGGTCTCCCCCAGCTCGAGGTCGGAGGAATAGAGCAGGCTCTGCTGCTGCTGTTCGTCCAGCAGGCTTTCGGGCGGCACGAGTTCAAAGATGTCGATGCCGCCGAGGTCCCAGCCGTGCGAACGGCCCGCGTCGCGCAGTTCCTCCTCGGTCTCGGAGAGGGTGATATAGAGCGTGCGCTCGCCGCGCGCCGCGCCCTCCGCCAGGAAGGCGAGGGCCGCCGTGGTCTTGCCGGTGCCGGGACTGCCTTCCAGCAGGAAGACGCGACCGCGGATCAGGCCGCCGCAGAGGATTTCATCCAAGCCGCCGATACCGGTCAGAGCATCGCCCGACGAGAGAACTTTCGTCATCTACCCTAGTCTCGCAGCCACGCCGCAGCGCCTACGCCCCAGCTTTACGGGGGGAAAATGCGCAAACTATCGGGCAGTTCCGGCGAACGGCGGCCGGACAGGGTCTAGGCGAGCGTCGGGACGCCCCGGCGGCGGCGCAGGAGCGCGCCGACGCCGCCGAAGCCCAGGATCATCATCGCCCAGGCGGCGGGCTCGGGGATGGCGCCTTGCGCGAGGTTTCCAAGGCCGCCGGCAGGCGGCGCGGTCTCGGCGCTCAGCACGCCGACCGAATGCTCCAGGTACGCGACGCCGGGCTTCGCCTGGTAGAGCTCGTAGACCGTGGGGCTGTCGGAGAACAGGTTGTACTCGTTGCCCGAGGCCCCGGAGAAGAACAGGCCCGGGTTGGAAAGCAGCGGCGCGGCGTTGGCGAAGACCACGTTGTCGAAGATGAACATGCCGTCGGCCGAGTAGGCGGCGTAGGGCTGGCCGGGGTTGGCGATCAGGCCGGTGACCGCATCGCCGTCGACGTCGCCGGTGACGCCGGTGACGTCATAGCCGCCCACGGCGTTGAGGGTGTCGAGGGTCTGCACGGTGAGTGTCGCCTCGGCGGGCGCTGCGCCGTTGGTGGCGGTGAAGGCGAGCAGCCAGGTCGCCGCCTGGGCGTGGCCGGCGAAAGCCGCGACGGCGACGAGGGCCGCCAGCTTGCGAATATGCGTCATTGGTCAAAACCCCACAGCGACGGCCCGTGGGTGCGGGCGCGTACGTCAACTGCGGAGCCTAGGCGGCCAAGGTTTCCATTTGGTGCTCGGCCGGCCCGCCGCCTCAGGCGTTGAAGTTGAGCCTCAGGCCGGGGCGCGGCCAGCGGGTCTTGTAGAGCTTGCCGGTGGAGGAGGCCGTGATCCAGGCGTCCCTCATGTCGGCCCCGCCGAACACGATGTTGGTGCAGACGAGGTCCGGGACCGCGAAATGCTCGATGGAGCCGTCCGGGTCGAAGGCGGTGATCCCGCCGTTGATGATGGTCGCCACGCAGACCTTGCCCCCGGCCTCCACGGCCAGGGAGTCCAGATACTGGAAGCCGTCGAGGTTCCTGATCACCCGGCCGGGGGCGAAGCCGGGCGGCGGCCCCAGGACGCCGGGCTCGGCGATGTCGAAGGCCCACAGGCGCGCGAGCTGGGTGTCGGCGGCGTAGACAGTCTTCTCGTCCGGCGAGAGGCCCACGCCGTTGGGGGCGATCAGGTGGTCGCGCTGGCGGCTGATGTGGGAGCCGTCGGCCTTGGCGTAGTAGAGGCCGCCGAACTTGCGGCCCTCGGGCGTGCCGCAGCCGTGGTCGGTGAACCACATGCCGCCCTGCCGGTCGAAGACCAGGTCGTTGGGCCCGATCAGCCGGCGGCCGTCGCAGGCCTCGTAGAGGGTTGTGAGCTTGCCCGTCGCCAGGTCGAACCGCTGGATCGAACCGCCCACATGGCTGGCCGGGGTCGGGCCCGGGATGGTCAGGCCCGCGTTGTCCAGCCACTCGAAGGAGCCGCCGTTGTTGGTGATGTAGACGGCGCCGTCGGGGCCTATGGCCGCGCCGTTGGGGCCGCCGCCGGTCTCGACCAGGGTGGTCTTGGCGCCGTCCGGCGAGACCCGGGTCAGGCGCCGCCCCTTGATCTCGGTCAGGATGATCGAGCCGTCGGCCATGGCGATGGGGCCTTCGGGGAACTCGAAGCCCTCGGCGACCAGCTCGATGTCCATGGCGTCTCTCCCCTTCGTCGTTGGGGAAACCCTAGCGGAAGATCAGCGGCGTTCCAGCACCCGGATGGTGAAGGGGTAGTCGTCGCCCTCGCCGGCCGGGTAGGCCTTGGCGGAGACCTCGGTCCAGCGGGCCATGTCCAGCGGCGGCAGGGTCACGTCGCCCTCGACCTCGGCGTCGACGTCGGTGAGGTAGATGCGGCCGGCCTTGGCGAGCGCCAGCTCGAACAGCGAGGCCCCGCCGATCACGCAGACCTCGCGGGCCCCGTCATCCTCCGCCTGTTCGCGGGCGATGGAGACCGCCTCGCCGAACTCTTCGCAGACCACCGCCCCGTGCGGCTCGAAGGAGCCGTCGCGGGAGAGCACGATGTTGGTCCGCCCGACCAGCGGCTTCTTCGGCAGGCTGTCCCAGGTCTTGCGGCCCATGATCACCGGCTTGCCCATGGTCACGGCGCGGAAGTTGGCCAGGTCGCTCTTCAGCCGCCACGCCAGGCCGCCGTCCTTGCCGATGACGCCGTTGCGGGCTCGAGCGATGGGACCGGCGGTGAGGGTGATGGGAGGCATGGACGTGGCCTTAGCACTCCGGCTCATCCCCGCGAAGGCGGGGGACCCCACGGACCTGAACTAGACCGCGATCGGCGCGGCGATCCGGTCGTGGGCCTGGTAGCCGCGGAGCTTGAAGTCCTCGTACTCGAAGGCGAACAGGTCGCGCTTGGGCGCGATCTCCAGGACGGGCAGGGGATAGGGCGTGCGGGTGAGCTGCTCGCGGGCCTGGTCGAGGTGGTTCAGGTAGAGGTGGGCGTCGCCCAGGGTGTGGACGAACTCGCCGGGCTTCAAGCCCGTGACCTGGGCGACCATCAGGGTCAGCAGGGCATAGCTGGCGATGTTGAACGGCACGCCCAGGAACACATCGGCGGAGCGCTGGTAGAGCTGGCAGCTCAGTTTCCCGTCCGCGACGAAGAACTGGAACAGGCAGTGGCAGGGCGGCAGCGCCATGTCCTCCACCTCGGCCGGATTCCAGGCCGAGACGATGTGGCGGCGGCTCTCGGGATTGGTTTTCAGCCCTTCGACCACTGCGGCGATCTGGTCGATGACCCGGCCGTCCGGCGCGGTCCAGGAGCGCCACTGCTTGCCGTAGACGGGGCCCAGCTCGCCGGTCTCGGCGTCGGCCCATTCGTCCCAGATGCTGACGCCGCGTTCCTGCAGCCAGCGCACGTTCGTGTCGCCGCGCAGGAACCAGAGCAGCTCCAGGATGATCGACTTCTTGTGCAGCTTCTTGGTTGTCAGCAGGGGAAAGCCCTGGGCGAGGTCGAATCGCATCTGGCGGCCGAAGACCCCGAGCGTGCCGGTGCCCGTCCGGTCGCCGCGCTGGACGCCATTGGCCAGGATGTCGGCCAGCAGGTCGAGGTACTGCCGCTCCGGATGCTCCGGGCCGGCAATTTCCAACTCATTCGAACGGGCTAGGGCGAACGGCGCGTTCAACGACTCGATCCACTGATTCGATTCGTCCAAGGGTCGTCCTTGCAGCCCTTGGTGTGAATCCTAATTCGTCCCCCACTAGATATGGTGAAACGAGTTAGTTGTGGATTAAGTTCTCCGCCTCACCCCCCGAAGCCGCCCTCGTCCAGGAACGCCTGCTCCTGTGGCGTGGTGACACGGCCGAGGGCGGCGTTGCGGTGGGGGAAGCGGCCGAAGCGGGCGATGATGTCGCGGTGGATGCCGGCCCATTTGAGGTTGTCGGCGTCGCCGGCCTCGGCGCACAGCGCCAGGCTGAAGTCCTGGTCGGCGATGTCCTCGGAATGCTCGAAGGGCAGGTAGAAGAAGTTGCGCAGGTCCGGCTCGACCTCGCGGTCGAAGCCCCGCTCGATGGCGGCGCGGGCGATGGCGCGGGCCTTGCCGTCGGTGGCGAAGGCGTGGCCGGAGCCGCGGTAGAGGTTGCGCGGGAACTGGTCGAGCAGGATCAGCAGCGCCAGCGATCCCTCGGCGCTCTGCGCCCAGCCGTCGTATTCGCCGCGCGCGGCGGCGTGGTGGGTGGGCTCGAATTTCAGGCGGATGGCGTCGTCGAAGGCGGAAACCTTCTTGAACCATTTCTGCGGGCCGGCGCCGCGCCAGAAGCCGAGGATATCGTTGATGTGCGCGATCACGTCGGTGCGCTCCGGTTCCTGACGTCTGGGCGTGCCGCGCCGTTCAAGCGTGGTTCAGCCAGCTCGGCAATAGTAGGGACACGTTTGATGCAACCCTCGGGGCCGTGGCGCCCTTGGAGCGACACTATGAAGACCACCCTTTCGACGACAGCGCTGGCGCTGTTGCTGCTGGCCGGCGCCGGCGGCGCGGCCGTGGCGCAGGACCGCGACCGCGGCGACCGGAGCGACCGCCAAGCCGCGCCGCAGCAGGCGCCGCATACCGCCGCGCCGCCCGCCGCACCGCCGGCCGGCCCTCCCGGCGGCGGCCACTGGAACGGCGGCCCGCAAGGCGGCGGCCCGCGCGGCGCGCCCCAAGCCGCGCCCCAGGGCGGCCCTCCGCCCGGCGCGCAGAGGCAACCCGGCGACCGGTTCAGCCCCCAGGCGCACGGCGTCGACGGGCGCGGCGGGCCGGGCCAGGGCTTCCAGGGCCCGCCTTCCGGCGCCGCCCCGCCGCAGCGCTTCAACCACGACCAGGGCCAGGGTCCGGGACCCGGACCGCAAGGCGGCGGCCCGCGGCAGTGGGACCATGAGCGCGGCCCGAACGTGGTGGTCCCGCCCGGCGCTGACCGGGGCGGAGATCGCGGCGGCGATCGCGGTGGCGACCGGGGCGGCGCACGCGGCTGGGATGGCCGCCAGGACGGCCACGCCGACGGCCGCGACGGCCGCTGGAACGGGCGCGGCGGCAATCCGGAGCATTGGCAGCCGGGCCGTTATCCGCCGGTCCTGTGGAGCCACGACCGCTACCGCGCCGGCCCGTATCGCGCGCCCTACGGCTACTACGTTCGCTCCTGGGGGTTCGGCGACTTCCTGCCGCGGCCCTGGTTCGCCGAATCCTATTGGCTCGGAGACTTCATCGACTACGGCCTGCCCTATCCGCCGCCTGGATTCGAGTGGGTCCGCGTCGGCCCCGACGCCCTGATGGTCGACCGCTACACGGGCCGCGTGGTCCAGGTGGTGAGGGGCATCTTCTGGTGAGCTGAGCCTTCCCTCCCCTTCATGGGGAGGGACGGTCAGATATAGCCCGCGGCCTTCAGGGCCTCGATCGACGTCCGCGCGGAGCGATGGTGGATGAAGAGGCCGCCGGCGTCCTCCCAGGCCCTGCGGTGCTGGTCGCGGTCGTCGACCAGCACGTCGCCCGGCTCGCAGTGCTCGCGCTTCAGGGCCGCGGTGGTGGTGATCACCGGCACGCCGGGGAAGTGGCGCGCGGCCCAGGCGCGCTTCTGCGGCTCGGCCCAGGTTCCGTGCGGCATGCCGGTCAGGATGATCGGGCTCCTGGCCTTCACGGCCTCGAAGAGCTCGCCCGCGTCGGGCATCGGGTCGAGGCGCTCGAAGAAGCGGTCGGCGGCCGCCAGGCGCTTCCAGAACTGGCCCGAGCCCCGAAGCTGCTCGAAGGCCTCCGACGGCATGCCGAGGATCGCCTCGGCGGACTTGTCGAAGTCGGCCAGGACGCCGTCGCAGTCGAGGTAGATCTGCCGTCTCAAGCGGTCTTGCGTCTCAGACCGCCTGGCAGGCGGGGCACAGGCCGCGCGCCTCCAGGGTGACCGACTTCACCGCATAACCCTTGGCGGCGGCGGCGGCCCGACCGGGGGCGAAGTCGGGTTCGAACTCCTCGGCCGCGCCGCAGCAGTCGCAGATCAGGAAGGCCGCCGCGTGGCCCGAGCCGTCCAGCCGGCAGGGGACATAGGCGTTGAGGCTCTCGATGCGGTGGGCGAAACCCAGCCGTTCGAGGAATTCCAGCGCCCGGTAGACGGTGGGCGGCTTGGCCGGCTCGCCGTCCTGGCCGAAGGCGGCGATCAGGTCATAGGCCTTCAGCGGGCCGTCGGCCTCCAGAAGCAGCTCCAGCACCCGGCGGCGCGGCGGGGTCAGCCGCTCCTGGATTTGGAGGCAGCGGTGCTCGGCGTGCAACAGGGCGTGGCGCAGGCTGGCGCCCGCGATCCCGGGGTGGGCGCCGTCCTCGTGGGTGCAGTCGGGCGAATGCATTTCCATCACGTAACGCTCCATGTGCCTGCGCCGCAACGGTCTTGACGCGTCGTCCCGTCTTCGCACGGAGTCGCTTGACGACCCGTTATGTTATTTCATAACAGCTATGATGTCGCGTAACGGCTCGCAAGGCGCCGGGTTCTCAAGGGGATATGATGTCGCATAAGTTCCTGCTGCTGGCGGCCGCCAGCGCCGCCACCCTGGCCGCCACCTCCGCTTCGGCGCAGAACGGGGCCGCCGCGGCCCCGCCCGCCGCGGAGGCCTCCGAGATCGTGGTCACGGCCCAGCGGTTGGACGCGGCCCGCTCGGAGATCGAGCCGGCGCTGGGGGCGACCAGCTATTCCATGCCCGAGGCGTTCATCAACAACCTGCCCTCCGGCGCCAACACCCAGCTCAACCAGGTGGTCCTCCAGGCGCCCGGCGTGGCCCAGGACAGCTTCGGCCAGCTTCACGTGCGCGGCGACCACGGCAACATCCAGTACCGCCTGAACAACGTCATCCTGCCCGAGGGCCTGCAGGTGTTCGGCCAGACGCTCTCGCCCCGGCTGGCGCAGAACATCGACCTGATCACCGGGGCTCTGCCTGCGCAGTACGGCATCCGCGACGCCGGCATCGTCAACATCACCACCAAGAGCGGCTTCAAGAACGGCGGCGAGGTGGGGATCTACGGCGGCAGCCACGGCCTGATCGAGCCCTCGATCGAGTACGGCGGCTCGTCGGGCGCCACCAGCGGCTTCGTCTCCGGCAGCTACACCGGCACGGACGTCGGCATCGAGAGCCCGGACGGCCGCGGCACCCCCCTGCACGACCATTCGGACCAGTACCAGGCCTTCGGCTACCTGGACCACATCCTGGACGACACCAGCCGGGTCTCGCTGGTCGCCGGCACGTCGCAGCAGAAGTTCCAGATCCCCGACGTCTCCGGCCTGCAGCCCAGCCTGGGCTTCAGCCAGAACGGGGTCACGGCCTTCCCCTCCGAGAAGCTCAACCAGAACCAGCGGGAAGGCACGAGCTACGCCACGATCACCTACCAGAAGACCACCGACAAGTTCACCGGCCAGGCCTCAGTCTTCGCCCGCTACTCGGAGCTGAAATACACGCCCGACGTCACCGGCGAGCTGCTGTTCAACGGCATCGCCCAGGCGGCGCGCAAGACCGACTTCTCAGTCGGGACCCAGCTCGAGGGGGTCTACAAGCTCAACGACGCCCACACGATCCGCGGCGGGGTGATCATGTCCTTCGATCACACCACCAGCGACACCAGCTCCCAGGTCTTCGCGCTGGACGCCAACGGCAATCAGATCGGCCCGGCGGCCGAGACGATCGTCGACAACAGCAAGGCCGACGCCCAGACCTATTCGGCCTATCTCGAGGACGAGTGGGCGATGACCGACAGCGTGACGGTGAACTACGGCCTGCGCTTCGACCAGCTGAACGCCTTCCGCCACGAGAACCAGCTCTCGCCGCGGGTGAACGTGGTCTGGAAGCCGATGGAGGGCACCACCATCCACGCCGGCTACGCGCGCTATTTCTCGCCGCCGCCGTTCGAGCTGATTTCCTCCGAGTCCTTCCTGAAGTTCGTCGGCACCAGCGCCGAGGCGCCGGGGACGACGAACGACCTGCCGCGCTCGGAGCGGGACAACTACTACGATGTCGGCGTGCAGCAGAAGTTCGGCGGCCTGACCCTGGGCGTCGACGTCTATGACAAGGAGGCCAAGAACCTGGTGGACGAGGGCCAGTTCGGCGCCCCGATCATCCTGACGCCGTTCAACTACAAGGTGGGCTACGCCCGGGGTGTCGAGTTCAGCGCCAACTACATGAAGGGCGGCTTCTCAGCCTATGGCAACTTCGCGATCTCGCGGGCCATGGGCAAGGACATCATCTCCAGCCAGTTCAACTTCAATCCCGACGACCTCGCCTATATCTCGACCCACTTCATCCACCTGGACCACGACCAGACCTATACGGCCTCGGCCGGCTTCGCCTACCGGTTCGACGAGGGCTCGCGGGTGTCGGCGGACCTGATCTACGGCTCGGGCCTGCGCAACACGCCGGACGGCGCGCCGCCGAACGGCGGCCACCAGCCCGCCTACACCCAGGTCAACCTGGGCGCGGCGCACGAGTTCGAGATGGCGGGCGGCCCGCTGACCCTGCGCGCCGACATCGTCAACCTGTTCGACGACAAGTACGGCATCCGCGACGGCTCGGGCGTCGGCGTCGGCGCCCCGCAGTTCGGCCCGCGCCGCGGCTTCTTCGCCGGCGTCAGCAAGGCGTTCTAGTGTCCTTCTCCCCTTGCGGGAGAAGGTGGCCTGCGAAGCAGGTCGGATGAGGGGGCGAACGCCCTATCCGGCCTGATCGCCCCATCGCGCGGCCAGCGGCGGGCGACCCCTCATCCGTCACCCTCCGGGCGACCCCTCATCCGTCACCCTCCGGGCGACACCTTCTCCCGCAAGGGGAGAAGGGCGCCTACGCTTCTTCGGCCTCGCTGGCGGCGGGGCCTTCGGCGCGCGGGGCGCGGCGGCGGCGGGGCTTGGGGGCCTCGTCCGAGGCTTCGGCGCGCGGCGCGGGCGCCTGCAGGAAGGCCGGGGCGTGGCTCTCGCCGCCATCGCTGTCGCGCAGCACGCGGCCTTTGCGCTCCGGGGCCGCGGCCGGGGCCAGCGGCGCCTGGGCCTGCGGCTCGACGACGGCCAGCGGGTCGCGCTCGGGCCGGTCGTCACGGGGGCGGTCGCGGTCGAAACGAGGGCGCTCGTCGCGCGGCGGCCGGTCGTCACGATTGCGGTCGTCACGGGGACGCTCGTCGCGTGGGCGCTCGTCCCGCGGCCGGTCGGTGTCGTAGCGGGGGCGATCGTCTCTCGGACGGTCGTCGCGGGGCCGGTCGTCCCGCTGGCCATCGCGCTGCCCATCCCTGGGGCGCTCGTCGCGCCAGGGGCGGTCGCGGCGGCCCTGGCCGCCGCCGTCGCCGCGGTCGCGGTTTTCGTAGCGCGGACGGTCTTCGCGCGGCTGGCCGTCCCGGGGCCGGTCGTCGCGTTGTCCGTCACGTTGTCCGTCCCTGGGGCGGTCGTCGCGCGGGCGCGGCTCGCCGCCGCCGTTCGGGGCGCCTTCGCGGGCCTGGCCGTTCTGCCAGCTTTCCGGGGTCTCGCCGGCCTCGGCGGAGGCCGCGTCGGCGGCTTCGGACTGGGCCTGGGCGCTCTCGTCCTCGAAATCGATGTCGAAGCCGGAAGAGAAATGGTCGCGGCCGAGGATCTCGCTGGCCGGGCGGGTGGGCTGCATGGCCCTCAAGAGGCGGAAATAGTGCTCGGCGTGCTGCAGATAGTTCTCGCCAAGGACCCGGTCGCCGGCCGCCGAGGCGTCGCGGGCGAGCTGCTGGTACTTCTCGAAGACGTGCTGGGCGTTGCCGCGCACCTTGGTCCCCTCGGGACCATTGGAGTCGAACGCGCGATTGGCGTTCTGGGCCTGGGGCTTGCCGCCCCCGCCGCCACCCCCGCCGCCGCCGCGATTGCGGCCGCGTTGACGCTTCATACCCTTGAAATCTCTCATTATTCGATGACCGTCTTGGTTTCCTGTCGGCGGACCTTGTCCGGGTCGGCCTGCGCTCTGTCTTCAGCGGGATCGGGCGCTCTCAGCCCGGTGTCGATTATGCTGACGCTAAGTGTTCCCCGTCTTCCGCCCGGAAGCCTTAAGCGAGAGGCCTTGGAAGCCGTCACGCCCCGTCGGGACTGGCGTGCGCCCTTCGCGGGACGCCTCTACCGGAAGCCGACGATTTTGGGTGGAGACAGATATCTAAGTAGCGAGTCAGGCTTGAACTTCCAAGGGCTTTTTCGCGCCTGCGACAACCCTGTCGCGGTCGCCGAGGTCGCGGAGGGTCTGGACGCCGAGCGCGCCGGCCTCACGGAAGAGGGCCTCGACGGCCTCCTTCTGGTCGTAGCCGATCTCCACGGCGAAGCGGCCGCCGGGCTTCAGCACCCGCAGGATCTCCGGGGCGAGGCGGCGATAGTGCACCAGTCCGTCGGGGCCGCCTTCGAGGGCCAGGCGGGGTTCATGGTCGCGCACTTCCGGCTCCAGGGTCTCCAGGACGTCGCTGGCGATATAGGGCGGGTTGGAGACCACCAGGTCGAAACTGTCCTCGCCGAGGCCCTCGGTCCAGTCGCCGCGCAGCAGGGCCATGCGGCCGGCCAGGCCCAGGCTCGCGGCGTTGTCGCGCGCCACCGCCAGCGCCTCTTCGGAGACGTCGACGCCCAGGCCCCTGGCCGCCGGCCGCTCGGCCAGGATGGAGAGCAGGATGGCGCCTGAGCCGACGCCCAGGTCCAGCACCGACCAGGGGGCGTGCTCGGGGAAGTCGCGCAGCACCCACTCGACCACCGTCTCGGTGTCGGGCCGCGGGGTCAGGACGTCGGGCGTGACGCTGAGCATGATCTTCCAGAAGCCCTTGCGTCCGAGGATGTGGCTGACCGGCTCGCGGTGCTCGCGGCGCGTCAGGTAGTCCTCGAGCCTGGCCTCCTGGTCGGGGGTGAGCGCGCGGTAGGGGTCGCCCACGATGTCGGCGCGGGTGGCGTCGGCGGCGGCCTCGACCAGCAGGCGCGCGTCGATCACCGGCCCGGAAAGGCCGGCGGCCTCCAGGCGTTTCTTGGCCTCCTGCCAGGCCTGCAGCAGGTTCAGGCTCATGCGGCGGGCTCCGACTCAGGCGGGACGGCGGGCGCGGTGACCGCATCGCCCAGGCCCACCGCCCCGGCGGCGGTCACTCGCACATATATCCCGCAGAACAGGTGGCCATAGTTGTCGAAGAGCGCCTTGGTGACGTCCAGGTCGCGCTCGGCTGTGGTCGGGTCGACGTGGGTCGCGGCGCAGCGGACGATGGGCTTGAAGACCTCGGCCTGCGCCCAGCCCAGCATCATCGCCTTGCCGGTCCAGCCGTTCTCCGCCCAGGCCGGCCAGCCCTCCACATAGAGGTTGGCGCGGAAGCGCAAGGGGTCGAGCTCGACGCCCATCCGTTGCGACAGGTCGCGGACGCTGGCCAGGTTGACGATCGAGACCTGGCCCAGGGGATGGTCGGTGAAGCGGTGCTCGCCGGGGGCCGCGACGACCCGCAAGGGCCCGCGGACGTCCTCGCCCAGCAGGCCGGTCAGCCAGGCGGCGAAGGTCTCGCGCGCGGCGGGCTCGGCCAGCCGGCCCATGAACTCGCTGGCGCCTGGGGCGGCGGCGTGCAGCACACCGGTCTCCGGGTCGTAGCGGGTGCGGGCGGCGGCGACCTTGGCGATCTGGGCCAGGACGGTGAACTTCTGCTTCGGGACGAAGGCGGGCGCGGCGGGATCGAAGCCCGAGGGGCCGTTCTCCACCGCCCAGATGCGGTCGTGCGGGAACCCCTCGCCGGGCGCGAGCGCCACCGTCGCCAGGGGCTCGGGCGTGAATCCCTTCACCGGATGCCGGAAGATGCCCGCCGCGTGACCGCTCATAGCCCGTACCTGCCGCAACCGCCGCCGCGCGACAAGCACAACGGCGGCCCGCGCCCAGGCCAGGGAACCGAACGGCCCAGGTTCGCCTTGTGCGGCCAGACCCCCAACCCCGCAGGCCCGCTCCATGAAACCCGGCCGACGCCCGCTGACCGCTCCGGCAATGCGCGCGGGCCCGGTCCTGCGCCTCGACCGGTGGAGCGCGCTGGGCGTGGGCATGCTGATCGGCCTGGCGACGGTGGTCCTGGACCGCTCCCTGCAGACAGGCCGGCGCCCGGCCGATCCGGGCGGCGCGGCGTCTCCCGCCCGGATCGGCCGGCGGGGCTGGAAGGCCGTCCTTCGGCGCACCGTGGCGGAGTTCAACGCCGACCAGATCCCCATCGTGGCCGGCGGTTCGACCTTCTTCGCCCTGCTGGCCCTGTTCCCCGCGCTCGGCCTGTTCGTCTCGCTCTACGGCCTGGTGGGCGACGTGCAGGGCGCGCAGCGCCAGGTCGCGGCCCTGCAGGGCGTGCTGCCGGCCGCCGGCGTCAGCGTGCTCGGCGAGCAGATGACCCGGCTGGCGGCCACGTCGCACGTGAGCCTCGGGCTCACCTTCCTGGTCAGCCTCCTGCTGTCGGTGCTGAGCGCCAACGCCGGCATGAAGGGCCTGATCGCGGGCCTGAACGTCGCCTACGAGCTGCGCGAGCGGCGCAACTTCTTCGTGCTCAACCTCGTGTCCCTGGGGTTCACGGCGGGCGCGATCGCCTTCGCCATGGTCGCGATGGGCGCGATCGTCGCCGTGCCCGAGGTGCTGGCGACGGTTCACCTGCAGATGTCGCCGGGCGCGAGCCTCCTGCGCTGGCCGCTGTTGCTGATCGCCGCGGCCGGCCTGTTCTCGGTCCTCTACCGCTTCGGCCCCTCGCCGCATGGAGCGCGATGGCGCTGGATCACCCCAGGCGGCGCGATCGCGTCGATCCTGTGGATGGGCATGTCGCTGGCGTTTTCGGCCTATGTCAGCCGGTTCGGCCGCTACGACGCGACCTATGGCTCGCTGGCCGCGATCGTCGGCTTCATGACCTGGATCTGGCTGTCGCTGACGATCGTCCTGCTCGGGGCGGAGTTCAACTCCGAGCTGGAGCAGGAGGCGGCCGGCCCGGGCCGGGTCTAGTTGAATTCGTCTTCCAGGGCCGAAAGCCGCGCGGCCTGATCCTCGGCGATCAGCGGGTCGATCACGTCGTCGAGCGCCTCGCCCTCCATGATCTTGGGCAGGTTGTAGAGCGTCAGGTTGATGCGGTGGTCGGTGACCCGGCCCTGCGGGAAGTTGTAGGTGCGGATCCGCTCGGAGCGGTCGCCGGAGCCCACCTGGCTCTTGCGCGCGTCGGAGCGGGCGGTGTCGAGGGCCTCGCGCTGCTGGTCGTAGAGCTTGACCTTCAGCGCCTTCATCGCCCGGGCGCGGTTCTGGTGCTGCGACTTCTCCGAGGAGGTCACCACGATGCCGGTGGGCAGGTGGGTGATGCGCACCGCCGAGTCGGTCTTGTTGACGTGCTGGCCGCCCGCGCCCGAGGAGCGGTAGGTGTCGATGCGGATGTCGGCGTCCTTGATGTCGATCTCGACCTCCTCGGGCTCCGGCAGGACCGCCACGGTGGCCGCGGAGGTGTGGATGCGGCCTTGCGCCTCGGTGGCCGGGACGCGCTGGACGCGGTGGACGCCGCTCTCGAACTTCAGCCGGCCGAACACGCCGTCGCCGGTGACCGCGGCGATGATCTCCTTGTAGCCGCCGGCGTCGCCCTCGGAGACCGAGTCGATCTCCACGCGCCAGCCGTGCTCGGCCGCGTAGCGCTGGTACATGCGGAAGAGGTCGCCGGCGAACAGGGCCGCCTCGTCGCCGCCCGTGCCGGCCCGGACTTCCAGCATGGCCGATGCGTTCTCGTCCCTGTCCTTGGGCGCCAGCAGCAGGGCCACCTCGCGTTCCAGGGCCGGCAGGCGCGCCTTCAGGGCCTCCAGCTCGTCGCGGGCCATGGCGGCCATCTCCGCGTCGCCGCCGGCGGCCATCTCCTCCAGCTCCGGCGCCTCGTCGCGGGCCCGCTGCAGGGTCTGGACGGCGTCGACCACGGGCTTCAGCTCGGCGTGCTCCTTGCCGAGCCGCACGATCTCCTGGCCGTCGGTGGCCGCGCCCATGCGCGCCTCGATCTCGCGGAAGCGGTCGAGCACCTGGTCGAGCCTGGCCTGGGGAAGTCGCAAAGCAATGGACGCCTGTTGAGAGGGGAGCTTCCTCTAGCGCCGTCCGGCCGCCTTGCCAAACCTGCGCCCCGTGGAGTCCGGGAACGTCGGCGCCGGGCGCCCGTTAGGTCCCGGCAACCGGAGACCGCAGATGAGCCAACCCATGACCACGAGGCTGACCGGGCGAAACATGCTGATCGCCTTCGTCGCCCTGGCCGCGCTGCTCGCCGCGGCCGGCGTCGCGGTGAACGCCCACCGCGGCAAGCCCCTGACCACCAACGCCGTGGGCAGCGCCTCCTCCGACCTCGCGGCGGGCGCGACGGCTCACTAGGCGTCCTCCATACGAAAAAGGCCTCCGCCCATCGCTGGGGGGAGGCCTGTTCCGACGCCAGGGGCGCAGGTCTGGCTTAGACGCGGACGCCGCTCAGCGGGGCGTTGCCGAAGGCGCCCAGCTTGACGTTGCCGGTCATGGCGTCGCCGGCCACCGTGGCGGTGAATTCCAGGGTCATCGGCATCGGCTGGGTGATGTCGGCGCTCCAAGTGAGCGTGTCCCCGGCGACCTTGCCGCTGACTTCGCTATCGCCCATTCGGCCCGAGGTCTTGCCGGTGAAGGTGTCGCCGCTGGTGGTGATCGAAGCGGTCACCTCCTGCGCGCCCATCGGCGTGTTGATGGTGATCTTCCAGTTCCCGTCTGCTGCGGCCATGTCTCGCTCCCAAAAAAGGCAGCCGCACCTAAGCGCGTATGGCCAAGGCGCGCAAGAGTGACACGGGCGTCATTTTCTTCATCCCGCCGCGTGCCGGGGAGGGATGACCATGGGCCTATTCCGCCGCCTGCGGGACCGCGGCCAGCTCCGCGGCGCGGGCTTCGACCAGCTCGACGATGTGGTCGACCATCCGGTCGTTGTCC
>Ga0210400_10002805_pt1 | contig 15751 bp, 13 predicted proteins | sample IncBWH26MmetaG_FD_155456 | JGI IMG/M metagenome (GOLD analysis project Ga0210400, IMG submission 155456) | Forest soil microbial communities from Barre Woods Harvard Forest LTER site, Petersham, Massachusetts, United States - Inc-BW-H-26-M | ecosystem: Environmental > Terrestrial > Soil >... | reverse complement strand
GCTCCGCAAGAGTCACTCCCCGCGACGTTCTAACCGAGGTAGCCTGAGTGTGACCGACCGCCTTTTTCACCGGCTTCGACGCCGGCAAGGCAGCTCTCAGGCGTTCTCGCGGAGGCTATTTTTATGAACGCTCGCTTCGTCTTGATCCTCGCCTTTTGTGGCAGCTTGTATGCCCAGCAGGCTCCTCAGCCGTCGCTCACGATTTATAACCAGGACTTCGCCGTCATTCGCCAGGAAGTGCCGCTTGATCTGAAGTCGGGCGAAAACCTGGTCAATATGAACGAGATCACCATGCACCTCGAGCCTGACTCGGTGATCCTGCGCGATCCCACGGGCAAACACGCAGTGAATGTGCTGGAGCAGAATTATCGCGCCGATCCGGTCTCGCAGATTTCGCTGCTCTCGCTCTACGAGGGCCGAACCATCGATTTCGAACAACCTGACCACTCTACCGTGAAGGGCAAAGTCATTCGCAGCGGATACGTCCGCGCCGATTATTTCAATATCAACGGCTCCCAGAACTACGTCGCCCCGGAAGAGCCGATCATCGAGGTCGCGGGCCAGTTGCGATTTGGTCTGCCCGGCACGCCCATCTTTCCCGACCTCACGGCCGAGACCATTCTTAAGCCGCGTCTGGAGTGGCTGCTGGCGACGGACAAGCCGGGCAAGTTTCCCGCCGAACTGTCGTACGTGACCGGCGGCATGAGCTGGCAGGCCGACTACAACATCATCGCGCCTGAGAAGGGCGACATCGTCGATATCGTCGGCTGGATCACCATGGACAACCGCACCGGCCGCACTTTCGAAAACGCCCGCATCAAACTCATGGCCGGCGACGTGAACAAAATTCAGCCGGGCATGGCGAAAGCGTACGCGATGCGGGCGGCGGGCGCCATAGCTGCCGATATGGCGGGGCCGCCGGTCACCGAGAAAGCCTTCGACGAATACCACCTCTACACGCTCGAACGCAGCACGACCCTGCGCGACCGCGAAACCAAGCAGGTGGAGTTCATCCGCGCGGCTGCCGTAGTGGCCAAGCAGGTCTATGTCTACGACGGCGCCAAGATTGATATGAATCGATATAACGGCTGGAACTGGGAAAACATCCGCAACGACCACTCTTACGGCACCGAATCCAATAACAAAATCTGGGTGATGCGCGAGTTCGTCAACTCCCAAGCCAACCATCTTGGCATGCCGTTGCCCAAGGGCCGCGTGCGTTTCTACCGCCACAATGACGACGGCCAGGTTGAGTTCACCGGCGAAAATTCAATCGACCATACCCCGAAGGATGAGACCATCCGCATCTACACCGGCAACGCCTTCGACGTCTCCGGGGAACGCCGCCGCACCAATTACACCGTCGAAACCAACAAGAGCGCCGCCACGGAAACCTTCGAGATCAAAGTCCGCAACCACAAGAAGGAACCTGTGCAAGTGCGCGTGGTCGAGCACCTCTATCGCGGACGAAACTGGGAGTTGCCTGCCAAGTCCGATGACTACCAGAAAAAAGATAGCCAGACCATCGAGTTCCCGGTAACCATCGCGCCCGACGGCGAGAAGACCATCACGTATACGGCGCACTACACATGGTGAAACTGGGAGTGTAATGGCCGCGCCCGGACAACTAAGGAGATGGCACCTGCACGTTGGGCACTACGTTGGAATACCCGCTCTCCTGGTTGCTGGTATTGACCGCGGTTGTGGCATAGCAATAAGTCGCGCCGTCGACCACGGCGGAATCCGTGTACAGAGTGCCGGTGTTCAACAATGAGTTGATCTTGGAGTAAGATCCGCAGGCACTCCCATACGCCGCGCGATAAATGTTATAGCCAGAGACATTCGAGGATGTGCTCGCACTCCACGACAGGTTGACCGAGTGTACCGGCGCAGCTGTACCGGTTCCAGTGAGGGCTGCGACCGTTGTCGAGGACTGGGCATTGCTCGTGAAGGTAAGCGCGGCGGTCACGGCGCCCGTGGTCTGAGGGTTGAACTTCACTGTGAACGCAGCGCTGCTCCCCGCCGGAATCGTAACCGGCAGCGAAAGTCCTCCGACCGCGAATGCGGAGGTGTTGCTGCTGACCGCGCTGACGGTCACACTCGATCCGCCCGCAGTGAGCGTCCCCGATGCGGTTCCGCTCGTGCCCACGAGTACGCTACCCAGAGCGAGGGTGGCCGGGCTCACGCCCAGCGTGCCAGCGGTGGTGGTCGTTCCAATCCCCGAGAGTGGAAGTGTTACGGTTGAATTCGAGGCGGTCGAGTAGATCGTGATAGTGGCCGTCCGAGTCCCAGCCGCCGTTGGCGTGAACTTTGCGCTGTACTTACAGCTTGCTCCCGGAGCCAGCGTGCCGTAGTTGCAGGTGCCCTGCCCGCCCCAATTGAAGTCGCCGGCGGAAATTGAGTCGTTGGTAATCGTGAACGAAGCATTCCCCGTGTTGCTCAAGATGGAGATCAAAACAGGGCTCGTCTGGCCGACCGTGACGCTCCCGAAGCTGAGGCTCGCAGGACTCAGCGTCAGAATGCCGGCCGCCGCATTTACAGTCACAGTGGCGCTGGAAGACTTGGTATTGTCGGCGGCGCTGGTAGCCGTTACGGTCACGGTTTTCGTCGTGGTCACGGTGGGAGCGGTAAACAATCCGGTGGTGCTCACGGTGCCGGAGGTGGCCGACCAGGTAACCGCCGTGTTGCCAGTGTTTGTGACTTGAGCCGAGAACTGCTCGGTTCCCCCCGAGGCCACAGTCGCCGTGTTGGGCGACACCGAGACACTGATGGCAGCGCCCGGCGTGGTAAAGACGTTGTCCAGGCCCGTGACCAGTACGCCGGTGGAGTCGGCCGACAGCACGCGATAGTGGTAGGTGGTCCCGGCAGTCAGCGACGTCAGGCTAGCGGAGTGCGCCGTCACCAGGTTCGAGTTCAGGGCACTGCTGCTGCCGTAGCTGGTCGTCGTACCGTACGCGATCTGCGAATTCGCGGGCACGGCGGTTGTCCAGGTGATGGCAGCGGTGGTGGTTGTCGGGGTCGCGGTGACGGCATTGATCCACGATTGCGCAAAGGCCGACGGCGCGACAAGGAAGACGAACAGCAGAGGAACAGATACTACAAGAACACGAATCAATCTACACATGGCCCAATTTACAGAAACGAATCCACAACCAGAAAAGCGAGGGGGAAGCGCTTCATCCGTTTCGTGAAATTTTAAGTAAAGAGTTGCAACTCAATGATAGGGTGCACAGAGCGCCGCGCAACGCAGAATGTACTAGTCATTGGTACAGTGAACCTTGGATTTTCCGCGAATGGGAAAATGAGACCACGGTTAGGAAGCGGACTCGGAAGCGATTTCCTGGGCTGATCTTACCTCGCTGACATTACTTCGCTCATGAGCACCAAGACAAAGGCAACGGAGCCGATCAACAAACCAAACCCGAGATACATCCACCAGCGCTTCGTCTTTCGCCGACGGGCGTTTATACCCGCCTCCCGTCCCGCAGATCTCCAATTGTGATACAAATTTCTGTGGTCCTCCTACACGTGGCGAGCATTCATACCTTTCATAACCTGGCAGGTCTTACATGCTGAGGACGTTCTTCGTCCGTCTCTCTGAAAATCGTTCTCTGCGCAATTTTGCCGAGCGATCGTCGATTGGCCGCCGCGTTTCCGGCCGATTCGTTGCCGGTACGGAAATCGCAGACGCCGTGCGTGTGACCCAGGCCGTTAACCGTGCCGGCATGAGCGTCAGCATCGACAACCTGGGCGAGAACGTCACCAATCCTGACGAAGCCCGCGAAAGCGCCAAACTGTATGACGAGATCCTCGATGCAATCGTCGCCAACCAACTCAATGCCAACATCAGCCTGAAGCTGACCCATATGGGCCTCGACGTCGACGAGCAACTGGCCCGCGATATTGTGGCAGGTCTGGTGGCCAAGGCAGCAGCCATGAAGCCCCCGGGGTTCGTGCGTGTCGATATGGAGGGCTCTCCCTACACGCAACGCACGCTGGATTTCGTCCACGAACTGCATCGCATGCCGGGAAATCAGTCGAGCGTCGGGACCGTGATTCAGTCGTATTTGAAGCGCTCAGAGAGCGATGTCGAAAAGTTGCTGGCGGAAGGCATACGCATTCGCCTCTGCAAGGGAGCTTACAAAGAACCGGGCAGCATTGCCTTTGCGGACAAGGCCGACGTGGATGCGAACTACGTCAAGCTGACGAAGATTCTACTGAAGAGCGGCGTCTATCACGGCCTGGCCACGCACGACGAGAACATGATCCGCGAAGCGCAGGCTTTTGCGACCCGCGAAAAAATCTCCCGCGATTCCTTCGAGTTTCAGATGCTCTACGGCATCCGGCGCGATCTGCAGCAGAGGCTGGTGCGGGATGGCTGGCGCATGCGGGTCTACATCCCGTTTGGCACCGAGTGGTATCCCTACTTCATGCGGCGGTTGGGAGAGCGTCCGGCGAACGTGTTCTTCATCGCTAGGAACTTGCTGAGGTCGTAGCTCGTCGAGACATGGTTCACTACGAATCTACGGCCCAGTCTCTGCGCCTTCGGGGGGAGCCAGAGGCAGACGGGTGGCCCCGCGCATCATGTCGCGCTCCTGGTAGGAGAACATGCCGCGGAAACGCGGGGAGTCGATAATTCTCTCGCGTTGTTCGGGCGGCAGGGAACGCAAGTCATGGATCGCCGTACCCACCATGCGCTGGCGTTCCGGGGGAAGTTGCCGCATCTGGCCATAGATCTGCCGCGCCTGCTGTTTCTGCGCGGGCGTGAGATGTTCCCACGTCTCCATCCGGTTCAGCATGCGCAACTGCTGTTGCGGCGGCAGGCTGGAAAAATGCCGCAAGCGTTGCCGAAGCTGTTGCTGCTGGCCGGGCTGCAGGCGGCGGAATGCCGGGTCTCTCTGCAGTTCGCGTTCTTGTTCGGCCGGAGGCAAGTCTTTGTAGCGCCGCAGCCAGTCACCGGCGTGGCCCCGCGGCCGTGGTCGGACCTGGGCCTGGCGAAATGGCTGCTGCGCCGCGAACGCGTGGCGCTGCTGCGGCTGAAACGGCCCATCGTACGCTAGACAGGGAACAGCAATAGCCAGAGCGATCGCCAGACCGGCGCTCGCCCGCCAATTCGTTCTGTGTTGTCCCGGCCTCATTTTCCCCGTCTGTGTTGCCCTTCGCCGTACTTCAATTCGTTTTGTGACCAAGCGCGCGAACCTTCTTTGGATTCGTCACGCCTGCGGATCCGCTGCGGCTACTGATTCGCTACGACATCCTGCTGCACGTCCAGATCGTCGAGCATTTCGAAATCCGAATACATGTCGTGATTCTTTTCCAACGTCTGCAGATCGCTCACCGCGGACCCAACTTCGGCCACCGGAGGAGGATCGTAAACCTTGCCGCGCAGGAAGAATGTGCCAACGCCAACTCCCAGAATCACGGTCAGCGCCGCTGCCAGCACCGGCCACCGGAGGAGGATCGTAAACCTTGCCGCGCAGGAAGAATGTGCCAACGCCAACTCCCAGAATCACGGTCAGCGCCGCTGCCAGCACCGGCCGCCGGAACCACTGCAACCAGCCAGCCGCCGGCTTGGCCATTTCTTCGCGCAGCCGCGCCTGCAGACGCACGTCAAAGTACGGCGACGGTTCTGGAACCTGCCACTCATCCAGCACCGTCATCGTAGCCCGCATGGCTTTCAATTTTTCCGTGCAAGCGCCACAACTCTCCACATGCTTGCCTTCGTCCGTTGTAAGCTCGCTGAAACCAGCGGCCACTTCGGGCATCCGTTCTCGAATTTCATCGCATTTCATAACCGCTTCCCTTCACTCTCTTCGCCAATGTCGTTCCAAAAAACAAATTCAGTGCTAAACGAATTCTTTCAACTGTTCCCGCAAAGTTTCATACGCCCGGAAGAGCAACGACTTGGTTGCCGACTCGCTCTTCTTCAAAACATCGGCAATCTGCTTGTAATCCATCTGCTGATACTTGTGCATGATCACCGCCAGCCTCTGTTGCTCAGGCAAGGCTTCCACTTTGCCGCGAATCGCCAGCATCCGCTCCCGGCGTATCATGGCCTGCTCGGCGGTGAGCGCACCATCCGGCAGTTCGAGCGTGGCGCCGCTTTCCTCGTCCGGCTCGTCCAGACTAACCTGGACTTCAGGACGCTCATGGCGCGTATCGCGCGCATGGTTGACCGCCAGATTGGTCGCGATGCGATACAGCCAGGTGGTAAATTTCGCGCTGGCCTCATAGCTGGCGCGCGAGCGATATACCCGCAGAAAAACTTCCTGCGCCAGATCCTCGGCCGCTGCCGCGTTGCGCGCCATCCGGTACATGAAACTTATCATCGGACGGCGATATTTCTGCACCAGATAATCGAACGCCGACTGATCGCCCGCCTTGGCCCGGAGCATGATCTCGGCGTCGGACGGCGATTCGGCACCGGCCACCGCCGAGGTGAAAGCGGCGGACGCTTGCGGCGTCATCCCAGCCATCAGCATGCCCCGGTCAAGTGCGGCGGTGCTCACATTAGTTTGAACCCCGTCGGGGTCCGAAAGTTGCGTCTTTGGAGGATCGGAAGAAGCCGCGGAACTCCCTGCGGATGAAGGGGATAGCGGTGTCTGCGTAGGCTTTTGATTGGGCGCCATGCCAAAGACAGAAGCGGCAGTACGACGCCCGTCTCCCGAGCCCGTCTCACCCCGCACTCGATAGGCTACCACGCCCAGGCATTGCCCCGAAACCCTGACGGCAGGTTGCATATTCCACGCGCAAATGTTTGAATGAAATGACTCTCAGGGCGCTTAACTCAGCGGTAGAGTGCCACCTTCACACGGTGGAAGTCATAGGTTCGAATCCTATAGCGCCCACCAATAATCCACTGACTTTGCGGACGTTATCGCTTGGTCCTTGTCCACAAATGTCCAGTTGGTTCATTTCTGCTCGTTTCTCCTGCGCTACCATTCTTAAGAAAGCTGGAATGGACAGCGCGGTTTGTTTGCTGGCCGACTGAGTGTGAACAGTGCTGCTCACTGTCGCTCACGAGCGATCTCCCAGAACCTGGTTTATCGGGAACAATGCCGAGAATTCGTTCGGTTTGCGTCGGTCCGGAAACGGTGTCTGTAAATGGAGAATCGCTACACCGCGGCGGCCAGCGTTCGCTTCCAAGGCAGGTTTGCAAGTGGCCAAGGAAGGTTTCTTGCCTCCTAAATTGTGTCAGGGAATCGTTGGAGATTCTTGATATGATCGCGGAGCCGGCTCCAAGGACGAGGATATGAACTCGAGTCGCCGCAGAGGCCTGGACGCAATGAATCGCACGGTACTCAGTCTCCTGTTTGCCGTTTGTTCGACCGCCCATCTCTCTTCGCAGATGGGCAATATGAACGCTCCGACATTTACCAAGGATGTCGCGCCCATCCTGCAGAAAAACTGCCAAAGCTGCCACCGGCCGGGCGAAGCTGCCCCGTTCTCCATGCTCACCTACGAGGAGACGCGGCCCTGGACTGGAGCCATGAAACTGGCCGTCAAGCAGAAACTGATGCCGCCCTGGTTTGCCGATCCTCAGGTGGGACACTTCGCCAATGACAGGTCCCTCTCCCAAAAAGAAATCGACACGATTGTGGCCTGGGTCACCGCCGGCGCGCCCAAGGGCGATCCCAAAGACATGCCTGCACCCGCGAACTTTGTGGAAGGCTGGGGCATTCCAAAACCGGACGTGATTCTTCAGTTGCCCAAAGAATTCCCCGTGCCGGAATCGGGCATGGTCGAGTACCAGTATGTCATCGTGCCCACCGGCTTCACGGAAGACAAATGGGTGCAGGCCGCCGAAGTCCGACCTACGGAGCGCTCCGTGGTTCACCACATCATCGCGTACGTCCGCGAACCCGGATCGAATTACTTCAAAGACCAGAAGCCGGGGGTTTTCTTCGAAGCTCCTCCGTCCAAGACGGATGAAAACGTTGACACCAGCGCTCTGCCCAGCGATTTTCTGGTGGGCTATGCTCCCGGCCAGCCCGCCGAGGTCCTGCCGGCAGGCGAGGCGAAATTGGTGAAGGCCGGATCCGACATCGTATTCGAGGTGCACTACACTCCCAATGGAAAAGCGGTGATGGACCGCACCAAGCTGGGCCTGGTATTCGCCAAAGAGCCACCCAAGAAAAGAGTGCAGACGTTGTCGGCGGTCAATGGCACCTTCAAAATTCCTCCCGGCGATCCCAACTACCGCGTGGATGCTTCCTTTGAAATTCGCAAAGAGGTGATCCTGGCCTCGATTCATCCCCACCTGCACGCCCGGGGCAAGGATTTTGAATATCGCATCGTATTTCCGGGCGGCGAGACGCGGACCATCCTGCGCGTGCCGCAATACAACTGGCACTGGCAGCTTTGGTACAACCTCGACGAACCGATTGTGCTGCCCCCTGGGGCGCGAATTGAATGCACAGCGCACTTCGACAACTCGCCGAACAATCCGGAGAATCCCGACCCGACAAAGACCGTGATCTGGGGGCAGCAGAGTTGGGACGAGATGATGGTTGGCTTCTTCAACCTGGTTTACGATCCGCGAATCTCTCCCAAAGACTTGCAGCCGGAAAAGAAAGTGGCGGCCAACACCAAGGCTTCAATCGCGAATCATTAACGTCGACCATCGACGCCGAAGGCTGAACATTCAGAACGACCGGCAACTCCATTATGAAGATTGCTCCTCACGCCCTGACCATCCTCATCCTCGCCGTGCTCTCGGCATTTTCCACGGCTCAGTCTGGCTCCTCTCCAAAAAAACACCTCCTCGTTATCGGAGAAGAAAAAGGGTACCGGCACGACTCCGTGTCCCATGCCATGGCGACCATCGAGCGACTGGGGCGGGAATCCGGGCTGTGGGACACCACCCTGCGCACGGACACCGAGGTACTAACGAAGCAGAAGCTGGAATACAACGCCAAGAACTTAAACGATTTCGACGCCGTGCTCTTCTTTACCGGCGGCAACCTCGAAATGAATGCCCAGCAGAAGGCCGACTTCCTGTCGTTCATCCACGATGAGGGCAAGGGATTCATTGGCGTGCATAGCGCCGCCATCACTTTCGTGGACTGGCCCGAATTTGTGGAGATGGAGGGCGGGACTTACGACGAGCACCCGTGGCTTACTTTCGACGCTCCCATCCTCGTTGAGGACCCGGGCTTTCCAGGCATGCAGCAATTCCCGCGTTCCTTTACGTTGCGCGACGAAATCTACCAGATGAAAAACTACTCACGCGACAAAGTGCGCGTGCTGATGCGGCTCGATGTCGGCAAGCTCGACATGAAGAACAAGAATGTCCATCGCACCGATGGCGATTTTGCCGTGACTTGGGCAAAGATGTACGGCAAAGGCCGCGTCTACTACACGACCTTAGGGCACGTGGATGCGAACTGGGACAAACCGGAGTTCCAACAGATGATTGCCGAGGCCATCAAATGGGCGATGGGATTGGAAAATGCCGATGTGACATCCCGCCCGCTGCCCGCAAACTAGCGGGTGAAAAAGGAAGACAGCGAGGGGTTCATTGACTCGGAAAGATGCAGTCACGAGAAGAAGTTTTGTGAAGACGGTGGCCGGCGGCCTGGCTGCAACCGCACTCCCCCTGCGCGCCGCGGCGAAGCTGAACGTTGGCATTGGCACCTATAGCTATCACAATCTGTCGATGGACGAAATGATTGTTCAGCTGAAGGCGCTTCAAGTTGGGGAAATTGAAATGTCGCGCGGCGAGTTCATGCTGATGAACCACCCCAGCGAGGAACTGTTTCGTTCGGCTCGAACCAAACTTGACCGGGCGGGAATCCGCTGCGTGTCCTACTACACGGCAACCATCAAAGAGGATCAGGATCTCGAAAACGCGGTGCGGTTTGCCCGGCTGCTGGGCAGCAGCAATGTTACGGGCGACGCTACTGGCAGCATTCTGAATCGAATCGATCGGCGCTTTACGCAGGAACGGTTGACCTTCGGAATCCACAATCATTATTTCAAGGGCGAGAAGTTCGCCTACGAGAGTCCGGAGGATGTGCTGAACGCTCTCGCCGGACTTTCCAAAACCGTCGGCGCCACCGCAGACGTGGGACATTTTGCATCTTGCGGCCATGATCCCGTCGACGCCGTGCGCAAATTGGGACTTCGTCTGGTACTGGTGCACCTCAAAGACATTCAGGCCGCGGACGGCGAAGTGAATGTTCTTCTTGGAAAAGGGATCTCCAAAATTCCCGCGGTCATGCAGGAACTGCACCGGCAGAATTTTGCCGGACTTGTGGCTGTGGAATACGAAAAAGAGGGCGACGTGAACGACGACATGCGGCAAGATATGGAATTTGCACGCAGACTCGCCTAGCGGCCTGGCATAGGGGACAGAAGCAAATGTGGAGAGTTTTTTTATTCTTATTGATTTCTCTAAGCGCTTGGACACAAGACGCCCATCCGATCCTCGCACTGGGTTCGCCCGCGCCTGACTTCGAATTACCCGGCGTGGATGGAAAGACGCACAAGCTCAGCGATTATGCGGCGAGTCCAATCCTGGTCGTGGTCTTCACGTGTAATCATTGCCCGATCGCGCAGATGTATGAGGAGCGTATCGGGAAGCTCGCCGCGGACTACAAGGACCGGGGCGTGGCCGTGGTTGCGATTCAGCCCAACGATCCGAAGGCAATCCGGATCGATGAACTGGACTCCTCGGATATCAGCGACAGCCTGGCCGAGATGAAAATCCGCGCCGAATACAAGCATCTGCAATATCCCTATCTTTACGATGGCGACACGCAAGCGGTGACCAGGGCGTACGGTCCGCAGGCCACGCCGCACGCCTTTATCTTTGATCAGGAACGTCGTCTGCGCTACGAAGGCCGCTTTGACAACAGCTACCGCATAGAGCTGGTAAAGACGCAGGATGCGCGCAATGCGATCGATGCGATACTGGCGCATCAGGAAGTCGCCGTGAAACACACCGGAGTTTTCGGTTGCTCGACGAAGTGGCAGGAGAAAGCGTCTTCGCGGATCGAGGGCTTGCGGAAGATTGAGGCGCAACCGGTGCAACTGGAGATGGCGACGGCCGCCGACCTGAAGACGCTGCGCGCTAATCCCAGCAAGCAAACGCTCCTGGTCAGTTTTTGGGCGACCTGGTGCGGTTCGTGCATCGCCGAGTTCGCCGATCTCGAAGACACTTACCGGATGTACAGTGTCCGCGACCTGGAATTAGTCACGGTTTCGACCAACATGCCTGACGAGAAAAATACCGTCACGAAATTGCTGGAGAAAATGCACGCCACCAGCCGCAATCTGCTTTTTGCTTCGGACGATACCGCATCGTTGCAGGCGGCATTCGATCCCAAGTGGGAGTCAGCCGTGCCTTACACCGTATTGCTGGCTCCCGGCGGCAAGGTACTTTATCAGAAACAGGGATCCGTCGACATTCTAGAACTGCGCCGGAAGATCCTTGCCGACCTCGATTCTGACTATATCGGCTTCAACAAGTATTGGTCAGGCGAGTAGCGTTCGCAAAGATGGTTCGCGATCACCACTTCACCCACGTTCCCTGATAGCGACGTGTTCCGTCGCTCGACACGTATTGCTGAAGTGATGCCGTCTGGTATCCCGCGCTCGCCATAGATGCGGCGGTGCTCTTGTAGGTCTGACAGGTCATGCCGTCATAGCTGGCCCACGTCGAGAAGCCTGGGTTGGGAGCGAAGAAGGCGCGGAACAGGTCGGTGCCGGTCGAGTTGAAGCCTTCGACCCGCGACGGGTACTTGCCCAGCTTTACCTCGGCGTTGAACTTCGACTGGTAGGCCGCACCATTCATCCAGCCGGTATAGGTGCCGTACTGGTCGAACAGATTGGTCGTGAGAAATGACGAGGTGCCGTTGAACGCGGTCCAAAGATCGTTGTCGAGGTCGGTAAAGAACTGAGGGGAGCTCGGGCGGGAATTGAAAAGCGCGGCCCAGCCAAAGCCGTTGGAGGCATGCACCTGCTCGGTGGAAGTGCCGGGCAGGCTGCCGGTGTGCCACCAGTTCCCAGACGAATTCACTTCCCATCCCATGCCATACCAGTAGCCCGAGGGCGTGTAGGTGGTGAGCACATTCGAGCCGTTGATCTCGGACCAGAGAACATTGGGATTCGAGGTCAGATCGGTGAGCGAAGTCGAATTGAGCAACGGCGTGCCGCCGCTGCGGCCATCGAGAGCTGCCTGAAAGCGCAGCAGGTCGACGGGGGATGCGACCCAGGCGCCATGCGCGGCCATGGCTTCGATATAGAAGTTGCCGTAGGGATTGGTGTAGGCGTTGAGGCTGGGCGCGAACACGTCTTGTCCCGAGCCGGAGCCTGGGTAATCGTAATACACGACCTCGCGGTCAGCGGCCGAGAGGGTGTGGCCCTGCACGATGCCGGCCGCGCCGGCGGGCGCTAGAACGCTGCTGGTCGCGTAGCTGGCATAGGTCTTCGCCGTAACCTTCTCGATGACGGCGCCGAGGACGCAGTAGCCAAAGTTGGAATAGTCGTAAACTTTGCCCGGCGTCCAGTAAACCGGCTGGCTCAACATGTACTGGATGATGTGGTCGCAATTGGGCGGCGCGGAAATGCCTTGCGCAGCGGAAATCGTTTCGGTTTCGAACATCGGATCGCCTTCAGTGCTGCAGTTGGTGCATCCGGTCTCGCGGCTCCAACCTCCGGTGTGCTGCAGCAGATCCTGGATGGTGATATTGGCGAGCGCCGCGGTTTGCGGTTTTTTGGGATTCGGCGTAAATCCCAGGATCGAAAAGGGTTTGTCGGTTAACGCAAGCTTGCCACTCTGGACGAGCGTGAGAACGGCCGCCGAGGTGATCTGCTTCGACACGCTTGCCAGTCGAAACAGGCTGTCGGGATGCGCGATCAGCGTGTTGTCCCGATCGCTCAAGCCGTAGCCGCGGGCCAGAACCAGCTTGCCATTGTTGATGACAGCCACCGCACCCCCCGGTACCTGGTACTTCTTCATGAGCGCAGTGATGACGCTGTCGTAGGATGTAGTGGAAGAGGTCGAACCGAGGCCGACGGTCGGAGGGGTCGTGTGCCAGCCAGAGATGACTCCCTTGTCGCAACTGCCTTCCGCCGCTTGCGTGGAATTCCAGGTGTTGGCGAACATGAGCACGGCGACGTACTGCGAGCCGCCCACCTCGTAGCTCTTGACGTCAAAGATGCGCGCTTTGTTGGAGACGGCGAGGCTCTCAGCGTTCGCAACCGTCTCTCCGTAATACCACCACCAGCCGAGTCCCGAGGGCGCGGTGTTCATGACCACGTTGAAGGTGTCGCCCGCGGAGTCGGCGGGATCGATGCTGATGAGATAGGCCTTATTGGTGGTGATGTAGCTCTGGACCTGGGCCGCCGTGATCCCGTAATACCACCACCATCCAGATTGACTCGATCCGGTATTGGGAACCATCACGACCCCGTAGACCGTGGAGCCTCCGCTGGTGTACTGGCGCAAATCGATCAGGCGGGCCTTGTTGGCGGTGATGTGGGTTTGGATGTCGGCTGGGGTTAATCCGTAGTACCACCACCAGGCGCTGTAATCGGCCCCCACGTTGTGCAACATGATCGCCGCGAAATAAGTCGTGCCGCCGACCACGTAGGGCTCGACACTGATCAGGCGTGCATCATTCGCCGTGTAGTAATTCTGGAGCTGTTGCTGGGTAAGACCGTAGTACCACCACCAGGCCTTGTTGTAAGTCCCGGTGTTCTGGACCAGGGCGACGTCGAAAAGAAGAGGACTGGCAGACTGGACGCGCAGGCTCACAAGCCTCCCGTTCTTGGAACTGATGAGTGAGGCCACCTGCGCCGGCGTCTGACCGACGTACCACCACCAGCCAGTCGGGGCCTCCTGCACTGGTTCCCCGAGCGAGGCGCGTGTGGGCGATACTATGCCGAAGCTGACGATCATGAGTACTAGAGCTGCCAGCGAAATAAATCTGCGTTCTTGAATCATGTCGGTCTCCTTATGAGCGATTTCGAACCCAGGATAAAACCGTCCATATGAGAGGGAGCGTGCCGGACGGGTCAGCGACCCGGCGCGACAAGCTAGGACTCGGGATACCGGCTAATTTGTGGACGAGGGGGGAACTTCAGAGGGCCCAAAACGCTGAGGGAATTATGTTACCGGGGGTGCGGTTTGTCAATGTGCAAGTAATTGCGCTAGTGGAGTATTTTCAACTCCCCTGATGATCAGAGGCGGCCATCTTCAGGGCGGTCTCGGCGAGTCGGCGCAAAGGGACAACGGCCACAACGGCGTTGCGGGTTATGGCTTCTTTGGGCATGCCGAAGACCACGCAGCTGGCTTCGTCCTGGGCGATGGTGCGGGCGCCGCTGTTGCGCATTTCGAGCAGGCCCTGGGCGCCATCATTGCCCATTCCGGTCATGATCACGCCTACGGCGTGCGAGCCCACGGATTTCGCGACTGAGCGGAAGAGCACGTCAACGCTGGGTCGGTGGCGCGAGACCAGAGGGCCAGCTGTGATTTGTGCGATATAAGCCGATCCGCTCCGGTGCACGAGAAGGTGATGATTTCCAGGGGCGATCAGGGCTTGTCCGTTGCCGATGCGATCGCCGTCGGCGGCTTCTTTTACGCGGATGGCGCAATCCCGGTTGAGGCGATCGGCGAAGGCGCGGGTAAAGACTTCTGGCATGTGCTGGACGATGACGATTCCTGGACAATTGGGCGGCATGGCCTGCAGGAATTCGCGGATGGCTTCGGTGCCGCCGGTAGAAGCGCCAACCGCGATGATTTTGTCTCCACCGGGCTGGGGCTTGGGGGCTGGGCCCAAGGGGAGAACGACGTCGGCGGTATAGCGTGGCGCAACCGGGAGAAAGGGAGCGGGGGTCAATTTTGCCTGCGCGGCGCTGCGGACGACATCGATCAGCATGAGGGCGGATTCGTTCAGAAAATCGCGAACGCCGAGTTTGGGTTTCTTAATCACTTCAACCGCGCCAAGTTCGAGCGCGGAAATCGCGTCCTCGGTGCGGCGATGGGCGACCTCGGAACAGACAATGACCGGCAGCGGCCGTTCCTCCATGATTTTTCGCAAGAAGGCCAGGCCGTCCATGCGCGGCATGACCAGGTCCGTGATGACAACGTCGGGCGGGTCTTTCTCGATTTTGGCGAGGGCGATGATTGGGTCGGCGGCCACGCTGACCTTGATCTTGGGATCGGCGCCGAGGATGCCCTGCATGACCTGGCGGACCACGGCGGAATCATCGACCACGAGGACGTGAATTATTCCGTCGGACTCCTTCGGTTTCGGTTTGTGCGAGGAGAAGATCACTGGGTGTGTGGGTTCAGAACGACTGACCCGTCGTTGCGGCCGCCGATCGGCTCTGGGCTGAGATTGTCCCGCTCGAATTGGCCAGCGCATGGATGGTGGGCGCGACCGTCTTCAAGCCGGGTGCGATTCCCCCCAGGTGCTCCGAGTGGCCAACAAAGAGCAGACCGGAGGGAGAGAGATGACGGAGGATTCCGCAGATCACTTTCGTCTTGGACTCCTGATCAAAATAAATCAGCACATTTCTGCAGAAGATGAGATCGAAGGAACCCTGGATGGGATAGGAATCGGCGTGCAGGTTGACGCGTGCGAATCTCACGACGCGGTGCAACTCAGGGCTGACCTTCATCTCCGCTTTGTGATCGCCTCGGCCTTTGAGCATGTAGGCGCGCAGGTGCTCGGCGGGAATCTCCTTCGATTTGTCGAGCGGGTAGATCGCCGCGCGCGCTTTTTCGAGGACGCGGGTAGAA
>Ga0210400_10002804_pt1 | contig 15755 bp, 17 predicted proteins | sample IncBWH26MmetaG_FD_155456 | JGI IMG/M metagenome (GOLD analysis project Ga0210400, IMG submission 155456) | Forest soil microbial communities from Barre Woods Harvard Forest LTER site, Petersham, Massachusetts, United States - Inc-BW-H-26-M | ecosystem: Environmental > Terrestrial > Soil >... | reverse complement strand
GTTGTCGCGGCTGCACACCTGAACCCGGTCAAGCTGGGGCAGCAACTTGAGCTCGTAGCGAATCGCACGGAGATACTCCCAACGCGAAACTGTCGTTTCGAGCATGCTACTCATGTGGGGAAGACGACGCGCGATGGATTGGAAATATATATCGTGCTCGAACAGGATGCTGGGGATGTGCCGGAACCTCCCGGCGTACTGCCCCATCACCAGATATTCGAGCTGCAGCACGTCAATCGCACGCGTGTAAATTTGGCGATGGATCAGCCATGCCAGGTCGCGATTGCGGAATTCACGAAGCGCGTGCGGCTCACCCGAACCTAGAGCCTTCTGGCGTCCCTCCAGCCGCACGATGTATTCCGTGGACGCGCAAATCCTGTCCAACTCCGCGTGCGCCTCCCGGTCGTGCTCGTGGTCCAGCAAGACGATCAGGTGGAGGTCGCATAGCCGCGCCAATTCACGCACTGTCTGGTTCATGAATACGGCGCCGCCATGCACCGGAGGACATATCGGGTACGGCGACACGAACAATACGGCCAGCCGGGCGGGATCGCTTCGCAGCGGGAGGAAGGTGTCGCGAAAGTGGCCTCCCAGCGGCCTTTTGAAAGCTTCCTGATCGGTGATAACCGCGCGTTTTCGCGCTCGGATGCGGGAGACCAGAGCGCGAGGCAGGGCCAGGAACGCTCGCAGGATTCCTGAAAAATTCGGACGCTCGGGAGAGTCGCCCGCCACCCAACTAAGCGTCGCGGCCGCCCACGTGAAGAAAAAATGCGAACCCAACCAGCGCCAATCGTGAATGTTCTTCCAGGTGAACAACAGGAAGTTCTTCTTGAGCACCACCTGGATGTAGGCGTTCGAGAAGCGCTTGCCGATGGTACCGCGATGTTCGTGATAAACCACACTGGCCGGCTGATAGAGAACGTTCCAGCCGCGTTTCCAGGCGAGGTAACCCAGGTCGGTGTCTTCCAGATAAAACGGCTTGAGGAGCTGATCAAAACCACCCAGCTCGAGAAACTTCTTGCGATCGAACGCGCAGGAGCCGCCGCCCCCATAAAAGCAGGGATAAAGCTGGCGGATTTCTGGCTCGATTCGGTGCCTTACCCGGAGCCCTCCTTGCAACCACCAGCCCTCCGTCAAGCCGGTTTCTTCGCGTGCTTTGGTTGAATCGGAAAAGAAAATCTGGCAGGACACGGCGAAGGTCTTATCTCCGGTAAAGCCGTCGAGAAGCGGCTGCAGGAAATTCCGCTCCACCCGCATGTCGGTATTGAGCAGTACCACGACGTCATTACGAGCGGCCTCAAATCCGGCGTTGGAGCCGCCGCCGAATCCAAGGTTGTGTTCGAGTGCGAGCACTCGAACCTGAGAAAAGTGTTCACGCACAAACTGCGCGCTGCCGTCGTCAGACCCGTTATCCACTACGATGATCTCGTTTTGCGGGGAATCGGACAGTGCCGCGATCACGGACGGCAAGTATTTTTCGAGCAGATCGCGACCGTTCCAGTTCGGAATCACCACGCTCGCTGCCTGCGCGTTAGGGGACGTATCGGGAATGCCGGGAGAAACCCCCCCGCGGGGTCGCAGCCACCAAACCAAGTCGCACAGAAACATCGCCAAGGCAGCGAGCACCAGTAGGATCAGGGAGAGAATCGCGAGAGGCAGGCCTGTGAGCAGTTTCCAGGCGCCTGCCAGGAAACGCTTCATTCCATTGTTTCCTTGGAAGGCGTTTCCTTGACCCGTGGGTCGACGTGGGGTCCCAGGCCCAGCTGGCGGCCCAACTTCAACCATCGGGACTGGCGGACCATGTCGAGCTGGAGCGCTGTCTCCTGAAGCTGGGCGTCGAGCTGCCGCGCCCAGCCAGTACGCTCGACCACAGTGGCCTCGGCGCGATCCAGCAGGCGGACAGCCTCCGCAAGCTGGGCGGCGCGCTGTTCGAGATCCGCGGTGAGACGCTGCTCTGTATCGAGCGCCCATTCGGTCTTACGTCGGTTCTCTTCGTTCAGATCAGTGATGATTTGAGCGGCGCGCCCTTGCTCGAGCGCGAATTGGTCTTGCAGATCGGAATGTGCGGTAAGGAGTGCGTTGCGATCCGCCGTCGTTTGATCGAGCCATGTGCGGACCTGCGCAAGCTCATGCTCCAGCAGGCGGATGTGTTGCTCGCGTTCCCGCAGAAGATTGGCCGCGCGGGGCACGTAAAGGAAATTGGGAAGCTGCGGAAGGGGAGCGCAGGAACATAGACCGATGAAGAAGTTGGCGGTTTCCGGATCGCCCGCCGGGCGAGCGAGGTCGGCTTCGGTGTGGGGTGTCTGGTTTTTGCCGGAACCAGTCCCGCCGTAAAACGCAAAGGCTTCGACGCGGTCCTGAAACAGGATCTCCACATGCGGAAAGAAATCGCCCAGCGCCGTCCGGAACTCCCGGTATTCGAACTCATGTTCGTGAAAGGGATTCGGACCGGACTTGGCTCGGGCCTCGCCATAGTAGCGCTTGTTAGGCGTGGAAACGATCAGGAGGCCGCGCGGCGTGAGCACCCGCTGCGCCTCGGATAGCAGGGCTCGCCAGTCGCGAAGATGTTCGATGACTTCGAAGGCAGCCACCAGATCGAACGTGGCTGGAGGAAACGGCACTGCGGCCGCCGAGCACTCGAGAAATCGTACCGCCGGGAAATGGCCAGTGGCGTATGCGATAGCTTCAGGAGCGAGATCGATGCCCACGGCAGAGGATGCCACGCGGGCCAGGTCCGCAGTTCCATAACCGGCTCCGCAGCCCAGGTCGAGGACCCGCCCACCTCGTGCAAAGCGCGCTGCCAATGCGTAGCGAGCCACATGTTCCGACCAGAGGTCGTCATGGACCTGACCGGGAATCACGCGCTCTCCCGTGAATTCGCTCACGGCGTGACCACTCCGCTGCGCGGCGCTTTCACTCCGCTATCCAGCTTGGCGTTCACTTTAACCCGGCAGTCCAGATGAAACTGCCCGTACATGGGCTGGCCCGATTTCTCCATTTGCAACACCACCGCATTGTCAATCCAATCGCACATGGAGTAGTGTTCGAGCGACCCATTGGCGATCGCGGGTGAGAAAGAGAAGGATGAAGCGTATAGCGCCGGCAGATCCAGGTAGAAATCGACGGTGCAAATATCGCCGGTAAGCATCGGCGGGAGATCTTGACGCTCGCGAGCCGTGTTGGTGCCCGCAAAGTCGACACCCAGATGATTGCGAAACATGAAACCGACGATAGGCCGGTCCAGATTCTCTTTCGCTCGCACACTGATTCTTACTACAACTGTAGAATGTGGCTTGAGAGATGCGACCCGTGAACCCTCTGCGTCCAGAACCGCGATGCCGATAACTTCCGCCTTGCCGTCGCCAAACCGGTGATCGACGTTAGGAATACCCTCGACAATTTCTTCCGGCGCCGGCACTGTTCGTGCCTGCTCCAAAGAGAACTCGTGTGCCTGTTCGTGCACCTGATAGGCACGGTCCTTCTCGGTCATCGCCGCGAGGTACTGGGCTACAACCAGGTCCGTCTTTCCGAGTGCCTTAACCACGCCCTTCTCCAGCCACATGGCGCGATCGCCGAGGGCCTTGACGTCTCCAGTGGCGTGCGAAACGAACAGGATCGTGACACCATGTTGCCGAAGCTCCTGCACCTTGCGCATGCAGCGCTGCCGGAAATACACATCGCCCACGGCGAGCGCCTCATCAACCAAGAGGATTTCGGGATCGACGTGGATTGAAACCGCGAACGCCAGACGGATCACCATGCCGCTCGAGTAGGTCTTCACGGGTTGGTGAATAAAATCTCCGATCTCGGCGAATGCTTCGATCTCCGGGAACCGGCGATCCATATCCTTCGTCGAGAGGCCCAGGATCGCGCCGTTCAGATACACGTTATCTTTACCTGAGAACTCGGGATTGAAACCTGAGCCGAGCTCGAGCAACGCCGCGACGCGTCCATGCGACACCGCCGTGCCACTCGTGGGCGCGAGAATTCCGGCGCAGATCTGGAGAAGCGTGCTTTTGCCCGAGCCATTTTCTCCGACGACGCAAAACGTTTCTCCGCGGCGGACGTCGAAGCTGACGTCTCGCAAGGCCCAGAATTCCGTGTGGAACCGGCGCATTTGAAAGGTGGCCAGTTCTTTCAATCGATCGCGCGGCGCCGCGTAGATCGAGTAACTCTTCGAAACGCCGGATAATTGGACAGCTGGAGAAGACACTAGAGAAATTGTAGTCTAAACTTGACAGGTTCCAGCGGCGATCCTTACGCTGGTAAGCAGAGCCGGCGTAGCTCAGTTGGTTAGAGCGACGGTCTCATAATCCGTAGGTAGCTGGTTCGAATCCAGCCGCCGGCACCACCTACTTCCCGCCCACGATCTGCTGATACAGCCGGTCGAGATCGGCTTGCGAATAGTATTCGATTTCGATCCTGCCTCGCTGTTCACTCAGCTCAACAATCCGGACTCGGGTTCCGAGGGCGCGTTCCAACTCGTCTGCCGCGGCGCGAACATTCGGATCCTGAGCGGAATCTTTCCGTGAACCAGGAGCGGGTTTTCCCCGGTCGGAAGTCATTTCCTGGACCTGGGCTTCCACCTGGCGCACGGAAAGCCCCAGTGCGACCGTCTTCTCCGCTATTTGAATTTGTTCGTCTGCTGTCGGAAGTCCGAGAATCGCCCTCGCGTGCCCCATGGAGAGTCGACGTTCCGCGACCAAGAGCTGCACTTCCTTCGGCAGCTTCAGCAAGCGGACGATATTGGCGATCGACGTCCTGTCTTTGCCCGTGCGGCGACCAATTTCTTCCTGCGAAAGCCCCAGATCGCGCCCTAGCCGTTCAAAGGCGTGGGCTGTTTCGATTGGGTTCAAGTCTTCGCGTTGGATGTTCTCAATCAAGGCGAGTTCGAGCATGGAGCGATCCGCGACATCCTGGATTACGACAGGGACCTCCTCTAGCTCGGCGATCCGGGCGGCCCGCCAGCGCCGCTCGCCCGCGACAATCTGGTAGCTATCGCCGGCACGACGGACGATTAGCGGCTGAATGATTCCATTTGCGCGGATGGAAGCGGCCAGCTCTTCGAGCCCATCTGAATTGAAGAACGTGCGCGGCTGCATGGGATTGGGCTGGATCAAACCGAGAGGCAGCGCTGCTGGCTTTGCGGTAGCGGTCGTGGGTGCCGTGGCGGTCGCTGCCGCAGTGGGGCCGAGTTGGGTCCGTCCCGGGAGGAGAGCGGAAAGCCCCTTACCCAGCGCTTTGCGTGGCTTGTCGTCGGCGCTGTTCATTTCCCATGATCTCCTTCGCGAGTTTGATATAGCTCTCGGCTCCCCGAGAGCGAGGGTCGTACATCAGGATCGGTTTGCCGTAGCTGGGTGCTTCCGCTAGGCGGACACTGCGTGGAATCACAGTTCTAAGTACTTGATCCGTAAAGAAGTCCTTAAGATCCTCCGCCACTTGCCGGGCGAGATTCGTTCGCTCGTCGTACATAGTCAGCAGGATCCCCTCGATCTGAAGCGGTCTAGAAAAGGACTCCTTGACGCGTTCCACCGTGTCCATGAGTTGCGAAATACCCTCTAGCGCGAAGAATTCGCACTGGATGGGAATGAGGACGGAGTCGGCGGCCACCAACGCGTTCAACGTAAGCAAATCCAGGGCTGGTGGGCAGTCCAAGAGAACGTAGTCGTAGCGCCCGCGGATCGACTCAACGATATCGTGGAGCCGATGCTCGCGCCTCGGCAGGTCAACTAAGTCCAGGTTCGCGGCTACCAAGTTCTTGTCCGCTGGAATGAGATCAACTCCATCACACTCGGTGGCGCGAATGGTCTGCGAGATATCAATACCGCTAAATAGTGCGCCATAGAGCGTCTTGATCTCAGGTGTCTTCTCAATCCCTAAGCCGCTGGTGGAGTTGCCTTGCGGGTCGCAATCGATCAAGAGGACCCGCAGATCATTTGCTGCCAAAGATGCGGCCAGGTTCACGGCGGTCGTGGTCTTCCCGACTCCGCCCTTCTGATTCGAGATGGCAATGATCTTGGCCACGTTGATTAAATGCGCCTTCAGAATCTTAGCATGGGTGTTTCACGTGGAACGTCAGGTAACGGTCCGTTCCCCAAGGGATTGGTTCTCGCCGGTCGCGGCCGGGGACTCTCTTCCTTCCCACCAACAACGCCAAGTTGTTTGCCAGTTTGAGTTTAAGAAGATCTCTCGGCGATACACCCCGGGAAACCAGCCAGTCAAAGTGCGGCCCAAGGTTTTCTGCTCGTTCTGTGACTACGGAAACATTGCTCAGATTTCGGGTCGCCTCACGGAGAAACACGCCCTTTCGCTGATGGGATTCTACTAGCGTTATCGTACACTCTGGCCGCAGAATCGCGATTGGAATTCCTGGAAATCCAGCTCCTGAACCAACATCGATAACGCGGAGTGGCCCGGAGGGGAGTCTGGTTCCCACGAATAAAGACTCGCAGTAGTGCAAGCGGACGGCCTCTTCAACCAAATCAATTCGAGTGAGGTTGAGTAGAGCGTTCCACCGCACGAGGAGATTATAGTGGGCCTCAAGCTGTCCGATTTGCTCGAAGGCTAGCGAACCGAAGGGTGCGAACTCCCGCGCCAGTAATTCACGAAACATATTCCGGGTGTCACTGCTGTAGGCTTAGATAAACGTCGAGGACAGCGATAGCGGCCGGAGTGATTCCAGGAATGCGGCTGGCTTGGCCCAATGTTTCGGGGCGAACCCGCCCCAATTTCTCGGACGCCTCATTCGAGAGGCCCGGCACGCCCCGATAGATGAACTCCGGGGGAATCCGCCGCGATTCCGCGTCCCGCAGTCGCGCGACCAGCTTCTGTTGCTGGGCAATGTACCCGGCGTATTTTAACTCCGTCTCAACGGTTTGCAAAACACCGTGGACCCAATCGTTCGCCGGAAGGTTGGCGACGTCGGTAATTCGGTTTTCCGGACGGCGCAACCATTCGATTTGCGCAGGATGAGTTTCGAAGTGATCCCGCAGTTGCCTTTTTTGAACTTGCTTTCTGGTATACAGCGCCCAGCGTTCGTCAGTGACCAAGCCGGCGCGGCGCCCGATCGGCGTAAGCCGCTCGTCAGCGTTATCGATCCGAAGGTGCAACCGAAACTCCGCCCGAGACGTGAACATGCGGTACGGCTCGTCAGCACCTTTAGTAATCAGGTCGCTGACCAGGATGCCAACATACCCCTCGGTTCGTTCTACGATCAATGGATCGGCATCACCCACGCGTGCGGCGGCATTCAGTCCGGCGATCAAACCCTGGCACGCGGCCTCTTCGTAACCGGAAGTTCCGTTGATCTGCCCGGCCAGGAAAAGTCCCTCGATGCTCTTAAGTTCGAGAGTGTGCTTCAATTCACGCGGATCGATCGCGTCGTATTCGATGGCGTATCCGGGCCGAATCATCTCCGCGTCCTCGAGCCCCGGCACCGACGCGAGCATTCTGGTCTGAACGTCGATGGGCATGCTGGTTGACATGCCATTGACGTAGATCTCGTAAGTATCCAGCCCTTCGGGTTCCAGAAACAACTGATGACGGGACTTTTCGGGGAATTTTACAACCTTGTCTTCTATAGAGGGACAATAGCGCGGCCCAATACCCTCGATTTGCCCGCTATAAAGCGGTGATCTTTGAATACTATCTCTAAGAATCGAATGGGTTTCATCCGTTGTGAAGGCAATGTGACAAGGGACCTGTTCACGTACTATTTTTGTAGTATTAAACGAAAATGGCGTGGGATCAAGATCGCCATGTTGCGGTTCAAAACGGGACCAATCGATGGTGCGACCATCCAGCCGTGGCGGCGTCCCGGTCTTCAGACGCTTCCACCCAAGCCCGAGGGATCGAAGCTGATCGCCCAGCAGATTGGACGGCGCCTCACCGCTTCGCCCGCAGCTATAGGTTTGCTCGCCGACATGTGCCAGCCCGTTGAGGAACGTTCCGGTGGTAATCACAACTGCTTCGGCTTCCAGCCGGCGGCCATCCCGCAGCTCGACACCCGTGACGCGTCGCGACGCACCTTCGGTAATCACCAGGCAAGCAACCTCCGCCTGCACGATCCGCAGATTACGTTCGTTCTCCAGCACAGCGCGCATTTTGAGGCGATATTGTTTCTTGTCGCACTGAGCGCGCGGTGACCATACGGCCGGGCCGCGGCTGGTGTTCAACAGCCGGAACTGAATGCCAACCGCATCGGTAATCTCCCCCATTACGCCGCCCAACGCGTCGATCTCGCGCACAAGATGTCCCTTGGCGATACCGCCGATCGCCGGATTGCACGACATCTGTGCGATAAGGTCGAGGTTCATAGTGATCATCGCTGTGCGCAAGCCTAAGCGTGCGCAGGCGCGTGCCGCCTCACAGCCGGCGTGTCCGGCTCCCACAACGATCACCTGATAAGGCTTGGACACGTTAGCTACATTCTATCTTGCCGCGGTAAACTGGCAATTTCTCCGGTGAAGATTCTCGTCTCGTGAAAATTCTTATCATTGGTAGCGGCGGCCGCGAGCACGCGATTGCTTGGCGTCTGGCGCAAGAAGGCCATTGCATATACGGCGCGCCGGGCAATCCTGGGATCGCGGAACTGGGTCAGATTCTTGCGATCACCGACTACCCGGCGGCAGCGGATTCCGTGGATCCCGATCTCACTGTGGTCGGACCGGAAGTTCCGCTGGTGGCCGGCGTGGTCGACCAATTCCGCGCTGCCAAGCGAAAAATCGTCGGTCCGGCGCAAGAAGCAGCGCAACTCGAAGGGAGCAAGATCCACTCCAAGGAGTTCATGCGGCGCCTTGGTATTCCCACGGCTCGCTACGCTCGCGTGGAGTCGGTGGAGGCGGGCATCGCCGCCCTCGCCGAGTTCGACACTCCAATTGTGATCAAAGCGGACGGGCTCGCGGCGGGCAAAGGGGTGATTATCGCGCACGACCGCGCCGAAGCCGAAGCTGCCGTTCGCTCGCTCGGTCCCCGTTTGGTGATCGAGGAATTTCTTGAAGGCGAAGAAGTCAGCTTTATCGCACTCAGCGACGGGAAAAACATTGTCCCGCTCGAAGCCACGCAAGACCACAAAGCCGTGGGCGACGGCGATACCGGTCCCAATACCGGTGGTATGGGTGCCTACTGTGATGGGCGGATCCTCGCGAAGGCCGATGCACAGCATGTGCTCGATACGGTGATCGGTCCCGTGGTCGAAGCCACGCGCTTCACTGGTTTTCTGTACGCGGGATTGATGATGACTACGGAGGGGCCGAAGGTGCTGGAATTCAACGTTCGCTTGGGCGATCCGGAAACCCAGCCCTTAATGCACCGCCTGGACTCTCCGTTTGGCGAACTTCTGATGGCCTCGGCCACCGGAAACCTGGCGGGCGTAACACTGCGCTGGAAATCGCAGCCCTCGGTATGCGTGGTGCTGGCCGCCGCCGGCTATCCGGGGCAGATCCGAACGGGAGACGTCATCACCGGAATCGAAAAATGCGGAACACATGGAGAAAACCAAGTCTTCCAGGCGGGAACCAAACAGGGTCCGAAGGGTCTTGAAACAGCCGGAGGCCGCGTGCTGGGCATAACCGCGTCCGGACCCGACCTCGCTATGGCTGCAGCGAATGCCTACGCCGCGGTCGAGAAGATTCACTTCGACGGGATGCACTACCGGCGCGACATAGCCCAAAAAGGCTTAAAGCGCTGGGGCCCTGCTACAATCAAGACGATTGCTCCTTGAAGCAGTGTGCGGGGACGTAGCTCAGATGGATAGAGCGGTCGCCTCCTAAGCGACAGGTCGGCAGTTCGAATCTGCCCGTCCCTACCAGAAAATTGCACTGGCGCGGCGGGCTGTGGTATGAAGGTAGTTCCTTTTCAACAGGAAGTTTGATCTGACCCCAGTATGGCTTACGTAATAGCAGAACCCTGCATCGGCACCAAAGACGCGGCATGTGTAGACGCCTGTCCTGTCGATTGCATCCACCCCAAAAAAGACGATCCCAAATTTGCCACCGAAGAGCTGATTTATATCGATCCCGTCGAATGTATCGACTGCGGGGCTTGTGTTCCGGTGTGCCCGGTATCGGCGATTTTCGCGCTGGACGATCTGCCGGAAAAATGGTCCGACTTCGCCGCTAGAAACGCCGCCTACTTTGGTAGATAAAACCAGGCCGGTAATGAAGACCTTGCTTTCCGCAAGATACTGAGTATAATAGCCCCATGCGCAAAATCCTCCTGATGGTTGCTGTGGCTGCTCTTGCTGGCATCGTGATGTTTGCCCAGGATAAGGGTGGTGGCAAAGGTGGTCCCGGCGGCGGCAAAGCCAAGGCTCCGCCGAAGAACCTCAAGGTATTTACCCAGGAAAACTGGACCACTACCGGCCGTCCGATGATGGACGTTTTCGTGACCTCGCTCGGGCTTGCCGACAAAGGCGGCTGCACCTACTGCCATGTCGGTCCCGGCCAGTTCGATGACGACTCCAAGCCACCGAAGACCACGGCCCGCATGATGCTCGGCATGGTCAACGACATCAACGGAAAGTTCGGGGACGGCAAGACACACGTCACCTGCTTCACCTGCCACCGCGGCAGCACGACTCCCGCAACGGCGCCATAGTCTGCCCATCGCACGCGCCCGAAAGTAGCCCGAAATGCAGTTTGACGGGCTACGTGTTTTATCCCTCGAAAGCCGGCGTTCCGCCGAGATCGAGAAGCTAATTCGCGCACGGGGCGGCGATCCTTTTGTAGCTCCGTCCATGCGCGAAGTCCCGCTGCAAGATAATCCTGAAGCCTTCGCGTTCGCCACTCGGCTGTTTGCGGGCGAGTTCGATATGGTGATCCTGCTCACCGGCGTCGGCTCGCGGCTGCTCAATCAAATTCTGGAGACACGCTACCCTCCTGGGGCATTCGCCGAGGCTTTGCGGAAGTTGACGATTGTGGTTCGCGGCTCCAAGCCCGCAGCCGTCATGCGCGAATGGAACGTGCCGGTGGCGGTGAGCGTGCCCGAGCCGAACACCTGGCGCGAGATCCTTGCCGCGACAGAGGCGCGGCCCGAACGAAAGATCGCCGTCCAGGAGTTCGGGCGTTCCAGCATGGAGCTGCTCGACGGCCTTCGAGCCCGTGGCGCGCAGGTGACGACCGTCCCCGTCTATCAATGGGATCTTCCGGAGGACACCGGCCCGTTGCGCGAAGCCGCACGACGCCTCGCGGCCGGCCAGTTCGATGTAGTCATGTTCACCACCTCCGTGCAGGTCTCGCACCTCCTGCGGATCGCCTCCGAAGAAGGTGTCGAAGCCCAGGTGCGCGCAAAACTCCGCCACATGGTTGTGGCTTCGGTCGGCCCCAGCACCAGCGAGACTCTGCGCGAGCATGATCTGCCCGTCGATTTCGAACCATCGCACCCCAAGATGGGTTTCCTGGTCAACGAAACCTCGCAACACGCCCGCGAGATTCTACAATCGAAGCAGTGAACGAAAACGACAAGCCGACCAAGGCGGCGATCTCCGCGGCGCGTTACATTTCCATCGCCAGCCTTCTTCCGGCCAGCACTTTTGTCGGGTATGGGATCGGCTACGCCCTCGACAGCTGGCTGGGAACGCAATACCTGAAAGTCGTATTCCTAATTCTCGGCATCGTAGCGGGATTCACGCAGCTGATACGCCAGCTGATGACTGACATTCATGAGCAGAAGTAGGGCGCCATGAACACGTTGGTTCGCATCCGGCGGCTGACCATCATCATTGGCTCGGCGGGCACGGCGGCGGCACTTCTATTGCGCGGGCCGCGCGCCGCGGCCGGTTTCCTTGCAGGGGCGGCTTTTTCGCTGATTAGTCTCCGTTCCTGGATCCGGCTGGCGGAAGCGGCCGGAGGAGGATCTAGTACGCACTCCGCCCGATCCTATGGCATCTTTCTGGCCCTGCGTTACGTACTTCTGGCCGTGGGTTTGTATGCTATAGTGAACGTTTTGGGAATCACCCCGGTGGCGACAATCGTGGGGCTGCTGGTCTCTTTTGCCGCCGTGATTGTTGGAATCCTGTACGAGTCTGTGATCTCCAAGTAAAAGCACATATGCCGGAAAACGAGCTGTGGCTCACTGCGCAATTTAACGAGCATCTCGCGGGACTGGCCAACGCCATCCTGGGCATCTTCAAGGTTCATGCCAACGATCCTTCCCACCCGTGGGAGAACTGGATTGTCTGCGAGTTGGTGGTGGTGGCTTTCCTGATGCTGACCGCCGCTGTGCTTCGGGCCGGATTGTCACCCGACAAGCCCGGAAAACTGCAGATGACATTCGAATGGATCTACCGGTTCATCACCGACAACGCACATCAAGCCGGGATTCATCATCCAGGACCATTTGTCCCCTATTTCGGGACCGTCTTTCTTTTCATTCTGTCCATGAACCTGATCGGCATCATCCCGGCGTTCGAATCACCGACCATGTCGCCGTCAGTGCCAGCAGGTCTCGCAATCTGCACGTTTATTTACTACAATTTTTTCGGGATCAAAGCGCACGGCATCGGAGGGCATCTGGCACATTTCGCCGGCCCAGTCCGATTTGGCAACATTATCGCCAATTTTTTCATCATGATTCTGATGGTGCCCATCGAGCTGATCAGCCACCTTGCTCGTCCGCTTTCGCTCACTGTTCGTCTTTACGGCAACATGTTCGGGGGCGAGCAGGTGACCAACGTGTTTTTGCGCCTGACCTACATAGTGGTACCCGCAGCTTTCATGGTTCTGCATATATTCGTGGCCTTGGTGCAGACGTACGTGTTTACGTTGCTTACGATGATTTACGTGGGCTTGGCCACCGCCCGCGAGCACTAACTCGATTTATAAGGCATGATACGCCGCCAAGCGTGAGCCGCCGGTCCCCCAGGTCCGGTTGGAACCACCTCCTCGGCGGAAATTTAAATAGAAGGGAAATACACGATGAAGAGTAAAGTGATGTTCTTGACAATTGCCGCCGTGTTGCTTCTGGCAGCGCCGGTATTTGCGCAGACTCCGGACGCCACGGCGGGCATTGGGCGCGGTGAACTGACGCGGCTTGGCGCACTGATCGGCATGGGCCTGGCAGCCGGCCTGTGCGGCACCGGGCAGGGCAAAGCTGTGGCGAGCGCGGCCGAGGGAATCGCCCGCAATCCGGGCGCCCAGGCGGCGATTCAGACTTTGATGATTCTTGGTCTGGCGTTTATCGAATCTCTGGCGATCTTCACGTTGCTGATCGTCTTCCTGAGATCCAGCTAGTTTCTTTCCAGGGGGCAGGCGTCCGTCTGCCCCCAAATTGCAATATGAAGCTCCAAGGCATCTTCCCCGCCATCACGACCCCCTTCGATCACAACGGCGACCTGTACAAGGTCAAAGTCCAGCACAACATCGAGAAGTGGAATCGCACCGGTCTGGCGGGATATCTAGTTGCGGGCTCGACTGGGGAAACGCCCTATCTCACGACGGAAGAAAAGATCCAGGTGTGGGAGTGGACCGCGCAGCATGCGGCGTCCGATAAGATCCTGATCGCCGGTTCGGGAGCGGAGAGCGTCCGCGAGTCTGTGCGTCTCACCAATCGCGCCGCCGAGCTGGGCTACAAGGCCGGACTTGTGCTGGCGCCCCACTATTACCGGTCCATGATGGGCCGCATGGAGACGCAGATCTTATTCTTCCGCACCGTGGCCGATCAGGCGAAGATTCCTATCCTGCTGTATCACTTTCCCCAAGTGACCGGCATCGATCTCACGCCCGAGGCGGTCGCCACACTTTCTGACCATCCCAATATCATCGGGATGAAAGACAGCTCGGGGAATCTCGAAGGGACCAAGCGATTCCTCGCTGCCGCGAAACCCGGTTTCCAGGTACTCACAGGGTCCGCCAGCGTGCTAGCGGAATCGCTCGCTGCCGGATGCCCGGGAGCGATCCTGGCTCTCGCCAACGCGATCCCCTACGCGTGCATCAGTATCTACGAGGCTCACCGCACGCGCGAGCCCGAGGCTGCTATGGACTGGCAGGGTCGCATCGCCTGCGCCTCGAAGCTATGCGCGACCACCTACGGCATTCCCGGATTGAAGTACGCGATGGATCTGAAGGGCTACTATGGCGGGCCGACGCGCCTGCCGCTGACCGTGATCACTCCGGACGCGAAGCGCGACTTAGAACAAGCCTTCGAAGGGATTAAGAGCTAGGCCGAGTCAGGGTCAGCGAGTCCGGGTCCAATACCCACTTCGGCCGGCCACCGGCGCGCAATTTTCCGCCGCGACAATCCTTCTGAGATCCGCGAATCACGTCTGAGACATAGTCCACGACGAAACTAGTTAAATCCAACACCACCAGGAACGGCCGCCGGCCGTAAACGACCTCAGGCAGGCTGAGTCGCTTCCTCAGATCGATCACTGGGACGGTACGGTGATGCTGAGGCCCCTCGAACGGAACGATCGCCCGCACGCGCGAGGCATCCATGACGAAATCGCGGCCGGCGATGCGAAACGGCAGATACTCCACGCCCTTCTCATCGGCCCACCTCACGCAACTGAGAGTGAGAAGCGTGAACGGCGATGTATCCACAAGCGATCACCGCTAAAAACATCTCCAACACCTGGCTATGGCCTATGTTTACCTCGCCCCAACCCGAGACCAGTATGGCGATGATGGTTGCGATCGCACCGTGCAGGATCCAGCGCGCCTCCGAGCCCGGTGGCAGCCTCCGCAGCGTGCGGAAAAAATCGAGCAGAGCTTTTCCAAAAAAAGCCAGCAGCGCGGCAAGGGCGGGGAGTCCACGTTCGGCCGCGAAGTGGAAATAGATGTTGTGCAGGTGTTGGTAGTACCACTCGATGGGTACGGGCCGAGGTATATCCGCTGGCAGATAATCCAGGAACTGCGGGCCGACCTGTTCGGGCCCCACGCCCACCAGCGGATGGGCCTTGATCATCTCCCAGCCGGCGCGTCGTAATGCGGCCCGGTGAGCTTGATCGCGATCGAGCACGTGAAAAGGATTGGTGAGAAGAACGATCCCCGCCAGAACGGGAAGCGGAGCCGCCAGCCATTTGTTTTTCCACCACAGCAGCCACGTCGCGCCGGCCGCGGTGCCGATCCACATGCTCTTGGTGTAGGCCAGCAGCAACGCGACGGCGATGATCATGCCCGAGGCGACCAGGAATCGGAACCATTTGCGCTCATGCGAGAAAAACAGCATGGCCCCGGCCATCATCAACGTCATCATGAGCAGCGCGCTGAGCGTCATCCAATGGTCCACGAAGCCGGTGATGCGTTCGTTCTCGTACACATAACGGAAGAATCGTGGCGTGGTCAGGTATTTGTGGATGAACTGCCCGAATCCCCACAGCGAGGAGAGAGCGGATCCCCCCGCCCAGGCGATGACCAGCACCCGGATCTCGGTCAGGCTGCGAAGCGCGCTGTAGACCACGATCAGCATCAGATAGACGTAAAACTTCTTTACCTGGGGCAGCCCGCCGCGCGCGTGACCCGAAGCGGCCAGCGAAACCAAAGTCCACCCCATCCACAGGACCAGGGGCCAGACCACGGGCGGCCATCGCAATTTCTCGCGCCCGGCCAAAATGATCGCTACGAAGGCGAGGCCCAGTAAAATCTCGCTGGCGGCGATGGAAACAACAGTTGTGGCCGCGGCAGTGCCAGCCAGATACAGCGGGGCATGTTCTCGCCAGGATGGGCGCATCTTAATAGCGCGGCACGGAAGGATCGACGCGCAAGCTCCAGGCGTCGATGCCTCCCGCCATGCTCTGGCAGGATTGGATACCTTGCTCG
>Ga0210400_10002802_pt1 | contig 15759 bp, 15 predicted proteins | sample IncBWH26MmetaG_FD_155456 | JGI IMG/M metagenome (GOLD analysis project Ga0210400, IMG submission 155456) | Forest soil microbial communities from Barre Woods Harvard Forest LTER site, Petersham, Massachusetts, United States - Inc-BW-H-26-M | ecosystem: Environmental > Terrestrial > Soil >... | reverse complement strand
CACCAGCACTGACGCGCCCCGGCTGGTGGGCATAGTGACAATGCCGTTGCCGGGATTGGCGCTGGGGGTACCGTCGCCGAATTCCGCCACCAGATTGGCGGCGACCGGCGCCTGCTCGTGGCTCGTAAGATGCAGTTCCAAAACATCGCCGCCGACTTGGCGCTTGAGTTCGTCCGCGGTGCCGGAAGCGATTATGTGCCCGTGATCAATAACAAATATATATTGCGCCAGCTGATCAGCTTCTTCCAGATATTGGGTAGTCAGAAGTACTGTGGTGCCGTCGGCTACCAAATCACGGATCACATTCCAAAGCCCGAATCTTGAACGCGGATCCAAACCAGTGGTCGGTTCGTCCAAAAAAAGCATTTTCGGCCGCATGATCAAGCTGGCTGCCAAATCCAGGCGCCGGCGCATGCCGCCCGAATAAGTTTTCGTTTGCCGTTCCGCGGCGTCTTCCAATTCAAATTGCTTGAGCAGTTCGGAAGCCCGCTTTGCCGCTGCTTCCGGCGTCAAATGATAAAGCCGGCCGACCATTTCCAAATTTTCACGGCCGGTCAAAATTTCATCCACCGCCGCGTATTGTCCGGTCAGGCCAATCTCACTGCGAAGCTTTTGAGCATCCTGGATCACGTCGAGGCCAGCCACAGTGGCTTTGCCGCTGGTCGGCGCCATAAGAGTAGTGAGAATTCGAACCAAAGTTGTCTTGCCAGCACCATTGGGACCCAGAAGCGCCGTAACACTCCCCTTTTTGACTTCCAAACTGACATTGTCTAAAGCCTTGTTTTTATCAAAATACTTGCTGATTCCTTGAACCGAGATCATGTTTTCAGAGCTTGATTTTTGCGGTGCGTCCAGCAGCAGGCACTCGAGCAAAATATCAAAAATTTCCTCCACACGCCATCCGGAATTACGCAAAGCCGTAATGATCTGACCATTATTCATGCCGTGTTCTTTGGCTTGTTTTATATAAGTATTGATTGGATGCTCGGCCATAGGTCAAACGATTATATCAAACCGAAGCATTTCTGGCAAGACTAATTCTAGAGCAGCCAAGGCCAGTGAATCGCGATCATGGCCGTGCGGTTTTCTGTCACATTTTTGTGAATTCCGGACGGGTAATCCCGCAGTGCTGATTGCAGCAAATCAGCATCGATTCTCGTGTCACCTTTGGACTTCATCGGGTCATGATAAATAAATTGATTGCTGAGTGAATCGAATCCTGTAATCAAGACCATGTGTCTGGGCGGGCCCTTTTTGTAAATTTTGCCGGCGTCGATTGGCACGATGACAATATTTTGTTGGGACAAAGATTGTTTGATGTCTCCGATGCCGATATCGTAAGCCAAATTTGCGGCCAGATGAAAATATTCGACAGCCATAGTGTATGTGTCGGCCGCGGAAGTGTCCTGATGAAAACCGAATCTTTGCATTTCCCACGCGGCGACTTCGTGCAGGCGATTTTCTACTTGTTTGGGATTTAAGCTTTGATCCATGACCCATGCTTCGGCCATAACCAGGGAAGTTTCTTCGCAAGCGTCTCTAAACACCGGATCCTTCCAATTTCCAGTGGGAGCTTGGCTGACGAAAGGCACCTGAGTTTGAATTGATTGTGCGGCACTGGCTGGTCGAGTCATAAAAAAAATCAACGGAATTAAAATAAAAATAAGCCTTTTGTGTTTCATGGCTTAATCTTAATCAAATAAAAAATAATTTGAACTATTGATAGAACCAACGCGGGCAATTATTCTTTTTTATCTACCTTTTCTAACAGTAGACATGCGGAATTGATACAATAACGCTTGCCACCTTTATCAGCCGGGCCGTCGTCAAAGACGTGGCCCAAGTGAGAACCGCAATTTTTGCAGATCACTTCCATGCGCCGCATGCCATGATCATCGTCCGGCTGTAATTCGATATTTTGCAGATTTACAGGATCGGTAAAAGACGGCCAGCCGGTGCCGGAGTCAAATTTGGTGTCTGACGAAAACAGCTGGTTGCCGCAAGCGGCGCAAACGTACATGCCTTTCTCGTGGGAATTATAATATTCCCCGGTGAACGGTGCTTCCGTACCTTTGTGGCGCATGATCTCGTACTGCTCAGGCGTCAATTTTTTCTTAAGTTCTTCTTCGGTCATATTTTTTTAAAATTAATCTATCTACACTATAACCTCCCCCGTCATTTATGACAAGGTAAAGCGCCAGGGCCAGAAGAATATAATGCGGCCAAACGGCTTCCTTGAAAAATAAAATCGACATCAGATACAAAACAAATGTTATCAGAGCATTCAGCCGGGTCTCAAATCCCGCGATGATGCAAAGCCCGACTGCGATCTGCGCTAAGCCGGTGCCCAGCGAAATCAGGAGCGGATCAGAAGGAAACAGCCAGTGAAACTGGGCCAGATTGTACTTTTGTACAATCTCAATAATAATCGACGGGTGCAAAATTTTGATGGTGATTGCCGGATAAAGCACGCTGATGCCGTAGGCGATGCGGATAACGGGAATTTCCCAATCCTTGAACTTGGCCAGCCAAACTTGGGTTTTCGACAAAACCTTATCAAAAGAAAAAAATCTTGAACCGAAAAAAATCAAGGCCAGAAACTCGCCGAAGTAATTGAAATAGGTCAGCATGTAGTCTTTGTACACAAAACTGGCCATGGCTAGAATCGCCAGGCCGATTATGCTGGCCAATTCCGTAAACAATCCCAAAATCAAAAGCAGGCCCACGATATATAACAGCGGCCGGATCAAATCGCCAAAAGGCAAAGACGAAAGAGGAATTTCCGGACCCAAGAATGAATTGAAATACCCGGAAGCGATGAAGGATGCGGCCAATGCCAGCCTGAGCATGGCGTGGCCTGCTGGTTCCAGCCGGATAAATCGACGATCCAAAGCAATCCCCGCCCTGGAGGTCATGAAAAAATAATAAGCGAGGATTACAACTCCAAAACTCAAAGCAACCGCCAGCCCAATAAAAAAATTGTGCGGATTTTTCAAAGCACTGAAAACATTGACGCTGAAATCCCCCATGCCGCGGTCGATCTCCGCTTTGGGCAGGACATAGTTTTCATGCGCCAAAATGATTTGCTGGAAAATCCGCCCGATCATTAGTTGAAATCCAAATGTTGCATGGCAAAATCAACAGTAGCGCCGACTTTTTTGCCGGGATTGAAAATTCCCTGCGGATCCCAGATGGTTTTGGTTTCTTCGAACAATTTGTACACCAGCGGCCCGTACATTTCCATTAGATAAGGACTGCGGACCAGGCCGTCGTTGTGCTCGCCAGTCATCGAACCTTTGTATTCAAACACAAGCTTGTAGACTTCTTCACCGAGATTTCTGATTATCGAAGCCGCATTTGGATCTCCCACTTTCATCAGCGGGATAATGTGGAAATTGCCGTCGCCTACGTGGCCGGCGATAGTGTAAAGCAGTTTGTATCTGCCCAAAATCTCGTAAAGCTTGGGCAAAAACTCTCCCAAAACCTCGGGCCGTACCACGAAGTCATCGATGAAAGGAGCCGTGCGCATGCCGCGGATGTGGTGGCGCAGCATGCTGAAGCTTTCGCGGCGGATGACCCAATATTTCTGCGCGTCGGATTCGACCAAAACCAATTTCGTGCGGATACCGAATTCTTTCAGGCTTTCTTGCGCTTCGCGCGTCCGCTCCACAGCGTCTTTGTCGTCATCTGATGAAAATTCCGCCAGTATCACCAGTTTCGGGATGCCGCCGGTCAGCGCCATCCACATTTCAGGCAGAAAACTAAAAAACAATTTAACGATGTTGCCTTTGAGCCTGGTGATGATATCCGGCAAAATCTTCAACGCCACCTTGAACGTCTGGTCATCGTAGGACTCGATGCTCTGAGGCTTGAATCTGAGCAGATGATTGACGATTTCCGGCAGCTGGTGCAGGTCATCGAGCATGATCACCAGCAGATGCTCGCGGGATTTGGGCTTGATCAGCTTCAAATTGACTTCCGTGATGATCCCGAGCGTGCCTTGAGAGCCGACGATCAATTTGGTCAGGTCAAAAATTCCTTTTTGCTTGTCATAAACGTTCCAAAGATAATACCCGGCTGAATTTTTGGAAACTTTCGGCTTGGCCCCCTGAAGCAAATCATAATTACGGTCAACCAAATCAAACATCGAGCGGTAAATCTGGCCTTCCAAATCCTGCTGTTGTTTTTTTGCCTCCAGCTGAGTCATGGTTAGCGGCTTGAAAATGTATTCTTTGCTGTCGGAGCAGACCATTTTGATTTCCTGGACATAGTTTTCGGTTTTACCATAAAGCATATTCAGTTCCCCGCCGGAATTGTTGGCCACTATCCCGCCGATAGCGCACAACTCTCTGCTCGCTGGGTAGCTCGGCAAAAGCAAGCCCTGCTTGAGCGTTTCTTTTTCAAAATCGCGGTAATACACGCCCGGCTCCACCACTGCGTAGTCGCGGCCGATTTTTTTTATGTGATTGAAATATTTGGTCATTGACAACAGGATCGATTCGGTCAATCCGCCGCCTGTCATGTCGGTCCCGGCCGCGCGCGCGGTCAAGGACAAATTTTCGCCATTTTGCCGCTCTTCATTTACAAATTTTACCAGAGTCTGGACTTCCAGGGAATTCATAGGAAAAACCACAACCCGCGGCTTGAGTTTGTACAAACTGGCATCTTTGCTAAAAGCCGCGATGGTCGCATCATCGGTTTTGACTTCGCCTTTGATAAGTTGTTGTATTTGTTTCAGCAGGTCCATTATTTGCAATTATTATACCACGAACAATCCGATTTGTATATACATCCAATAGCTTCAACTTTGCTGGCGCATTAGCATATTAACTACGTAATTAATATTTTATTTATGAATCAATATTTTAGAGGTTATGGAAAACAAAAAACCAAAAGTATGGGCGCTCAAATAATCGCGGTTCTGGCAATTGCCGCATTTGCCTTCTTGGGAGTTGCTTATGCGGCCGTGGCCAATCCTACGGTTGATAGTTTTGATGTGACACCTCACATCACTTTTGGCAGTGTCACGGTCAATTTCCAAGTTTCCGACACCAGCACTACGCACATTGATCATGTGGAATTGTGGCGCGCCACTGAAAACGCCACATGCACCGCGGCCAATGAGCCGACATGTGGTTGGGCCAAAATTGGTTCTGATATCCCAGCGCCTGTTGGCGTAGACACTTGGACTAGCTCAACCACAGACTCACCGGCATTGGATCATGTTTATCTGTACGGATTGCATGTAGTCAACGGTGCCGGAAGCTTTGGCACCGAATCAGCTCCAGTTGAAATTACAGCCAGCATTCCCAGCACTGACACCAGCATTACTTCATTTAATCTGATGACACCGGCCGCCACTGGAATTGTAGACAATACTGCTCATACAGTGGCTCTGACTGTGCCATTCGGAACTGATGTTACTGCCCTCTCCCCGGCGATAGTGCTGGCCGCTGGAGCAACGGTCGCACCACTATCTGGAACTTCTCAAAACTTTACAAGTCCTGTGCACTACATAACTACGGCGCAAGATGGCACGACCACTGCTGATTATGCGATCACAGTCACGGTCGCTCCTCCTGTCACTCACACCATCACTGCGACAGCCGGAGCTCATGGCGCCATCTCGCCCACCGGCGCTGTCTCGGTCAACAATGGAGCTAATCAAACTTTCATGATTACTCCTGATACCGGTTTTCGCGTGGCGGGTGTAGTCGTGGATGGACTGCCTGCGGGCACTATCAGCTCAAAAACTTTCAGCAACGTCACCGCCGATCACTCTATCAGCGCGTCATTTACTACAGTCGTCAGCAATGACCCGAGCATGAGTTCTTTTGAATTCTCAGTCCAATCTGCGGCTGGCTCCATAAGCAATACTACTCATACCGTCTCTGTCACTGTGCCTTTCGGCACCAATCTTGCCGCGCTTACGCCTACTATCCGTCTCGTCACCGGTGCCACCGTAGCTCCACTGTCTGGTACAGCTCAAGATTTTACCCATCCGGTGCACTACGTCGTCACCGCCCAAGACGGCACGACTACTGCTGACTTCATAGTGACGGTCACTGCCGCTCCTGCCGTCACTCACACCATCACTGCGACAGCTGGCGTTCACGGCTCGATCTCCCCTACCGGTGCTGTGCCTGTAAACGATGGCACTAGCCAGACTTTCAATATCAATCCAGACAATGGATATCGGGTAGCGGATGTGATCGTGGATGGATCGTCAGTCGGAGTGGTGACATCACAAGTATTCAATAATGTCACGGCTGATCACAGCATCTCGGCATCGTTTGCGCAAAACGCTACTGGCGGCGGAGGCGGATACGGTGGATGCTGTCCTGTGGTTCCCGAAGACCGCACTCAGGTATCAACAACACCGACTCCTTCCTCACCGGTTGTAAAGGTAAAAAGCGGCTCAGTCTTGGGCCAGGTAACTTTCAGCAACGGTACCTTATTGAAATCCTCCGACAAACCGACCATCTACATGTACCTCGATGGACAGTTGCGCCCATTCAGCACGTTGGCGGTATTCAAAGCCAAAGGATTGAAATTCGCGGATATCCAGACAATATCCGCTGATCAACTGGCGGCTCTCGCTGTCGGCCCGGCAATCGGATATCCCGATGGCACTCTGATCAAAGGCAACGGCAAAACAATTTACATTGTCTCGGGCAGCGGCAAATTATCCATTCCTTCCATGATCGTGTTTAAGAAAATGAAATTCTCCTTGAAAAATGTCGTCCATCTAAGCGACGCCGATCTGGCGGCTTACGAAGACGTTGGCATGATCAAATAAATGGCAGTCGAGCAAAAAAAGACCGGACGAAGCCTGGTCTTTCTTCTTTGCTTGCGTTCGATTTATGATTTTTTTGCTGCGATATTGACCAGCCAGCGGATGCCGAATTTGTCGGTAAACATTCCGAAGACATCGCCCCATGAAGCTTTAGTTAACGGCTGTTCGATCTTGGCTCCGGCAGAAAGTTTGTCCCAATAGCCTCGCAGTTCTGTTTCGTCGTCTCCGCCCAAAGAAATCGAAACGTTGGTGCCCGGGTTGTAGGCCCAACCCTTCGGGGTGTCGGATGCCATAAGGTTTATGCCGTTATCCGCGACTAGCGCAGCGTGCATGATTTTATCGTTTTCGCTTGGATCGTGTGCGCCGCCGCCTTCTCCGAAAGTAGTCATCGTCAGCTGACCGCCGAAAGCGTTGTTATAAAATTCCATCGCTTCCTTAGCATTGCCATTAAAATTGATGTAAAGATTTAATCTGCTTTGCATAATTTTTCAATTTTAATTATAGTCTATTTTTTTGCCACTATTTCTTTGGCTATTGCTTGTTTGATCAGAGTTTGGTACGGGATATCCAACAAGTTGGCTTTGATTTTGAGCTCTGAGATCATATAAGTGGGCAGGCGAATGGATATTGGAGTTGAAGAGGGCTTGAGATTCGGAAACCGAACGCGTTTAAACTTGGACCAGTCAATGTACTCAGTTGAGTCGTGGCTATTCCAAAATTTAGCCTCTTCGTCCTCGTTTTTAAACTTAGGAATTTTCTTTAGATTCTTTCGCATATTGACTCCTTTCTTTAACATTAGCGCTTCGCGCTGAAATAATTCTTATTTTTTTACTTCGAATTGTGAAAACTATAAATAAAATCCTTCCTAAGTTAGTAGCTCCGAGTATTTGATACCGTTTTTCCTTAGTGCTGTGTTTTTCGTCAAAGTTTGATAAATAAAAATGAAAAAATGGCTGTTCTGCTTCTTGTGGGTCAATGCTGTGACGAAGCCTAACTTTAGTCTGATTGGCCGCATCCCACTCAAACTCCAATGGCTCCGGTAAATCTATAATCTCCATAATTTCATTAAATCAAGTGTATACTAGAAAAACTACATTGTCAAGCCGTCTTTCTAGCGATGACTGCAAAAAAATGCCAATATTTTGATTGTCCGTTTGCCTGTTTCCCCAGCTTCTCAATTTCGGACATTTCCAATAGATCCATGTCTGCTAAAAGCTCTGTTACTTTTTCTTTTGTATGAAAAGTCATGCTTCGATTCTCTTTTGCCCATTCATCGCGAATACCAAAAAACTGTCCTACAAAAATTCCGCCTGGCTTAAGTGATTTTTTAATTTTATCAAATACACGATCAAAAGTCTGAGGAGAATTAAATGGTAAAGCAAATTGAGCGTTTATCAAATCAAAAAAATTCTCTTGAAAATTATAATCTTCGAAGCTCGATCGAATGAACTTAAAATTATTAGAATTAATATCTTTTATAAGTTCTTCCGGTACTTGCTCTTGATCGACTGCTATAACTATATTAAAATTTGCTTTGATCAGAGCCTTACTGTCCATTAAAGCGCCCGCCCCTAGATCAAGAGCGGTGCTTTTATGTTTTACAAAAGACAAAGCCCTCAATAACAATTCAGAGGAAGGTCTGTTTTTCGTAATTTGATAATATTCTTGCCAATTGCTCATATAATTTATAAAAAAATCGAAGGGAGGTAGACGTTCTTCTCCCTTCGGATCACTGAGATCAGGCCGAAGCTGCGACCTGCTCCGGTTGCCGATCAGTATGGCACGTCACCTTCGTCGGCTTGCAAGTCGTGCAAGGCCGGCGACTGCACTTGGAGCCGTCGGACTGTCCGAGCTTCTGCCCGAAAGTTTGCTCGTACAGTACGGCTGTTTCGTCGTCCCCTTCCGTTTCGTCTGCAGAAGAGTTCGGTTCGTGGTGCAGATAGTAGCCGAAGTACGCCTGACAATCGGCCATATAGCGCCGACTGTTCAGCATGTGCCGATGCCAGATTTCGTCGGCATCGGGAGCGGGAGCGAGTTGCCGGGTCGGAAACAGCTTACAGAGCACGAGAAACCGTGCGTACTCTTGGACTGCTTGATCGAACCGCGGTCGCGACCAAGCAGCATACTCTGCTTTGGCAACGAGCTGTTCGACCACGTACGACAAGTCAAACGTAGGCATCGGAACGACTTGATTAGGCGCTCTCACGGATCCTCCTGAACGACCCTTGAAGTAAGGGTACTATGTAGATTAGGATACTCATCGAGATAATCGTTTGTCAATATTTAACATCTTTTGATACAGCAAATTAAGGGCATAACTGAGAGCTTGTTGGAGTGTACTGACAAAAAAACATTAGCCCTGCCTACCGCAGGTAGGTTTCGCTAACGTTTCTTAAGTGCTTATTACTTACCTACCAAGAGATTGTTAAGCTTCTCGAGGCCGAAGGCGGATCCGACTCCGGAAATTATTTTGTCTTATTCCGCCTATCTAGTACGAATTGAACTGAACGGCTGACTGGCTTGTCTTTTCGGTGCGGACAGCCCAGCCAGCAACACGGCCGGCGCATTCCTTCCTTGAGTTCGCTAATCGTCCTTTTAACATGTTTTTTTCTTGTCTCGTCCTGCTTGACGAAGGTAACCCAGCATATCCACTCATTGCGCGCCAGTGGCGTAAGATCATTCCATTTCGCAGTAGCACCCGAGTCGGAAATAAGAGCTGCCCGCAAATCGGCCGGCACTTTATGCGCTACGCCTTGAAAAATTTCTTTTTTGATCATAGCCATAATTTTAACAAAAAACACTAGTCTTCGCTAATGTGTTTGTTGGTGCTTAGGGTTCATTTTATTTACCAGCCAAAAAGTGGCCAAGTTTCTCAAGTTGCTGGGTGAATCCGTGTTGCATACCCTGCACGGCCATTACAGCACCAGGTCCGGCTTTGTGTATGGCTGCTTTAATTTTTACTTTAGTTTTGCCGTTCTCTTCAGTTAATGTTAGCTCTGTGGTTTGGTCAATTGTGGTTTCTTCTTCTGCTCCTTCAGTCCAAGCCTTTGCTGTATAAAAAAGCTTCGAATTTGGTTCCACTACGGTAAATTCTGCTTCCATCGGCCACTTGGTGCCTTTGTATGGACCCATTGCTTCTCCTGCTTCCATAACAATGTAAAATTTACCGCCAACTTTTAGATCGACTTCACATTCAGGTATCGTAACGTCATTTGGACCCCACCATTGCTTTAACATTTCCGGATCAGTCCAAGCTTGCCAAACCTGCTCGATTGGCGCATCGTATGTTCTTTCAAACGCTATTTCTTTAATCGGTGCCATTTATTTTTTCCCTTTCTTGTTCTTATTAATTAATTTTAAATATTTACCCAATGAATCGAGACGCTGCTCCCAGAGCTGGTGGTAGTTCTCCAGGTAATCAAACGCTTCCGCTAATGCTTTGGGAGCTATGGTCACGATTTGCTCTTTCCCCTGCCTGGTTTTATTAACCAAATGAGCGCGCTCAAGCACATCCAGATGCTTGGCTACCGCAGCAAACGTCAACGGATAGTGGCGTGCAATTTCACCGACACTTAAATCCTTCGCACTGACTCGTTTAAGAATGTCGCGCCGTGTCGGATCGCTTAGGGACCCAAATACCGTGTTTAGTTTATTCATTCGTTCAACCATATAGTTGAATGATATATCATTATAATTTTTGTGTCAAGGATTAACTTAGAAAAAGAAAAGCCTGAGCGGAAAGCCGCCCAGGCACGTGCGAAACAGAAACGTTATTCCGGAGTGAAGATTTCTTCTTCCGGTTGGAATTCGACTGTCATCGGTCCTTCGACGGTATCGCCGAGGTACCCCATGTCGTAGCCATTACTCTTCCCAACGCGACAGACGACTTCCACATCTCCGGGCCAGACAAACAGGTAGTACCCCACCCCCCAATTGAACGTAGTCAGGCACGACCGGATGCCCAGCTCGAACCGTTCACGCATAAACTGCAGCACGTATGGGACGTCCATCCATCGCCGGATGCAGAAGGTCATTTCGTTCGGAATGGCGTCCATCAATTTAGCCACGCCACCGCCTGTTCCAGGCACGATGCCGACAATGGTCACACCGGCGTCTTGGATTCTTTCGACGAGACGCACATAGGACGGTGTTGGACGCAGGATTGCCTCTGCGAAGATTTCTCCATTGGGCATCCGCGTAAGGAGTCCGTCGGGAGAAAGCTTGGGTCCGCGGTCGAGTACGATCGAGGCGCCGTTGGAGTGCATGCCGTTGGCGCCTACTCCCACTATCGCCAAGCCAGGTGTGACATTCGAATTTTTGATTTGCCTGGAAATCGGTGCGATGAGGCCTACAGCGCACCCACTCATGACAGGATTGTCGATGACTAGGAAGCGTAAAGCAGGTGATTCACCCCCGACCAACGCAACATCGTCATACTCACATCCTTCGTAGAAGCCCGCCGCCATGGAATTGGCACGAATCGGATCGTTGAACCACGCGGAATTTCTCGGCGCGGCTTCATCGGTGTAGGTGACAGGCATGGCACCTTGCGCTGCGACGTCGTTGAAGGCCATACGCATCGTGTCCAATGCCGATGTATCGAATTTGGCGACGCCTGTTTTTCGATACAGGATTTCGGCGATCTCGATCTTGTTGCCAAGACCTTCGGTGACCTGCTTCCATTTGTGAGGCCTGCCACCTGTGTAGTGATAGCAACCTTCTGTGTCCACGTAAACCCCTCGCCGTCTTGGGAAGAGTCGAGTTCTTGCTGACACGCCACGCATGAGCTTTTTGAACGGCTTGATCAGACTAGGGTCGACTCCAGCCGCCGCGTATTCCTTACTCATCACACACTTCCTTTCGGAAAAGTTGTATTGTCCCTGCTTTCGATTTCATAGTAGTATACGCGATTGCCCTTTTTTGCACAAATAAAAAAAGCCCGGCCATTTCTGGTCGGGTCCGCCTGTATATAACAGGCCTATCAGTTGATCTCCTCCTATCTTTGTTCGCACCATTCTTTAGCGTTCTGGAACATCCGGAGCCACGGAGAAGCTTCGAGAGCTTTCCATGAAGGTGGCATCCAAGGCCATTGCCACAACCGAAAACAACGTTCCGGGTGAGGCATAAGCGCCAAGTGACGACCATCTGGAGAACAGAGCGCCGTGATTCCGTCAGGCGAACCGTTCGGGTTGTAAGGGTACTCTTCCGTCCAATTGCCACTCGGATCGATGTAAGCGAGAGGTGCGAGTTTGCGCTCATTGACCTCATCCTGAATCGCGCTGTCCGGATAGACCAGGCGACCTTCGCCATGTGCGACCCAGATACCGAGCCTCGAGCCCTCCATGCCGGCAAAGAGAATCGATGGGCTTGGCAGAATTTCCACCTGCACCCACCGCGACTCAAACCGACCGGAGGTGTTGTGCACGAATCTCGGCTGCTTCTCGCCGTTGATTCCTTTCCAAGGAACCCATCCGAGTAGCGCCATGAGCTGGCAGCCGTTACAGACACCCAGTGAGAATGTGTCCTTGCGAGCGTAGAAGCGGTCAAACATCTCCCTCAACTTCTCGTTGAAGAGGATAGTTCCTGCCCAACCCTTGGCACTGTCGAACACGTCCATGTACGAGAACCCGCCGGCAAAGATGATGCCCTGGAACTGATCCAGGTTGATCCTGCCTTCCAGGAGATCACTCATCGTAACATCCCAGGGTTCAAGACCAGCAGCCGCAGATACGGCTTGCATCTCCCGATCGCCGTTGGTGCCTTCCTCGCGCAGAATTGCCACGCGAGGTTTGTTGACACCTGTGAGCACTTCGGGAAGCGTTGCTTCGGGCTGAAACGTAAGCCGATACGAAGGAGGATCGTTCACGCCAAGTAAGGTCTTGCCGTGGCCAACATGTTCCTCTTTCGCACAATGCGCGTCTCTCTGCAGACCTTCGAGCTGGGCGGAAGTTTCCTCCCACCAAGTACGAAGTTGAGTGATCGATCCGGACCACAACGTCTCCTCATCGGATGCGTCGTGATAGTAGACCAAGCACTCTTCTGTCTCTCGAGTATCGCCGATGAACTTCACCGGAACACTTAGCGACTTGCAGATTGATCGAATTCGCTCGAAGTCGCCAGGAATCACTTCCAGGACGAACCCGAGTTCTTCGCTGAACAACTCTTCCAATGCGTATTCGACACCGAATCTTTCAGGTTCGATCAAGAATCCGCACCGGCTTGCCATGCACATCTCGGCGACTGTGGTGATGAGACCGCCATCGCTTCTGTCATGCAGTGCGAGGATGAGACCTTCGTCGATCATCTTTTGCGCCGCCAGGAATGCGTTCCTGACGAGCTCTGGATTATCGACATCAGGCGACTCGTTTCCGAGTTGATTCAACGCTTGAGCCAGAGCCGAGCCGCCGAGGCGGTTCTTACCCTGACCGAGATCGATCAACGCCAATGCACTTTCGCCCGGACGCTTGATGTCCGGCGTGAGCTTCTTCGTGATATCGGGTACGGGTGCGTAGCCCAACATCACGAGCGAGCCGGGAGCTTTGACAAGCTCTCCCGACACTTTTGCCGCCATCGACAAGCTGTCCTTCCCGCCGTCAACAGCAATGCCGAGTTTGACCATGAGGTCAGACATGGCAACCGCCGCGTCGTAGAGAAGAGCGCCTTCGTGTGGAAGCTTTGCAGGCCACATCCAGTTCGCCCGACACCTGATGTCTCCGATGTCGGTGATCCTGACTCCGGCCATGTTGGTGAGCATTTCTGCCACTGCCATGCGTGCGCCGGCTTTCGGATCGATGAGCATCTTGATCGGCTGTTCGCCGATTGAGCTCACGGCTCCGCTCAAACCAAAGTGGCTTTGAGCGTTGACGCTTGCGTCGGCGATCGGAATTTGCGCGATCCCGCAGCACTGCTGCTGCGCGACCAATCCCGTGACGCTTCGATCCACCTTGTGCACCAAGAATCCTTTCGAGCCTACGGACGGCAATCGAAACACTCTTTCGAGCGCTTCTCCCACCGTAATTTCCGGCAACTCCAAGGGCTTGAGGCCCGCGGCGCGCCGGGTCGACTCGAACGTCTTTTGGGGCATCTTGGTGAGGATCTGTTCCAGGTTGAGATCAACTGGTTTCTGTCCCGTCTCCGGATCTTCGACGACGACGTGACCGTTGCCATCGATTGCTCCGAGGACTTCGCAGTTCACCCGTTCGCGTTTGCAGATCGCTTTGAAAAGCTCGATCTGCTCGGGTCTGACCAGGAGGCCGTATCCTTCTTGAAATTCCGCGCTCCAGATTTGCAGAACCGACATCGTCTTGTCGCCAAGCACGATATTACGAATGTTGATTGTGCCGCCCAGCGGTTCGAGCAACTCTGTAAGGACGTTGCTTGGTCCGCCGGCACCTTGGTCGTGGATGCTTGAAATGGGGTTGTTGCCTCCCATCTCAACGCAAGCCCGAATGATCCGATTCGCACGATTCTCCATCTCAGCGTTGCCGCGTTGAACGGAGTTGAAATCGAGCGCTTCGGTGTTCTGGCCCTGCATCATGCTTGAAGCACTGCCCCCGCCTACCCCGATGGGGTACGCGGGACCGCCGATGCGCACGATGAGCATTCCGACTTCCGGTGTCTCCTTAGCGAGATGCTGGTCGAAGATATGACCCACGCCGCCGCTGTAGAGAATCGGCTTCCTGGGTTCACGCCATTCACCGTCGATGATCTGACCGAACGTCCGAGTGAATCCCGCGGTAAGCGGTTCCCCGAACTCGTTGCCGTAACTGGATACGCCGTTGCTACCCTCGATAAGAATAGAGAGTGGCGAAGCGTATTGAGACGGCTTGTCCTCGCCGGTCACTTCACCCGGAATTTCGTAATCCGGAATGAAGAGATTACCGACAAAGTATCCGGCCACGCCGACACCGATGATTCCTCCCCGACCGACCGCGCTGTTGTCACGGATCCGGCCGCCAGAGCCCGTCTGGGCGCCAGGGAACGGTGCGACGAAGGTTGGATGGTTGTGGGTCTCCGCGGTGCAAGTGATGTGAACCACCTTGTTGAGGACCGAGAGCGACGACGGTCCGCCCGGCTTTTGAGGTCCGAGTAGATTGACACTGAAACCCCGAAGGACTCCGGCGTTGTCGTTGAAGGCCTTGAGCGTTCGGTTGTCGTGGCCAAGCCGTTCGAGCGGATGCTGAACGATCTCGAGCAGAGTCCGAGGCATGGGCATTGCGTCGATTACAATCCGGCCTTTGAAGTACCAGTGCCGGCTGTGTTCACTGTTCGCGTTGCCGAGTTGGAACAGCTCGACGTCGGTTGGATCGCGTCGAAGCACTTCCGTAAAGAGATGATAATAGTACTCAATGTCACGGGCATCCATGCCCAGACCGAGAACCTTATTCATCTCTTCAAGGGCGCTTTGGCCGCGCCCAATGAGATCGATCACCTTGACTGGTTCTGGCGTAATACCGGTGTCGAATGAAGTGATGCCCTGCGAGTAATACTGTTCCGTCATTTTGTCGATGTCGAGCTTCGCCGCTTTCCTCATCGCATAGCTCGTACCGGTGCGATACCAGTGTGTGCGTTCGATGCGCGCGACCTGACGCAGACCCATGGCCTGGCAGATCGACACGGCGTTCGAAGAGAACGGACTTTCAATCGAAAGACGCGGTCCGATCTCAACGACTTCGTCGTGGTTGTGCCACGGCCCCTGGCCAGTTTGATCCGGTTCAAAGGTCTCGGCGACAAGCCACTGAAGCTGTCGCAATTCAGACTCTGACAAGGGTTCTGTGGTTTCCACATAGAAACCAAGGCCCAAGCCACCCGCAAGCTGACGATGCATGCTGTAGAACATTTGACTCTCCTCGTTTCCATGCGGTCAAAAAGTGTGTTTTATGGCGTATCTTTATTCCTCCGCCATGTTTTTTAGGTACAAATAAAGCTCAAGGCACTTACCTTGATGTAATATCTTACCAATT
>Ga0210400_10002801_pt1 | contig 15762 bp, 9 predicted proteins | sample IncBWH26MmetaG_FD_155456 | JGI IMG/M metagenome (GOLD analysis project Ga0210400, IMG submission 155456) | Forest soil microbial communities from Barre Woods Harvard Forest LTER site, Petersham, Massachusetts, United States - Inc-BW-H-26-M | ecosystem: Environmental > Terrestrial > Soil >... | reverse complement strand
ATACCGCGGTGATCACAGGCATTTATCACACGGCGGGAACTTACCAGGGCAAGCCGTATGACCACGTCGGACGCTTCACCGACACGTGGGTTATGGACATGGGCAAGTGGCAATGCGTGGCCAGTCATACCAGCCTGCTGAAGAAATAATTACCTCACACTTTTACTGGCAATCCCACCCTGCTATCGGAACCGCGTCCGCGGTTATATATCGAACAACTCACTTTCTTTGCGATCGTACCTTTTCAAACTTCAGCGCGACCAAATGCACTGGCTCTTTTCATCGGGCGTGCGCGGGATTAAGATAGGCAGTCATCCAATACTCCCGGAGAAACTTCGAACATGGGCTCAGATAAACTTCGCAGGGTTGTCTCGCTTGTCGCACCGTTGGTTCTGGCATTCATATTCTCAATTTGTTTTGCAGCCGCTGCGTTCGGGCAAGCCAAGTCGGAGCGGCAATCGAAAGCTGTGAAGGCGCCGGCAACCACACCGACTGCTCAGCCTGCGGCTGCGAGCGGTTCCGACGCGGCAGAATCCGCCAAGCCTGAAGAGAAAGCATTCAAGGGGATGAAGTATCGGCTGATCGGGCCGTTTCGCGGCGGGCGGTCGCTGACCGCGGCTGGGATTCCGGGCGATCCGACGACGTACTATTTTGGCGCGACCGGCGGGGGAGTGTGGAAGTCGACGGACGGCGCAGAGACGTGGTCGTCGGTGTTTGACAAGGAAGGGACCGCTGCGATCGGGAGCATCGCGGTTGCCAACTCCAATCACAACGTAATTTATGTGGGGACGGGCGAGGCTTGCATTCGCGGCAACATCTCGCATGGCGACGGCGTTTACCGATCTTTGGACAGCGGCAAGACCTGGAAGAATGTTGGACTGAAGGATTCGCGGGCGATCGGCAAGGTCATTATTAATCCCACAAATCCTGACATCGCGTTCGTGGCGGCGCTCGGACATCCGTACGGGTCGAACACCGAGCGCGGAATTTTCCGCACCACTGACGGCGGCAAGACGTGGGAGAAAGTTCTCTACAAGGATGAGAACACGGGCGGGATCGACGTGGCGTTTGATCCGCACAATCCCAACATTCTTTTTGCGGCTCTGTGGCAAGCGCGGCGGACGTCGTGGAGCATGGACAGCGGAGGTCCGGGCAGCGGCCTTTACCGTTCGAACGACGGAGGCACGACCTGGAAACATCTTGAGGAACACGGACTGCCCAAGGGACCATACGGAAAGATCGGCGTCGCCGTGGCCGCGAATTCGGACCGCGTCTATGCGCTGATCGAAGCCCACAATCCGGATGGCGGACTCTATCGCTCCGATGACGGTGGCGAGTCGTGGCAACTGGTGAATCCCGACCACGGCCTGTGGCAACGTCCGTGGTACTACATGCACGTGATCGCGGACCCGCGCGATGAGAACGTGCTCTACATCATGAATGTGGAGTCGTATAAATCTACCGATGGCGGACATTTGTTCAATAAGGTTCGAGTGCCACACGGAGACAATCACGGGCTATGGATCGATCCGCAAAATACGCGACGCATGATTGCGTCGAACGACGGTGGAGTTACGGTGACGCTCGACGGCGGCAAGAACTGGACGCGCGAAGACAATCAACCCACCGCGCAGTTTTATCACGTCATCACCGACTCGGCAACGCCGTACCGGGTGTACGGGCCGCAGCAGGATAGTGGCACGGTCGCGATCGTGAGCCGCAGCGATGACGGATCGATCGACAAGAGTGACTGGTACGACGTGGGCGGCGGCGAGGCGGGCTATATCGCGCCCGATCCGCGCGACCCCAATATCGTTTACGCGGCGGATTATCAGGGCAACCTGACGCGCTATGACCGGCACATTGGGCAGGTGAAGTCGATCACCGAGCAACCGGAACTTTCCGATGCGCACGGAGCAGCGAACCTGGAACACCGCTTCCAGTGGACAGCGCCGGTCATGCTGTCTCCGCACGATCCCAATACGCTGTATCACGGCGGCGAGCGCCTGTTTAAGACCACCGACGGCGGGGTGCACTGGCAGGCCATCAGTCCGGACCTGACGCGAAATGATAAGGAGAAGCAGAAAGTTTCCGGCGGCGATATTACGCTCGATGATTCCGGGACCGAGTATTACGACACGATTTTTGCGCTGGCGGAATCTCCGTTGAAGAAGGGACTGCTGTGGGTCGGCACTGATGATGGTCTGATTCAGCTTACGCAAGACGAAGGCAAGACGTGGAATAACGTGACTCCGAAAGATATGCCGGAGTGGGCGCGCATCAGCCAGATTGATGCTTCCGCGCACGATGCCGGGACGGCGTATGTGGCCGTGGATCGTCACCAGTTCGACGATCTGCGCCCTTATATTTACAAAACCAGCGACTACGGCAAGACGTGGACGAAACTGGGGCAGGGAATTCCGGACACAGCGTTTGTGCGGGTGGTGCGCGAAGATCCGAAGAAGCGCGGGCTGCTGTATGCGGGAACGGAAACGGGCATTTTTGTTTCGTTCAATGACGGCGCGAACTGGCGTCCGCTGCAGCTGAATCTGCCGACGACGCCGGTGCATGATCTGGTGATCAAAGATAACGATCTGGTGGTGGCCACGCATGGGCGCGCGTTCTGGATTCTCGACGACCTGTCTCCGCTGCGGCAGTACAGCGATGATGTCGCGCAGAAAGAAGCGTTCCTGTATGCGCCGGCGACGGCTTATCGCATTCAGGCGGGCGCGGGCGGGGAGCGGCATCCCTCGAAACGTACGGGGCAGAATCCACCGGCGGGTGCGGTGATCTATTACTTTTTGAAAGATGCTCCGAAGACGGGCACCGAGGCGAAGGTCGAAATCCTCGATGCTTCCGGAAAAGTTATCCGCAAATATTCAAGTATGGAGTACAACACGCTGGACGAGCCGCTCGACCCGGACGACAAGAAACCGGAGAAGCAGTTGAAGCCGGAAGCCGGCTTGAATCGTTTTGTTTGGGACTTGCGTTATGAAGAAGCACATCACGTTCCGGGCTACTATCTCTGGGAGTACGGCAGCGGAGCGCGGGGGCCGGTGGCGATTCCAGGGCACTACCAGGTTCGACTCACGGTGGGCAGTCAAAGTCAGACGGCGGCTTTCGATTTGAAACTGGATCCGCGAGTGCAAGTCAGCCCCACCGATCTGGAGGCGCAATTGAATCTGCTGCTGCAGACGCGCGACGAGTTGAGCCGGGTTTACGATGCGGTGAATCAGATTCAGGACGTGCGTTCGCAGGTGGCCGGGTTGAAGCGGCGGCTACCGGAAAACGCCAGCACCAAGACGATTGTGAACGCGGCCGACGATCTGGAGAAGAAACTGGTGGCGGTGCGCGAGGAAATTATCAACCTGACCATCAGCGCGAATGAAGACTCGCTGGCGTATCCTCCGCAACTGGATGCGCGGCTGGCGTATCTGGCGATGGACGCGGCTACCGCCGACTCGGCGCCGACCGAGGCCGAGCAAAAGCAGTTCGAAAGGCTCAAGCGGCAGAGCGGGGAACTGATCGGCCGCTGGGAAGATCTGCAGCGGCGGGACTTGGCCGCGTTTCAGAAGCTGACGGTTGAGGGCAGCTTGTCGACGGTAGTGGTGCCACCGGCGGGGCGGGCCACGGAGGAGGCGGTTCCGGCGCATTGAAGGTTATGTAGCTTTGACGTCGCTCTACTGCGCGCCGTCGAAAAGCCCCCCTGCGACTCCGCACAGGACAGGCTTTCTCGCGCAAAGATCGCGCGAGACATGGGCAACCCTCCCGCCCGAGGGCGAGGCGCCCTCGGGACAGCCGCCGGAGGCACTGGCGCTACTGTTGACTCCTCCTATTACTCCTATTACTTCCGTGCCACTTCGATGGCACTGTTGTGCCTTGTTCGGACGCGGGCGGATTGCTATTGTGCCGATAGAGCTTAATGTTGGTTCCTCCCCTGAGGGTCAACGCGGTTGCGGACGATCCTGGATTTGGGGGGTGTATATGCGAAAGATAAATTTGTTCTATGCGGCGATTGGCTTTGCGGTGGCCCGCTGGATTTTTAAGCGGCAAGCAGTAGTCGATCCGGTAACGCGGTTCCGGACGCAGGGTTTGCTGTAGAGGTTTTTTCCGGGCTTGGGCGTGCGCCCCGTTGCGCCTCCATTTCGTCAGCGCGCGCCCATTGCTTTCATCCTTCCTGAAGTAACTATTACCAAAGTTTGCCTGCGGCTCATCGCGCGCCCATTTTCAACACTACGGTGTTCCTCTCGTCGCCGGCGATGATGCGGTAAAACTTCTTCAACTCGTCTGCGCGCGCCACCGGCACGCTCAGTTCTTTCACTTCGAGGGTGCGGCTGTAGTGGATGCGGTTGTCTTTCACTTCAGTCTTCGCGTGATAGCTGGCGAAGCTGTAGTCGGCGTCGACCGGAGGAGGCAGGTCGTCCACGACATAGCCAGCCGGGATTGCGATCTCGAAGGTATCGGTGTCGCGCGACGGGCCCTCGAACTCGATGGCGAACTTGCGCGGATCTTTGGTTTCCAAAATCCCGCTGCTCTGCACACCCAGCACGCGGGGACGGACCAGCAGCAGGCCTCCGGCGTTTTTGGCATAATTCCGGGCTTCGAAAGTGTAATGAAACCCGAAGGGCTTGTCGGTGATATTGAGATTGTCAATGCTGGCTTTGCTGATGGTAAAAAGCGACAAGGATCCGGCCAGAAGATCTTCGATGGGCTTGATTTGATCGGTGGATTTGTTCACGCTGCGCAGGCGCATGCGCTCGGACCAAGCGCGATCTCCCACCCGAGTTTCGCTGACTTCACCCGTTAACGTGCCCATGGGATCGAGCATCAGGGTTCCAGTGCGCTGGATGCCGTTCATGGCTGGGGACTGGCGCGGCAGTTCTATAAGCTCTCCGCCGTTGGGCGTAACCAGCAGACCGAAGTTCCCTTGCAGGTAGCCGCCGATTTCTCCGAAAGGGGTCACTTCATTGGTTGGGTCGAAATAGAGAAGACGACCCAGCCGGGGATGCTGGATGGTGGCTACCAGAGATTGATCGGAGACCTCCGCGGGTAATTTGACTGCCAGCACCACGTGGTCGAAACTCCACGCGTTGGCAGGCGTATCGGAGTTCACTGAGCCGCGTTCCGAGTTAATGACGACATAGAAAGACTCGACCCCAATACGGCTCAACATCGAACTCATCAGGGTGGCCTTGTCCTTACAATCGCCATAGCGGTGGGTAAAGATTTCGGAGGCGGCATGGGGCTGAAAACCGCCGATGCCCAGTTCGATACCGACATAGCGAATGTCATGCTGCACGAACTTCGCCAGCAGCTTCATTTTTTCCAGAGGAGTGGCCGCAGAAGCAGTGAGGCTGGCGACCTGCTGGGTGATTTCAGCTGAGGCATCGCGGCGGCCGGTAGTCAGTTTGAGGTACCAGTCACCCATCTGCTGCCAACTGTTGAAACCGCTGTTGGCGGCGCCGCCGCCCTGGGGATAAAACGACACGACCATTTGGCCGGCGACGCCGTCGAACGGGGGCATTTCCGCTTCCTGGCGAATCGCCTTTACATCGCTGACCACCCAATCCCACTGGTTGTTGCCACCTTGTGTCGGCTTGCTCTCGGAATAGTTGATCCACGAGGCTTTGTATTCCCATCCCGCAGGAAGTTGCAGCGAGTAGTGCATTTCCCGTCCGGGAATTTCACGTTGAAACGCCCAGATGTCCTGCAATACCATCGGCTGCTCTTCTTTTTCATACTCATAGCCGACGATGTTGCCGGGGTCGGCTGCGGGAATCTGCAACAGCTTGTCTTTGACGTCGGAAATGAGTTCGCTGCCCTCTACTTTCGGCAGGGCCACCTCGATCGCCTCTTTGTCTTTGACTTCGTAGTCTTTTCCCTGTGCCGGGATGCACCAGCCGCGCAGGCCAGTGATCTTGCTATGCGCGTTAAAAGAAACTACGGCGACGCCGTAGTCGCGGCCACCGGGGCGGAGAATCTTGTAAACCTGGCGAACCCGGGTCTTGATCTTGTCCACGGATTGAACGGTGACGGTTTTTTCCCAGTAGAGCAGGATGGCGTCGGTCTTGTCGTCGTGGGCGGGCAGAGGCGCGGAGGCTACGGCGTGCATCCATTGCGGAGCTTCGCTGGCCTGAGCGCGGGGTGCGATAGCGAGAGCGCAGAGAATAGAGAACGCGCAGGTTCGCGTGATGAACCGGGGTACTATGAACCCGCGCGTGACGAACCAGCGTACGATGAACCTGGAACTAACGGCTCGCACTGGTGCCTCCGGGTTGCAGGATGACTTGCTGTTCATCATCGGTCCTCACCACTTGAAAGAAGTTGCGCAAGGTCGAGTAGAACTTCTGGTCGAGGATCATGAGATCCAAATCCAGGGTGCGGCTCAAGTGTAATGCGCCCTTGTTATTCTCGGCTTGCACGGTGTAAATGGCGGCTTTAGCGTCGAGCGTTTGTGGAGTGGGCAGGGTGGAAATCTGCCAGCCCAAAGGCAGTTCGATGTTGATGTCGTCCGCGCGGGCGAAGGGGAATTCAAAATAAATGGGATGTACGCGGTCGGAGTGATCGAACAAGTGTTTCTCCGGAGCTCCGAAAAGCCCAACCGGAAGCAGGACCCGGCGCCCCGCCGCGGAAACCCATCCCGGCACTTTCAGGGTGTATTCGGCGACCAGCGGCGGGGTGGAATTTTTCCAGTCCGGTTGATTGGTGAGTTCCACTTCGCACGCTACCGGGATCGAACCTTTGACTTCGTCTTCCAGGAATTTCTTGCGCTCCGCGGCATCGGTGAGGCGTTCTTCCACGCGGCGTTGCGAGGCTTCCAATCCGGTGTAGGTCACCGTCAGTTTACCTTCGAGGTCGCCGGTGTCGGTGAGTTTCAGGTCTCCCTGACGCTTGATTCCGGACTCGGCGCTGGCCGGAAGAGTGGTTTGGAGCCATGTGCCGCCGTCTTTATCGAGCTTCAGTCCGGGCACTCCGGTCTCATACCAGGGCAACATGCAGAACGGCGTGAAAGCTGCTCCAGGATCGCAAAAAACATCTTTTCCGTTCAACTTTACGACCACAACATTGGAGTCAAGGCGGCGGCCGTCCATGGTCTGGGGAAAAAAGAAATAGTTCATCCGCTCTGAAACCCACACCCCGGAGGCTTCAAATCCTGCCGCGCGGGCCAGGGCAAGAAACAGCCAGGTCAGGTTTGTGCCGTTGGTGTATTGCTTCTTCCAAACCACTTCAACATTTTCCGGCTCTTTCTCTTCTTTGCTGCGCTTTTTTTCCTGCTCGGTTTTTTCCGCCTCGTAGGATGTATTGCGCAGTTGCTGCACCCGGGCATAGATTTTTTGCAGTTTCACTTCTGGGGAGTCGCCAGCGGCAACGATCTCACCTACGGCTTGTTCCATCGCTTTGCGCTTGCCAATGAAGCTTTCCAGGCGATCGTTGAGTCGTTTACCGCGCTTCTTCCAGTAGGTGGCCGGATCGCTCTCGAAGCGGTCTTCGCTGTAGATGAAATCCACACGAGACTTGAGCTCGTTTTCCGGCGGCATGTAGTCTTCGGTATGAAAGGCTGGCACATCACTCACTCCCAAGGTGATGACGTGGTCGACGCCTTCCACGGGTTGCCCTGTGCCGGTTGGCAGGTTGTGCCAGGTCCATCGCATGTACAGCGGGTAATCGTCGTTGGCGTATGGCTTTAACGAGAACTTCGCGCTCCTGGTGAACAATTCGTCGTTGAGAATCCAGTTTGAGTTGAAGACGAGCTTTTCGCTCAGGTCGATGGTGTAGTAATACTCGAGGATGGCGCCGGGCTGAACATCGGTCATGGTAAATGTCTTGGCGAGGTACTTTACGCCGCGCGCCTTGATGATCGACTTATCGAACGCCTTACCGCTGAAGTTTATGATGGTGCCGTCCGGCTTGATAGTGCGGGCGTGAATATTGACGACATCGCCCTGGTCTCTCCAGAAGGGGATCTCGACGTCGGCATACTTGCGGCCTTCTTCGGTAAGGATCTTGATACGGAAGTACACATCTTCGTGAGCAGTCTGGCCGCGGTCATCGCGGTCGACCTGGCGGTAGAGAATGATGGCGGGAGCCCCGGGAGCCTTGGGTTCGCTCGTCATCTTCAATTCGTCCGGGGAAACGGGCTGAAAGCCGACTGCCCACGCGGGAGAGGCAAGGAAACTGGCGGTTGCTACGAGAACGACAGCGCGAACGAAGGTGCTTCCGACGAGGCGTCGAAAACAAAGACCAAGAGTCGACATGGGGCATTTCACCTGTGGGATTCTTTAAGCCGCCGAAACCGCCAGCCTGAAGGGGGAAGCCAGAGGCCGAGCCGGTTACCGCGGTGCCGAGCTATACCGAATTGTGGAGCACGCACTGGTTGGTCGAGACAATACAACCACCGCTTTCGCCTGTCAAGAACATCCATGTATCTATAGAAGGGTAATGGAACCACGGGAGTAGCTGGTTCGCGTGCTAGACTAACCACAACTTACTGCAACTGACTGTAACTGAGGGGTTCATGAAATTCGGGGTCATCATCTTTCCGGGTTCGAACTGCGATCACGATGCCTTCTGGACGATTCAGCAAGTTGCCCGGCAGCCGGTTACGTTCCTGTGGCATGAATCGCACGACCTGGAAAACTGTGACGCGGTGATCGTACCGGGCGGCTTCGCGTTTGGCGATTACCTGCGAACCGGGGCGATTGCGAAGTTTTCCCCAGTCATGGAATCGGTGCGCAAGTTCGCCGACGGCGGCGGGTTGGTGCTGGGCATCTGCAACGGGTTCCAGATCCTTTGCGAATCCGGCCTGCTGCCGGGAGCGCTGATGCGCAATGTTGGCCTGAAGTACGTTTGCAAGCCAGTGCAGGTGCGGGTGGAGAACGTCGAGACTCCGTTCACCAGCGCGTGTTCCGGCGGGGAGGTCTTGACTATCCCAATCGGCCACATGGAGGGGAACTACTTTTGTGATGCCGCGACGCTCGACGAGCTACACCGCGACAATCGTATCGTATTCCGCTATTGCTCGCCGGGCGGAGAAATCTCAAGTTCCGCCAATCCCAATGGATCATTGGACAACATCGCCGGAATCTGCAGCCCCGGAGGCAACGTGGTTGGCATGATGCCTCATCCCGAGCGTGCGGCAGAGCCGGAACTGGGCGGCACGGACGGAATGAAAATATTCCACTCGATGGTCGGCGCAATGGCGGGCCCATAGTCAAACCTAATCGAAGCGATGTGGTTTGAACGTGCTTCATGGCGGCAGTCCTGTTAGTCAGGCTCTGTCAGACCCTCTCTAAGCCCAACTTTGTTAAAGCTCCGTTAAAACCAGCCCGTCTCAGCCAAACCGCAATTTTTTTCTTGGTTATCAACAGGCTCTCGGTATATCGTCGGTGCGTCTTCCCCAGTAGTACAGGTCCAAAAACCTGGTTGTGTTTTTCAAAACACACGCGGGGAGGCGTGTCTCTGATGACACCGAAGCAGATTTTAGATTCCTTTTCAGAAACTTTAATGCGGGATGAACGGATTCTCAGCCCGCAAGAACGAGCACTGGTCGCTACGCTGCTGCAGCACGCCAAGACGGCTGCCGCGGAGAAGCCGGAGACGCAGGAGGCCGTCCGGGCGGTGATTGCGTCGGCGATCGGCGAAACTGTAGCGCAGCGCGCTTTCGCGGTGCTGGGCGGCAGCATAGTGGAACGCATCCTGGAGGGCAGCACACTGCCGCAGGGTGATGCGGCGAATGGGCAGACCGCGGACACCTATTCTGGGCCGCATGCCCCCTACCAGCCGCAATCGCCAGGGGATAAGCAGCCAACGGTCGAGGACCGACATCCGCGTCCGCCCTACAACCCGGAACCTCCGGGGGATAGGCTGCGAACCGCAACTGAACCACATCCGCCCTTGGGGCCACAACCTCCGAGCGACATGGTGCAAACCGCCGGGGGCTCGCACAGATCGCCGCTGCGGATGATGGGAGAGCCGGACCCGCCGACCGGGCAGCCGCATCCACCGGGGCCGGGGGTGAAGGCGCCGCATAAAGCTCCACAGCCTCCGGGTTCACCCATGCGCGGTGAGCCGGACCCGCCGACCGGGCAGCCGCATCCTCCCGGACCAGGAGTGCGAGCGCCTCGCACCGAGCCAGATCCACCCACCGGGACTCGCACTACGGTGGTTACAGGGTCCGTGGCAGCAGTGGCGGAACGGCCGCCGGTGCTGCCGGCGCGGTGCGTGGTGCTCGATGAATTCCTGGCACCTCAGGAACTCGTGGAACTCACCCGCTTCGCGCTGGAGCACGAATCCGACTTCAGCGCCAGCGAAGTGGTTTCTCCCGACGCGGACAGTGGTGTGATCAACTATGAACACCGCCGTTCGCGCGTTCTGATGGACCTGGCGCAATACGAGGACCTGATCCTGGAGCGGATCAAAGCTGCGTTGCCGCAGGTTCTGGATAAGCTCGGCATGGAGGAGTTTTCCATCTCCGGAGTGGAGGCCCAGGTCACCGCCAGCAACGACGGAGACTTCTTTCATTTCCACAGCGACAACGGCAGCGAGCGGGTGGCCTCGCGCAACTTGACGTTTGTCTACTTCTTCCATCGTGAGCCCCGGCAGTTCGAAGGCGGGGAACTGCGGATTCACGACGCGCGTCTGGAGGAAGGAACTTACGTCAGCGAAGGCAGCTACCAGGCGATCGTTCCACAGCAGAATCAAATCGTGTTCTTCCCGTGCGAGATGATGCACGAGATTACAGCGGTGAATTGCGCTTCGCAGGCGTTCGCCGACAGCCGCTTTACGTTGAATGGATGGCTTCGTCGGTGATCAATGATGAATGATCGATGATCGCCTCGGATTTACGCGGATGCACGCGGATAGACCGGAAACTTGCAAGAGCCCCTTCTTGGTGTATCCGTGGAAATCCGCGAAATCCGTGGCGGGTGTTTATTGAATCGACACGGCACGGTAATGACAATGATCAACACGGCAAACAACCCGGCGTGGCTCGAGTGGATGACCACCGTGATGAGTCGGCGTCCGGCTTCCGCACTCCGGCTTCCGGAAGCCGAGAGCCGGAGGCCGAGAGGCGAGCCGTCACAGGAAGGAGTGTCGCGGCATACTTATGCCGCGACACTTCCCCCGGATCGCTTCTATTGCCTGCTCGATGAACTGCCGCTGCATTTGGTTCCGCGGCGGGTAATTAACTCATTGCGACTGCAAGAAGACGGTAATCAGCCGCTTTACCTGAATCCGCAATGCGTCTTGTGCCCGACTGGACGATTGCCGGACGAACTTTCATCGTGCCCGGAAGTTCAGGCGGGGTTTGCCTTGCAGGGAACCATCGCATGGGTGCGAAGCTCGGCGACCGGAAACCTGCTTCCTTTCTGGCTGGGGCCGCAACTTGAAGGCGTAGTGCGAAGCCTGCGCCCCAACGAACCGGCGCCAGCTTCAATGCCAGAAGGCGCGCGGAGACTGCTGTGGGCCGCGGATATCCTGCTCTCGGAGGATCGTACGAGCCGACTTCTCCGCCAGCGCGAAGAGATGATCCAGAAGGCGTCTCCGCGATTTCGCGATAAGGGCTACGCGCCGCTGGGGGACTTGATCCATCCGTTTCACATCGCAGCCTTGCGTCGTTATTATCGCTACCTGATCCGGACGGGAGCGATTCACCTCGGGGATGGCCAGAGCCCGCGTCGTTACGTAGCCTACAACGAGCCCGTGGCGCGCTTCTTCCACCGCGACATCGCGGCGACTCTGAGCGCGGTGGCGGGGGAGCCGCTGAAGCCGTCGTACGTTTACATGGCCTCGTACCTGAGTGGAGCAGTGCTGAGGAAGCATACTGACCGGGCGCAATGTGAGTTCAGCGTGACGCTCTGTCTGGACTTTTCTCCTGAGCCTGTGCTCGAAACTCCGTGGCCGATTCGTCTGGATACGCCCACCAGCACGGTCACCGTCTATCAGGCGCTGGGCGACGGCCTGGCCTACCGCGGTACTCGATTGCCGCACTACCGCAGCGGTCTGCGTGAAGGACAAACTTCAACGTCGATTTTCTTCCACTATGTGGCGGAAGATTTCCCAGGTTCTTTGGATTGACAAGATTGGGTTGACGAGATCGACTACGGATCGATGCACCAAATGGAAGGGCGCAGGTTCGCGGGAGGTTACTGCAAGCCGGAAATCAGATACAGAACGGACAAGTTCTGATTGTAGCTGTACGCGAATCGTCTCCCGTCGCGGCTGATGACTACAGGCTTCACAGTCACCACTCCTGCCGGAGCTCCAGGCCGCAGTTCCTGCACGATGGTCTGTTTGCCCGTGGAAATCTTCACCTGATAGATTTTGCTGGGAAGTTCGCCGGCGTGATAACCATACAGCGCCGAACCGTCGCTGGACCATTGCGCCGGAATGAAGCCGGCTGGCAGTCCCGCGATCGGTCGCGGTGCACCTTCTTCGATGGGATAGATAGCGACGGCGGAATTTGCTCCCTGTCCGATTACGAATCGACCATCGGGCGACGACGGACCGCACGCACTTCCCTCCGGGGTGACGGCTTTAGGCGTTCCGCCGGCCAGAAGTAATACGTAGCAGCGGGTCCCATGCCCGTGCTCATTCCCGTTGACGGTGATCCGCTGCCCGTCCGGGAGAAATCGTCCCCATCCGCTTTGTATGGACTCAAGTCCGCTGCTTTCGACGGGACGAGGCTGGCCGGGTCCGGTGGGCAGCAGGGTTATCTGAGTCGGCTGGCCGGTGAAGGCGATTGCCCACTTCCCATCCGGCGAAAGTCCACCCGCGCTGCCATCCCCCAGACGCACCGGGAGAGAGCCGTCCAATTTCCGAAGCGCTACGGCGTAGCCCGGTTCCCGCTCGCTGGAATCTTCAAACAGCACGGACTGGCCGTCCGGCGAAATATCCTTGGCGACATTCCAATCGTGCCAGGAGAGTTCCACGTCTCCTTTGCCGCCCAGAGTGCTGAACGACATCGCCAGTCGCTTGGAATTCAAACTCACCAGCACGCGGCCGTCGGGAGCAATGTCTTGCAGAGTGACTCCCATCGGCAAGTCGAGCACAGTGCGGACTTTGCCGGACAGCGTGACCGCCATCAGGTTCAGGTTGGTGCCTTTCTCGATTGCGGTGAACCAGATTTCCTTTCCGTCGGGGCGCCACGCCACGCCTCCCTCCGATTCCCATGATCTGGTCAGAGTGCGGACGTGGCCTGACAGATCAACCACGCTGACCACACCCTTGTTGTCCCAGACTGCCGGATGATCCATGAATGCGATCTGGTCGCCTTGGGGAGAGAAACGAATGTTGCTGATCCAGCCGCCGCTTTGGTAGAGCACTTTGCCGACGGGATATTCGAGACGACTGTGGCCGTCGACGGAATGCACTACGGCCAAACCGCCGTGGTCGTCCCAGTCGGCCCAGCGCACATCGGCCTGCAACTCCTTCGGAGATCCTCCGGCCAGGGGTGCACGAGCCAGCATGCCATCGATAGTCTCGAGTTGGCCGTTGTGCGTGCCGCCCAGAACGACCGCTAGTTCGTTGCCGCGGGAAACCGCCAGCAGACTGGCATCGCTCAGATTCAGCGGCTGGGTTAGAAGGGAATCTCCAACCGTGGTAAAGAGCTGCACCGGCTTGTCGTTCCATGCCGCGCCGTACACAATGGATTTCCCGTCGGGTTCGAAGCGCGCTGCATATACCGTACCGGCTTCGAACGTCAGACGCTTGTAACTCGGAGACACGGTGGGAGCATGAAAGAACTGCACAACCGTTAAAAGCACAGCTACGGCTGCCAGCAACGCAACCAGCGCCCAGGGAAGAAGGGAGCGGGTTTGAGTCTGCGAGTTGGGCGGGAGCACTCTGGCCGCCGATGTCCCGGCCAGAGTTCGTAACGCGAAAACCAAATCCTTGGCGGACTGAAAGCGATTTTCCGGCTCCTTTTCCAGGCAGTGCTTGACGATATCCTGGTATCCCGCCGGAATCGCCGCCGTCTCCAGATTGACGCTGGCCGGCTCTTCTCGGAGCACCGCAGTCATAGTGTCGACTTCGGTTTCGCCGCGAAAGGCGCGGCATCCCGTCAGCATTTCATAGAGAATGCCGCCGTAGCTGAAAATATCGCTGCGGTGATCGACCGGCTTGCCCCGCAGTTGCTCGGGGGACATATAAGCGACGGTGCCGATTACGGCGCCCTGCTTGGTCACTGTGGTCAGGCTTTCGAGGGCGCGGTCGTCTGCGGCGGGAGGCTGCAGTTTGGCCACGCCGAAGTCCAGAATCTTGATTCGCCCATCCCGAGTCAGAAACAGATTTTCCGGCTTGAGGTCGCGATGCACGATGAGCCGGTCATGCGCCGCGGTAAGACCCTGCGCGATCTGTAGAGCATAGTCCGCCGCCTCTGCCATAGGCACGGGGCCTTCGCGCAACCGCTGGCGCAGGTCTTTGCCTTCGAGCAGTTCAGAGACTATGTAAGGAGTCGTACCTTCGAAACCAACATCATAGATGGCGAGAATGTTGGGGTGGCTGAGCGCGGCCGCGGCCCGCGCTTCCTGCTCGAAGCGGCGAAGATGGTCTGGGTTGTCGCTGGAGGCCGGCCGAATCAATTTCAATGCAACGTCGCGTCCCAATCTTTCGTCGCGCGCGCGAAAGACTTCGCCCATCCCGCCTGCGCCGATCTTTTCGAGGACCCGGTAATGCCCCACGAGCTGGCCCGTCATAGGTAGTGACACGAGTGCGCGTTTCGCTGCTGCGCATGGCATGTTAGGTGCGATGGCGTACACAGTCAATAGCACGTAAGCAGTAGTTGTACGAGGCGCACAAACCATCGGGCGTATAAACCATCCTTGCGGGGCGTGCTAGACTTATGGCCGCTGTGGGCCAGCCTCCGCAAATACCGCCCCCGACGCCGCCGTCGTGTTCCGAGTGCGCCACCAAGACGCAGCCCGCCTCGGGAGCGGCGCCCACCCAGTCGGCTTCGCGCTTATGGCGTTCGAGCGACGGCAAGACTCGCATCGACACGCCCACCACCAGCGTCATCTCCGATCCCATTTCGAAGCACACCATTGTGCTCGATCACCTGAAGAAAGAAGCCAGCGTGATTCCGATGACTCCGCCGGGGTTGGCAATGCCATCGCCGCCGGGCGCGCCGTCAGGGGCTGCCGTCGCAGTCCCGCCGCCGAAGGTGCAAGTGCAGGATCTGGGTAAGTCGACGATCGAAGGACACGAAGTGGAAGGCAAGCGCTTCACTATGCCCGCGGTACCGCCGCCGCCCAAGCCGTCACTGCCGAATGCAAAGCTGCCCGGCATGAAGATTCCGGCCTTAAAGATGCCAGGAGCAAAGCTGCCCGCTGCCTCTGGGGCGCCGAAAACGCCTGGGGCGCCATCGCCACCGGACGCGCCCAAGATGCCGCAAGCGCCCAGCGTAACCGAGATGTGGACCAGCGTGAAGTTGAAGACTCCGGTCTTGACTAAGGTCACCACGGCGGCTGGGGAACATACGACTTACTGCAAACCCACAGTAACCGCCGAGCATCCTCCGTCGGTGTTTCAGATTCCGCCGGGATACAAGCTCAAGCCACCCACGCTGCCCACAGTGCCCAAGCCGCCCGCTATGCCTAAGGTACCCGCTATGCCTAAGGTGCCGAAGACGTGAGCTGCGACGGCGGTCATGTTATAATCCTGATTCGCCTGCATACGAATCGAGGCAATCGTTGTTAGGGTAATTCCGTGATCTCCTCTGAAGGCGAATCCTGCGCCATCCGTAGCTCTTTAATAAAGATATTC
>Ga0210400_10002800_pt1 | contig 15767 bp, 6 predicted proteins | sample IncBWH26MmetaG_FD_155456 | JGI IMG/M metagenome (GOLD analysis project Ga0210400, IMG submission 155456) | Forest soil microbial communities from Barre Woods Harvard Forest LTER site, Petersham, Massachusetts, United States - Inc-BW-H-26-M | ecosystem: Environmental > Terrestrial > Soil >... | reverse complement strand
GCTGCGGTCGCGCCCGCATTCTCTTTGTTGGCTCCGGTCAGGGTCAGGGTATAAGTCCCGGCAGGTACGTTGATGGTGTGGTTCAGGCTGTCCGCGTTAGCTTCAATGATGGCTTCCCGCAGGCTGCAGCTATTCGCCACATTGTTAGCGCACGCGTTGGCAACTACCACATCGTTCGTGGTATTGACATTGAAATCCGGGTCCGGCAGCGGCATCATCACGCTGGGCGCACTCTCTCCATGATTGAGGACAACGACTCCGGGGCGGCCATCTACGTTGAGGTGCATGGAAACCGCAGCTACCGGTGATCCTGTATAAGGACGGGTGAATACCACTCCAGGCACGAAGGTGCTCGCTCCTTGCGGCAAATTGGGGTGGGAGATGACCACCATCCGTCCGGTAGAACCGTTCAGGACCATCAAGTCATCGGCTGCATTTGAGGAGATTCGGGTCCGGAACATCACCGGCAACGGGCCGGGGGTGCCTACACTGAAACTTTCAAGGATCTTCCAACCTTCCTTCGGATCCGGCGCAGGAACCACGGGATCAGGCAGCCCACGCGCGGCTGCCAGGAAAACTGCCGTGCGCTCTTGGGGCGTCAAAGGGCGTGCATCGATTCCAGAACGGACCACGAGATGAACGGAGCCATCCGGACTCAGTAGCGCCATCTGCATCCGGCCCTCACGGTCATAGACGAACGAACCCAGCGTGACTGCGGTCGCGGTAATCGGCAACGTAACCCGTTCCAATTGCATGGTAGCCGAGGAAGAAGAGGAAGAAGACGTCGAACTCAAAATAAAGAGGTCGCCGTCGGCCACCACCGCGGCATCGGCTCCGGCCCCCGCTGTCAGGTTGCCAAAAGCGATGGAGGAAACGGGACCGCCCAGGGAGTAATGGGCCAGCAATTTCGGCCCCTTTGACGCCCCACGATAAACCAGCAATGATGGACCGTCGGGACTGGAGATACCCACAATCAAGTCACTGGAGGGACTGGTGCGGTCAAGTCTTCCTCCACCAATGGCCGTAACTCCACCGGCCAGATTAACAACCTGCGGTGCACGGAAGCTCCCATGGCCGTCTCCTGGGAGGACGTACAGAACACTTGCGCCGCGTGCGGCAACCACCAGATCGTTGGTTCCACTTCCCGTGAGATTTCCCACAGCCAGAAGATCTGGAGCGACTGGCACTGAAAAGACGCGGGCCTCCGGCAAGAAAGACGCAGGAAACTCACCGCGGCCAATGGCCTGGAATGCGGCGTCGCTCTGGGGCGCGAGTGCGTCCAGGCTGCCGTAATGCACAGCGATAATCCCGCCGCCATGGGGCGCAGCGTATCCGGCCGCAAGGTCGGCAATACCATCTCCATTGAAATCTGCGGAAACGAGCGAAAGCGCTCTAGCTTGACGCGAAGAAAGAATCCGCGTCGGCGGCACAGCTTGCTCGCCCGGACCACGATCTTGGCTCGGACGTGCGACACCCAGCCGTCGGATTGACCGTGCGACACCACCATCTTGGCTTGGCAGTTCCACATCACGACCTTGGCCTGGCAGTTCCACATCAGGCGACAACGAAGATGCCGCTCCGTCCGCGCCAACATAGTTCGGCGTAATTGAACGGGGCTCCGCCAGCCGGATACTGCCTCCCGAATGCTGTGCGGACTGCCGCGCCGGTGACGATGATCGCAGCATGCCTGCGGTCCTGGCAGGAACCAGCGCCGCCTTGCCCCCGCGCGTCGGCGGATTGACCGCCGGAAGGGCTGCGCCGGCAGGAAATGCTATGGCGGCGAAAAGAGCCATGCCAACCAGGACAACAACGCCCAGCGCAATAGAGCGGTCTTTCTTTGCGCTGGCAGGGACAGAAATCAGCCAGTTGTACATCGCGATACTCCTCCTCATAAATCCTTCTTCAAGGTCGTTCTTATAGAGAAAAGAACAGTCCTGCGTCCCTCGGCGTGTGCCGATGCAATGGCAGAACCTCAACCGAGATCACGTGTGCATACATCTTCCGCAACTTCAATGGGGGGGCTAACTTGGGCTTTTGGGGGGAGCTTAAAACTGCTCGCCATTCTACACCTGTTTTGTCGTGTGGAAGATTATTTTAGTAATGTTTTATAGGCGCGTTGATTCTCTGAAATTCTCCCCAGTCCCAACCCACAAGTTAATGAAAATATTGGTTGGGGAGAGGATTTGAACGCGAATTCTCTCATCCGGACTGGCCGAGCGCGGACATAAGGCTGGTGCGCATCGCTCTTGCCAACTCGTATCCATCGTCAAACTTTAGCGCTTCGTCCATTTGCGCAAGCGCCTCCTTCATTTGGCCCAAGCCAAAGAAACAGAGCCCCAAATTGTAGCTGGTGGCGCACTGGGGACCATGCGTGCTGACCGAATCCCTGAAGAAGTGCATGGCCTCCTTGCAAAATCCTGTCTCGAGCAGCAACACACCAAGATGAAACTCAAGGTCAGTCTCCTCCCCAATGGAATAATATGCGTCCCAGATTCTGAGGGCCGCCTGGTAAAGGTCCTGCTTGTTGGGGGCCGTGGCTTGCGGGATAGCACGCATAATGACCGAAAAAGAATCGAGAAACACCTTCGGGTTCCAGGCGCTAGCACGCAAATAAGCCAGAATCTGGTCCAGAGTCAGTTCCGGCTCAACCGATTCAAGGGCGCCCTCAAGAGTGAAAAAGTCGTCCGGCCCATTCCTGTGAACAAAATCCTCGAATGCTTGCGAGGTCTCTGCACAGCCTTGATTTGGCTGGCCCTGATTTGGCTGGATCAGGTTTGGCGGGATCAGGTTTGCCTGAATCACGACAAATGCCACCACATTGAGATTCACGGCATGCTGGGGTGTGTTCAACACAACACCGCCAAGAGAGCGGAAATACCTGGCAATGGCGTCGAAATTTACGTCGAGTGAAAAGCAGCCCTGCGCATGGACTGCCATCCCGGGAATTCCCTCTTCCGGCAACAGCTCATCTTCGTGGATCGCGCCCTTGTCCGCCGCTAGCAGAAGGAAATTGCCTGCGGCAGCGCGATGCAGACGCTCGATGCAGCGCAATGCGGCAACCGGGAAAAGCAGGCTCGCTTCGGCCAGAACTTTCCGGTACTGCTCAAGAATGTGGTTCCAACCTGGCTCAGGATAATAGTCGGCTTGTACCGGATGATTTGTGCAGGAGATGCACAATTTCGAAAGCAGGCCAGGATCGGTCCAATCCGGCCAGGAGTCTGCAGCCTGGACCGTAACGAGCCTTTCAAATAGTTCGTCCTGCTTAACGTAGAACGCATCTGCCGGAATGCTGTCGAGCAGATAATTTGCGATCACGGCAACCGGCCCTGCAGCTTGGCCGCCTGCAAAAGCGTTCCCAGGCTTAGCGGGCCGAGGCGAACCATCCCTCTCCACGTCAAAGAGAGCAAATTCAAGCACCCCTGCGTCCACAAATCGTTGAAGCTTGGGATGCGACATAAGGAATTCAAGATTGGTTTCGGAGCCGTCCGTCATCACGTACTGAAACACCGCTCCCGGCGGAGAGAGCCGCCGGTGCAGCTCTTCAAACGCGCAAAGAAACAGATATCCGAAGCGGCCATGTCCGGCCCCAAGCTCCAGGATTCGCAACGGGCTCCCGGCAGCCCGCCCGGAGTCTTTCCAGAACCCGTAAATGACGCGGGCATAAGCGCGGGCAATCAACGGGTTACTGGTGATCTCGAGTGGCAGAGTACCGGCACGCCACGCCTGGCCACTATGCTTGGAGTAGAAGTTACGCTGGATCTGCCACAACACCGACTCTGAAAGCCGCTGCTTGCTACCAATCACGCGCTGTTTGGAATGCGCGACGGTTGCCTCAACGCTACCCGGAAAGGGAGTGGCATTCCCCTCCAACGGGCCCTTCTCAGATGGTTCCAACCTTGATTCGCCAGGGCGGACTGTCACATCTATTTTCAAGAATCACTCCACAACTACCAGTGCTTAAAAATCTTGTTCTTTCTCCAGCGTGCCTTATGACAGTTCACTCTTTGTGTGACTGCGGCCCAGGCCAGAAGTGTAACAGTCCACTGTCCCGCCGGGATGGTTGCGTGAACCAGAAACTCTGGACAGAAACGCATCGAACAGCATGTGCACCTGGGGCTCCGGCGACCCGGTTTTGGAATTGCTTGGAAGAATCATATACGGCAATCAAAACCTGCTGTAACTTCAATGTGCTCGGCGCCGGAGCCGGGGGCCCCCAACACGCGATGATCTTCCGCGTGTTGGGGTAGGGGAGGCGCGTTACGAAGTCAGCCCCAATACGGTTCACTTAAGGAATTCGGGTAGTGGGTCATTTCGCGTGGAGACTTGTATCAGCCCCAACCATCCCGGGTGGGATGGTTGCGAGAACCAGAGACTCTCGGTACCACATGCCGATTCGTGTTCATTCGCGTTAATTCGTGGCTAAATCGGTTTTCGCTTTAGCCAGAACCGGCCCTTGCGTTTTCTACAACTTGTTCGGTTCGCCGTTTTCGCCTCGGCAGCGGCCAATCACTGCTAGGCAGACAATTAATTAAGCCTATCTTTTTCAGCTACTTACATGGGAATGTTCTTTTCTTCCTCGATCCATTGACGCGCTGCTTAGAAGCTCTTAAGGTGGCGCGCAAGCTTCGCCATTCTTGGGAAGATCGCTGCCAACGAGCTGCGGACGCCTGGGCGAATAGCTACTGAACGGGAGAGGTACACAATGATGAGGAGAAGCAAATCCCTGGTTACGGCCACAGTTTTCATGCTGGCCTGGTTTTGTTCATCGATAATGCATGCGCAAGTGGTTTCAGATGATGCTTATACATCTTCGACCGCCCCCAGCGCCCACCACGGCTCGCAGATTGTCTTGAGCGTAGGTCCCACCGCAAACAGCTATATTCGTTTCGACCTGTCAAATCTGCCTGCCGGAACCCATGGCCACGACGTAGCCAAGGCCACGTTGATCGTATGGGTTGACCCAGTCGGCAGTTCCGGTTCGGTCGATGTTTTCCGCGTCAACGGCCCCTGGAGTGAGAAGACCCTTACTCACAACAACGCCCCTGCGCTGGGGACAATCGAAGTGCCGGGCGTTCCGGTCCCGCTCGCACAGCACAACAATTTCTTGAGCATTGACATAACCGGCTTGGTCAAGGATTGGCTGGATGGCGCACAGCCGAACAACGGAGTCGCCTTGTTTCCACACACGCCCACGACTACGCTCCTCCTGGACAGCAAAGAGAACATGTCCACCTCTCATTATCCGCAACTGGATATCCGACTGATCGGACCTGCAGGATCTCAGGGTGTACAAGGGCCGGCAGGGCCGGCTGGGCCTCAAGGACCACCAGGGCCCGCGGGAGCCGCGCCCACAGGGTTTGTTGATCTCACCTCGGCCCAAACCATATCCGGAGCCAAGACCTTTACCACCACAGTGACGGCCTCCAACAATTCCGGCGTGGCTTTGCTGGCCACCGGTAGCGCTCCCGGCGGCACGACTCTTGCTGCCATTGCCACCGATGCCAGCGGTTTTTCGCGTGCAATTCTCGGAAAGGCGGCAGGACCTGAAGGACGCGGCGTAGTCGGCATAGCCACAGACACCACCGGAGGACAACCAGGAAACCTGGCGGCTGGAGTTGTAGGCACAACGCAAAGCCCCACAGGCGCCGGAGTTTTCGGCAACACAACTGATACCACCGATACCGGTTCGCCGTCTGGCGTTGAAGGAATCACCAACAGTCCGAACGGCGTTGCAGTACGAGGAGAAGCCAGGGACACCACTGGCGGAACGACTGGAACCGGTGGCTCTATTGGCGTTCAAGGACAAACCGCCAGCCCGAATGGCGTTGGCGTTTTCGCGCTCGCCACTGACACAACCGATACCGGCTTCACCACAGGCCTGACGGGCAAGGTCAAAGGCCCCAACGGTTACGGCGTAAATGGTGTGGCCGACGATACTACCGGCGGCACTCAGGGCAATGGCTTCACCGTGGGTGTTCGCGGTGTTAGCAAGAGTCCCAGTGGCAATGGTGTACGCGGTGTGGCCCTGGCGGCCGGTGCAGTCGGAGGAGCTTTCGTCAATCTCAGCAACGGGTGCAGTGGCTCGTCCACGTGCAAGTTGATAGTTGGCGCAACCAGCCCGGATGGCGGCAACACATTCAATCCTGCCTTCCGCGTGTTGGGTACAGGAGCGGTGCAGGCGAACAGTTACCAGGACCTGAACGGCAACCCCATTTTGGGAACCCAGGGACCACAAGGCCCTCCCGGACCAGCGGGACCGCAAGGAGTCCCAGGACCGCAGGGACCACAAGGCCCTCCCGGACCGATGCCTACGGGCTTTGTTGATCTGACCTCGGCTCAAACAATCTCGGGAGCCAAGACCTTTACAAGCCCGCTTGTTGCAACAAATACCTCTGGTGTTGCTTTAATAGCAAGTACTAGTGCTGCTGGCGCAACTGCTTTTACTGCTCTTGCCACCGACAACAGCGTCGGAGGTTTCTCGCGGGCAATTTTCGGCCAGGCAGCAGGTCCGGAAGGGCGGGGCGTAGTAGGGGAAGCCACTGATACCACCGGCGGACAACCCGGAGATCTGGCCGCCGGAGTCGTAGGCAGGACACACAGTCCCACCGGCATTGGAGTATTCGGCCAGACCACCGACACCACGGATGCTGGCATGCCGATCGGTGTGCAGGGAAACACCAATAGTCCTGGCGGGGTTGCTGTGTTCGGCAATGCCACCGATACCACTGGAGGGACAACGGGAACCATCGGCAATATCGGCGTGCAAGGACAAACCGCCAGCCCCAACGGCGTTGGCGTTTTCGCTCTGGCCACCGACACCACCGATGCCGGCTTTACTGTAGGTTTGGCAGGAAGGATCGCAGGCCCTAACGGTTATGGCGTAAATGGCGTAGCTGACGATACTACCGGCGGCACTCAAGGCAATGGATTCACGGTGGGAGTTCGCGGTGTTAGCAAGAGTCCCAGCGGCAATGGTGTGCGCGGTGTCGCCCTGGCGGCCGGTGCGGTCGGAGGAGCTTTCGTCAACCTCAGCAACGGGTGCAGTGGCTCTCCTACATGCAGGTTGATTGTCGCCGCAACCAGTCCGGATGGCGGCAACACATTCAATCCTGCCTTCCGCGTATTGGGTACCGGAGCAGTGCAGGCGACGGCCTATCAGGACCTGACCGGCGCCTCACGCCTGGTTCTTGATCCAGCGGGCAACAACACCATCACCGGGAACCTCAACGTCAGCGGCACACTCTCCAAGGGCGGCGGGTCTTTCAAGATTGACCACCCCCTTGATCCCACCAACAAGTACCTCTATCACTCTTTCGTAGAGAGTCCCGACATGAAGAATATCTACGATGGCGTGGCAGTGCTCGATAGTAAAGGCCAGGCCTGGGTCACTCTTCCGGAGTGGTTTCAGGCGTTGAACCAGGCCTTTCGATACCAGTTAACTGCCATGGGCGCGCCTGGCCCAAATCTCCACATAGCCACGGAAATTTCCGGCAATCGCTTCAAGATCGCCGGCGGCAAACCGGGCTCCAAAGTTTCCTGGCAGGTGACCGGCGTGCGCCACGACGACTTCGCCAATGCCCACCGTATCCCGGTCGAAGAGGAAAAGAGCAACACTGAGCGAGGCAGTTATCTCTATCCCGACGCCGTAGGCACGCCGCCAGCCAGCAGGCCGGCGGGCGAGAACTGAACCACGATTACTTTTGAGAGCGTTGCGCAAAGAACTAAAAACAATACACAATCAAGTGCAACAACAATCATGAGGCCCCGATTAATACCGGGGCCTTTTGTTTGGTTTGGCCGGAAGAACGGCCTTTCGCTTCTTGTACGCGCACCAAGAAAGCTCGGGAAACTCCTGCCACGAGCCGACCCGCGGGCGAGCGCCGATCATGTGATATGGAAGTACGCTTTGGAACACGACTTTGCGGTTGTTACAACGAATGCGCAAGATTTCATCGGCCTGCTTGATGTGGATTTGCATCCGGGGCTGATCGTATTGGGAGAAAGAGGCACGGGCTTCATATCTTGGGGAAAAACTCGCCATTAGACGTCGATTTGTGTCAGGGCATGGCCTGTCCTAGCCCGGATTATTCATGAAAATGTCCAGAAAAAACCAACCCGTCATCAAATCAAAGGTCGACTCGCGCGCCAGCGCGGGTAGATCGGAGGGACCTTGCGCTTTGCCATATGTGTTGTTGCGCCCGCCGCCCACTACTTCCCCTGAATCGAGATCACTTCCACCTCAAAGATGAGTGTGGCATTGGGACCAATATCGCCCCCCGCGCCACGTTCGCCGTAGGCCAGATCAGAGGGAATAAAGAGCTGCCACTTCGATCCCACCGGCATGAGTTGCAGCGCTTCCGTCCAGCCCTTGATGACCCGTGCGACTGGGAAAGTTGCAGGCTGGCCACGCTTATAGGAGCTATCGAACTCCGTGCCGTTGATGAGCGTACCCCGGTAATTGCAAACCACCGTGTCGCTGGCAGTCGGCTTGGGTCCGGTCCCTTCAGTGACAATCTTGTACTGAAGTCCGCTGGGCAGTGTGACCACTCCCTCTTTTGTCTTGTTCGCTGCCAGAAATGTTTCGCCTTCTTTTTTGTTCGAATCGGCTGCTTGCTTCATTTTCTCCTCTTGTTTTGCCTGGAGCTCGCCCTGCCATTGCATTAACGTGGCACGCGCTTCATCTTCCGTCATCAGTGGTTTGCTGCCCGCGAGCGTGTCCTTCAGCCCCTGCACCAGGGCGTTCGCCTCAACATCGATTTTGTCCTGCTTCAATTTCGTTCCCAGATTCATGCCCAGGGCGTAGCTGAGCTTGTCTCTCTTGTCTTTCAAAGTTACCGTGGACGAAGTTTTCGCCGCCAGATTATGTTTGCCCGCTGCAGCGCTCTTGCCAGTTGCTGGCCCTTTGCTCGTGGCGCTGCCTTTACCCTTAGCGGTACCCTGGCCGGCTGCAGCGCCTTGGGCTGAAGCGGATCCAGATTGCAGCACAATTCCAAGCCCTAAAATACATCCCATCAACATTGCCGATTTTTTCATAGCAATGATTGTCCCATCCAAAGTCGCAAAGACGCAACTTGACCGCGGAATTTATGCGGATAAGGTTTCTCCGTGCTTTCTCAGTGCCTCCGTGTCTCAGTGGTAGGTGTTTGATTTTGCTTGCGATGTGTCCTTCGTGAGTACTCCAGTTGTCGGCAAGTCAGGCCCCGGAAAGCAGAAGCCCCGGACAGAGTCCAGGGCCTCCACTGGTTTAAGTCTGTAACCGTCTTAGAAGCTAACCTTGGCAGCGAACTGAAGCACGCGACCAACATTGCCCTGGCCATTAACATTGGCTGAGGACGGAATGCCGAACGCGTTGATGCCCACAGCGCTCACCGTTTGCGGAACCAACTGCCCGGCGGCCAAGGAGAAGAAGGTTGTGCGGACACCGGTGATGTTCTGATGGTTCAGAACGTTAAATGCCTCAGCAATAAGCTGCAGCTTCGCCCTCTCTGTCATGCGAATGGTGCGGGCCACGCGTGGATCCACTGTAAAAAATGCGGGCATCCGGAAGGTATTGCGCCCGAAACCGGGAGCACGCTCGTTGCGGTTATTGCCGTCGTTATTGAGGTCGGAGTTGACCAGCGCGGTATAGGGCAGGCCGCTCTGGGCATTGAGGATCCCGGCAAGCTGCCAGTCTTCCAGCAAGCCTTTCAGGAGGCGGTTCTGGATGCCTTGCGCATAGTTCAGCTCCCATACGCCACTGAGAATGAAACGATGGCGCACATCATTGCTGCCGGTTCCGCGATCCAGACGGATGTTGTTGGGATCATAGATGAGCTTGGCGTCGTCAGTACCCGGGACCACGGCTGTCGCGTCAGGATTGTCGTCGATCACGTGGCTCCAGGTGTAAGAACCGGACATCTGGAAATTATTCACAAAGCGCTTGTTCACCTGCAGCACCAGGCCGTGGTAGATGGAGTTGGCGTTGCTCTCGAATTCAAAGATGCGCCCAAATCCGGCAAAGGGCCGGCTGCCGGTGAGACGATTGAACGTCAGCACCTGCCCGGTTCCGGCCACGGTGATGTTGGTGGGCACTTCCGTCAGCGGTTCATTGATGTCGCGGGTGCGCTGCAGGTGAACACCGCGAACGCCCAGATACCCGACGGACACGGAAAGGTCTCTGGCCAACTGATGTTCCACGCCCAGGTTGAACTGCTGCACGTAAGGCTGTACGTAATTCTTGTTGAAGACATAGATAGTGGGTGCGGGCAGCGCGGCGCCGGTGGGGAGCGGGCATCCGGCATTGGCGCTGGGAGCTCCGCAGGTCACATTCGGGTACGACGCCGGCAGAGGGTTCGCCACAGACGCATTGAAGGTGAGCGTCTGCACGTTAATGCCGTTGTTGGAGTGGGCCGTTCCGTACATGATGGAAGGCGTGATGCCGTAGAAGATGCCATAACCACCGCGTACTACCAGTTGCTTACCGGTCAATGGCTGCCACGCAAATCCCAGGCGGGGAGCAAAGTTGTTGGTGTCGTTGGGAATTTTCGCAGTGTTGAATCCCAGCGCGAGCGCCGCCGGGTTCTGAATGGATGGCTGCGCGATCTGCTCCAGGTCATACCTGACGCCCAGGTTCAGGGTCAGGCTCCGGCTTACCCGCCAGTCGTCCTGGAAAAATGCCGCGTATTGCCAGAGGTTGGGATGGGTGGTTGCCCCAGTGGTTCCCGCGCCGGGAAATGCTTCAGTGAATGAGTTCCCTGCCGCAGTCACCGGGACGCCGGAAAGACTTCTGCCGAAATCGCCCAGGCTGGCGAAGGTGTAAGCGCCGGAGAAATTACCGGGGAAGAAGTTCAGGATCCCATCGTGCAGGAAATCGGCCCCGAACTTAAAGGTGTGATGACCATGCTGCCGTGAAAGCGTGTCACTGAACTGCTGGCGATGGATCGTGGTCTCGCGTGGGCTGAAAGAGTTGCGGCCCACGAACAGGAGTGTCTGTCCAGCATTGCGGACGTTGGCCTCGGGGTTGATGCTGTTGGCAAGTCCCGGCTCGCTGTCGCGCTGGTAGCTGAACCTGGCAACATTCAACAGGTTCGGCGTGAAAGTGGCGGTTTCCTGCAGGCCGATGGTGTCCGTCTGGACGTTGGAGGCGCCGGTATGCTCGAAGGCGCTGGTAGTGCCGCTGTTCTCCTGGGCCTGGCCCGCGAAACGCTGGGCATTGTAACGCCCGGAGAGCTGGTTGCTGTTGTTGATGTTGTAATCCACCTTGCCCAGGTAAACGTTCTGGTTGAAGGTGCGGTTGTAATTGTTGCTGCGTGCCGCCAGGTAATTCACCGCGGTGGCCTCGAAGGCGGTCGTCGGGGTCGGCAAGCTAATCAGGATGGGATTGCCCGTGTTATTTCTCTGCCCGTCGTAATCGAAAAAGAAAAAGGCGCGGTCCCTTACGATGGGGCCGCCGATGTTTCCGCCGAACTGGTTGAAGTGATAACCGGGTTTCAGCGGGAGCGTTCTGCCGGCAGCCGCGGCGGCGGCCCGCTGAAGGTTATAGATGGGATCGTTGGCGTTGAGGCCCCGGTCACGGAAGAACTCGAAGGCGGTGCCGTGAAATGTGTTGGTCCCTGATTTTGTTACCACGTTGATGACGGCCCCGCCGGCGCGTCCAAGTTCGGCGGAGTAGCCGTTAGTGTTGACCTGAAATTCCAGGACAGCATCCTGCGAAAACTGGTAGGGAGCGCGGCCCGATCCAGTGCGGCCGAGCGTCTGGCCAAAGAACGTGTTGTTGTTGTCCGTGCCGTCCACGGTGAGCGAATTCAATGTGCCACGCTGTCCGGCAAAGCTGAGATCGCCGCCCCTGACGTCGCGATTCACACCCGGAGTCAGCAGCACAAAATCAATGAAGTTCCGCCCATTGGTAGGAAGGTTGGCGACCGCCTGGTCATCCACCGTCGAGCTCACCTGGGTGCGCGTAGTCTCCACCACGGGCGCTTCCGCCGTCACCTCCACCATCGACTCCTGGCCTTTAACTTTTAAAGCCATGCTCAAATTCAACTTGGCGCCAACCGTCAGCTTTACGCCCTTTTGCGTCAGAGGCGTGAAGCCCTGCCCCGATACGACTACGTCATAGATGCCAACGGGTAAGAGCGGAAATTCAAAGAACCCGTCGTCCCCGGTCGTGGTCTTGAAGGTAGTTCCGGTGGCGGTCTGGGTGGCGGTTACATCCGCGCCCCGCAATACGGCTCCACTGGGATCCTGCACCGTACCTTGGATGGCGCCCTGGTTGCCTCCCTGGGCAAAGCTGATGGTTACGCCCACGAGCAGCAAAAAAGTAAGAATGGCAGTTCGTGTCGTCACGCTCTTGAACATTTGTTACCCTCTTTAAATGGAAGATGGTCGTTATTAAGATCAATCGTCTCCTCGGACTTGATTGCTTCCGGGACGGCACAGCTCTCCCTCGGGGGCGTGGGAACCTTTATGCAGTTTCTGGACCGCCAGGGCAAAATTGGCGCAAGGAGAAGGTCAATATTAACACCGCTGGAATGAGGAAGACTGTGCAAAAACCCTATTTCACGCAGTTTTCATGGCGGCTTCATTGGACGTTAATATTTTGGCGGGGGCGTGTCTGCCAGCCACGGTTTTATAGTTACTGTCGCCCGGTGGAAGAACGGCCGCATAAAATGCCGAGCCAAACATTTAGGGGTAGATTTTCCTGGGTGTCGCATTAGTAGTATCTATATAATCAGGTGGGCTTCACCAGCTCAAGCACCATTAACCGAACCCGTTGTCATCCGCGAGGACGTTAAAATTGAGTCGTTTAGGAGGCGTGAGCGGAGCGGGAGCCTCCTGCCGAAATCCTGAGCGGCAGCGAAGGATAGCCGGACAATCCGTTGTCATCCGCGAGGACGTTAAAATTCGTGGTCCTTACTCTCAGCTTAGCCTTCGTGTGTCCAGCCAGCGCGAATAATGAGAACCCGCAGTCGGGGCCCTCGTACGCGGTCGGGTGCCCCATCCTTCGCGTTCTTTGCGAAGCGTGGGAGACGAGGGTGCTTCCAAGCCAATAAAAATGCACCTTGTCTCAAGGTCTCAGTTCGGGGCAGGCTGACGGGAGAATCATTGGATTTTGATTTCCGGCAAGGTCTTACACATGATCTTTAAGGTCATACAAACGATGTTCAAGGTCTTACAAACCGTGCTCAAGGTCTTACAAATGATCGTCAAGGTCTTACAAATCGACGTTAAGGCGGCACAAAAAAGCAGCTCGCTAACGATAACCCTAATGTCTTCAACACACCTGTCCAAAAATGTACTAGGCGGGATGAGCTAATGACTAATCACAAAAATGTACCGGAAAATGTAGCGGCTTGTAGCGGGCTGTAGCGGCAACATTACTTGCCTTTTTGAGATCTGATTTGCAAGCGTAAACAACTGTATACAAATGACTTCCCGGAAAAATGAAAGATAAATGTAGCGGCGTAGCGGGTGTAGCGGCAGTTTTCGGCAATCGATGGTCTCCATTCCTTGCAACCAGGACAGCATTCGGTCCTATGGTATTTTTTGGACATGTTGCCTCATGGTGCGGCGCTCGGCGCCTTCGTTACCTCTGCTGTGGTTCTTCTGCTGATTCCCGGTCCTGCTGTCTTTTACATTATCGGACGCAGCCTTGGCCAGGGACGTGCCGCCGGACTCGTGTCGGTTTGCGGCATAAGTGTGGGCACGCTCTTTCACGTCCTCGCGGCAACGCTGGGCCTTTCTGCGGTCCTGGCCTCTTCGGCGGCAGCGTTCCAGACCGTGAAATATCTGGGAGCGGCCTATCTGGTATTTCTGGGAGTTCAGAAGCTGATGCATCGCGAACCGGAGAAGCTCGGCGAAGCAGACGTCGAACGCGTGCGGTTGCGCCGGGTATTTGGGCAAGGAGTGATCGTGAATATTCTGAATCCCAAAAGTGCGCTTTTCTTTCTGGCTTTCCTGCCTCAATTCGTGACTCCCGGACGCGGGAACATGCGGGAGCAGATTTTGTCTCTGGGGCTGCTGTTCACCAGCATGGGCATTTTGAGCGACGGCATGTGGGCCATGCTGGCCGGGACGCTGGCCGAGCTGATGAAGAAAAAGAAAAGCTGCCTCAATGCTCAGCGGTATTTCTCAGGCGGCCTCCTGATCACCCTCGGTTTGGCTACCGCATTCACAGGATCAAACAGAGCGAAATAGTTCTTTCAAGGCAAAGACTTCGTCCGGGAGAAGCCCTTGATATCCCTCACAGCGCCGGGAGATTTCGCCTTTGATTTTCAATTACGCAATTACCAGTTACTCAATTACCAAATTCTCAGGCCACGACCCACTGCGTTTACCAAAATGAGAACTTCACCGTTCTTTACCTTTGCCGCTTGTACAACGGGCTGACCTTTGCGATATCATTCGCGGTTAACTACCGCAGTTCTTCTCTATCTGGAGTTGCCCTATGAAAACGTTTTTAAGATCGTTGCTTCCCTTCCTGCTCGTACTTGGTAACCAGAGCTTCCTCGCCGCACAAGAGCCGGACTCTGACCAGGCCACTCAATCGGATAATAAAGTCCCGAAAAAATCTGAGAGCAGCAAGCCCGCTGATCCGCTGGAGAACATGAAGTTCCGCAATCTCGGCCCCGCCGTCGGTGGCGGGCGCGTCTCCGCCGTGGTCGGGATACCGGGTAAGCCCAACATCTATTATGCCGGTGCGGGCGGTGGCGGCGTCTTCATGACCCAGGATGGCGGGCTCTCCTGGAAGGCGATCTTTGAAAAGGAAGCAACCCCATCCATTGGCGCGATTGCCCTGGCTCCCTCCAATCCCAATCTCGTGTGGGTAGGAACGGGCGAGTCGAATCCCCGCAACGATCTCATTACCGGAAAGGGAGTCTACTTCTCTCCCGACGCCGGGACCACCTGGAAATTCATGGGGCTCAGAGACGCCGGACAGATCTCCAACATCGTGATTGATCCGCGTGATCCTAACATCGTGATGGTCGGTGTTCTGGGGCACGTCTGGGGACCCAACTCGGAGCGCGGCGTCTTCCGCACGACCGATGGCGGCAAGACCTGGCAGAAGACCCTGTTTGTTGACGACACCACTGGAGTGAGCTCGCTGATCATGGCCCCCGATAATCCCATGATCCTTTTCGCGGGCCTGTGGACGATGCAGCGCCATCCCTGGATGCTGGAGAGTGGCGGCACAGCCGGCGGAATCTTTCGCTCGGTGGATGGCGGGCTCACCTGGAAGAAACTTAGTGAGGGTCTTCCCGAAGGGCCAACCGGACGCATCGGTCTGGCTGCAGCTCCCAGTAATCCCCGCCATATTTATGCGCTGGTTGAATCCAAAAAAGGCGTGCTCTGGGACTCCAACGACTTTGGCGACCATTGGAAGATGGTCAGCAACAATCACTACATGAACGCCCGCGGCTTCTACTTCAGCCAGTTGGTGGTTGCTCCCAAAGACGAAAACAAAATCTATTTCCTTTCCTTCGGAATCGTGCTCTCCGAGGATGGCGGCAAGACAGCGCACACCATCGGTGGGCGCGTCCATCCCGACCATCACTCCATGTGGATCGATCCGGAGAACCCTGACCGCATCATCAACGGCAACGATGGCGGCGTCTACATCAGCTCCGACGCGGGACGCACCTGGCGCTATCTGGACAATCTCCCCATCGAGCAGTTTTACTCCGTCGCCCAGGATGATGAGACTCCTTACAACCTCTGCGGCGGACTGCAAGACAATAACGGCTGGTGCGGACCTTCCAATAGCCTGAGCCGTGGCGGCATCACCGGCT
>Ga0210400_10002798_pt1 | contig 15780 bp, 10 predicted proteins | sample IncBWH26MmetaG_FD_155456 | JGI IMG/M metagenome (GOLD analysis project Ga0210400, IMG submission 155456) | Forest soil microbial communities from Barre Woods Harvard Forest LTER site, Petersham, Massachusetts, United States - Inc-BW-H-26-M | ecosystem: Environmental > Terrestrial > Soil >... | reverse complement strand
AGGGGCTATCCCATCGAAGAATTCCATCGCGACCTCCTCCCCTCGGCTAGCTTGCAACCTTGCATTGCACGTTCCCTTGGCCCGCAAGCCTCGGAAGATTTTCATAATCCTGCCAGCCGGACACCGGAAGTTCGTAGCCCGGTAAATGCAGAGGTGGTACTTTGTCGCGATGCGACGAGACCTTAAGGAGGAGCCCGCCAGTTCAAAAATGCCCGGTGCTCCCGCACGTTCCAAATGCCACTCGCACAATACTAAACTTGGAAGGCAATCGTCAACACTTTTGTTGACATAAATCAGGCTTTCAGTCGACTCCCCGCGCTGCAATCTATCGGCGGCCCGCCAGAACTCAACATTCCCGGGAAGCACGCAGTAATGTATTTCACCGCGTGCCTACTACATCCGAGAGTTATGCACGTCCGGCATAACTGAGAATTGCAATCGCCAGCACCAGAAAGCTTACTCCCAGAATCATCGTGCGGATGGGGCGCGTGCCAGTGCGAGCCCATTCGCCTGTTAGCGCGCCAAAGACTGTGCTAGCAACCACGATAGAAGCTAGAAACAACGGCCATCCGATCGAAGGGCCCAGAGCACCCAGTTTGACGGTCGAGATACTGTAGAGAATGATGCTGCCATACCACAGAAATCCCATGCTTGCTGCTGCAAACCAGTAATACCACGTACCTGGCAAGCGAAGCTGGCTGACATTATTTTTCTTGCGCATCAGGATGTAACAGTAAATTGCGCCCGGAAGGAACCCGGCGTAGAGACAAGGCAACCACACAGCGTTCGACATCATGGCGAGGCTCGCGCCGTGTTGCTGCGCGGCACGCTGAATGCTTCCCCCATATGCGAGTCCCAGATTGAGCATCGAGCCAAGAATGCCCGAAACAAAAGCCAGCAAATATCCCCACCAAAAACCGTATCGTACGGTGGCGCTCGCCTGTTGCAGGGCAGCTTCTCTGTGCTTTCCTGCTAGTCCACACAGGGCCACGCCCAGGATAATCATTACGACGCCCAGGATAATCAGCCCGCCTTGGCGAGTCATGATAAGGTTGGAATGCTGAGCGACAAGCGGAGTGAGTGCGCCCACCGCGGCCGAGGTTCCGAGGCATACCGCGAAAGTAATAGCCAGACCCAATCGAGTCAGGGCCAAACCAAAAAACACCAGGGACACTCCCCAACTGGCGCCGAAGAGCACCATGGCCGCCAATGTCCCGCCGGAGACCAGCGAATATGTTGACCACAGCTTAGGCACGGTAAGCAGCGCGATAATGGTTGGGACCACACCTACTCCCAGGATGGAAAAAGCAAACCATGAATGCTCCCACTCCCATTTCTTATTCAGCTTCATGGGAAGCGCATACGCGGCATTCATAATCGCAGCGCACAATACCAACAGGACTGCCTGGACGGTGTTTGATGTCATGACATTTCCCTAAGTATTCTCGAGGACTCTGGGCCTGCTCACTGAAAGGTAAAGGGTGAGCGCTTTCCGATATCGGTCGGTTGCGTTCAAGCGGTGGCGTTCAGGCCGAGCCATTGAACCACTCCGCCTTCACTCTGTCAACAACTTTGATGACATCGAATATCGCGCAGAGACTAAGAATAGCTGGGGGAGGGATGGAGCGAGGTTTCCAAGTCGTCAAAGCCGGGGAAAGAAGAACCGTGTTCGAAGATGCGGGTATACAACCCGCCGAAGTATCGCTCCACTTCGTCCTCGATTTTATCGAGCGGAGTTTTCAGGACCATGCGCACATACTGCTCATGGTTATCGCAGCGGTTGGCCAGCTCGATGCGAGAAGAATACGCGCGGGCGATAATAAAAATGTAGGGATTCATGAGCAGATTGAGAGTGCGGTAGAGGAGCGGCTGGTTGGCCGCCTTCCAGATCGTGCGGTGCAGTTCCATATCGGCATTAAAAAATTGTTCTTCGCTGTTTTTTGCCGCTGCGGCCTTCAGTTTCTTCAGTGCGCGGTTCAGAAGTTCCGGGGGATCGACGGAGGGGTTCTCCCTCATATAGCGAACGCAAAGCCCCTCGAGTTTAGCGCGCATACGAAAGATTACGCCGATTTCAGCCAGTGAGATATCGCGGATAAAAGTGCCGCGCCGCGAAGTAGTGACAACCAGGCCGTCGCGCTCCAGGCGCAGCAGCGCCTCGCGCACCGGTCCGCGGCTGACTTTCAATTCCTGGGCAAGATCCTCTTCAATGATGCGCTGGCGCGGCCGCAGTTTGCCGGCGTGAATGGCGTGGCGCAGATGGGCTTCCACCCGCTTGCTGGCGGAGATACCGCGTTCTGGTTTAGCAGAAAGAGTCTTCTTAGTTCGCATGCGAAGTGGTCGATAGTTATATAAGCCCGATTCGGCCGAAAGGCAAGGATAACCGTCGGCGCAGCCTTGCGGAACAGCCTCTGCGCCAGAGCGAAGCCGCTTTCCTTGTGGTCTGCCAGAACGCCCGAACCTTCCCGACACTCTATCATGTTGTCGACAATATGGGTAACAGCATAGTCGTCAGAAAAATACATGGCCGGAGCGGCTGGAAAAGAGGTCGATCCAGCGTTTGCGGCGCTTCTATCGACAAATACCAATTGTTGTAGACATTAGTGTTGACAATATTTCTCTTGACACTTGCCGAAACATAGGTTAACTTCCGCGACGGTCCATGAGAGCTGCAGAGCCACGTCGCCTATTCCGTGCCAGAGTGCAACTTGCCGCCAACTCCATGCTCCATGGCGCCCTCAACCTGGGCGCAAAAATTTCCGATTGAAAGTGCTGTCGTCTAAGGAGGCTCCACGATGAACTCCGCCGCATACCGTTTTCTGACGCTCATTGCAGTTCTTTCCCTGGTCGGCATTGGTGTATTGCACGGACAAACGGCAGTCACCGGAGGCATCGAAGGAAATGTGACGGATGCTTCCGGCGCCGCCATCGCTGGCGCGACCGTCGAAGCGACGGATGTTCCAGACGCGGTGACCCGCGATACCGTTACGAATAACGACGGGGCATATCGGTTCCCGAGTCTGATCCCGGGAACATACTCGGTTACGATCAAGAAAGCGGGGTTTGCCACATTTACCCGCGGGGCTACCCGAATCGACGCCGGAATACTGTATCGGGTCGACGCCCGGTTGCCAGTCGGCACCGCAACTGCCAGGGTGGAAGTGACCGGCGAGGCTCCTCTTCTCCAGACGGATAGCGCTGAAGTGAACGAAATCTTTCACTCCTCGGAAATCAGCAGCTTGCCTACATTCGGCAACAACATCACACGATTGTCGCTTTTGGCTCCTGGAGTTTCGATGCCGGGCGGCCAACTGGATCTTCACCCAGAGAATGCGGGCTCCGACTTCAACCTCAACATCAACGGAGCAGCACCGAATGCAAATGGCCACCTGCTGGATGGAGTTGAGAACACCGAGGCAATCCAGGGGCTATCCATCATCGTGACTCCGAACGACTCCGTGCAGGAACTAAAGCTTGCAACCAGCAATTACGACGCCGAATACGGCAAGGTAGCCGGCGGACTTTGGCAGATCACGACGAAGTCGGGCACGAATGCTTTCCACGGATCGCTTTTCGAGTACTATCGCAGCTCTGGTTTCAACGCAGCCGACCAGATGGGACCTGAACACACAAGCGGCGTGCAAGGCAATCGCTGGAACCAGTTTGGGGGCAGCATCGGTGGGCCGGTAATCAAGAACAAGGTGTTCTTCTTCGGAGACTACCAGGGGATGCGGAATAACCTGCACGCTGGGGGCAACGAGACAGTGCCGATCGACGCATTTAGGACTGGAGATTTCAGCTCGGTCGCAGCCATCGACCCGATCTACGATCCGGCGACGGGCAATCCGGATGGAACCGGTCGAACTCAGATCCAGTGCAATGGTGTCCTCAATAAAATCTGCCCCGACCGGATCAGCAATGCAGCGAAAAACCTGCTGGCGCTGTTGCCGGAGCCAAATTCTCCGGGATTTAACGCGAACTATCAGATCGCTCGGCCGGCCACCTTCTACCAAAATCAGTTCGACACTCGCGCCGATTTCTTTGCTACTTCAAAAACCGTTGTATTCGGGAAATTCACTTATTTTAAAGCGACGTTCAATACCCCGACGGCATATGGTGTTGCGGGGGGTGGTCCGCCGCTGGGCGGAGTTGGAGTGGCAAACGCGGGAGCTTCGTCCGATCACGACAAGAGCTTCATGGTTAACTATCAGCATACTTTCTCTCCATCGTTGCTGACGGATGCCCGCTTCGCTTTTTCCCGCATCGTAATTTCGGAATTGCAGCCGGATTACAACACCGACGCGGCAACCAAAGTGGGAATCCCGAACATTAACCTGGGTACGGTCTACACGTCAGGCCTACCGCAGATAAGTGTCAGCGACGCATTAACCCCCTTCAGCATGGGAGATTTTGGGTTGCCATTCTTTGAGCGCGAGGCCAACTTCGTGTTTTACAACAACTGGTCCAAAACCTCTGGCCACCACGCCTTCAAGTGGGGAGCGGATATCGGCAAGTTTTTTGGCATCCGAACCGACGTCAGCGGACGCGGAGCCTTCTCGGTTAGCCCCTCGCTCACTCAGCTCAACGACTCCGGCAGCTCTGGGCCATGCACAAATCCTGCATCCGGGACGTTCTGCGGATCAGGCTTGGCGGCACTGGAGCTCGGTCTCCCCTCCGGTTTTGGAAGAGACATAACCCTGGTTCAGCCGCAGGAAAAACTTTGGAAGTACGCTTTCTACGGTCAGGATACCTGGCAGGTTACCCCTAAGCTAACCCTGACATTAGGGTTGCGGTGGGATTATATGAGTCCGATCTTCACGCCTGACGGCCAGAGCGTCGGAAATATCGATATAACCACCGACACACTGCTGTTAACCAATCTGGCGGGCAAATACGCCGGAGTAACAACCCCGAAAACCGAATTTTCGCCGCGTATTGGAGTGTCGTATCTACTGGGACATGAGACGGTGCTCCGTGGCGGATACGGCCGAAGCTACTATATGAATGCGGACGGAGCGGGATTTGGAACCCAGGGCTGTTGCTGGCCCATCAAGCAGAGCCAAACTGATGTCCAGGCCAATCCCTTTGCTCCACTGGCTTACACGTTCGATCAGGGACCGGGTGCTCCGCCGGCTCTTCCCCCGTTTCCGTCAAATGGCAAGATTTCATTTCAGGGCGCCCCTGGCGGTAGTGAATACTTCGTTGGGGTAGGAACCTATCCGCATAGCTACAACGACACTTACAATGTAACCCTGGAGCATGCTTTTCCATATCAGATCACCGCTTCGATTGCATATGTGGGTAACATCGGGCGCCATCTGTGGGATAACTTTAACGTCAACGTGCCGCCGCCGGGACCGGGCGACTACACCTCCCGCGAGCCATTCTTCGCCAGTTTTGGTTGGGCTGTACCGGAATACCAGCGGAACAACGCGGTTTTCCATGAACCGGAAATGAGAAGCAACTACAATTCTCTGCAACTTCACGCGGAAAAGCGATTTCATCAGGGATTGTATCTGCTGAGTAACTTTACCTGGGCGAAGTCGCTTGACGTTGGAACGTTCGGTCCGGGAGATGGCAACGGAAATCAATTCTGCTACCACTGCAATTACGGGCCCTCGGGCACCGTAAGGCCCTGGTCCTGGACGAGCGCGGCTACCTGGGAGCTTCCATTCGGCCACGGCAGGGCTTATGCAAATGGTCTGAGCCGTGGCGGGGACGCTGTGGTTGGAGGCTGGGCGCTCAGTGGAATTTTCAATTTCGAGGGCGGACAGTATTTCACGCCGTATAACTTAAGCTCCCCAGGCATCCTAAATTCTCCTATTTATGATCGACCGGATCTCATTGGCGATCCGCATGTCTCCCATCCCAATCGCTTCAAGTGGTACAATCCGGCGGCCTATGGCAAGCCCGCGCAGTACACCTTCGGGAATGCCGGACGCAACAGCCTATTGGGCCCGGGCTACGGTGAAGTGGATCTATCGTTGACCAAGGCCTTTGCCATCACGGAGACGACCCACATCGACCTTAAGTGGGATGTATTCAACGCTCTCAACCGTGTAAACCTGACGACCCCAACGTGTTCCGGCGCCGCATTTGTTGATTATGTAAACGCAGGCCAAATTTGCAGCATTGTTAACTTCAGGCGGCGTATGCAGCTTGGAGTTCATCTCACTTTCTAAGTTCTCCCTCCCATGTAACCAGACCTGCCTCGGCTCATTGCCGAGGCGGGTCTCATTACCTGCGGTTCAATCTTTGTCGTTTCGTCCAACGAAAGCTCGGTCCGATTCCCGTGGCGTGGCCCGTCCCAACATCAACCGCCGCACAGAGGATTGCCGCATGAGAGTGTTCCTAGTCACAGCCTGCCTGGTATGCTGCGTCGCGACCTTCGCAACCGGCGAGGTGTCCATCACCAAATCGCCCACCGGTTGGGAGCTAACAAACGGACACATCAGAGTCGAATTGGCTCGCTCGTCTGGCGCAGTGCAACTGAGGTCGTTGCGCCGGGAAGGCGGCGCCGAATGGGCTGTAGCGGGGACACCGCTGGTTGCCTTCCCGGATAGAGTGAGCAATGCATACCGCTATTCCGAAGATGTGATTTTGGATTTGGACAAAGGCGGCAAGCAGCTTACGCTACGTTTCCAGTCCGATACCGGCGCCCTGCTTTCGCTGGAGCTGAAACTATATCCAACCGGCGCCGTGATTCAGACCGCCATGAAACTGAAGAATCGCGGTCAGCGTAACTTGCTTCTCACTCCTCACATCGATCCGCTATTTCTGACCTTGAAGAATCCTGCCGGGGGGCTCAAACCCTATTCCTCGATCAAGGGCCAGCACGGGTTTCATGTGGGCGGAAGCCTTTCGCAAAAGCGTGAATTTCCCGACTGGCTGGTGCTCGAAAATGAAGCTGCTGGTGAATCGATGCTAGTCGGCGGTGAACCCGGCCTCGGCGTGCTCGGGTGGAAGGCCAATGTCCAATCCGCCGTCGCCAGCACCGTGATCCGCGCCGGGACGATTCTAATCAAGGATAAGAAGACCGGCCCTCCAGCGACGTTCGAACTTGCCCCAGGTGCGACCGTGGAAACACCGATCAGCTTCTTTGCGCTGGCTAAGGGGGACAGCGACAATGCCGGCAATGAGACTTTCCGCTATCTGAAACAGTATGTTTTTCAGGCGCCTCTGCCTGACTCTCCCCTGGTCACGTACTGCATATGGCTCACGGAGAAGAACAGCGAAGAGCCGTTGCTGAAAGAACTCGCGCTGGCGAAACGAGTGGGGTTCGATGTCTTCTACCACGATGCGACCTGGTACGAAGGCGCATCGGTGATTCCCGGCATGAACGATTGGACGCTTGGTCTCGGCAGCTTTCAGGAGAGCAAGGAGAAGTTTCCGCACGGCATGAAGAATCTTTCCGATTCCGTGCATGCCGCGGGCTTGAAATTCGGACTGTGGGTGGATCCGGGGAACGTGGACGCAGCACGGGTGGAATCGGGCGAGATTCCATCGGACTGGCTTGCGATGATTGACGGGAAGGCACTCGGGGCCATGCATCCGTCACTCGCCCCCACGAAGCAGTTGTGCCTCGGCGATCCCAAAGTCGTGGCGTGGGTCGAGAAGCAACTGGGAGACATTATTGAAAAATGGCATTTGGATTGGATCAAATGGGATCCTTCCACCACCGTAAGCTACGAGTGCAACCGCACCGACCACGGCCATGGGAAGACCGATGGCGCCTATGCCGCTTATCGGGGGCGGATGGAGATCATGCGCTATCTGCTCGAACGCTTCCCGAAGCTCTCCGGATTCGAATGCGACCCCTCGTTGCAATACGCGCGAACCAACCCGGGCCCGCAGAATCTTCTGCCGGGTGGATATACTAACGAGTTCACCACCGGTCCCATGGTCAGTCCCAGCGTGTGGGGCTCCCTCGCCACAGCGGGAAAGGGCGATGCGGGAGCAGAACATCTTACCGCCCGCTGGTACAGCGCTTCCGCCCTCGATTACTATTTCCGCAAGCATTTCACCCACGGAGTGACCTTCGGCAATATCAATGGCATGTCATCGCAGTTCCTCTCGGCAGCTCCGCCTGGTTTTATCGAGGCGTTCCAGCGCAATCTGTTGTTTTTCAAGCAGTACCGTCATCTTCTGCTGGAGGATGTGTATCACCCTAGAGTAGCGGCGGCAAGGTGGAGTTCCATCCAGTATGTAAAGGAAGATTCGACTGAGTCGGTGGTTTATATCTTTCGGGACAAGTCAGAGATTGCCGACACAACGATTCGCTTGCGCGGTTTAGATGCGACTGCAAAATATCAGGTGACCAGCTTGAACGACCGTCCGGGGCGGGACAAAGTCATGACTGGAGAGGCCTTGATGAATGGCATCGCAGCGCATCTTCCCAATGAATGGCTGGCCACAGGCGATGGCGCCATTAGTGAATTTGCGGACCAGCAAAAGTACGGCTCAGATATTTTGTTGCTTCGCCGGCTGCCGTGATATGAGTTGGCCGCCGGGAGAATATCTTTGCATTGAGCGCAGCAGAATAACAATGAACGATTTTGACCGTATCCGCGGAGTTCAAACGCAGCCTGGCCAAACGGCAAGTGGCCAGTGGGCTTCTTCTTCGATTTCCAGCAGGCGGTTGTACTTTGCCAGACGCTCAGACTGCCGAATCGATCCATTCTTAAATTGATCGGCCCGCCAGCCGATAGCCAAATCTGCCGCCCAGTTGTCTTCGGTTTCGCCGCTGCGAACGCTAAGCGTGACCGACCAACCCGCCGTCCGCGCTTGACGGTAGGCGTCAAGCGCTTCCGTAAGCGTCCCAATCTGATTAACTTTCAGCAGCAAAGCGTCGCAGGCGTGCGTTTCAACCGCACGTCGTATACGGACGGGGTTCGTGCATAGGAGGTCGTCTCCCAACGTGAGCGCGCGACCGCCGATCGTTTGACGAAGCTTGGGCCAGTTCTCCCAGTCATCTTCTGCGAGTCCGTCTTCTACGCTCAAGATCGGATACTGATCGAGCCACTGCCCAATTGTTTGGATCATCCCAGCGCTCTCCAGAACCTCTCCATCTTTCTGGTACCGGTGGTCTTGATAAAAATGCGAAGCGGCAACATCAATGCCGAGAAAAATATCCTTGCCGGGGGAATACCCTGCCTGCTCGATTGCTTCCACGGCCAGACCCAACATCTCTTCGGCCGACCGGCAGGGCGGCGCCAGGCCGCCTTCGTCCGCCGTGAGAAGGCGCATCCCATACTTTCGCAGAATAAGGTCGGCCGCAGCCTGATAAACATCGAACGCAGAGACAAGAACCTCATCGATGGTTCGCGCCGACATCGGTATGATCAGCACGTCCTGCACGGATACTTGTTGCCCCGCATGCTTCCCACCGCTGAAAAGGTTGATGGTCAGGCGAGGAAGCACATTCACGGAAGCACCCAGCATGTCGGCGAAATGTCGATATAGAGGAATGCCGCGTTCCTTTGCATGGGCTCGCGCGAAGGCGACCGACACGGCCAGAATGGCATTCGCGCCGAGTCGCGATTTGGTGGCGGTTCCATCGAGCGCGATCATCGTTCGGTCCAGTTCAGCTTGGTCTCCGAACACACGTCCCGCCAACGCGCCCTGAAGCTCTCCGCTAATATTTGCTGCCGCGCGGCGACAGCCCAAACCGTGATATCGCTTTGGATCCCCGTCCCTCAGCTCGAAAGCTTCAGCGCTCCCGGTCGATGCGCCCGAGGGCACGGATGCGGAAGCGCCAATCCCACCCTCCAGAACGCAAGTTGCTAGAACCGTAGGTCTGCCGCGGCTGTCGAGAATTTCTCGACCGGAGAGTCGCTCAATCTTGGGCATAGGTTTCGATCTTGTGAATAAACTCAGCCATCAAATCGGGTACGCTAGTCGGAGGCTTCACCATAAGAGCGAGGACGGTATCCCGCTGTCGTGTTACCTCTTGGGGCGTCAGGTAGTCCAGCGGCGACTTTCCCGAAACCCGCGCCAGCAAGCATCCAAGGGTATGACGCACGACTCGCGGCTCCAGCGCCGCGGCCCAGTTCATGCGCGTAATCTCTTTGTGATACACCTGCCAGAACAACTCCGCTGCGCTGGCTAAATGAGCACGTTCTTTGGGCAAGTGATGCGCCTTGCTGAGAAAATGCGTCAAAGCAAAGCCCACGTCGAAAGCGGGATCTCCAAAGTGAACCACTTCGTAATCGAGGAGAATCAATTTGCCCCGATATATAAGCGTGTTCTTGGGGCTGAAATCGCCGTGAACCAGACTGTCTTTGTGATGTAACGTTTCCCGGGCCAGCGCGTTGAGAAAGGCGGCGGCTTCTGCGGTCTTCTGAGCGGTGTAAAGGTAGTATGGCTCCAACCGCAGATTTACGAAGTACGTGGTGTCTGCAAACACCATACAAGTTTCCGCGCCACAATCCGACGACTCGCGATGGATTGCGCCAAGAAGCAAACCGAATTGCTCGAAATGGTTTGAAACAATCTGGCCGGATAGCAAGACGGACTTCCAGTTTTCGTGTTCTTCCGGTATTGCTTCCATGCCCATCAAGTGGTTTGCCGTATCTTCAAAGATGAAAGCAGGAGTCGTTCCCGGCGGGGCCGAGCGATTAAGCCAGCGTAACGCCTTCGCTTCTACGCCGATCCTCTCCGGGCTGCTAAACCAGTCTACGTTGACTCGCAATTTTGCCAGCGCCTGTTTCAAAACCCAGGAGTGCCCATCGGCCCAGGCAACCCTCACCGTCCGGTTCGAAACTCCGCCGGGAAGTTTCTTAAATGCAAGTGGCTCACCCAATTTCGCGTACCCATGCTCCGTCAGGTAATCGCGTAAGGCGTCAAACTCTTCGATGTCGAACTCCATTTATTGTCAAGTCCCAAGCTGAGATGACCACCTATCACCTGCCGCGGTCCGCGCCACCGAGCAAGACGACCCGGGCGAACAGACCCGTCGTATCGCCGGAATTCGTCTTGTTCTTACCATACCCAACAGCAAATGTGACGGTGTCGTTAGCTTTCATTTCGATTTGACCTGAATACGCCGCCGTAGGGCTCGCCCCCTGCACCTTGCGGAATGCCGGGTCTCCTCCGTAGCCATCGATGTCGGCGTCAAAGAGGGACGTGCCATTGTGCAGCACATGCACATCCGTCGTAGACCATACATGGACGCCTGCGAATTGAGCGCTTATTTTGTAGGTACCTGCCAAGGGCGCCACGAAGCGAACCAGACTGTATTGGCCGCTATTACTCGCTTCCATGGCGACCTCGCCGCCACGCACGACCCAGCCATCCGGTGAAGGCCAAGTCTGCGACTGCTTCGTGGTGTTATAAGCGATGTAGGGGTAATAACCTGGGCCCGGGCCATCATTGGCGTCCGGATGCCAGAAGCCGACTGGGCCAGTTGTGTCAGCATGCTTGTCGAATCGAAATTGGTCCGGCGCAAGTGAGGGCGTGGCGGAATATCCATACTGCCAAACTTTATTGGGATTTTCTTGGAGAGAGAAATCAGCAGATAGGTCGAATGTCGTTGGTGCGGATGCAAACAGGCTAAAGAATATGACGATGACGGCGATTCGTCCCATACTGAGCCCTTTCAGAATTCCCGAATAGTAGCAGTCTTCAAAAACGATCTCCCAAATTACGCTTCCGGTTAAGCACGCCAGCTGCCTCAAGTAGCAAAGGCTCCGCTATGTTAACAATAGTGTTGACATATGAGGATGCCTCGACTAGCCTACCACAGCCGATGACGCGAATCACCCCAAGATCATTTTGGCCGCTCCATTCGGGTATTTCACCAGTGACAGGAATTTATTGATTTAGGAATTAGAATTTAGGAAATAGAGATGAGCGGAAGACTTGCAGGAAAGATTGCGTTAGTTACGGCAGCGGGACAGGGCATTGGACGCGCCACCGCGATGGCATTTGCCGACGAGGGAGCGGTGGTCTGGGCCACGGACATCAGCGAGCCATTGCTTGCGGCCCTCAGCCACGATCGGGCCGGCATTCGAACCCACCGGCTGGACGTCCGGGAATCGCACGCCGTCGCCGCTTTCGCCGCCGAAGTTGGAACGATCGATGTCCTGTTCAACTGTGCCGGATATGTTCATCACGGCAACATCCTCGATTGTGCGGAAAAAGATTGGGACTTCTCCTTCGATTTGAACATCAAGTCCATGTATCGCACCTGCCGCGCTTTTCTGCCAGCGATGCTAAAAGCTGGGAAGGGAAGCATTATCAATGTGTCTTCGGCTGTCTCCAGCATCAGAGGTGTACCCAACCGATTCGCCTACGGCACCACGAAGGCTGCGGTGATTGGCCTTACGAAGGCAATCGCTGCCGACTTCATTCGGAGCGGCATTCGTTGCAATGCGATCTGCCCAGGCACGGTGCAGTCACCTTCGCTCGATCAGCGGATCGCCGCGCAAGGCGATGTTGAAAAGGTCCGTGCCGAATTTGTCGCCCGGCAGCCGATGGGGCGCTTAGGCCGTCCAGAGGAGATTGCGGCGCTGGCCCTTTATTTGGCCTCGGATGAATCCGGGTTCACAACGGGCCAAACCCACCTCATCGATGGCGGCTTCGCTCTCTAGAGTCCAAATCTTGATGGAGAAAAAATGAAGTTACTGCGTTACGGTTCACAGGGTCAGGAAAAGCCAGGCATTTTGGGTGCCGACGGCGAAATCCGCGATTTGACGGGAATCATTTCCGATCTTGCCGGAGAATCGTTGCTTCCCGCGTCGATTGAAAAAGTGCGAAACACCGACATCTCGCTTTTGCCCAGGGTCGCCGGCCGGCCTCGAATCGGTCCTTGTGTCGGAGGCGTTGGAAAGTTTGTCTGTATTGGCTTGAACTATTCCGATCACGCCGCGGAATCCGGGATGGCTGTGCCCGTCGAACCGGTTGTCTTCATGAAAGCGACGTCGTCCATTTGCGGTCCCGACGATACCGTTGTTATCCCCCGCGGATCCAAGAAGACCGACTGGGAGGTCGAGCTCGGCGTAGTAATAGGCAAGCCGGCAAAATATGTGGAAGAGGCCGATGCGCTATCGCATGTTGCCGGGTACTGCGTCATCAATGATCTTTCAGAACGTGCCTTTCAGCTGGAGGGCACTGGTCAGTGGGTGAAAGGCAAAAGCGCTGACACCTTTGGCCCCATTGGGCCATGGCTGGTCACTCCCGACGAGGTTCCGGACCCGCAGAATCTGGAAATGTGGCTGGAGGTAGATGGTCACCGTTACCAAAACGGATCCACCAAGACCATGGTTTTCGGGGTGGCACACTTAATCAGCTATCTGAGCCGATTTATGAGTTTGAGAAGCGGAGATATCATCTCAACCGGCACGCCTCCCGGCGTCGGCTTTGGCCAAAAGCCACCCGTTTATCTGCGTCCCGGCAATCGGATTCAATTGGGAATACGTGGTCTCGGGCAACAGAACCAGGACGTCGCAGCCGACTAGCGGACCTTCTTACAGACCTAATGGACTCTCTTATAGACAATAACCGCGGCTCCACGCTTCTCCGCAATTGCCACATGCAGTCCATGCTGCAGCAAGTTTTTTCCTGAGATGGTGTTCGACGTTTTGGCGTCGAGATCGGTAACCTCGTACGTTGCGGCTGGATCAAGGCCTCGCAACGGCAGATTCTTCGCAGGTTCCTTGTTCTCATCTCGACGGAAAGCCTGCACCATACCATCCCCTTGTTCGGGACGATTAAACTGCCAGGCCGCCCATTCGAATCCAGCGCTACGTTCCTTGCTCGGGTCGGTGGCGCAATCGGAGTTCGCACTGCAAGGCAATAGCGGATAGTAATCGCCGTAATAGTAGGGCCGCACGAGTTTAAGCTGCGCAACCATATTGCGCATCCAGTCAAAGGGAAAGTCAGCTGGTATAAAGCTACCGATCTGGTTCGGGTAGCCAGCAACGTTGAAAAGCGCGAATGCCAAACCAGGCGCCATTCCGCTGCGGAAATGGTAGGTATCGCTTGGCCGGACCTGGAGCAGCGTCCCGAAATGCGGCCTCCAATAAGCCAGGCCTTCGGTGCTGATCTGGGCGCCGATCGGATCCGCATCGGGCGAAACCGGATAGTCTGCGCGGCTCAGGTCGACGGCGCGCGTAATCGTCTCCAGATCGCCGCGCTGAACAATATCAAGAATGAGTTGCGGATGCCTGCGTCGCAGGCCGTCCCAAAACTCCAACAAGCCTTCAGCGTAGCGTATCTGCGTCATCCCTTGGCGGTCGGGCGTATCGTTCTTCTCCCAGAATGGAGCTAGAGCGAAGTTACAGTCCTGCCTGTAAACGTCAATGCCTTCCTTATCGATAAGATCCGAGATCGAATCGATCATGAATTGCCTGGCCGTTGGATTGCCAAAGTCAAACATCCGAAACTTCACCACCGGTCTCTCGGTATTCCCTTCAAAATTGGTGGTGACCTCCCCGATAAACCAATCTGGATGCTCGATTGTGAGCGGGGTCCCGACGACCGCCCGTTCCGGTTCAAACCACAGCAGGAACTTCATGCCCGCAGCGTGAGCGGCGTCGCTGATTGGCTTCAAACCTTTTCCGTCGGGATGAGGAACCTCATTAACCCGCCAGTTTCCCGCGTGCAAAAACCAGTCTTCTTTGCCAAATACCTGAAACTCATCCACCGGGCGGTCCGCGCCATACCATCCAGCGTCCATCCAGAAGTTCTCAAAGCCGATTTTTTCTTTAGTGATCTGCTCGATGAGTTTCAGACTTGTGGACGTCTTCATCCCGCCCCACCCCAAATGAGACACGGGCAGAACGACTGGTTTCCCGTCATATTGGGGCGTGTGGTATTTCAGGATATGTCGCCGCAAAACATTATGGGCGTCGATATCATCTCCCTCCCACGGAAGCAGGAGAACTTGCGGGGTGCGAATCTCCTCGCCGGGATGCAGAGAGAGGTGTGTCGTTTGCATGCCGGCACTGAGAGCAATCGCCGCCTCGGTTGAACGCGAAAAGTTGATGGTCCACTTTCCGGGCCATCCCAGAGCACCGATCAGGCCGCGCCCCTCCGTCCTAATATCGAAGAACGGTATGGTCTCAACGGTTTTACCGCCACTTTCACTGGAGATTTGAAACGACTCGAGTTGATTCAGAGTTTTCTTCACCAACGCATAGGTATCCATGACACCGCATCCCTTGGAGTAAAGAATGGTCGGGACGCCCTCGCCTGCAACTGGAAATGAAACGTCAAGCGCCTGAACGTACTCGAGGATCGGAGCGTCGGCCTTGCCCTCATTTCTGAAATACGCCGTCCACTCCACTACGGGAGAGTTCGAAAACTCCATCGCCTCCAAGCGAACCTGCAAGCCGGTTTTCGGATCGGTCCACCGCACGGTGTGTTCCGTGCGGTAACTGTCGATTTGCTTAGTTTCGGTCTTCCTCGGCCAGACTTTCAGCAGCGCACTGGAGCCCTGCCTGTCATAAGCGAATGAGAATGGCAGTTGGGCCTTGTCATCCAGAAGATGTTCTTTCAGCCATGGATTGTCCTGGCTGGTGGGCTTGCTGAGGTTTGCCGCGGTGACGTAATTCGCGATGAGACCGAATCCGAGGATTACGAAGGCAGCATGCCGCGCGATGTGGTATCGACGAGTTACGCGTCGAGTCAGTGTTGTGTCGTTTGTCTGCTTTGGCCCCACTCCGCCCGTTGCTCGTTTTCGAAATCCCAATCTTGCTTTCATCGCGTACCCACTCCCGATTTGCCAGTATGTCAACACTATTGTTAACATTGCCGCGCGTCCCATGCAAGCCGAATAAAAGC
>Ga0210400_10002796_pt1 | contig 15783 bp, 16 predicted proteins | sample IncBWH26MmetaG_FD_155456 | JGI IMG/M metagenome (GOLD analysis project Ga0210400, IMG submission 155456) | Forest soil microbial communities from Barre Woods Harvard Forest LTER site, Petersham, Massachusetts, United States - Inc-BW-H-26-M | ecosystem: Environmental > Terrestrial > Soil >... | reverse complement strand
CGAATTCAATTCCAGGGCCTGCCGGCGCGCATTTGCTGGGTGGGTTTGGGTCAACGTGATCGGCTGGGACTGGCGTTCAATGAAATGGTGAAGCGCGGCGAAATCTCCGCGCCCATCGTGATCGGCCGCGACCACTTGGATTCGGGTTCCGTTGCCAGCCCGAATCGCGAGACCGAAGCGATGAAGGACGGTTCCGATGCGGTTTCCGACTGGCCTCTGCTCAACGCCATGCTCAACACCGCTTCGGGCGCCACGTGGGTATCGATTCACCACGGCGGCGGCGTTGGCATGGGGTACTCGCAACACGCGGGCCTGGTCATTGTCTGCGACGGCAGCGACGCCGCCGCCAAACGCATTCGACGCGTCCTGTGGAACGATCCCGGCACCGGCGTGATGCGTCATGCGGATGCAGGCTATGAGAGCGCCATTGCCTGCGCCCGCGAACAGGGGCTGAAGCTGCCGATGATCGGGCAGCCGTGAGCAATGTGCTGACTTTGCAAGCCGGCGCGCTGTCATTGTCGGCATTGCGGCGCATTTATGAGCAGCCGACAGTACTGCATCTGTCGCCGCAGGATCGCAAGAGAATCGCATCGGCCAGCACGTTGGTGAACAGCATCGTCGCCGGCGGCGATGCGGCCTACGGTATCAACACGGGATTCGGCCTCCTCGCGCAAACGCGCATACCCAACGAGCAGCTCGAACTGCTGCAGCGTAATTTGCTGCTTTCGCACGCGGCGGGCGTGGGCGATCCGCTGCCCGACGCCGTTGTTCGGCTCATTCTCGCGCTCAAGATCAATGCCCTGGCCCGCGGGTACTCGGGCGTCACCATGGAACTCATGGACGCGCTGCTCGCACTGCTCGAGCACGAGGTGTATCCGATCATCCCCGCCCAAGGATCGGTCGGCGCCTCGGGAGACCTGGCGCCCCTGGCGCATTTAGGCGCGACCCTGTTGGGGATAGGGCACGTGCGCTTGAACGGAGCGAGAGTGCCGGCCGCCGAAGGATTGCACAGGGCGGGACTGCAACCCTTCAGGCTGCACGCCAAGGAAGGGCTGGCCTTGATCAACGGCACGCAAGTATCCACCGCGCTGGCATTGGCGGGACTCTTTGGCGCCGAGGACTTATTCGCCGCCGCCGTCGTCGCCGGTGCGATGTCGGTGGACGCGCTGAAGGGCAGCGATTCGCCCTTCGATGCGCGCATTCAGCAGGTCCGTGGACAGCCCGGCCAAATTGCCGTGGCGCGCGAGTATCGGGAATTGATTGTCGGCAGCGCCATTCGAGCCTCGCATCTTGATTGCGCGCGGGTGCAGGACCCTTATTCCTTCCGCTGCCAGCCTCAGGTGATGGGAGCGTGCCTGGATGTGATTCGCAACTGCAGCGCGACGCTCAGTATCGAAGCCAATGCCGTAACGGACAATCCGCTGTTATTCACGGAAGCAGGCGAGGTGCTGTCGGGTGGAAATTTTCACGCCGAGCCCGTGGCTTTCGCCGCCGATACGCTGGCCCTCGCGATCGCGGAAATCGGCGGCCTGTCGGAGCGGCGAACTGCCGTGCTCGTGGACCCGAAAATGAGCGGCCTGCCCGCCTTCTTGGTCAATAACAGCGGCCTGAATTCAGGATTCATGATTGCGCAGGTCACCGCGGCCGCGCTCGTTGCGGAAAACAAGACGCTCGCCGCGCCGGCAAGCGTCGATTCGATTCCGACCTCGGCAAATCAGGAAGACCATGTCAGCATGGCGACGCATGCAGCGCGTCGCTTGCTCGTCATGGTCGACAACGCGGCCGCCGTGGTCGGCATCGAGTTGCTGGCCGCAGCGCAGGGCATCGATTTTCATCGCCCCGCCAAATCGTCGCGACGACTGGAAGAGGTTCATGCCGGCATTCGCCGCGATGTCCTGTTCTACTCAGCCGACCGGTATTTCGCGCCGGATATCGAGGCGGCACGTTCTTGGGTAAAATCCGGACGCTTCGCTGTCCAGGTCAACCGAATCCTGCCATCACGGTCCGAGCCATGAAATTTTGGGGAGCGCTCTGCTTCTGTCTATGTTGTTTTAGCGGTGCCGGCCGCGCTGCGCAGGTCGATCTTGCGACCCTGACGTGCGTGCGATATCAAAACGAAGTCATTGCGCCGCCGGTGGCCACGCCCGGTGCCGATGCGATCAATACCATGATGTGGTTGTTTGGATATGCCGTGGGGAAGTCCGGCGCGCATGTCATGTACGGCGATGCCTTGGCCGGCTTTGGATTTGCCCTGGACGCCGAATGCAAAAACAATCCAACCGAGACCTTGCTGGACGCACTCGCCAAGATCAAGCCCGACACCAAGAAGCCGATGGACTTGACCACGTTGGAATGCCAAACCTTCGCATCGCGTCACTTGGAACTCGTGCAATCGGACCACGAGAGCGCGGATACCATCATGATGTGGTTATTTGGTTTCGCCGTTGCGAAGTCCGGCAGTCACCTGTTTGACCCGAGCGCTCTCAAGAGCTTTGAGTCCTCGCTCATGGCCGGCTGCAAAAAAGCTCCCGGCAGTAGTCTATTCGACGCGCTGGCTGCGGTTAAATTCTGATCTCCCGATTAACTTCTGATGTCCCGATGCGCGCGCTCGAGATGCATGCGCATATATTGATCGGCGAGACTTACGTGCGCCGGGAAGTACGCGGGACTCGCCCTCGCAGTTGCACTGTCTTGCAATCGACCTAGGATCGCTCCGACTCGCTCCGGCGTGCCCAGATCGGTCCAGCCGCAGTGCGGTACGGGAAGCACCCTGAGCATCGATTCCTTGCCCTCGAGCACATCGCGAGAAAAGTCCACGCAGCTCAAATGCTCGTAGAGGCCTTCCAGGTTGGCTCCCTCGAAACCCCGCATCGCAGCAATGGTAGGCTCATACTTGGAATCGAACAGGCTGAGCAGGGTGCGTACCGAAGCGGCCATGATGAAAACATTCCACAGCGCGCCTTGATCGAGGAGCACCCGGGCTCTAATTTCGTTCGGCTTCTCGATGAAGCGCAACACGCCGACAGCGGCGTCACGCTCTCGAGACGCCGGCAAAATATAGCCCAGCTCGGTATCGGGCTCGTCCGGCTCAACGCCCAAAAGATAAATCGAACCGCGATCGGCATTCGCCAGCTCTGCGGCGCGGCGCAACGAGAACGCCATGAGATCCTCGTCGCGCAAATAATGATCGGCCGGCAACAGGACCATCGTTGCGTCCGGATCTTGTTCGACGATTCGCACCAGCGGCAGCAAAATGCCGTACGCCGTACCTCTGTTCAGAGGCTGTGCAATGACGTTCTGCTCGACAAGGTAACTGAGTATCGGCATCCACCATTGCCGATGTTGCTCCGAAACGACGCAGCAAATGCGCTGCACCGGCGCAACCGCCGCGGCTCGTTGCAAGGCTTCTTGCAACAGACAGGGGCCCCCTTGCAATGAGCAGAATTGCTTCGGTATGGCGATACCGCGCTCGTTTTTTGTCAGACCCCGTAGTCTGCTTCCATCGCCGGCCGCCAGCACCAGCGCCCAGGTATTTGGCCGATGTTTCATGTTGCAACCCTCCAAGCAGGCCGCCAAGCGTATGGCAATCATGCTCGCTGCCCGCTGCAGTCGAGAAAATGGTATCCGGGCGTGAAGCCGTGTAGGAAATCACCGATAGCAATTTGCTAAGATGTTTCCTACGGTCAATCGGTCTTGGAACCGAATGAAAAGGCCACGGGTTCGTGGTCAACTGGCCTCATGCGAAGGAGTGGCGAAAAAGTCGAAAAAGTCGGATGGTCGACTGCGACGCTGGGATTTGCCGCGCTGGCCCTATCGAGTTCCGCGGCTTTTGCTGCGCCGCCTCACTAATGATCCGCAACCCTTGAAAATTCTCTACGTTGAGGACAATGCGGTCGTGCGCGAAGTGACCGCCGAATTGATGGCTCAGGATAAGCGGGAAATCGTCGCGTGCGCCAGCGCCGAAGAGGCGCTCGAGGAATTTCGCAAGGGCGCCTTCGACATCGTCATCACCGATGTCAGTTTGCCGGTCATGTCCGGCATCGATCTCGCGCGCAGCCTCTTAGGGTTGGAGCCCAGCTTGCCCATCATCCTCGCGTCTGGCTATGCGCTGGATTTCGGACTCGAAAATTGGGGCAGCAATGTGCGCGCCATCATCAAACCGTTCGAACCGCCCGAGATCGAAGCGCTGATCAGCGATCTCATGTCGGGCTGAAACGCTACGATGCTCTTCACCAAAAAACTCCGTGCCCGCGTCAAGAGCGGCGAAGTAACGGCCAGTGTGCGCATCTGATGAAAACAGCGAAACACGGCAGCGGACAGATCATTTACTATATTCGATTCCAATACGTGCCTGGTCCGGCACGACTAGCCGCCAGGAAACAGACGCGCCCCAATTAACACCCAGTGCCGCGCACCATCCTAACTCTCGCCGCCACCGCAGCCCTTATCTATATCGCGCTCTGCCTTGCCCTTTTTCAGGCTCAGCGCTCCTTCATCTATTATCCGCAGACCAAATCGACCGGCGACAACGGCAGCACGCTCACCCTCAAAGTGGACGGCGAACGCATACTCGTCTCCACCCGCCCCCGAGATGGTTCTGACGCTGTCATCTACTTTGGCGGTAACGCTGAAGACGTCTCCCGCAGCCTCCCCACCTTGGCAGATGCCTTCCCCGACCGCTCCCTGTACGCAATGAACTACCGCGGATACGGCGGCAGCACCGGCAAGCCCTCGGAAGCCGCCCTGATTGCAGACGCGCTGGTTTTGTTTGCTCGCGTGCACGCCGATCACTCTCACATTATCGTCATCGGGCGAAGCCTTGGCAGCGGTGTCGCCATTCATGTCGCAAGCGAGCGCCCGATAGAACGCCTCGTCCTCGTCACTCCCTATGATAGCTTGCTCAACATTGCCGCCAGCCAGTTCGGTTTCTTCCCTCTGCGATGGCTGATGCTCGACAAATTCGAATCCTGGCGCTACGCCCCCAAGGTAACCGCGCCCACTCAACTGATCGCCGCACAGAACGATGAGGTCATCCCGGCAGCAAGCACAACGGCACTGTACAAACACTTTCCTCAATCGCAAGCGACGCTGATCGTGATCCCCGCGGTCGGCCACAACAGCATCTCCGAGAGTTCCGAATACATTCCACTGCTAAGGGGGATGCAGCCACAACCCCAGGGAGAGTGAAGCCATGACCGAGCGCCTGCTCAAATTCCCCGTCAAATGTCCAATCTGCGCAACGGAATGGACAATTGCCTTAAGCGTCACCCAAATCAAAGAGTCGCTCGACAAGGGCACGCCGATTCCCGCGTACGCCGAATGCCATGATTGGCACTGGAACTTAAAAGAATCCGAGCGCCAGGCACTGGCCGCCAAACTTTAAGGCCGCACAGGAGCTGTCGCGTCCCTTCCCACTACCGTAGACCACTCGCGGATATACCATCGGGTTACAAGACCTCCTATCATGTAAGGATCCGACGCAACGAAGCGCTCCGGTACGGCCTTTGAGTCGCATCGGAACAGCAATGCCGCTCCATCCACCGGATCCGCATAGGCACCGGCAAGAATAAGCTCCCCCCTCTCCTGCGCTTTCCAGGCCGCCAGTAGGTGCGCAGTTCGAAATGGCGCGCGACGCGAAACGTAATCAGGGACGAACTCGTAGAAAAGCAAATAGTGCATGGCGTTCTCCGTCGGCACGCTTAGACCGCTTGTATCTCACGCAGAATCTCCGCTCCACTCGCTGCAACGATTGGCTCTCCCAATGCCTCGATCATATCCAGAGGCAAATGCTGCCTCGCGTTGAGGTTGCCAATGACGGGTGCCCTGCAACCCGGGAAATAGAGCACCACGTTCCCCAGGGCGAGAATGGAAGCCAGCGCCTCCCACAGGCGCAAATCGCCGCATGGGCGATTGATCGACAGTCCCTGGAGCATTCCTGCGCTGCCATCTAGACCCAAGTAAACGTCGCAGGAATTCTGAGCATCGTATAAGACCTTCCACCTGTTCGGCTCAGATTCAGTGACTAAGGCCGCCCCAAACGCATCCCGAACTCTGTCACACGAAATCCCTGCAGACTCACCCTGATCAAAAACTTGAAGGAACACATCAAAGCTCATTGGATAAGTTTCAATCCCACCACGCGACCAGAGTCGACGCGCGCTCCGCGTCGCTCAAAGACTTCGATAGAAACCACCCATCGGATGAACCGACGACTTCGTCGGGCATTAGTGGCGCCAGAATTCGTGCCAGTTCATCGCGAGGAATTGAAGCCACCACAAGGACAGTATCCGTGAAAGGCCACGATTGTTCGCCAGGGTCAAGCTCGCTGATCTGGGCATATACCGCATTCACGTCGGCGCGACTCATTAAGCCTGCAAATACTTCACGAAATGCATCCATCCCAGGATGCTCGGCCAAGTTACAGCCGATAGAACCTAAATCATCGTTTCCATCAAAAAAGCGGTCTATCGCCAAAAGCTGCGGTTCGGGTTGCGCCCCTAGTTCGCGTTTCAATGCGTTGCACTTTGCGGTATCCATATGTTACGCCGCGTTCTTGCCCCGGAGCGCTCATGCGACGCGGCCAATCATCACGATCCAAGCGGCAATTGCTGGTTGTCGACGTCGATAAATTGATTGTATTGCGGATGCAAAAAATCATGAAAGACAAATATTTGGTGGTGCCATTTCTTGCGGGTCTTGCGATGATGGAACTGGGGGCAACCGGCAATTTTTCTGTCGGCGTGAAACTCATTGAATTCCTGTATCGCACGGCGTTGGCCGACGAATTCATTTTGCAGCATGAGATCCGTACCGATGATGTCGTCAAAATAGTGGAATATCCGCGGCAGAAGACGTTCCGATTGAGTCTCGAGGATCGTCAAGGCATCGCGGGTTGACGAGTAGAAATCAAGATCGTGAAACACGCAGCCAACGGGGGCGGGCTTGTACTGCTCGAAAAAAGTTCGACCTGTATCCCGCACTTGGCCAATGACCAGCCGGCTGGATTGCAGTCTTCGCTCGAGCGCCGCTCGGTCCATCTTGAAAAACCCGGCCTTCCACCCATAGGGAAGATCCCGATAGTCGACCGGCTCGGGTAAACCCTCCCCGGTATCGAAACCGTAAATTTCCAGCCCTACACCCAGTTCACGTTGGATCCACCGGGCGTGCTGCTCGATCACAACTAGGCCGTTCCCGCCGGCAACGCCAAACTCCAGCACACTGATTCGCGGAATTCCAAGCAACTTGGCCAGTCGGGCCCCTTGGTACATGCAATAGGCGTAGTGGGGTCGGGGGACTAAGCCCCAATGGATTTTGTGCTTAGCAGAAAACAGAGGCCACAATGCTGGATGCACTATGAAATAATGACACATCCAAGAGCGATTGCGCCATGACGAAAGTATTCATTTACCAAATCTTGAATCACTACACGACGCCTGCAGCTCTGGACCCCGGTTTCCTGGTCCTGGACAATTCCGCAAATGAAAGACCGGATTGGTTTGAATACTGGCCGATTAGACAATTTCTTCTCAAGGAGCCTTTGGACGAAGAATCCTTCTATGGCTTTCTGTCGCCGAAATTCAAACTCAAGACAAACCTCAGCGCTGCCGCCGCGCATGCGTTCGTAAATCTCGACACCAAGACCACGGACGTGGTGCTGTTGAGCCAAAGCATTCACCAAGCGGCGTACTACTTGAACACATTTCAATATGGGGACAGTCTGCACCCCGGTCTCGTGGATATTGCTACGGCATTCTTCAAGCGCATAGGCTCTCCGACCAACCTGAACGAATTGATTACTTGTTCGCGGAACGAAGTCTATTCGAATTACATCATCGCCAAACCCCGCTTCTGGCGGGTCTGGCTCGAGGCGACCGAGCAATTGTTCTCGATCGCCGAGTCAACCACCGATCCATTGGGCGCCGAACTTCGTAAGGCAACGCGATACCGGCGGCGTCGCGAAGTGCCGATGAAAATATTTATCATGGAACGCATCGCAACTTGGATTCTGGCGCGAGAATCCGGCTTCGTGGTGCGTGTCCGCGATCCATTCGCCGCGCGCGCTCGCCTGTACAAGTTGCCGATGGCCATCGTATGCGATGCCTTGAAGATTGCGTACCTCACCAACGGCCGCAAGCAGGAATACAAGGACTTGTTCTATACGTTCAGCAAGTTCGCGAGGATTTTCAGCTGGCAGATCAAAATCGGAAATGCCATTGGAATCAAGCAAATACGCTCGTCCCTGAAGTCCCTGGGGTCCCATTGGGAGGAAGCAGGACGCTCTTGATCTTAGCGGTCCCAGTAATTTAGACGCTGTTTGTAGCTCAAGCCCGGCGCAATGCGGCCGGCGGCCCCTGTTGTACATCTCGATCCATGAGGTTCAAGAAAGACGTTTTGACCGCGATGAAGGTACTTCGTCCCGAAGTCCGATAGCTTCCCTTGGTCATTTCAAACGCGATGTCCGAACCGAGGCCGTCGAACTGTTCCATGACGACATCGAATCCCGAGTCGCGAATCGCCTGCAAAAGATATTCTCTCTGAATCAGGAATGATTTGCGGTTATCCCAGGATGCCCAACGCCGGTTCTCGCGATCGCGAAACGCCCTATCGCTGCGGAATTCCGGGAACCATCGACCCGGCATTCCTTCATGATGAGTCAATCTCGACAGTTTGTGAGTGGTCGTTCCGGTATTTTTCAGGGGGATAATCCGCGAGATGGCGCGACGCAGACGTCGCGGTCGTATGAAACTGGGAGAATCTCCGGCTTCTGCGAAATGAGTTTGAAGTATCAACAGCCGCTTGGTGACACCGGACAAAGTGTCGAGAAATGCCCGCGGCCGGTCGAGGTGATAAAACAGACCACAGCAGAAAACCACGTCGAATGAGCCGTAATTGGCGATGTTCCAAACATCGTCGCGCACGAAATTTAAGTTTGGCAGCGCCGTCTTCGACTGCACATATCGACAAACCTCGATATTCGATTCGCGAACATCGAGTCCCAGGGCCTGCAGCCCAAGCCTGGCGAATTCAACGGTATAACCCCCCTCGAGGCATCCAAGATCGACAAGGCTGAGTTGCGTTTTATCCCCGGGAAATGTCACGTCGATGATGCGCTTTGCCGCGAGAAACCACGGATGAGATTCCATGGACGGACCTGCATCCGGTTTGGTGTAGGTACCATCGTCCAAGCGGATGTTATGGGACGTAAAACTGATCAAGGCACCCCTCCGAAAGACGCGGCCGCTCTAATTCCAAAGCTCCGATAGTTTCTCACCTTTGATGGCCCGTTTGATCGCTCGGAATGTCTTGCGAAAGATGGGCGGAATCAGATCGAGAATGAAGCCACGCACGAGCCTGGACGCCCGCAGTTTCACTTTGTGCTTTTGGGAAATGTAGTAAAGGGTCGTGTGAGCCTGAACTGCCGGCTCCCAGGTGTTGGTATAGTAATACAGCGCCAGCGATCGCCTGGCGACACCGGGCGGCGTGTTCAAAGGCGTCGGATGTCCGTGAAGCGCTTCCTTCACGGTCGAGAAAATCACGGTCCGATTGAATAGGGGAGCGACCGCCTTGCGCTTCGTCATGGTCGGCCGATCCCACAATTCCAGCTCCCCGGCATATTCATCTTTCCAGTCCTTGTTCAGGTACAGCAAAAGATTGATGCGCCGCTCCAGGTTGTACTTCTTGAGGTGATTGAAATCGGCGTGCACCTCGAGATAGCCGCCGTTCTCGATCAAGTGTATGCCGCCGCCAAAGAATGAAGGGTCGGCGATCAAATTTGGAATTCCGGTTAGGTTCTCCATGTAGGCGAGGAACGGCCCGGAATTAAGATACTGCGCCAGCCGGGCAGTATTGGGCCCCACCACATCGGGAAAAAACGCGAACTTGTTGTGATCGGTCTCTCGATCGAGAAACTTGGCGTAGCGTTTGGTTCGATCGACGGCAGCAACTTCGGCCAGGACCTCTTGCAAGGCCTTTGGATCGAAAAAATCATCGATCACAATATGAGAAAATGGCTCGTTGGCCGCGTATGTAGAATGCTCTCTCTCGCCGAGTTCAGCCAATGAGTTCCGGTCGGTTTGATAATCGATCATGGACTCATTTTACTCCGATCCATGCCCCGTTTTCATCGCCATCCCTTTTAGTGCTGGTTGGCCGCCCCATGGCGCTGCAGCGACAGCAATAGCAAGGCGACGGCCAGCACGAAGTAGGATGCGCAGAATTGGACAGCGGCATCGCGCGCGCCGCCACTCAACTGCAAGAGCACATAGGCACTGCCGTCGAGGCGCACCGAGTGAATAATCCCAAAAAAGCACAGAGCGCCGCCCACCGCCAGATACAGAGCGGCGGATCGCAGCCTGCGTTCGATCATTTCAACCACGAACGCCGCCCAAATCGTCGCCGTAATGATGAAGCCATTGCCCAAGGCAACGATGACGCTCAATGTCGGCAGACCGTGTCCGGGCGTGCTCATCAGCTCCGCGAATCTCTGCGGCGAGACAAATTTTGGATCGCTCAACTCAATGGTCAGCAGGCGCGCGATCGACGGAAAAAAACTGATCGCGACCGCGACGGCATGACGCGCCGGCACCGCGCTGAAGGCCTGCGCGGTGATGTTCAGCGCGAGGAACACCAGCACCGGCGCGAGCGCAGCGAGCGGTACCAACTCGATCAGGCTCGCCAGAAATCCAAGCATCCCGCCGACGCCCACGAAGACACCCGTGAGCAGGGTATAGCCGGAGCGCGCGCCCATTTCCTTGAACGCCGGATGTCCGATGTAAGGCGTGGTCTGCGCCACGCCGCCCGCCAGTCCCGCGAGCAGTGTGGCCGCTCCTTCCGCCAGCAAGATGCTGCGCACGTCGTAATCGTCGCCCGCGACACGCGCGCTCTCGGTGTTGTTCACCCCGCCCACGACCGTCAGCAGTGCGAAGGGAATGATCAGCGGCAGATAATCGCCGAGTCCGGCGAAGCCCTGGAAAATGCCGGGGTCGGGATGCGGAAACGCCAAACGCAAGGGTTGCATGGCCGGCGCGGGAATTTGCATCCCCAGAAAGCCGAAGTGCCCCGCTCCGTAGTAAAACAAAGTCCCGACGATGACCGCAAAGAGCACGCCCGGCATTCGAAACGGCACCGCTCCTTTCGCAACCAAGGCGTACAGAACGAGACCCAAACTTAAGATGCCGACCATCGGAAACTGCAGCAGGTCCACCATGGGGAAGAACCCGATCAAGGTCAGCGCGATGCCGGCCAGCGAGCCCAGCAATCCTGCCATGGGAATCGCTCGCCGCACCGTTCTGCCGGCAAAGGACAACAGCAGCTTCAAGACTCCCATGGCGACTGTTGCCGCCATGCCGAGATACCAGGTTTGAAGACCGGCCGCGGTCGGGTCAAGACCGGCAGCACGAAACTTGGCAAAGGCAGGACCGAGCACCAGCAGCGCCATCCCGATGGTGGACGGCGTGTCCAGGCCGAATGGCATCGCGGTGACGTCGCTGCGGCCGGTGCGGTGTGCCAGCCGGACAGCCAACCAGGTGTAAACCAAGTCGCCCACCAGCACGCCCAGCGCCGTTCCCGGAAACATCTTGCCGAAGACGATCTCCGCGGGAACGCCGTAGGCGCCGATGAGCACGGCGGCCAGCAATCCAAGAACCGATAAATTGTCGACGGCCAGGCCTAAGAAGCCATTCACGTCGCCGGGGACCAGCCGCAGGTAGGAAGGCGGGCTCGCGCTAGTTACCAAGGTTGAGCAGCGCCGCGTTGCCGCCCGTGGCCGTGGTATTGACCGTCAGCGTTCGTTCATTCGCGAACCGCGTTATATAGTGCGGCCCGCCCGCTTTGGGACCGGTGCCTGAAAGGCCATTGCCGCCGAAGGGCTGCACGCCCACCACCGCGCCGATCATATTGCGATTGACGTAGGTATTGCCGATCGACGTAGCCGCGAATACCTGCCGCCAAAACGACTCCAAGCGGGTCTGCACGCCCAGCGTCAGGCCAAAGTGACTGTCGCGAATGGCCTGCAACACCTGGAGTATCTCGCTCGATCGATACCGAACGACATGCAGTATGGGTCCGAATTCCTCGTGAGTCAGTTGGCTGGCGGCATCGAGCTCGATGAGATGCGGCGCGAAGAAGCTGCCGTGCGCGTGCGATTCGCCCAGCACGCAGGCCTTCACGATGCGCGCCTCCTTGCGCATTCGATCCACATGCTGCGCCAACCCGTCACGGGCGGTCGCGTTGATGACCGGACCCACGTCAGTCTGAAGATCGGATGGATCGCCGATGAGCAGCTCATCCATGGCGCCGGCGATCATCTCCAGCACCGTGTCGGCAATTTCCTCCTGCAGGAACAACAGCCGCAGCGCGGAGCATCGCTGTCCGGCACTCATGAATGCCGAGCTCACCACATCGTCGACCACCTGCTCGGGCAGCGCGGTCGAATCCACGATCATCGCGTTCAAGCCGCCGGTTTCGGCGATCAGCGGCACGATAATTCCGCCGCGCGCCGCCATCGCGCGATTGATCGTCAGCGCAGTAGCGGTCGAACCGGTCATCGCCACCCCGGCAAGCGCCGGATGCGCGAGCGCCATTTCGCCGAACAGGCGTCCCGGCGTGGGCACCAGGTGCACAGCTTGCGGAGGAACTCCTGCCGTGTGCAGGAGGCGAATAAACCGCGCGGCAATCAATGGCGTCGGTTCCGCCGGCTTGGCGACCACGGCGTTTCCCGCCGCGAGCGCGGCAGTCACTTGACCGGCGAAAATCGCCAGCGGAAAGTTCCACGGGCTGATGCAGGCAAAGACTCCGCGTCCTTGCAGCATCAGCTCGTTCATTTCGCCCGTGGGCCCCTCGAGCCGCTCCGGGTCTGCGAATTGCTTGCGTGCCCGCAACGCATAGTAGCGGCAATAATCGACAGCCTCGCGCACCTCTGCGATGGCGTCTGAAATGGTTTTGCCGGCTTCGCGCACCAAGAGTTCGTGGAACGTTGCGCGGTCGGCTTCCAGCATGTCCGAAGCCTTTTCCAGGAGATCCGCGCGTGCATCGCCGCCGCTCGAGTTCCATGCCGGCTGCGCCGCGGCACCGGCATCGAACGCCAACTTGATCTCGTCCGGCGTCGCATCGCGGGTCGTACCTACTTGCTCGCGCCGATCCGCCGGGTTGGTGACCGGATGTGCGTCACCCTTGCGCAATTCGCCATTGATGATCGGGCCTGCGCTCAGGAAATCGCCGGGCTTCTTGGAGCGAAGAACCGAGATCTCCGCCCGCAACGCGCGCAGCTCTGTTGGATCGCCGAGATCGATCCCGCGGGAATTGCGCCGATCCGAATACAAGGCCGCCGGTGTCGGCAGACGCACGTGCGCATAGGTTTGCAAGCGCTCGAGCTCCGAGATGGGATCACGCACAATTTCCACCACCGGAACCTGATCATCCATGAAGCGATTGACGAAGGAGGTGTTGGCGCCGTTCTCGAGAAGGCGCCGCACGAGATAGGCGAGCAAATCCTTATGCTCACCCACCGGAGCATAGACGCGCACCCGCGGGAAATTGGCGACTTGACGCGCCGCCTCGGCGTACAGCAGCCGGCCCATGCCATGCAGCCGCTGAAACTCAAAGTTCGCGTTCGGCGGCGCCATCTCCAGCACCGCGGCGATGCTGTGGGCGTTATGCGTCGCGAATTGCGAATAGATCAGATCACTGTGTTTGAAGAGGCGTCCGACGCAGGCCAAATAGGACACATCCGTGGTCACTTTGCGGGTGTAAACCGGATAGCCGTCAAGACCCCGTTCCTGCGCGCGCTTGATCTCGGAGTCCCAGTACGCCCCCTTCACCAGACGCACCGTCATGCGGCGGCCGTACTGCCCGGCCGAGGCCGCAACCCAATCGATCACGTCCAACGCGCGCTTGCCGTAGGCTTGCACCGCAAGCCCGAGCCCCGGCCAATCTTTGGTGACCGGGTCCTTCGCGAGGGCCTCGATAATGTCCAGTGAGAGATCGAGCCGATCCGCTTCCTCGGCATCGATGGTCAGCTGAATGCCGAGGCGTGCCGCTTGGCGGGCGAGCTCCTGCACCTGCGGTACCAGCCTTTGCATGACCCGCTCGTGCTGCAGCAGGCTGTAGCGAGGCTCCAAGGCCGAGAGCTTGATGGAAATGCTGGACACATCGTGAACCGCACGCCCGGCAGCAGTTGACCCGATGACGTCGATGGCATGCTGGTAGGACTTCAGGTAACGCGCGGCATCTTGCAGCGTTCGCGCACCCTCGCCCAACATATCGAAGGAACACAAGCCCACTTCCGATTCGCGCGCGCTGCGCGCCAGCGCCTCTTCGATGCTGCGCCCCACCACGAACTCGCCGCCGATGATTTTCATGGCCCGGCGCACCGCGAGCCGCACCAAGGGTTCGCCCGCCTTGCGCGTCAGTGTGCGCATCCATCCGCCGGCATCGGTCTTGATGGAGGGATCCAAGTCGAGAATGCCGCCCGTGAGCATCAAACCCCAGGTCGAGGCGTTGACAAACAAGGATTCCGATTGCCCTGAATGAGCGGACCAGTCGCCTGTGCTAAGTTTCTCCGCGATCAATCGATCCGCCGTCACATCATCGGGAATGCGCAACAGCGCTTCGGCAATGCACATGAGTGCAATGCCCTCTTGATTGGACAGGCCGAATTCTTGGAGAAACGCATCGAGGAACGGGCGCTCGTCGCGCCGCGCGCGGGCCCCTTCGACCAACTTCATGGCCACCGCGACGGCGCGATGACGCGCGCCGCCGGTGAGCTCCAGGTTGTGCAGCAGGCGCTGCACGGCACGATCCTCAGGCCACGTACCATGCTCTCGGATTGTCTGGCGAAGATCTTCGAGTCGGACGCTGGGCGGTGGTTGCGGGTTGGCGGCCATGAAACTCCAATTTTACTGACAAATCGTCGCAATAAATACTGCGGCCGGCGCAGATCGCCCGTCCGGCGTCATATTGTCAAAGCGGGCGCTGCCCCGTGATAGCACGGCCAAATCCCACGGTTCGAGTCTCACCGTTTCGCCGGCATCACTCTCAAGCGATATGGGGGACTCGATCCCAAAAATCAAAGTCGTTTCCCCATCTGCCGTCGCAATGAGTCTGTCGTCCAGCCGTACTACTCTCGCGGTCGACCGTAACGACTCCGCCACCATCAGATTCAGATCCACACAGGGCCCGCCGAGCAACTCACAGTGCGTAGGCATGGCACCGGCGAACTCGACGCAGTCACCCACGTTCTGAAGCAGCTGATGCTCCCCATTGCCATGCGTGAGCGCGATTCCCCGCCCTTGCAGCAGCACCATCCTGCGATCGTATCCGGTAAATTCCGAGAAAGGGCCTGACGAGTCGATTTGCGCCACGCTGACCCGCCATAGGAATGGATCCCCTGTTGCGGGGACGCGAATGGCCTCGTGGGTGATGCCCCCGCCATTTTTCCAAGGCGATCTTTTAAACGAGGATCTGCGAACAATCTGCAGCGGCGGCAGCATCAAAGAATGATACACAGATTGCGCAGTGCTCATTTTCCGAGCTGCGTGGCAACATAGGCCGACACATCCCGGATCTGTGCGAACGTCAGCGCGGCTGCAAAGGGCGGCATATTGTTCTTGCCGGAAATCACGGTGTTTGCCACGAGTTCGAGCGCGTTGACTTTGGTGATATTCGGGCCGCCGCCGTGGCCCCCCTTGCCTTCTTCTCCGTGGCACGCGGCACAAACCTGAGCGTAAACAAGCGCGCCGGCCGAGGCGTTGCCGCCGTTCAGAGAGACAGCGGTTGCTCGTGCGG
>Ga0210400_10002795_pt1 | contig 15788 bp, 12 predicted proteins | sample IncBWH26MmetaG_FD_155456 | JGI IMG/M metagenome (GOLD analysis project Ga0210400, IMG submission 155456) | Forest soil microbial communities from Barre Woods Harvard Forest LTER site, Petersham, Massachusetts, United States - Inc-BW-H-26-M | ecosystem: Environmental > Terrestrial > Soil >... | reverse complement strand
GGAATTTCCCACACCGGACGAATCCACTGACCACGTGACGTTCACATTGTTAGAGCCCGCGACCGCCGCAGTGAACTGTTGTTGTGCACTGGGGCCGAGAGTAAGGGACGAGGGAGTCAACTGAATGGTGACCGGCCCAGTGGGGTTTGTTGGTGGAGGGGACTCCTTGTATGCAGCACATCCTATGGAAGGAGCAAGAAGGGCCAGCAGAAAAAACCCTCTACAAAAAGCGCAGTCGGTGGCAACCATACGGCGCGTAAGTAGATGACGTTTTTGGAAATCGGGTTGCTGGATGCCTTATCTGGCAGGGGTTCTGGGCGGTCTGCAAAACCATACTTGCCATCTGTTTTCTGGAGGAGAGCGTCCTTCTCCGCAGCAGAACAGGATAATGATTACTGTAGGGAGAGGACAACGAAACAATCGAATAGCAGGCGTTTGGCTATCACGTCAAAGTTTCACGGCCTACAAGCAGAACGGATTGACTGGGTTTAGCCAGCATGAGAGACTTTGGTGCCACTTCTGCTCTATGACCCGTCGTCTTCCACCGCGGGCACGTCATCGACTCTGGCGATTGTTGGCACTGCTGCTCCTTCCAGCGTTGTCGACCCCTCGCGCTCAGGGTCAACATGGCGACGTTTTCAATAACATCGGAAGCCCAACGAGTAGTTCCCCGGGTTATGAAAACCGAGGCGGCACTCTATTGCGCATCACGGTTTTTGGCGATACCGCCAAGACAAGGCTCGATCGCCAATCTCTTGTGAAACTCAGCAACACGAGTTCACAAATTGTCAGTTGGCAAACTACCGACGAGCGATCCGAGGTTGGTTTCGGCGATCTGCCGCTCGGACACTATGAAGTGGAAGTAAGTGCAGTTGGCTATCGCACGGCAACCAAGGAATTCCAAGCACTAAGTTCGTATGCTCCGATTAACTTAGAGCTTGTTCTCGAGAAAGATCCGGCAGCGGTGCAACTCAATGTCAGTGAGGGGATGCCACCGAAGGCTCGTAAAGAAGCGAAGGGCGGAGTTTCGGCGCTGAAATCCGGGAAGTGGGACGAGGCGAACAAGCGCCTTGGAGCGGCGTATAAACTCGCGCCAGAAAATCCTGACGTTAATTTCCTGCTCGGATATCTCTTCTACCAGAAGAAGGATTTCGGTCGAGCGGCGGATTTTCTAGGGAGTGCCACGAATCTGAGCCCGCACAATGTGCAGGCATTAACCTTGCTGGGCCGGGTAAGCCTGCAGCAAGAGAACTACGCCACGGCTGTATCCAATCTGGAAAGGGCAGTTCTGGCGGATTCCGACTACTGGGTGGCACATGACCTGCTGGCGGCTTCGTATCTGAAGCAGCAGAAATTTGACAAGGCTCGTGACGAGGCGCAACTCGCCATCACAAAAGGTAAGGGGGGTGCGACCGCGTCGCAATTGGTTTTGGGACAAGCGCTTGTCAATCTCGGGCAGCGCCAGGAAGGTATACAGGCTCTCAAGGATTTCGTGGTTGCCTCCCCCAAGAATCCGAGCGTACCGCAGGTCAAGGCTCTGATCGCGCAACTGGAGGCGGCACCGGTACCGGCGAATGCGAGCACATCGACCGTTTCGCTTCCGGTCCCGACGGTCACGGGTGTAGATCCGCTAATCGCAGCGGCCGAACCAACTTTTTCTGTACGACCGTGGCAGCCCCCGGCGATCGACCTGAACAAGCCGTCTGTGGCGGCGAATGTGAGTTGCCCGGCGGATATGATTGAGCTGACCGGCAAGCGGGTCGAGGAATTCGTGGAGGACGTGTCCCGCATCGCCGCGATCGAACATTTGTTGCACGAGCAACTTGACGAGATGGGCGATGCGATCACCAAAGAGACGCGGACGTTCAACTATGTCGCTTCTTTCACTGAGTCGAAACAAGGCTCGATCGCGGTGGATGAATACCGGCAGGAGCACCTTGGTCTGGCCGACTTCCCCGATCAGATCTCGAGCAGCGGATTTGCGACGCTGGCACTCGTATTTCATCCGAAGATGCGGGACAGCTTCGAAATGGTCTGCGAAGGCCTTGGCGATCTGCGGGGTCAGTCGACTTGGATGGTTCATTTCAAACAGCGTGAAGATCGTCCGGCACAAATGCACGACTACCGCGTCGGCGGCGAGTTGTACTCGTTGAAGCTAAAGGGCCGAGCCTGGATTAGCGCGGACAAGTTCCAGATTGTGCGGATGGAATCGGAGTTGGTAAATCCGGTGCCTCAGGTTCGTCTGGCCGGTGAACATCAAGTTGTGGAGTACGGTCCGGTGCCGTTCGCGAAGAAAAAGGTGCAACTCTGGCTTCCACAGAGCGCCGAAATCTATCTGGATTTCCGGCGGCATCGCTACTACCGGAAACATAGTTTTGATCATTACATGCTGTTCGCCGTGGATGCGGACGAAAAGCGCAAAGAACCGGCAGCGCAACCTACCGACAGCAAGCCCCAGCCGAACTGAGATCCCTCCCGATCTCTTCCCTCAGTTAAAGGTTCAGTCTAAGGCGAGGAAATCCTTGCTTTTACGTCATCCTTGCAAGTCTTTTACAAGCCTTTTACAAGCCCTTTGCGGTTCACCAACGACCGGAGACGGCTAACTGGCATAGTGCAGACTTGGGGATTCTGGAGGGACAACGAGGGAGTAGTTTGAGCAGTGCTACGTCACAAGACGAAAACATCACTTTGGTACAGGGATTTACCCTGTTCTCGGACATTTCTGCCGGCGACTGCAGCGCGATCATTTCTGCCGCGCACAAAGAAATCTATCCACGGTCGCAAACGATTTTCTCGATAGGGGATGGCGTCGAGCAGGTAGTGTTGCTGCTCTCGGGATGGGTCAAGATCACGCAGCCAGGCCCCAAACGTACTGAAGTGATCCTCAGACTGGTTGGGATCGGCGAAATAGTCGGCGCATTTGGGTGCTGGTCAGGCCACAAACATCGCTCGACCGCTGAATCCGTTCGGTCTTGCGCGGCACTTGTGTGGGATGCCGCAAGTTTCGACAAGATTCTAGAGCGCTTCCACTTATTTCGGCGCAATACGATTCTCGCACTTGAAGAACGATTAGAAGAATTGGATGAACGTTTTCGTGAGGTCTCAACCGAGAGTGTTGGCTCACGCCTGAGTAGCGAGTTGATCCGCCTGTCGAAGCGATTCGGCTCTGCCGTTGATGAGCGCCAGGAAATCCGTCTCTCGCGCCAGGAACTGGCTCAATTGACTGGGACGACGCTGGCTACCGTAAGCCGCCACTTGTGCCGCTGGCAAGCCTTGGGAATCATCAGCATCGGCCGGGAGATGGTGCAGGTTTGCGACATCGCTGCCCTTGCGGAGGTTTCTGATGCGGAGTGTCCGCCGGCGTCTAATTTATGAGTCAGTGGAACCGGTGATTGAGCTATCTTCTTTATGATCGTGCGTCTCGTTTCCGGCTAATTGTTGGCTTGGCATCCCCAGCGCTTCGCGCAATATCTTTTGTACCCACTCGTAATCGTACATGTCTTCTTTTCGAGCTTGAATCTGACATGCAATTCTTAGGTCCCGATCAAAGGGGCGTATATTCCAGCCCTCCACTTTCTTCTTATCATCCGTTTCGGGATTGTCAGGCATTTATTGTCTCGGTCACTTGTGAAAAAGAAAACCTTTGATTCCGCCTCAAGCCAGTCAATTGCCTGCACTTCGAAACGCTCGGCCCAATCCTGACCCGGAGTAGTAAGCGTCGGCCAGACCGCACTCCTCAACAGGCAACAGAAACAGGGCCGAGCCAAACACAAGGTTAGTTTTTGCATGGTTCGATGTCGTTGCGCTTCAGCAAAGCCGACAAGGTTCTTGCTGCCTACCCTGCTTGCTGACGTTTCACACCTTAAGCTTGTAGCCCATGCCCGGCACCGTAAGGATCAATTCCGGATGCTTGGGATCTTTCTCCAGTTTCTGGCGCAGACTGGCGATGTGCACGTCCACCGTGCGCGTGAACGTACCGTCTTCATAGCCCCACACTTCCTGCAGCAGTTCGCTTCTCGACAGTGTCGCACCCGAATGCTCCATGAAATGCCGCAAGAGCTGGAACTCCCGCGCCGAAAGCGCAACTTCCTTGCCGTCGCGTGTCACCTCTGTAGCTCGAACATCCATTCGCAGTGGCCCCAACTGCAGAACCATATGAGTTGCGCGCCCCGGGGAACGTCGCAGCAGGGCCTCGACACGGGCCATCAACTCGAGTGTGTCAAAGGGTTTGGTGACGTAGTCATCGGCGCCAAGTTTCAATCCAATCACTTTGTCGGCGGTCTGATCGCGTGCGGTCAGCAGCAAGATCGGTGTCGCCAGTCCCGCAATGCGCACATCACGGCAGACGTCGAGCCCGCTGCGATTGGGAAGCATGATGTCGAGAATAATGAGGTCAAACGGTTGGCTGGTCGCCTTGTTCAGCCCCTCGTCGCCGTCGGCGGCGAAGTCCACCGCATAGCCTTCACTGCGAAGCCGGTCGCTTAAGGTCATTCGCAGTCCTTCTTCGTCTTCAACCAGCAGAATACATTCATTCATGATTGCGCTATTGTCCTTCCCATCGCTTCACTGCGTACTGTGAGCTGTCCCGCGATTGGCAAATGCAGGGTAAAAATACTTCCGACCCCAACTTCGCTGGTCACGGAAATACGGCCACCCATCGCTTCGGCCAGACTCTTTGCGATGGGTAATCCTAATCCCGTTCCGTGAATCTGCCCCGCTAGGGCCGCCTTGGCACGATAAAACGGCTCAAAAATCTGATGCAGCTCCGTGCGCTCAATGCCCGTCCCGCGGTCCTGCACGCTGATGCGAATCTCAGGATGGTCCCGCCCTCCGTCTGCGCTGGCGCGAATTGCGATCCAGTGCCCCTGGTCGCCATACTTCAGAGCATTGGTGATCAGGTTCTGCAAGCATTGCGACAGTGCCGAAAGATCGCCCAGGATCTTCGGCAAGTCCGGGCTAATCTGCTGCTCCAGGGTGAATCCCGCCTTGTGAATCAATTCGGCTGTGCCCGTCACCGCCGCGTCAACCACGTCGGAGACGGCTAGCGGTTCCAGTTCATAGCGCCCTTTGAGGTCCTGAGTCGAAACAAACAGGATGACCTGGTTGACCAATCCATTGATCTGGCGCGACTGGTTGCGGATCACCGATCCGTATTTTGCCAACTGCTCCTTGCCACTCACAACTCCGTCCGCAATATTGTCGACCGCGGAGCACAATACCGCCAGCGGCGTCCGCAGTTCGTGCGAGACCGAGGCGGCGAAATCCATCTGCATCCTTGCCATGCGCATGGTGCTGGCCATCTTGTCCTTCTGCAGGACCCAAACGAAAACGCCCGCGATCAGAACGGTTACGAGAAGAACGGTCACCAGTCGTGTAACCGTCCGGGTGGCAAGCGCCGCGACATTCGCCAGCCGCTGCGAGGCCTGGTCATCATAAAGACGCTGCGTCTCTTCCAGATCCCGCCGCACACCCTCAAATAATGGGACGCCGTTGGTCATGTCATAGGCCACTGCATCTTTGATGCTGCCTTCCAAAATCGAGCCCAGCACTTCGTTGCGCGCTGCCAGATAAGCCTTCCAGTCTTGCTGTAGTCGATTTCCCAACTTGACCTCTTGTGGCAGTTGGGCCTGCTGCAGATACTCGGCGATTCCCGCCGTGACTCGGGCATCCGCCTCACGGGACTGGTCCGCATAGATGACCTGCAGGTTGCTGTCGTTCGTGGTGAGAGCATACAGCGTGCTGCGCCGTGTTTCCTGCGCGTCGTATTGCAGGTTTCCAATGCGGCGTAACCCGAGCACCGACGAGGCGTACATCCCCTGCACTTCGTTATTGGCCGAGCGGACGTCGCGAATCACGAAGCGCACCACGCCCGCCTCTAGTCCGATCAACAGCACCAGGAACAGTGCCGAACTGTAGCGCGCCAGGAATGCCGGGCTTCTCCCCACTCGCGGAGAAAAGCTCGCCGCGTTTTCATGAGTCGCGTGTTGGGTGCGTTCGGTCATGCCACCTACTCCGCACGCTCCGCGATCTTCAACGGATACTCAGCATCACTGGGAAGATGCCCGTCAATGCGAACGACTTTGACGGAGTCGTCCACGTCCTCGGGTCGCAAATACCCGATGGCTCCCGGCACGTTGAACACAAACTTGCGCACGCCCACAGGGCTTGCGAGGGTCTTGGGTGAGACCAGCACTTCCCCCGTCAGCAGTCCTTGCAGATATCGGCGCCGGAGGTCCGACTCGCTCATGCGGCAGACATCGCGCAGCAGCGTCTCCCGCTCTGGCTGTCCGGGCTCCATCATGACCAGCGTGATTCTGCGCCCGTTGGCCCAGTGGCTCCGCTCACCCAAGAACACGGTGCGCAGCTCCGCCATCGACATGCTTTCAATGGGATTTTCCCGGTTCACGATAATGGCAAGGCTCTCCTTGGGGCGCGCTGCGCGCACGCGCGACTGCGGCATCGGCTCTATCAGCGCAGCCGTCGTCAGGATCACCAGAATGATGGCAGGGTAGCGGATCATTCGTGTCGCCGTTAGAACGTGAATCCCACCTGAGCCTGAAGTCCCTGGACCGAGTGCTGATCGCGCAGGGACGTGAAGTCATACTGCAGCTTCAGCGCCACCGATTCGCTGGCATCATAGCGCAAACCTACCGACGGTCCCGCGCGCAATCCAATGTCGGGGAATATCGGTTCATTCGGGCTAGCATTGATGTACTGATAGCGGAAGTAAGGTCGGTACGACCCGAACCTGCGGGAAATCTGGCTGTACCACCCGGGCGTTTCGTAGGTGTGGCCGCCATCGGGGCTGTGCCGCACTACCAGAACCTCGTTGAGCCACTCAAAAGTAGGCGTCGTGTACACGGCATGTGCTGCCAGGATTGTTTCGCCCACAGCCGGCAGATTGTTCGGCACCAACTTGTCGTGATACGCCGATAATCCGACTTGGAGTCCGGGTAACTTGGTGGGTCGCGCAAATAACTCGAAATTGACCGCTTTGCCGTTCGTCTCGGTGACGATGTTCTGGACCGGTTCCTCATCGATCGGTGCGCGCGATTCCCTGCCGTTGCCTACCTCCGCCACATAGTGCAGCCCAAGGGATCCGGACGGGATGCTTCCGTACGCCTCTACTCCTACATTGTGGATCGGCAAGATGCCGCCTTGGTCTTCGAACGCGAACAGCAACGGCCGGCCTGTTGTCGTTTGCAGCCACGTGCTGTGATGAAAAGCCGTATTGTAGTAGCCGATTGCCGTGTGATATCGGCCCGCTGAAAGATTGAAATACTCGTTCCTCGAGTACGTGAGCAGATAACGCTCGACGTCTACGCCGAACGTATTGGCGGTACCGCGCGTCACCCCATATATGTTGTCAGGTCCCGCCTCGAACACGATTTCACTCAGGAACTTGAACTTGTCGGAAATGTCGGAGGTCACAAAGAGGTTGAGCTGACCGAGAGTGAAGGCAGTTTTGTCGCCCGGCAGCCCTGCCGGGTGATAGTTATCACCATGGAAGGTAACGTCGCCGAATCCCCGCACGCGCAACAGCGTCTTGCTGACGTCCATGCGCTCAGCTTCGGCGTGCTCGGATGGCTCCGGCTCATGCTCCTGCGCGCCCTCTTGGGATGGGCCATGCGTCGGGGCGTCTGCAGACTGCTGCTGCCGCGCCTCGGCATTCGCTGGCTGCGCCGCGGCAGGATGCTGCGCCGACTCCAACTGCTGCACTCTGGCCTCCAGTTGATCGATTCGCTTCAGCAGCGCCTGCATGGTCGCTTGGTCCACAGTCACCGTCTGACCCGATTGCGCCCGCATCAGATTCGGGCTGACCAGCATCCCGGCGAGCGCCAGCCACAGCACACGCCCGCGCACACAACGGATGAGCAAACCTTTGGAGAACCCCATCACACCCTCCTTCATTGCACCAATCCCCCGATGAATTTCAGACCAGTGCGGCAAGACGCATCCCACGCCTTTCGGCGGAAATCACGCCCGCTGCTGGCCTTTCACTCTCGACGCTTTCCGGCCAATCAAAATCCTGGGACCATTGGACCGGCGACAGACAGATCCGTCTGCCCAAGGGGGAGGAGAAAATAGCTAAACGTACCTTATTTTTCAGCGTGTTGCAACTCAGGGGAGCAAACTCATACAGTATGACATCGGCCCTCCGGTTTCGTTTTCACTGAGACTGAGCGGTTGAAAAACATCGACTGATTCTGGCCCGGAGGGACTCTTGGCGAAACCATTGGGAACGATGCAACAGCAGATTTCAGTCACCACCAAGGGCTATGGCGACATGCATGACATCACCGATCAAGTGGCCACAGCGGTAGGCGAGTCCGGCGTGATGACCGGAGTCGTCAACGTATTCAACGTGGGAAGCACAGCCGCGATCGGCACCATTGAATTTGAACCCGGGCTGCGCGCCGACATGCCAGCCATCTTGGATAAACTGATCCCGCCCAGCCGCAATTATGGTCATGAGCAAGCATGGCACGATGGCAACGGCCATTCCCATCTGCAGGCCACCCTCCTCGGACCTTCGCTGACCGTGCCTATCGCCGATGGAAAGCTGGTCCTCGGGACTTGGCAACAGATCTTTCATCTCGAGTGCGATGTCCACGGCCGCCAGCGCACCATTGTCGTCACCGTCATCGGAAATTGAGAACTTATCAAATAAACCGTTTGAAAGGGCGCGGCTTTCAGCCGCGCCGTCGAAGCCAAGAAACACGCTGGCTTTAGCCCCTGAGGGAACCACAGTCACCGCAGATTCGGAATTTCAGAGTTGACTATTTCTGCTTCTTCTCCCACTCCTCCCGTGACATTGGTTTGAGCGCCTCCAGACTCTTACCCTGGAGGCCGGAGTTGAGCGACTGTAATGCCGGGCCAGTGATGGATTGGAACTGGCTCGCTGCCTCGTCCATCTTCTTCTGGAAAAACGCCGTGCTATCGACCTGCGATTGCGTGGGACGTCCGCAGTAACCGTTCACTCCGCCATACAGCTCGCCGAGTTTTTCGCGCAGCTTCTTCTCGCCAGTGATCATCCCGCCCTCTTTCACCGACACCAGCGTCGAGCGAAAATCCTCGAGCTTCTGAACAAGTCCGTTGAGCTGATCCTTCAACCCATTGTCGGTCGCGCTCGCAGCGCGTTGCCGCGCCTGGTCACGCAGGTCGTTCGTCGAATCCACGATGAACGTCAACTGCCCGAGCATGTCATAGAGCTGCATGACCGTCTTGTGCTGCAACGTGCGGTCCGCAGCTGTGCTCTTGCTGCGCGCATCGGGCACCAGCTTGATGTCGGAGGAATAACTGTCCTTCCCCTTGGTCACTTTGACCGCGTACGTTCCCTCCTGCACCTGCGGCCCGAGCATCGTAAACTCATTCTGCACCAGCCCGGCGGCAGGAGGCATCTTCGGAGGCTTCGCGCGCTCCGGCCACTGCACGCGGTTTAAGCCTTTTCGCTTATCTCCCTGAATCGAAGTCAGAAGATTTCCTTTTTCGTCGGAAACGTCGATCTTCAAGTCGCCAAAGATGTGGCGCTTCTTCTGGTAATAGACGATGGCGGCCGCTTCGGGCAGCGTGCGTCCCGCGAATTCCGAGTCGCCATCGAATCTCTGCTCACTCGCCGCCAGCGTCAGCACCGATGGGCGCGACGGCAATATCGCGAAATCCTTGGCAAGAATCTCCGGCGTGAGCGCACGAATAGGCGTCAAATCGTCCAGGATATAAATCCCGCGGCCATGGGTGGCCACCAAAAGATCCGATTCACGCGGATGAATCGCCAGATCGCGCACCGCCACGTTCGGCAGGCTCCCTTTGAATTGCGCCCAATGCGCACCGCTGTCAATGGAAATGAAAAGTCCGAACTCGGTCCCGACGAACAAAAGTTTCTTGTTCACCAGGTCTTCGCGGATCACGTGCGCATAGCCGTTCAGTTCGGACGTGGAAAGCGAGGTCCAGGTCTTCGCGTAATCTGCGGTCCGGTAAACGTAGGTCTTCATGTCTCCGCCGGCGTGGCCGTCGAAGGTGGCGTAAGCCACTGCCGGATCGTAGTGGCTGGCTTCAATAGTCGACACCCACGTATTCGCCGGCAGTCCGGGAATGTTCTTCACCAAATTCGTCCAGTGCTTGCCTCCGTCGCGCGTGATCTGCACGTTGCCGTCGTCGGTCCCGACCCATACGACATTCGCGTCCTTCGGGGACTCCGCGATCGTGTAAATGGTTTCGTACTTCTCCGCGTCGGAGTTGTCGATGGTCAGCCCGCCGGAGGTTTCCTGATGCTGACGCGCCGGATCGTTGGTGGTGAGGTCTGGCGAGATACGGTCCCACGATTCGCCGTGATCGAGCGAACGGAACAGGAATTGCCCGCCGAGGTATACCGTTCCCGCGTGATTCGGGCTGAGGTGAATCGGCGCATTCCAGTTAAATCGGAAATCCGGTTCTCCCGGCCGCGGCAGTGGCTTGATATCCTTCGCCTCGCCGGTCGACTTGCGAAAACGCGAGATCATCGCACCCTGGTATTCGACGTACGCATAATCGGGGTCTGCGGGATCGGAGAAGGCCCAGAATCCGTCGCCCATGCCGATCGCGCGCCAATGCCGGTTGGCGATATTGTCGGTGGCACGCGATGGCGCCATCCAGGTGCCATTGTCCTGCAGTCCTCCGTAGACGTTGTACGGGTCAGCCATGTCGAAGCTCACGTGATAGAACTGCGACACCGGAAGGTTCGCAAGGAATCGCCAATGCGTCGCCTGATCAAGCGACTGGTAGACACCTCCATCCGTGCCCACGAGCAACTGGTCGGGATTCTCTGGATTGATCCACAGCGCGTGCATGTCACTGTGTAAGTTCTCGCCGGGACCTTCGTTCGTCGAGAAGGCTGCACTAAAGCTCTTGCCCGCATCTTCGCTCACGGTCAGGAAGAATCCTGGCTTGTACACACGATCGGGATTCTTGGGATCGACCGCCAGCCGCGCAAAATAGAACGGCCGCCCGCTGACGTTGAACGAACTGTTGACCTCGGTCCAACTGTCGCCCGCATCATCAGAGCGGAACAGCGCCGTATGATTCTTGGCTTCCACGACGGCGTAAACACGCGAAGTCTTGTTGGCCGCTATGCCGATGCCGATTCGGCCCAGATCCCCCTCGGGCAATCCTTTGCGCAGTTCATGCCAGGTCGCGCCGCCATCGGTGCTCTTGAATAATCCGCTTCCCCGGCCGCCCGACCGGAAATTGTGCGGCTCGCGGTGCACGTCCCACATGGCAGCGTAGAGCACGCTTGCATCCTGCGGATCCATGGCCAGTTCCGCGCAGCCGGTGCTGTCATTGCGGTAAAGGATCTTGTTCCACGTCTTGCCGCCGTCGGTTGTCTTGAAGACGCCCCGCTCGGTGTTGGAATTCCACAGATGTCCGAGTGCACACGCGTAGACCGTGTTGCTTTCCTTGGGATGCACGATCATGCGGCTGACGTGCTCGGAGTCAGGCAGGCCCACGGCCTCCCAGTTCTCACCGCCGTCGCGCGAGCGATACACTCCCGTGCCAACCGATACGCTGTTGCGCACCCACGATTCGCCCGTGCCCACCCAAACCGTCTTCGAGTTTTGCGGATCAATCGCAATCGAGCCAATCGAAAGCGAAGGCTGCTTGTCGAAGATCGGCTTGAACGTCGTGCCGGCATCCACCGACTTCCAGACTCCGCCGCTGGCCGAGCCGACGTAGATCGTAAGTCGTCCCGCCTCGCGAATCGCGGCGATGTCGGCAATGCGGCCGCCCATCGCGGCCGGACCGATGGCGCGAATCGGCAGCCCGCTAATCATGTCCGAGTCGAGCGTGACGTCCTGCCCTGTCACGAACAGAGCGGTAAACAATAGGCATAGAAACAGCGACACACGCGAACGATTGCTCATGATCACCTCGTAAGGAAACCGCAGGGCCCAGAACATTTCTCACAAATGATTGAAAGGACTTGTTCACCGACAGCATTGAAAGGGCGCGGCTTCAGCCGCGCCGCGTAACGCCCCAAAAATCGCGGGCTTTAGCCCTTGAGGTCGAAATTCGATCCGCAACCCGGGTGCTAGTTCTTGGGTGGATCCGTCTTCGGTGCATCTGTCTTCGGCGCATCCGCCTTGGGAGCAGCCGCCGGCATCTTAAACAAGGAGTCATCCGCCGGCACATTCAGCTCAACCTTGGTGATCGTGAGCTTTTGCTTCTGGTCGGTTCCCTTGATGCCGCTCTCCACCGCAAACGGAAACATGATTCCGTCGACCGCCTTGTAGTCTCCGATCGCCGATTCGATTTCCTGTTCCGTGCCCCGAACCGTGCGCTTGGTCACTTCTTTAATCTCGAGGAACGAATCGGAATCGATGTAAATCGTTTGCACGTCCCCGTTCTTCAGGGTAACTTTCAACTTATATGCGTCCGTGCCTTCGATTTTTTCTTTGCCCTGCAACTCCACCTGGTGTCCCTTGCTTTTGTAATCGATGAGCGGGCCGTCGAGATCAGCCATCTCCTCGGTTTCCTTGGCCTCGTCCGCCGACATTAATTCCGCTTCCTTCTTCCCCATGAACGGCATGATCTGCCAGCCATTCTTGCCGTCGAAAGCCTGGACCGCCGTCAATCCCTGCACCGTGAATTCCAAGCGCGCCAGCGTCGGCCGCTTCTGGATCAGGACACCCGGAGCTTCCATCCCCGGGCCCATCGACATAGTCGCGGTGGATTTGATGGACTTCACACTCTTCAGCTTCTCCGCCCCGCCGCGAGCCTGAACGTTTTTTGCAATAATCTCGTCCACGGTCTGCGCCAACAGGCACGGAGCCAGCACCGCCAAAGCAATCATCGACAGACACACTTTTCGAATCATTCGTAATCTCCTAGGATTGCTGGACCTTCCCCTCTGAAGCCAGCTATTGTACCCCTCCGCGCCACTGCTCGCGGCGGTGTTTCATGGCTTCTACGTTCGATCACACCGGAATGTTCCTGTCCGACTACGTTTTTGGAGGAAGATCGCTTACTTGCCGGGTGCAAGAGGAAGACTATGCGAAGATAGGGCGCAATGAGCACCTCGGCACCTGTGACTGACAAGCGCCGCAAACGATGGGACACCAGGCTGCTCCGTGTCAAGGAACTCGCAGCGCGTCATCAACCGATTGCATCGGCTTTGCGCTTCTATCACCTGGTATTGGAGTTCCAGGCCCAGATCTCATCTCGATCGACGCGCGCGATCGATGCGCACGTCCCCCTGCGCGCGCAGATCGACGTGGCCGCGCTCGTCTCGGAGTTGCCAGCTCTTCTCTCCCTCAGCGCGCAACATGGGCCTGAATCTTTGGGTGAAGCGGCTCGTCAGTGGAATTCGTCGCGAGAGCAAAAGTGGATTCAAGCAATCCAGTCGGCACTTGACCCCGCTCGTCCACCATTCGCGGGACCGGATGACTTCTTCACGCGTGCGTGCCTCCAGCCGGTCGCCGAGAACCTCCAACTCCAATTCGCAGAGGATCCCTACACCGGCAACAACGTCTGTCCCGCGTGTGGGGGCTTGCCCCAGATGGCCGTGCTCCAACCTGAAGGAGACGCGGCTGGCCGCTGGCTGTTCTGTTCCTTTTGCCTGCGGCAATGGCCTTTTCGCCGACTGATCTGTCCCTGGTGCCGGGAAGAAAACAAGGAAAAGCTGCCGCGCTTTTCATCCGAGGAGTGGCCTGCAGTTCACGTCGAGGCGTGTGATACCTGCCGCCGCTACCTTAAAGCCATCGATATGACAGTGGACGGTCTGGCAGTTCCCCTCATCGACGAAACTGCATTCTCGGTACTCGACGTCTGGACGGCGGACCGCGGCTACTCCAAGATCGTGCCGAACCTGATGGGGTTTTAACACAACGTTAACATTGCCCCCTATTAGAGTTGACACCCTGCATCGCTGGGGTGTATTTTTTCGTGCGACTTCCGGTGTACACGAACTGCAGTAAGTGCATCCAACGGATATCCAGTAAGTGGGGATCTGAATGGACCTTTCACGCCGTTCCTTCCTGAAGACGGGAGTAGCCGGTGCGGTCGGGCTCTCAGCACTCGGGTTCGATCTACAACCTCTGCAAGCCCAGTCTTCCAGCCTCAAGATTTCACGGACCACGCAAACCCGCAGCACTTGCCCATACTGCTCGGTGAGCTGCGGCATCATCATCCACACCATCGGGGACGGCGCGAAGAACGTCACGCCACAAGTGGTGCACGTCGAGGGCGATCCCGATCATCCCATCAATCGCGGCACGCTTTGTCCCAAGGGCGCGTCCCTGTTGCAGGACATCGTCAACGATCGCCGTCTGCTGAAGCCGCAGGTGCGGCGCCCCGGCTCCGATCATTGGGAAGATATTCCGTGGGATCAGGCGATCGATGAAATCGCGACGCGGACGAAAGCGCTCCGTGACGCGGACTTTATCCAGCAGGACAAGAACGGCAAGACCGTCAACCGCTGGGAGAGTATGGCTTTCGCCGGTGGATGTACCGATACCAACGAGTTCAATTATCTGGTTGTGAAGTCGATGCGTTCGATGGGGGTGACGTGCCTGGAAAACCAGGCACGTGTTTGACACGGCCCCACGGTCTCCAGTTTGGGGCCAACATTCGGACGCGGGGCGATGACCAACGGTTGGGTCGACATCAAGAACACCGACATGATGTTGATCATGGGCGGGAATCCAGCCGAGAACCATCCCTGCGGATTCAAGTGGGTCGTCGAAGCGAAGCGCAACCGCAACGCGAACATCATCGTCGTCGATCCGCGCTTCACGCGCACCGCTACACAGGCGGACCAATTCCTTCAAATCCGCGCCGGATCCGACATCGCCTTTCTCGGCGGGATGATCAACTTCGCCATTCAGAGCAAGCGCTACAACGAGGAATACCTCGTCAACTACACCAACGCCGCGTTCGTTGTGAAGGACGGTTTCAAGCTCCCGGAAGATGGCTTGTACTCCGGCTTCGATCAGAACGCCAAGACTTACGACAAGTCGACTTGGAACTACGAGGAAGTCGGGGCCGCAGGGACCCAAACCAAACCATCTGCTGGAAGTCCTGCTCCGCCGACGCTCCCACCAAATGTAGCCTATGACGTGTCACTGCAGCATCCCCGCTGTGTGTTTCAACTGCTGAAACAGCAATACTCGCGCTACACGCCGGAGATGGTCGAACGCATCACCGGGATTCCCAAAGACCAAGCGCTCAAGGCGTGGGATACCTTCACCTCCATTCGCCAGAACGGCGACATGAAGAAGGTCGGCACCATCATCTACGCCGTTGGGTGGACGCAGCACTCTTCCGGCACGCAGACAATCCGCACGGCGGCGATGATCCAGTTGCTCCTCGGCAATGTCGGCCGCGCCGGCGGCGGGGTCAACGCCTTGCGCGGGCACTCGAACATTCAGGGTGCGACCGACATGGCCGGCGTCTTCGACATTCTGCCCGGTTATCTCAAGATGCCGACCCCGGCCGACACCGACCTGAAAGCCTATCTCACTCGCACCACGCCCAATGCCTCGAAGCCGAAAGAGTGGGATTCCTTTAACTACTGGTCGAACACACCGGCGTTCACCGTGTCGTTGCTCAAAGCGCTCTACAGCGACGCAGCGACCAAGCAGAACGACTTCGCCTTCAACTGGCTCCCCAAGATCGACCGCAAGTATTCCTGGGTGGAGATCTGGGATGACATGTACAACGGCAAAGTCAAAGGCATGATGGCATTCGGTATGAACGGCGTCATGATCGGGCCGAACGCGAAAAAGAACATCGAGGCCCTGAAGAAGGCAGACTTC
>Ga0210400_10002794_pt1 | contig 15795 bp, 12 predicted proteins | sample IncBWH26MmetaG_FD_155456 | JGI IMG/M metagenome (GOLD analysis project Ga0210400, IMG submission 155456) | Forest soil microbial communities from Barre Woods Harvard Forest LTER site, Petersham, Massachusetts, United States - Inc-BW-H-26-M | ecosystem: Environmental > Terrestrial > Soil >... | reverse complement strand
GCCTGCTTTTCCGGCGGCGTTACCGGCGCTGGTCTCCGGGCGTGATTACCAGCGCGGGCGGATTCCTGCTCTGGGGAGCGGTCTTCCCGATTGTCGGGCTCCTGAACAAGTTCGCTCCCGTCCTCTCGTCCCAGATCAATCCCGAGCTTTGGAACACGCCTAAATATTGTGTCGCCTTTGGAATGATCCTGGCTCTGCTGGAAGAAAAATCCTCAGTCCTGGAATCCTCCCGCGAGCGGGAGCACAAGCTCAATGAGCAGCTCCAGAAGTTTGCCCGCATCACCTCGCGTCTTCTCACTGGGGTGGAGGTGAACTCGCTGTGCAACGATATTGCTCACGCCATTACCGAGACCAGCACATTCCGGCGCGCGGTCATTCTGTTGAGCACTGACGACCGAGCCGCGTTTGTGGCTGGTCTAAGCGGCTTCGATGAGCAAGCGGCCGCCGAACTCAAGCAGAAATGCAGCCAATGGAAGCTTGACGATCTTACGGAAGTCTGCCGGATCGGCGAAAAGCTTGGGCAAAATTCATTCCTCCTGAGGCCGCAGCAGCTGACGAAGTACAACTACGTGCGCAGCACCGAAGACTTTGCGGAAAACCCTTACTGGATGAACGGACATGAGCTGTTCGTGCCGCTGCAATCCACGCGCGGGACTTATTATGTAGGATGCATTTCGCTCGACGATCCCCGTGATGTACACCGGGTAACGGGCGAGGAGATGTCGAAGATCGAGCTGCTGGCCGGCGATCTGGCGGTCACCATTGACAATACCACCCTGCACCGCCAACTGGTCCGCTCGGAAAAGCTGGCCGCCATTGGCCAACTGGTGGCTGGAGTAGCGCACGAACTGAACAATCCCCTGGCCTCTATTGTGGGCTATTCGGAGCTTCTCACCGACGAAATCACCACTGACAGTCCGCGCCGCAAGCTGGAAAAGCTGATGCGCGAGGCCCTGCGGATGAAGCGCATCATTGAAAATCTGCTCCGCTTTGCCCGGCAGAACAATTTGGAAAAAAAATCCGCAAATCTCCAGATGCTGCTTCAGGAAGTGGTCTCGCTGCGCGAGTATCACCTTCGCAACCATGACATCGCCGTACAGATTGATATCGAGCACAACCTGCCCTCCGTGGCCCTGGATGAAGACCAGTTCAAACAGATCTTGCTCAACCTGCTGAATAACTCCATTGACGCCCTGGAGCAGGCCCCTCGCAAGCGCATCCATATTGAGGCCTCGCGCATGGCGGAACGCGTGGTTGTTCGATTTGACGATACCGGCCCTGGATTTTCCGACCTCAACCGCGCCTTTGACCCTTTCTTTACCACCAAGCCCGTCGGCAAAGGCACCGGCCTGGGACTCAGCATCTGCTACGGCATTGTTAAGGAGCACGGTGGCGACATCTACGCAGTAAACAAAGAGCCCAACGGCGCCCGCATCGTGCTGGAACTGCCGGTCTACTCTCCTGTGACCACAACGGCCGCTAGCGCATAACAAGAACAAAAAGCAAACCTACCACCCTTAGCGATGCTCGAGGGCCGGCTCTGACGCTGAGGCACGAAGAAAACCAATATCAGGAAACCTTATTTCCCTGGGGATTTTCTCTGTTTTTGTACCTTATTGTTTTCCCTCCATTTACGATGTGCTTTATTCCTGGCAGGGTTTTTTCCATGACCTCTGCGATTCTCTGCGAACTCTGCGGTAGAGATTTGATTTTTGCTTTCCTTCGTGTTCCCTTCGTGGCCGGAGCCTGCACTGAGCGGCAGCGAATGTGTGGTTGCTTTAGTGTTGTTCTTGAATTGCGGCTCAGCTGCACTGTGTCTTCTGTGGTTGCAATTTGACTTGCTTTGGCAGATTTGTGGTTTTCCCGATCAGCGTTCATCAGCGCAAATCAGCGGTAAAACTACCTCCCCCAATAAACTCTGCAATAAATCAGAACACTTTCCGTTCTCCAGATGTCATTACCTACAGGAAGGCAAATGGCCGGACAGGTAATTCCAAGAGAGGCAATTCTGGAAACACGCGCGGCAAGAGCTGAGGCCGAACTGGAAACCATGGAAATGCTGGTGGCCCTGCACACTGCAATGATTTTCCGAATCGCCTATTCCATATTGCGCAACCATCACGACGCTGAAGATGCCGTGCAGGAATGTTTCCTGCGGGTATTGAGATACGGAAAACGCATGGATGAGGTCCGCAATGTGAAGACCTGGCTGGCGCGGATCGCCTGGACAGTGGCCCTGGACAGGCGCGCGCCGCAAAACACGGTGTCACTGAATAACGACGAGTCTGGAGAGCCGCTTCTGGAAAAGCTTCAGGCCACCGGACGCGCCCCGGATGATCAAGCCGCCGGAGAGCAGATGAGAAAGCTTCTGGAGCATATTATTCCAGCGCTGCCAGAGGATCTCCGCCATCCCCTGGAGCTTTCAACCGTGCAGGAATTGAACTCCAGTGAGATTGCCGAGGTGCTCAATATTCCCGAAAGCTCGGTGCGCACGCGGCTCATGCGCGCCCGCAGGCTGCTTAAGGAGAAGCTTTCCGCGCTGATGGAGGTAAAGAGACATGGCTGAACAGGATAAAGACCACGATCTGGACAACTTGCTCGACTCCCTGCTCGCCCGGTACTCAGACGCGCAACCACGGCCCGGACTGGAAACTAGAGTCATGGCCCAACTGCGGGCCGAAACTGCGCGGAAGAAATCCTGGTGGAGCCTAAGCTGGTGGAGCCTAAGTAAGAGGTGGAACCTGAGCTGGATCTGGGCTGGAGGTGTGGCCGCCGCCCTGGCAGTGGCTGCGTTGATGATTCAGCGTGAGCCGGCCGTCGAGCCTCCGCCTGCTCTGGTCCTCCACGCGGATTCATTTTTGCTGCCTCATCCGGGTTCATCCACCCCTAACCTTTCTCGCATCGCGGCGCACAAATCAAGGACAAAACAGCGTCAGGAGATTGCGGTGGCAGCAGACACGCGTCCGGATGTATTTCCGTCACCTTCGCCGCTGTCAGATCAGGAAAAACTCCTGCTGAGGTATCTTGCCAGGACACCCCGAAACGAGATTGCGTCTCAAAGCCACAGCGACGAACCGCCGGAAACGGCAGAGCCGCTTCTGCTCCAGATTCAACGACCCGCAAGAACGGAATTCAACAGCAGTACTCGATAAGGAGAATCATGAAGAAACTATTGCAACTCTTGTTCGTGCTCGCGCTGGTGCAGGCATTGCCCGCACAACAGCCTTCCACGGGGAAAGAAATCCAGGAAGCTTCCAGGCCCTCGGAAACAGCCTATAAAATTAATTTCAAAATCTATGAACTGGAAGACGGGAAGCGGATTAACGAGCGAACCTACATCTTCCCCGCTGTCTCAACGCCATCGAATCAACGGCAGCGCAGAAGCGGGATCAAAGTTGGCTTGCGCACGCCCATCACCGTGAAAGAACATGAAACCACGTATCTGGATGTGGGAATTAACATCGACTGTTATCTGGAAGACTTGGAAGGGAAGCTCATGGCGAATATCTCCCTGGAACTCAGCAACTTTGCCATGCCGGATCAGATGGAAGACCCGCGCCATGGAGGCGACCCAGTCCTGCGGCAAATGAAACAGGACTTTCGTCTCCAACTCCCGGTTGGCAAGCCCGTTAGCGTTACCAGCGTTGACGACATCAACAGCAAGAAACGCACGCAGATTGAAAGTGACCGCCACCAGATTCGAGTAACACCACGCCAGAGGAAGGGGCACAGAGCAATGCTCCTTCCCCTCGGGTATTTGCCGAAGGAGGTTTGGTTGAAGTGGCACGGCTTTACAGCTTGCGAAAACTCGTATTCCGAACTTGGTTTGTGTCAGGACATAGCTTGTCCTAGAGGTGAGCTTGCGAGCCGAAGGAAGTTTACTCGTGCCGCAAAGCTTTAAATTAATTGGGCTTTTAGCCCCTGCATCCGGGCTTCAGCCACTGAGGTAATAAGTTTCGGCAGTAGGGTTTATGCAGTTCGCAAAAATGTAATAATGAGCGCACACTCCATGCCCTGGCTTATTGCACTCTTCGTTCTCGCCTGTTTTGCTCCAGCTCTGTCGCAGTCGCCTGTTCCGAGCTCTGCTTCGGACGCTACCAAGGATGCGCTCTCCGCCGCTAACGCGCTGTTCAAGCAAGGTAAATTTCAAGAGTCAGCCGCGGCTTACGTTGAGATCCTGAAGAAAGACAGCTCCTCGGCCCAAGCCTATGCAGGCGCGGTCAAGAGCTATCTCAAGGCGGATGACGTGAAGGCAGCCGATGAAAATTCCCAGCGGGCGCTGGCTGCGCTTCCGCAATCGGCCCTTGCCCACGCCATGCGTGGAGATGTTTACTTTCGCCAGGCCTTGATGCCGGAGTCGGAACGCGAATACCGGACCGCGCTCAAACTGGATGACAAGTGCGCCCGCGCGTGGCTGGGAATCGGCAGGCTCAATTCGGCGGCCTCCCGCCGTCACAGCGCAAAGCAGTCCTTTACCAAGGCCCATGAGCTGGAACCCCAGGATGGGGACATCCTCTACTATTGGGCGCAGCGCCTTCCCTATCCTCAAAACGTGACCGAATTGGAAAAACACCTGGCCGAATATCATTCCGACCCAGACAAAGAACGTGCAGAACGTGAATACATAGGCTTTATCAAGAACCTGGCGGGACGCAGAATCTGGGTCCCTGCGCGGGCCGTGGAGCAGGCGGAGATCAAGATGGAGACGCTCTTGTTTCGGCCGAGAGCGCCCCAGCGGGGATTCGGACTGCGCGTGAGATTCAACGATCAGACCAGCAGTTCCCTGCTCTTGGACACCGGCGCTTCCGGAGTCACTATCAAAAGAAAACTGGCGGAGAAAATCGGGGCCACGCGCTTATCGGACCTTACGATGAAGGGCGTCGGTGACTCCGGACCGGTCAGCGGTTATGACGCATGGGTCGACAAAGTTACTATTGGAGATCTTGAGTTTCATGACTGCGTAGTCCATGTCTCAACCAAGGACAATTTTGGTGAGGAGGATGGATTCATAGGCGCAAACATTTTCGAAGATTACCTGGTCACTCTGGACTTTCCCGCAGGCAAGGTCCGGCTTGCCCCTCTGCCGAAAAGATCTGACGACGCTGACGAACATCGCCCAGCCGATCTCCAGTCTTTCACCCAGGTCTTCAGTTTTGGGCACCTCTTGCTTATGCCTACAAACGTTGGGGACACAGCTTCAGGCTTGTTTGCCCTGGATACCGGCGCCCTCACCAACAGCATGTCTCCCGCCATGGCCCGGCAGGTCGGCAAGGTGCATGATTCCAATATCCACGTCCGCGGGGTGAGTGGCGCGGTCAAAGACGTCTACACTGCAGACCGGGCGCTCTTGCAGTTCTCGCACTTTCGCCAGCCCACTGAGGAAATGGTGACGTTCGACGTCTCTCCATTGAGCAAGACTATCGGGACGGAAGTCTCGGGGTTCATCGGCTTTACTACACTGAAGAAGCTGAAAATCATGATTGATTACCGGGATGGCCTGGTGGATTTCGATTACAAAGGGGAATAAGCAGCAATTGGCAATTGGCAATTAGCAATTGGCAATTAGCCAAACCGGGATTCCGAAGGCTCTTCGGCATAAAGACGAAATTCTTCTTGCCACCCCGCTCTGCCCCTTTTATCGTGCTTCTAAAGCCTTCCAATTTGAGGGATCTCGAAAAGATGATTTAATGGCTAAAGGCCAAGAACTAATAACTAAGTACCCGACTCAAACAGGAGCATTCATCGAATGAATCGCCACAGCTGTTTTGTTCTGCTGCTCGTCATCGCCTCTCTCTCATTCAGTCAGTCGAAAAAGACCTCCAAGCCGCCTCAAGCCGCACAGCAGCCGGCTCCAGTTGCGCAGTCTGCCCACATTGATGAAAGGCTCTTTGGCGCGATGCGCTGGCGGCAGGTCGGTCCATTTCGTGGAGGCCGGGTGCTGGCGGTCACGGGCGTTCCGGGCGAACCCAATCTCTTTTATTTTGGCGCGGCATCTGGCGGGATCTGGAGATCCAGCGACGCAGGGGCCAATTGGCAGCCGATCTTTGACAAGGAAGCGATTGCCTCTATTGGCAGCATCGCCGTATCTTCCTCCGACCACAACGTCATTTATGCCGGCTCCGGCGAAGCCGCCATTCGCGGCAACATTACCTATGGTAACGGCGTGTACAAATCGGTCGACGGAGGCAAGAACTGGAAGAACGTCGGTCTGAAAGACACGCGCCATATTGGCGCGGTCATTGTTGACCCTAAGAATCCCAACATAGTCTTTGTGGCGGCCCTGGGCCATGCTTATGGCCCGAATGAAGAGCGCGGAGTCTTTCGCAGCACCGATGGCGGCGCGACCTGGGAGAAAGTCCTGTTCAAGGACAACAAGACGGGCGCTATTGATATTGTCTTTGATCCTGACAATTCGAACACTCTTTTCGCCGCGCTGTGGCAGGTCTACCGCACGCCCTGGAGTCTCGATAGCGGCGGCCCCGGCAGCGGCCTCTATAAGTCCATCGACGGGGGATCTACCTGGAAACACCTGGAGGGGCACGGCCTGCCGGCGGGAATCCTGGGACGCATCGGCGTCTCGGTCTCCAGCGCGGATTCCAATCGAGTTTATGCCTTGGTTGAAGCCAAGGAAGGCGGGCTGTTCCGCTCCGAAGATGGCGGGGACAACTGGACCAAGATCAACGAAGACGGCCGCTTACGCCAGCGCGCCTGGTACTTTACCAACATCTTTGCCGATCCTAAATCCGCAGACACGGTTTACGTCCTTAACACAGGACTGTTTCGGTCCACGGATGGTGGCAAGACCTTCAATCTCTTGAATGCTCCCCATGGCGACCATCACGGCTTGTGGATCGATCCCGATAATCCGCAACGCCTGATCAACGGCAATGACGGCGGCGCGACCATCTCCACCGATGGCGGAAAGAGCTGGACCACCCAGTACAACCAGCCTACGGCACAGTTCTACCACGTGATTACAGACAATCGCTGGCCCTACTTCATTTATGGCGCGCAACAGGACAACAGCACGATTGCCATCAAGAGCTATGACGATGATGGCGTGATTGGCCGCCAGGACTGGTTCCCGGTGGGCGGTGGAGAAAGCGGCTACATAGCCCCGTACCCTCCCGATCCCAACATTGTTTATGCCGGAGCGGAAGGCCAGATCTCACGTTTTGACAAACGGACCGAGCAGGCTCTGGACATCTCTGTGTGGCCGCTTGATGTTTCCGGCAATGGCGCGGAACATCTGCTGCACCGCTTCAATTGGACCTCGCCTCTCTTCATCTCGCCGCATGATCCCAATACTCTCTACTCCGCCGCCGAGATGCTATTCAAGTCCACGGATGGAGGCCAAAGCTGGACGGCCATAAGCGGGGACCTCACGCGCAACGATAAATCCAAGCAGAAGCCCTCGGGCGGCTCCATCACCCTGGACATCACCAGCGTGGAGTACTATGACACCATTTTCACCGTGGCCGAATCGCCCTTGAAAAAAGACCTGCTCTGGGTGGGCACCGATGATGGCCTGGTCCATGTCACCACCGATGGCGGCCAGAACTGGAGCAAAGTCTCTCCCAAAGAAATGCCCGAATGGAGCATGGTCAGCATTGTGGAAGCCTCGCATTTCGATGCTGGCACGGCCTACATCGCCGTAGACCGCCACAAGCAAGATGATTTCCGCCCGCTGATTTATCGCACCGGCGACTACGGCAAGAGCTGGACCATGATTGCCAATCGAATTCCCGAGGGCGCCTATGTCCGCTCGGTGCGGGAAGATCCTAAACGCAAAGGCCTGCTCTTCGCCGGGACGGAAACCGGAGTCTATTTTTCCCTTGATGATGGAGCCAACTGGCAACCACTCAAGTTGAACCTGCCCACCGTGCCGGTCCATGACTTGAACATCCATGGCGATGATCTGATTGCGGCCACGCACGGACGCGCCTTCTGGGTGCTGGACGACATAACTCCCCTGCGGCAGATCGATGCCAATTCCGCCAATGCCCAAATGGTCCTTTACCAGCCCCAAACGGTCGTGCGCCTCCACTTGCCCGAGGCCATTGAAAGGCGCGGCCCGGTTGGCGACGACCCACCTCTGGGAGCAATTCTTGATTACTACTTCAAGACCGCACCCAAAGATGAAGTGAAGCTGGAGATTTTTGACAGCGCCGGGAAGCTGGTGCGCAGCCTCTCCAGCCGGGAAAAGAAGGAATCTGAACAACCGCCTGAATGGCCGGACCAGATCAAGGAAGTGACCACGATTCCCGCCTCTGCCGGCATGAACCGCTATGCCTGGAACCTGCGCTGGGAGCCGCCGGTGAAAATCCCGGGTGCATTCTATAGCGGCAACGGACCGGAAGGCCCGCTGGTGCTCCCCGGAAAATACACGGTGAAGCTCACAACCGGCAGCCAGAGCCAGTCGCAACCCTTTGAGATCGTGCAGGACCCTCGCGTTAAAAACATTACTCAGGCGGATCTGGAAAAGCAGTTTGATCTGCTCATGCAGATACGCGAAGCCAACACCGAGCTGCATCGGTCTGTAAACCAGATTCGCGAGCTGCGCGGACAACTCAAGGCGATTCAGCAGCGCTACGCCCATGATGCCAACATGAAGCCCCTGGTGGAACAGGCTGAGGCGCTCGACAAGAAGATGACCCCTGTGGAAGAGCGGCTGATTCAAGTCAACATGAAGGGCTCTGAAGCCAACCTGGCTTTCCCCAATATGCTCAATGAGCAATACGACAGCTTCAGGTCGAGTGTGGAATCCGGAGACAACGTTCCCACCCAGCAGCAGTATGAAGTTGCCCGGATGCTGCGGGGGCAGCTCGACCAGCAACTCACCGCATGGAAACAAATCTTGTCGGCGGACGTGCCGACCTTTAACGCGCTGATAAAAAAGAGTGAGGTGCCCGCACTATATCTGCCGCCCTCGGGAGAGTAGACTAACAGGTACCCGACAAAACGCAAATTTAGCCCTGGCGTGAGGCATCTTTTACCGCGGTTTTAGAAACAAATTGTTTGGCCAAACCCGCGTGGCCTGGATTACGTGCAGTTCCCGAGCCGTTGTTGCCTTAGGAGGCATTCATGAAAGCCATCCTCTTTGTAGATGACCATGAGGTACTGGCAAGACTGAGCTGTGAAATCCTTGAAATGCAGGGTTATCGGGCCGTAAGCGCCTTCAACGGAGAGGACGCGCTCAACAAATTTAATCAGGAAGATTTCGATATCCTGGTTACGGACTTCCGCATGGAAGGGATGAATGGCGTGGAACTGGCGCGCAGGGTCCACGAAGACCATCCTGAAGTGCCGGTCATCATTGTCACGGGCTATGGCCCCATCGATGGTGGAAAAGACGTCGCCGCCTGCCTGCAAAAGGAAGACCTGTTTCCCGCCCTGCTCGAAAAGATCAAGATGTTCATCGGCGAAAAAGACCAGGACGCCAAAGACGAAAAACCACAAGAGGTAAAAACGGCGTAGGGAGCAAATAGCAATTAGCCATTAGTACTTGGCTTCAGCCCCTGTGCGCTGTGGCGCTAACGAAAATCTTCGCTCTCGCGTTCATCTGCGAAATCAGCGGCAACATTGATCTGAGGTCATGGCCCACCGAGTCTACGGCGCGCGAAATCGCCAGTCCGAAGCAGGTATAATTTGCCCGATGTGATATCCAGGAGGGTTCAACGATGGAAAAGAAGCTGCCGAAACTCGCTCTCAACCAGGAAACGCTCAGGAATCTAACGACCACGGAACTGCTGAATATAGTTGGAGGCTCTAATCCTCCACACAGCGCCTGCACCTGCCCAACCACTACGCTTCCCTTGAGCTGCATTGAATGCAATCCCCCAAAATAGACAATCGACCTTGAACCAGCACGGGAATGCGCCCGAGACGATGTCCGAACCGAGCACATTCCCATTCTTATTTGATCCGCAACTCACATATAATGATCGGCGCTTCGTCGGGAGTTCAATCGCTTCAGGAGGATTCTATGCATACAAAACTGCCGAAACTCGCTCTCAACCAGGAAACCCTTCGGAATCTCAATCACTTTCAAGCGGGAAACGCAAGGTGCGTCTCAGCGCCCATCAGTTGCAATACCCAACCTTTGAGTTGCCCCGAATGCAACCCGCCCCAAACCACGGGGAAGTAGCCCTGAGTTAAAGGCGTCAACCGAACGTTAAAGCTCAACCCTGGGAATGCGGGAATACGCGCACAATCATGCAAGCCCGCATTCCTGTTCTCCACAAACCTTCAATCTCTGGGGCCCGTTTAGCTCCTCATCGATCCGGCTAACAGCCAGAAGCCAGTAGCTGGCGGCTTTTTTGCTACACTCTCCCCGTGCCTCGGCTGATCATCAATGCAGATGACTTTGGACTCACCTCGGGTGTGAACCGCGCCATTATCGAGGCAAGCCGCGCCGGAGCGATCACCTCCACCACCCTCATGGCCAACTCCTCTGCTTTTGAGGAGGCGGTCGCTTTGGCCAAATCACAACCCCGGCTCAGAGTTGGCTGCCACGTTGTGCTGATCGATGGAGAGCCGCTCAGCTCCGGCCTGAAGACCCTGACTTGCGGAAAAACGACCTACGGAACGGGGACTAACGGAATAACGACCAGCGGAGCAGGAAGACTCAAGAGCAGCCTGAAGGAATTTGCGCTGGCGGCAATCCGGAAACGCCTTTCGCAGGAAGAGATTCGCCAAGAGGCAGAAGCCCAGATCCGCAAGATCCAGGCCGCCGGAATCGCGGTCACTCACATTGACACGCACAAACACACCCATATTCTTCCCCAGGTGCTTCGTCCGGTGCTGAAGGCAGCAAAGGCGTGCGGCATCCGAGCGGTAAGAAACCCTTTTGAGCCACCAAGGGCCCGGCCGCGGGGCATGGTCCTTCGAACACCATCGCTGTGGGTCCGCGCGCTGCCAGTGAGGCTGCTGCACAGATACGCTGCTGAATTTAGTCTTGCCGTGAAAGAAGCGGGAATGATCACCACACAGGGCACAGTCGGCATAATTGTCACGGGAACGCTGGATCAGACGCTGCTTAACAGCACTCTTCAGGCGCTGCCGGAGGGCGACTGGGAGTTGGTCTGCCATCCGGGTTATGTTGACGCCGATCTGCAGGCGGCCGGTACGCGCCTGCTCGAATCTCGCCAGACCGAATTGCAGGCTCTCACTTCGGATGAAACCAGGAAGTCGCTAACCGGCAAAGGCATCCAACTCATTTCGTATGCCGATCTGTAACAATCATGAATCTTAAGGCACTCAGTTGAATCGAAAGGCTTACCACTTTCTGTACTTAAGGGAGACAACGTGAAAGTTGGCATTACGTGTTATCCAACCTATGGCGGCAGCGGCGTAGTCGGCACAGAGTTGGGCATTGAACTTGCGGCCCGCGGGCATGAAGTCCACTTCATTGCATATCAACAGCCAATCCGTTTGAATACCAATCATCCCCACATCCTGTTTCATGAAGTGACCGTCTCTGAATATCCCTTATTCGAATTTCCCCCATACGATTTAGCACTGGCCACGCGCATGGCGGAAGTAGCGGAGATCTATGACCTGGATATCCTCCATGTGCATTATGCGATCCCGCACTCGATAAGCGCTCTGCTGGCACGCCAGATGCTCGCCGCCCAGGACAAGCCGCGCAAGCTTCCTTTTGTCACTACCCTTCACGGAACGGACATCACCATCGTCGGGGCCGACCGCTCGTATCTTCCGGTCACCCGCTACGCCATTGAAATGAGTGACGGAGTCACCGCCATCTCCAACTATCTTAAGAAACGGACTCTTCAGGAATTTGAGATCCGCAACCCCATTGAAGTCATCTACAACTTCGTCAATTGCGATGTTTACAAGCGCGATCCCACGGCCATCGAGCGCCGGGGAGAGTTTGCCGATAAAGACGAGCGCATTCTGGTCCACGTCTCCAACTTCCGTCCGGTAAAACGGCTTTGCGACGTGATCGAGATCTTCGATCGGGTGCAGAAGCAAATTCCCTCCCGCCTGCTGCTGATGGGGGACGGCCCCGACCGGTCCAAGGCCGAATGGCTGGTGAATCAAAAAGGGCTGCGTAAGAAAGTTGATTTTATGGGCAAGCTCGACCGCATCAACGAGAAACTCTCGATTGCCGACCTGATGCTGATGCCCAGCGAACTGGAATCATTTGGCCTGGCGGCATTGGAAGCCATGGCCTGCGAAGTGCCCACCATTGCAACTTCAGTGGGTGGCGTGCCGGAGGTGATTGAGCATGGCCGCAGCGGATATCTGGCGCCTGTAGGAGATGTTGAATCCATGGCCCGCTACGCCATCGAAATCCTGTCCGATGAGAAGCGCCTGCGGGAGATGGGCAAGCTGGCCCGCTGGGAAGCGCAGGCGCAGTTCTGCGCCTCCAAAATTATTCCCGAATACGAAAAGTTTTACGAGCGCGTATTGGAGCGCGCGGCGTAAATAGCGGACGCGGCGTTCTCACCTGGGGTTTCAACCTGAAGGACCGGCAGCTCCACCACCACCAGCGTCCCCTTGCTGTCGAGACTACGCACCAGGATGGTGCCTTCGTCGCCATAGAGCACGTGCAGCCGTTCGGCAACATTAACCATTCCAATACCGCGCCCTGAGCCGCTCTTGTTTGCGGCCACCGCTGGAGGCGCGCTCATGCCCACTCCATCGTCTTCCACGTGCACTACCAGCTTGCCTTCCTGAATGCGGCTGCGAATGGTGATGCTGCCTCCATCTACCTTGGGCGAGAGTCCATGCTTGATGCTGTTCTCCACCAGGGGCTGGAGCAACATGCTGGGGATGATGATGTCCAGGGTGTCCGGATCAAGATGCTTGTAGACGCGCAACTTCTCCCGGCCAAAGCGGACCACCTCGATATCGAGATAATCGTCAATGAACTCGATCTCTTCGCGGAGCTGCACAAATTCGTCATGCTTGCCCAAAAGCCGGCGCAGGATCTTGGAGAGCTTGAGAATCAGCTCTCGCGCCAGATCGGGATCGAAGCGTACGAGCGAGGAGATGGAGTTCAAGGTGTTAAAGAGGAAATGAGGATTGATCTGGCTTTGCAAGGCATCAAGACGCGCCTCCAGCAGCAGCCTTTCCTGCTCTTCCAGCTTCATTTCGATCCGTGCATTGTTCCAGATTTTGATGGGGATCGAGATGGCAGCCACCACCGTCGCAAACACCGCCAGCATGGCCACGGGACTGGTGAGGTAAACGGTGAACAGCAGCTTGGGCGCCACGTAGCTGAGTTCAATCCGGGCGGCCTGCAACGCGACAATCGTAAGAAAGAAAGCAGTCTGCCAGTCAATACGAGGATGCCGCAGGTTTCGCTTCACCCAGCGGTATATGCTCATGTCCATGAACGGAGAGAAGGTCCATATCTCCTCTTGATTGCGGCAGAAGTAGCGAAGCGCCCCGGCCAGGATTCCAACCAGCATGTTCACCGGCAGGGTCAGGTATTCTCCGTGAAACAGCGCAGGAACGGCCAGGAAAGCTCCGCCCAGCGCGCCCGCCAGTCGTCCCCCCACCACGCCCATAAGAATGGAGGCTTCAAAACCCAGATCGGCTGCGGAAAAAGACTTTACGTTGCAGCGAATGTAGACGCCTAATGCAAACGGAAAACCGGTAAAGAGGATGAAGGAGAGCTGCTGCCGCAAGCTGCGGTGGGTAGCGAATAACAGCTTCTTAAATTCCTTGGAGCGGCCCAATGCGCTGGCCACAGCCGTGGACACGCCCAACTTGATGAGCAGCGTTATCAATAAGAGGCGGAGATCCACGTCCCTATTTTTTCACGGTTTTCATCTCCGTGCCTCCCGTTTCAGAGTGGTCCCACGGATTCTCTGCCCGACACCAGCGAAAGAACGCCTGTACCACGGTTGTCAAGCTTAACAAGCTTGACAAATTTCCCAGATTTGACAAGCTTGACGCATAAAACCTCAATAAAAATGCGGGTTGTCAAGCTGTCAAGCTTGAAACTCGTCATTTTTCACCCGGCACCTCGAGCACGTGTCTGTACAGGCAAGATGGCGGCTGATAGAGCGGCGACATCCTGCAGCAGCAGACAGTCCCGATTACAGATCTGCTCTGGTAACTCATTCCAGTCTCCTGCCTTGGTTATAGTAATATTTTTACGATATTTCAACATTTGGGGGTAAATCTCCCCAGCCCCTTGCCCACCGTATTAGACGGGAGCAGCACACGGAGGCTTATGATGGTCGAACTCAAAGTCCGCAAACTCGGCAACTCGCTCGGGATTATCCTGCCGAAAGAGGTCATCAACCGCCTGCACACAGCCGAAGGTGAAGCGCTATTTCTGATCGAAGCTCCAGACGGCGGCTACCAACTCACGCCTCATGATCCTGGCTTTCAGAAAAAGATGGCGAAGCCTGATGACATCATCAACCGCTACAGAAATACGCTGCACGTTCTCGCTAAATGAGGAAGGCGGTCTGCGCTCTCAACGAGCTGCGATGGCCACCAGGGCTGAACAAAAAGCCCTTTTCGTTCTCGCAATGGACCTGCAGGGGCTAAAGCCTAATGTCACTTACTTTTGCCTCGTGTGCTTGGGTGGAAAAAACTTTTCCGCAAGCTATTTGGCCCTGTGTTCCAATCGAGATTGCTTCAAGTCCTTCAAAAAAGGTCAGCTGCATCTATTTTCTAAATGCTAGAGCAGGCAGTTCAAAAATTGTTTTGACCCTCCAGAGGCTCGTGAGCAGCCAGCAGGGTGATTCTCGTGAACCTGAAGAGCAGCGGAGCAGTTTCCTTCCAGGACAGGCTCTTCGCTGCCGCTCAGGATGACACTGATCCTCTCTGTACATGGGTAATCTTCGCCACAGGTTTGTCTCGCCCCATTTTGTTTAAAGCCGTCGCCCAAAGCGTAGATGTGGCAAAGTAAGTGACATTAGGCTAAAGCCCGGTTAATTCTAAAGACTTTAGGCACGAGTAAACTTCCTTCGGCTCGCAAGCTCACCTCTAGGACAAGCTATGCCCTGACACAAACCAAGTTCGAAATGCGTATTTTCCGCAAGCTGTGAAGCCTATTGTTTCTTGCGCGTTAACGCGGACCTAAAGACCCGCTCTTTCACCAAGGACTGGGGATACAGCAACTCCAAAAATGCTTCAGCTAGACGCGTGCAGCGGCAAAACGCGCGGGAGAAAATGGAGTGATGTCCATCCCCAGGGGCGCGCCCGTGATCAGGTCAGCCATGACCTTGGCCGATACCGGGGCCAGCAGAATGCCGTTGCGGAAGTGACCGGTGGAGATCAGGATTCCACGAATCTCTGTCTCCCCCATGATCGGCAGATCGTCCGGAGTGCCCGGACGCAGGCCAGCCCAGCTCTGCACAACAGGCGCAGCGGCCAACTCGGGGATCAATACGGCGGCGGCCCGGTGCAACATCTCCACCGTTTCCGGCTGCACGGACTTGTCGAAACCCGCATCTTCGACAGTCGCCCCAACCAGAATTTTTCCCGAGCTGCGGGGAACCAGGTAGACTTCGTGCGCGCGCACTACGTGGTTAAGTAATGGTGGGTTTGGCGGCCGAAGGTAGCACATCTGGCCTTTCCTGGGTTTTACCGGAGCACCCGCCCACGCTCCCTGGCAATTCACGGCCACTCGCGCTGCAAAGCGCTCCGACTCAACAGCGACCTCAATATTTTCGCTCTGAGCTCGCATCTGCTGGACCGCCGTATGGCTGCGAACTTCCACACCCGCCTGGCGGGCAGCTTTCACTGCTGCCCGCAACAATAGATCAGGATCAACACTGTCTTCCTGAAGGAAATACGCGGAAAGCC
>Ga0210400_10002793_pt1 | contig 15796 bp, 15 predicted proteins | sample IncBWH26MmetaG_FD_155456 | JGI IMG/M metagenome (GOLD analysis project Ga0210400, IMG submission 155456) | Forest soil microbial communities from Barre Woods Harvard Forest LTER site, Petersham, Massachusetts, United States - Inc-BW-H-26-M | ecosystem: Environmental > Terrestrial > Soil >... | reverse complement strand
CATTCCACCAACGACCGTCCACCGGGCGCCGGCCGCAACACCGGAGTTGGCCCGAACCTGGTCACCTTCGACATGCGCATAAGCCGCCAGTTCAAGATCACCGAAAAAGGGACGGTGCAATTCATGGCTGAAGGTTTCAACATCTTCAACCGCACCAACTTCGCCAGCGTCAACAACACGGTGGGAGCCGACTTCGTCCCGCCATTCAACGTAAGTGGAACCCAGGCAGCATCCCCCAGCCAGCCGCTGGGCTTCACCTCAGCATTGGCAAGGCGGCAACTGCAGTTCGGCCTGCGTTTCGCCTTCTAGAGTGGATTATTCACGAAACCTTCTAGCCTGGATTATTCATGAAGATGTGCAGAAATCATGAAGACGTCTAGAAATGAAGATGTCCAGAAATCCAGAAATAAAGATGGACAGAAAATCATGAAGATATCCAGAAATAAATATGCGCAGAAAAACCAACTCGTCATCCCGAAGGTCTACCCGCGCCCTAGCGCGGGTAGATCGGAGGGACCTTGCGTTTTGCATTAACCACGGCATTCTGCAGCCTAAAGAATCTGACCGGCAACCCATTCGATTCTGTTCGCAGGAATCAAAGATCAGTGGGTGGACCCATCCTGCCTTTTGAACTTCATTTGTACCAGTGATGCCCGGCAGCGATATCCAACAGCCTCTTGCATTTGACGGTGCTAAGATGAGCATCATAGAATCAAATGAGTCGGTTTCAACGAGCCACTCCGCTACTTACTGCCCCCTCGTTCAATGGTAGGACAGCTGACTCTGGATCAGCATATCGGGGTTCGAATCCCTGGGGGGCAGCCAAATATCTCCAGTAGTTTCAGTATCTTCCGTCGCACTCTCTGAAATCTCTTTTGCCGGGACCTGCGGTGTTTGCGTCTTGTTTGCGGATTTTGGCGTGTCAGTTTGCGGGTTCTTCGAATCCACGTGATCGATCCAAGCCACGTTCTCTCCGGGAATCAGGTGACCGTAGGTGTCAATCGTGACCTGAATGCTCTTGTGCCCCATTTGCTTCTGCACATAAGCAGGCGAGACTCCAGCTTGGATGAGAAGGCTGCCAAATGTGTGCCGCAGGTCGTGAAAACGGAACTTGCGCAGCCCAGCCTTTTGCAGCGCCGGTTCCATGTAGCGGGGTGCGATATTGTCGGGAAACAGCGGCGTCCCGGCGTCGCTCGGGAATACAAGATCTTCGGTGATGCTGGTTCTGCCGTCCTGATATGCCTTTAGCAGGCATTCATCTCTGAGCATGAGCAGGACGGCGCGAAGCTGCTTGGACATATCCACCCGGTCTCGATCTCCGCGATGTAACTTCTGTCCAAGCCCAGGTACTCCGCGAATTCGGCTTGGGTAAATCCAGACCGCTGCCGAAGGCTTCGGACTCTGCTCCCAAATCTGGTTTTGACATCGCGGGTCACATAGCCATCATCACCTGTAGGCTTTCGTAGACAAATGGGCTATGGTAGACATTTATTCATCAAACCGAAAGAACGCAAATCCTCGGGGTCGCCCTCGTCGGCGAGGTGGTACATTCATGCATTATGGAACGACAACTTGATCCAGATCGTAGGGCAGAATCCGAGGACTGGGAGGGCAACAACATTGCGTTTGCTTGCCCAAACTGCAAGAAGGTCTATATAGTCAGCGAGCAAATTCATCGCGGCAGACGTTCGTGCCCAAAATGCGGCAAATCAACAGGAATTGTTACGGGCGGGCGGAAGAGCGGTGGCAGTGCTTCAATTGCCTGGGATTAGTCTCTCTGAATTGTGTAACGGCCTGTTTTCCAGAAGGCAAAAGGATGTCATTTTGCCCGTTGCTAAACTCAAGTGTGACCATCTTCTTATCTTGGTCGATATGACGTTTGGTTGCTGGCTTTGCTCACCACCTCCGATCCGTCTTAGATCTGTCCGCAAAATCAAGTAGAATGCCTGTTATGATTTCAACAAAATCTCTGGGGTGTTTCGTTGAACAGTGAACTCCTCGATGGTCGTCGTGAGTTGCCGCGATTTGGCACCCGTCCATACGTCAAGTTCGTCAATGAGCTGAATCTCGCTTTGGGATCATCCCCAACCAAACGAAGCGTTGTTCACCTGCTTAACGGGCGTGCAGGTGAAAGGTGTCTTGATCTCGTTAGGCCACAATCGGTTCGCAGGCTTGGCGCATTCTTCACACCATCCAATATCGCCCAACGCGTCGTAAAGCAGCTAACGGTGGCGAAGTGGGACCATGCATTTTTCTTTGATCCGGCATGTGGAGCAGCCGATCTTCTGATTCCCATTGCCAAAAAACTCCCGTTGAGGCCCGCCGTCTCCTCAACCCTACAGTTATGGAACGAGCGGATTTGGGGGTGTGATATTAGTCCGGAGTTTATCGAAGCTGCTAGGCTGCGTCTTGTCCTGCTGGCCGTGACCAGAGGATGCAAGCTCGATGATACTCCAACAAATCTGACCGCCCTTCTGAGCAATCTTTTTGTAGCAGACGGTCTTTCTGTTTCGGATCAATATTCCAAAAGCTCTCACATTGTAATGAACCCGCCATTTGGCAGAGTAAGAATTGAGAACGACCGTCCCTGGCGCGAAGGAACAGTGTGTGCCGCTGCTTTATTTATGGAGCGAGCTGCAACGCTAGCTTCGACCGCGGCGCAGATTGTTGCCCTTTTACCAGAGGTCTTACGAACCGGGACTAGCTACGCTCAGTGGCGGTCGCACATAAGTCAATACGTCACCCGTTCGAAGCCGCGGTCGATCGGATTGTTTTCAAGCTACGCAGATGTCGATGTTTTTATCCAGCATTTCAAAAAGCGCGAAACCTCTGTCTCACCGAAGCCGCACCGTAAGAATAGTACGCATTCCACAATTGGCGATCACTTTATTGTTAACGTAGGAACTGTTGTTCCACACCGACATCCTAAGTTGGGCGCTAAATTCGCTTATCTACACTCGAAAAACGCATCTCCTTGGGATGAAATCCAACGTATTGGCGAAACCAGGAAGTTCTGGGGTCGGACTTTTGCTCCTCCATTTGTTGTTCTACGTCGAACGTCTCGTCCAGGCGAGGGCCACCGCGCCATTGCTACTTTAGTTCTGGGAAAGCGCCGAGTGGCTGTTGAGAACCACCTCATTGTACTTCTGCCGCGACGCGGATCAGTCCCCATCTGCCGCCGTCTTATGTGCTTACTTCATTCGTCAAAAACAGATGTCGTATTAGACCAAACCATGCGCTGTCGGCATCTCACTACCGGGAGCGTTTCCTCATTGCCTTGGTTTTGACCGGGCGTTTTGTATCAATGTCCCGATAGGGGCGTGCGATCAGAACATCGGTCTTAATGCTGCTGATCTTGCGCAGAATGTTAATAGTAGCTTTCATTTCCGAAGCCGTCATATATGGAAGCTGCTTATCGACCCAGGTTTCAAATTTATTCAGAAGGGTCAGAATCGAGACAAGTCGACGCTCCAGAATCAACTGGGCGCGATTCAGGAGAATCCGCTCAATTACATATTTGCCTGCCACTGCTCCTGAATCTAGTTCATGAGTGACGCGCGAAACGGTAAAGAGCAAATTGTAGTCTGCTACGGCAGGATCTGGATAAGCTGCTACTGAATGATCGCTGGCTGGTTCACGAGGCCAATCATCGCATTTTAGAACATTGCAAATTGCGCATGCCAAATAAAGATTGCGGATGTCATTCTCTAACGTGGGGAATCTTACTTTTGGTCGAAAATGTTCAACATGGAAATTCCGGATTCCACCAAACCGGGCTTCGGAGATCGCACAATATATACACTGACCACCACAATGATCAGCGATATTCTGCTTCCATTGATGCCACTGTCCTTTAACTGGCTGACTCCGAGACTTACCAACTAATTTCGGCCATTGCACGTGCTATCTCGTCCTCTTCTTGCCTTTTTTTAATCGTCGCTGCACTTTCTGCTGCAGCGTGTCGGCCCGTTCCTTCGCTTTCTCAAACTCATTCAGTACTTCATCGAGATTGATGTAGGTGGACAATTCTGCTTGGAAATATCCCTGTAGACTCTTTAGTTCTGTTTTAGCTTTGGCTGAACCATGACCTCCAGCAACTTTGCGGGCAAGTGCATCCATCCGTGTGAGGAGATTCCGCTGTTCCTCGTAACGGCGCGTTCCGGCGCGAATCATCTGTGGCACAAGCTGTTCCGCATTTTTAGCGAACTCTTTGCGACTGAAAATATTCTCTACTTCCTTCAGATATGTTCGCGCTTCACTTTCAAAACCTGTGATGACAAAAATTGGGAACGTTGGTCGCTTGTTTCGGATCTCCTTGATGAGACTGTCGGCTTCATATGTCACAACCCGCTGGCTGTTGGCTCCCTCATTCAACTTCCAGTCGGATATGAGTACCGTGGCGTCATTCTCATCGAGCCAGTGAAGAACATCTCGTTCTTTGGATGGAGGCTCATCTGATACGACTTCCCAATTTTGTGCATCTTTCATCTTCTTTAGGGTCGATGTGACAACACGAGTGATGGTCTCGCGATCATTCTTACGGTCATCCAGAATGGCAATTGACGGCATTTATGCTCCTGCATCAGGAAACCAGACCGAAAATCTGGCTCCTCCAAGCTTAGGGTCTTGGTCAACTGCGCGAGTTCCTTCCATGTCTTGCGCGACAGCATTTACCAAAGCTAAGCCCAAGCCTGTTCCAATCTCTTTGCCGGTGTCATCGGTTTTTGTTGTGAACAGTGGGTCCCAGATTCGTTCTCTAATCGACTTAGCAACTCCGGGACCGGAATCGGCGACAATGAGATCAAAACCACGTCTTTCTTCGTTCTTTCGTGATTTTAACCTCACAATTACTTTTCTATCTCGGGAAGACTGTTTACAAAAATAGTATGCATTCGTCAGCAAGTTGATAGTAACGCATTCAATATCCATTGCAAAGACTTTTGCCTTAATTGGCTCCAGATCCCGAACCATCGCAATGGAACTTGCCTCCATCGCCGGCAGTATTTCATTGAGAACCTCATTTATCAGCCCTGCGATCTCAATAACCCTACGAACGCGCCTGTCTCTTCTTACCCGCCCGAGAGCGAATGCTCCCCAGGCAGAGACCTTCTCGGATTCACTAATCGCTTTTTCTAACTCACTGAGGACATCGTCTGGGTTTTCACCATTTCTCAAGAGTAAGCTGGCAGCCTCAAGTGTGGCTCTCATGCTGTCCAAACCGCGTTGTGTCTCGTGGCCAAAGGTGGCCGACGCGATGCCGATCGTTGCTAATGTTCGGCTTACTGCGGCCTGAGAACTGAGTTCTTCAAAGGCTTTTTCGGCCCGTTTGAGCTTTTCACTGGTAGAGGCTAGCTGCTCGATGACGCCTTTCGATTGATTGGCTACCGATTCGGGAAGCTCTCCCTCAGCCTTCTTAATCGTTGAGGCGAGATCTGAAAGTTGCACACGCAGCTCGTCCACCGTATCCCGCGGGCTTTGCACTTGCTCTTTCGACATCTTCAATTGGGAGACAAACAATTGATGATATTGCGCCTCCAGTCGTGTCAGGCAACCAATTAGGAAGCTCTTTAAGAGAGCCAAAGCCTCTCCAGCTACGAGCCCTTCTCGTCCCGATGTATCAACCAGCTCCGGATTGGTGTCGCGCCCGATGAATACCCCTCCGACAAGCTGGATAGGAGAAACACGGAAGTCAGAGCGTGCTGGTCCCGCAGGGTTGCGCGTTTTGCGGTCTCCGAGTGCCAGCCAATCGCCCTCGGGCCGATCTTGGTCCCCATAAGGAGGCACCCTGATGCCATCTCTATAAACACGAACTCCTGCATTTGTCTGCAGAAACTGCCTCAAATCGGTTAGATTGAGATCCAAGCCCCGTACCGTCTCTGCACGCTGGGGATAGAAAAGCAGGCGTGTCGATACTGGACCAAGCCGTTTCAGCTGTTTGTGAGTTGAGGTCTGCGTATCTGAGCGTGGCTTTGGATGGACAAGCTGGTCGAAAGGAACAGAGACGGACGTCTTGATGCGCCTCCTCGACGCGGGAGATCGATATGTCATGCTGCCAGTGACCTTGCCGTCTATCCGAAGTGAAAAATCAGCTTCTATCGCAGCGGATGCGAGCAGTGGAGATGGAGCGACGCCATTGCAGGCGAGATCAATATTGTTGTCAATTCGCACCTGAAAATCTTTAACGCGTTCAAACGGAGAGGTGAGCAAAGACAGGAGTCGCCGTAGTTCTTGAATATCCCGCGCATCCCAATCTTGTCGCAGATGGCGGATTAGCAATTCCGTGCCGGGATGTTTGGGTGAGTTTGGCACAGGGTCAGGCGTTGATCCGTATTCCTCAGTTTTTGCATCCCAGATAGATGATTGCGGGACAAGAAACTGAGTATCTTGCAGTTCTTCAACTTCAATTCTCTCTAGATCACGGCCAGGCAACTCGAACTCATTCCAATTCACGCGCAGCCCAACCGACAGCTGCGAAGCTGCTTGAGACCGAAGTTCCAAGACCGCTCCCAGACGGTCGGCTGAAATCCTTCCTACACCTTTTTCCCCGGTTCTCCGCCTGCCTTGTGGAGCAAATTTCTCTTCTCGCTTTGCGCTATAGCCCAAGCGTAGCCAATGGTTTGCTACGTCTTCCGAGGACATTCCGATACCATCATCAGCAATGCGGATATAGGGTCCTCCCTCGGCAAATAGTCCCGTAAAAATTTGTACTTCTACAACTGTCGCACCAGCATCGTAACTGTTTTTGACAAGCTCCAGAACGGCAGTTGTGTGGTCTTTGATGCTTTCGCGACCCCAGGTCAGCATTGCGCGGGCATCGACGGAGAAATATTTGGCCATTTTCGAAAGTCTACCTTAGTAGCAAGCTTTGGATACGTATCAGGGAATTTTTACACAAGCAGTTGATTTTACACGGGGCTGGTCCGGCAATATCGTCCAGTCCACACGTAAAGATGAAGGCTGGCGGTAGCCCAAGTTTGGCTGCAAAAAGGGAGGCGTGTGAGCCATCAAAATCTGGGGACATGTGAAACGAAAGAGCTTGTTCGAGCTGCTTTTTGGTCCAAATTATGGTCCATTTGTCCGCAGCGTGCCCTTCGGGCGATCTAGTGAGCTAACCGTGCCGCGCGTTTTCAACAAGTTACACGCCTTGTTACACTGTCACTGCAGACCCTTTGCAGAGTTAAGTTCTTTATTTTGTTTACCCGCAATGGGTTGGCCTTGGCGCTGGGATCACTGGGTTCCATGGTCTGATACCACGGCCTCCGGCTAAGACTCTAAACTTAATGCGAAGGCGGTTTTATGCTAGATAGCGAGAAAATTTTGAAGCCAACGGAAAAAACCTATCGACTTCTTTATGCGAAGTCTGGCAACCAATGCGCGTTTCCAAAGTGCCGGAATCCGATTAGCGATGGTAAGATTCTTTTGGGCCAAGTTGCTCATATCAAGGCCGAAAACCCAGGAGGCCCCCGGTATGATTCAAACCAGACCCCAGAAGAGCGCCGGAGTTACGAAAACCTCGTTCTGCTCTGTGGTGTTCATCATAAATTTGTCGATGACGATCCAGAGGCGTATACAGTCGAGCGACTATTGAAGATGAAGGCGAATCACGAGGCAAGCGCAACGAAGATTGATGATAAGCAAGCAGAGCGAGTCGCCGAAATGTTCGTTCAAGATGATATCAATGTTATCGCGATTAATCCGAACAATAGCATTACTGCCGGAGTTTTTCATCAAACTATTAATCACTATGGTGGTAATACTACACAAAGACAGTCGCTTCAAACCTATTCTGGTGTAAAAGCGGCACAAGGTATGGGACGGTTTCGAAAGAAAGGAAAACCGCTTGGTAGGGCACAAAGCATCATGCCCTTCGATATGGGCGTAAAACGCGAAATCTTCGATGAAGAAGGTTCTTGTTTTTGGTTCAGATTGTTGCCACATAAAGAGCCCGATAGAGAGTGGACCGCTCATGAGCTTGAAGTTGCCGCCGGCGGCGAGACGGCGTTCTTGCTTGATACGATACGTGGCCTTGCCCAATATCGCTTCACAGCCTCCGATGGCATTGGGCGATATATCTCCATAAATCCAGGTAGGGCTTGTTCGGCGACATTTCTGTTCCGCACTGGCGAAATCTGGAGCCTAGATACTTACCAGTTAGAGAATCTCGTGGCACTCTCAGAAATCCGAAAGGGTTTGCCTAATCTCGTCCAGAAATCAGTTCAAGTGCTTCAAGCTCTCAGGATACCTGAGCCATTCTAGTGGGTTGCGGGACTCGAAGGGGTTGAAGGGTATTGTGTTGTCTATCAAAGACGTGGCCCGCATTATTACAATCCGCCTTTGTTGACTGACCGAGTCGTCGCGGAAGGCCTATACTCCTCCGGCGTTGATGTTGCGTCGATCGTCGATTGCTTCAGTGAAAAGGTGTTTGCGGAGTGCGGCATGACTCAGCCTCAGGACATTCTGTAGCGCGGTCGCTATCCTTAGCCGTTCCATTGGTCAACGAGCTTCTTTTCATCCGTGCTCATATTGCGCGTACCGCGACAAGCTGGATACTTGTTACAACCCCGGAAGCAACCGGTTGTTGCAAGAGAAACGGTATCCCGCGGCTTAGCAAGAAATAAAATGCGGCAGCCGAATAGGCGATGAAGAAGTGACATACGAGGCCAAGCAGCGGTTGTGATCCCTCCGGCGTACGCTTTCGGGCCCATTATTCCGCCAGCGATGCCTTGGAGCAAACGGAGAGGCGGGAGCCCCATGGCCCCATACACCACGAGCCCAGCCGTTATGTCGAGAACGCCACACGCCGAACTGGCCAACAGAATAGATCGCCATGCAGGCGTTGGTTTCACTTGAACAGCTTGAACCGAGGGTTGATGAAAGTCATGTTCTCTAATCTTATACCGCTCGGTACCAGACAATCCTGGAGACGTGATGTCAGGTAATTGCTTTTCCCCACAAATATATAACGGGACATGCAAAAGCTGGATTCAACGACTCGCCTTAGCCGATCTTCTTCCAGATCAAGTCTTCATTGTTGCGGCGATCAATCAGCCAGTCGACCTTGCCGGTCTGGTCAGAGTGGAAAAGAGTCCTTCCCTCTACGCCTTTGCGAAAAAATATTCCTGTGGCTTCAGGTATCAACTTTTCTGATGGATTCTTGCCGCGTGTACGGTAAAGCTCATCGCCCTGTCGCGCAATCGTGAGAATCACGTCGGGCGCCAGCTGATACGTTCCAGCATATAGATCCAGCAGTTTGGGATCTATCGTTCCCGGCGAGGGATCTTCGTAATATCGGAACATCTGAGTCGCGATAATCTGCCAATTGCCGTTGCGGCGAAGCCACGTATCAGTCCCGTGATAGCGGGCGCTCAGTTGTTGGCCGAACACTGTCTCCGATTCATCGAGGTCATAGCTCAGGACCGCAACATCTCCAATGATCCTGGATTGTGGGTTCCGGATTTTGATGTTCCCCGAGTACCCTTTCGGGAAAGGGCTAATGTCCTTGACCAACGCGGTCTTGTCCATATTTCTGCCCTTTTCATCAAAGAACAGGCAGTCATCGGCGTAATACCGCTTCCACGGACTTTGGTCGCCTGCAACGATCGAGTCAAATAGCTCTTGTGTGCGACGGAGTAGTTCCGATTGAGTGATCGGTTCGGAATTTGCCGCCGAACTCACAGGCGCAATCGTTCCCATCAGGACCAGGCAAGTTAAGAACGCCATCAATGGTTTGTTGCGGTGCATGTTAAGCATGTAGTCTCCAAACTTATGTCTTGATTCAATGCTAAGTCTCGTTGTCTCACTGAGCCGACGCATTCCACAGATACATGGACGCATAATACATTCGCACGTAATCGAGAACCAGCCATTTTCAGACGCGATAGTAGTCAGTGAATCTGATCTTAGCAGCGCCATTGCCGCGAGTGCATCCGAAGAGGCGGTGAAACTGGTTCTTGATTTTCTGCGTATTACTAACCGGGAAAATCTGGTTCTCCAGCGAAGATTTTCTTTGCTTTTCTTCGTGTTGCCTTTGTGACCGGAGCCTGCACTGAGCCTTAGCGAATGTGTGGTTAATGGTTTTGGGTTCCCCCCTTCTTTTCCTCAGCTTCCGATGCCTGCCCTTGAGCAGAGCGAAGGGTTCCTCCGTGTTTCCAAGGATTTTGGGTTTTGGTTGCAGCTCTGCTGTGAATCCGGCCTTCGAACACCGTGCATCTAAAATTGGAGGCAAGGAGAATGCACCATGAAGATCACCGAACTGTTGCTGGCTGAACTTGACCGCGAGGCTGTTGGGATCCGCAAGACGCTGGAACGCGTCCCGGAGGGAAAGAACGATTGGAAGCCGCATGAGAAGTCGATGCCACTCGGTTATCTGGCTACGATTGTCGCCACCATCCCGGCGTGGCTCGACATGGTGGTGAACATGGACGAGTTGGACATCAATCCGCCCGGAGGCTCGAAGTTCAGGCCGCAGGAGTGGAAGACGCGGCGCGATCTGCTGGAGCAGTTCGAAGCCAGCTTAGAGAAGGGACGCAAGGTCCTGCAGGAGACCACGGACGATCGCCTGCTGAACACCCGGTGGCGCATGCTGGCCGCGGGCAAGCTGATGAGCGAGCAGCCACGCTATGTCGCGATCCGCGACGGCGTGCTCAACCACATGGCGCACCATCGCGGACAGCTGACTGTATATCTGCGCCTGAACGAAGAAAAGGTTCCCGCCATCTACGGTCCATCAGCCGATGAAGGCAAAGGATAATCGACAGCAAAATCACTCCAACGCGCCCTCAATCCACCCGCCGATCTGTTGCATAAGTGACAACAGATTGCCGACACCCCAGTGGTCGGTGATCTTGCCGTCTTGGACGCGCATTACATCGACCGTCTCGAAATGGACCCGGCGGTGAGTTGGAGCCACCCCAAGAAACGGCCCTTCATGCGTGCCGTGATAAGTCTTATACGTAGTCACTCGATCGCCGTCGGCAAGTTGCCAGTGAATCTCCGCCTGAAAGTCGGGGAATGCGGCACGCATATAGGTATAGAGTTTTCGCACTCCCGCTTTGTTCGGAGTCGTGTTCGGTTGCGGTGTGTGATCGACGAAATCGTCGGCGAAGAGCTCTTCGAAAACATCGAAGTTTCCCCTGCTTTGGACTTCTTCGGTATTTCGTCGGACAACTGCTTTTGCTGCTTCTGACGAATTGATGCTGCTCATTGGCTAGCCTCCTGTTTGTCGAGCTTCCCCGCTGCGAGCAATCCGAGTTTCTTGAGGGATACGTAGAGTTGTCCCTTCTCCTTTTCGGACAGCACTGACATAAGGGCCTCGAGGTCCCTGGCATGCTTTTCAAAGCACGATGCCGCTACTCGTTTACCTTCCCGCGTGAGTTCCACGATCCGTGCACGCCGATCGTTTGTGCTCGGCTTGCGGGCAACGAGACCGAGTCTCTCAAGACGATCGATTGCCGCGGTCATGGAGCCGCTAGCCAGCAATACCTTGTCCTGAATCTCTGAGATAGTGAGGGGGCCTTTATGCAGCAGGGCCTCCAGTGCGGCGAAATCCGTGCGGCATAGTCCCGCCTTCGCGACGCTCTGCTCGGCCAGGAGGCTTAGCGCGCGATGGCTCCTCGTCATCACCATCCACAGCCGGGGCGCTGTGATACGACTACCAGTCCCTTTCATGACATTTTCCTTATCGGCCAGCTTGGACTTGGATCCCACCCTTTGTCGGTAACGTCAACATGCGGTCGATGGAAGCTGCTCCCGCGCCGCGAATCATCAGAAAAGCCGTAGCCGCCAGCACGAGCAGGTGATACTCGTAGCCCTCTCCCTTCTGTGCTCCTGTCCAGTTCATAAAGAAGCCGACCTGACCGTGAACCATCGCTATGGCCACTACCATATTGGCAAAGATTCCAAGGGCTGCGATTCTGGTCAGGAACCCGAAAATGAGACCCAGCGCGCCAAAAAATTCCGCGGCAATCGCCAGAAACGCGAACAGCGCCGGAATGTGCATGACGCCGGTGAAGAAACCCATCGTACCAGTGAAGCCGTATCCACCGAACCAACCCAACATCTTTTGGGCGCCATGTGCGAAGAAGATCACGCCGAGCACCAATCGAAGAATAGTTGTCCCAGTGTCATTGTCAGTGGCAATTAATTTGCGAATCATAGAAACATCCTTTCATCAGCAAGCTCTTGATCCAAAATAGCAACAGACGTCAATAAGATGATTATCCTTATGTAAGGATTCTTTTTATCGAGATAATATGGAAATAGTATGGAAACCAACACGGATGTGCCTGGGAGGAGGAGTCACATGGATGAGGGATGGAGCCTAATGTCACTTATTTTGCACATCTATGCTTTAGGCGGAGTGCTTTAAACAAAATGGGGCGAGACAAACCTGTGTCGAAGATTATCCGGTGTACAGAGAGGATCAGTGTCATCCCAGCGTAAAAAAGAAAGTAGCTCGTTCAACGATCACCAAGTTGCTTCACCAATTCAGGATCATTAATCTTCCAGTCTTTTTCCGCTAACACCGAAGCCTGCACAGAACCTGCGACCCAGCAAGCCCAATAGCGCATGCTCAATGAGGACCAGAGCTGGAGCGCGAAAATGGCAAGGGCTTGTTTTTCCGCTTCGGTCATTCGCATGCAATTGTCATCCCCAGGAGTTTGAACTGTAGAGGACTCAATTCCCGCCTACGGTCCGCCAGTCCACCTCTGCTGGTTCCTGCAGCGGGAATCCGAGCTCTTTCCAGCCCCGGAAGCCGCCCTCGAGTGGACGCACGCCAGTGATACCCAGAGACTGTAGTTGTTGTGCCACCCGGGCACTGGTAGCCTCATTGGGTCACGTGCAGTAAAGAATGATCGCTCCTTTTCCTGGCAAAGTGGCAGCTTTGCTGGCAACGTCTTCCGGTAACACGCGGAGCGCTCCGGGGACCGTGCGTGGGTCACTGAGTGAATCCAAAGGATGGCGAAGGTCCAGGATCACCAAGCTGGCCCCGGAATCAATGAGCTCGCGCAATTGCTGGGGTGTAATTCTGGCCTTATACAGATCACGCATGAACCGGCGCTTGCGAAAGTATTTCACCCCTGTAGTAGCCAGCAGCGCTACGACGCCTGCTTCAAAGACGACCGGTCCCACTGCCGTTCCCACCCCTAGTGCAAGAGACTCCTGAAGCGGAAGGTAGCCAAGCATCATGAGGCCGACGACCCACAGTGCCGATCCCAGCGCGTCAGTGACGATAAAACGTTCGCGTCCAAGCCTCGTGAGCCCCGCGATGGCCGGCACCACGTGCGATATGCCAGGCACCCACTTGGAAAACAGTACGGTGCGGGTGACTCCTTTATCAAACAAGAGCTTGGAGCGCCGGACGCAACTGTCCGGCTCAAACGAGATCCGGCAAAGGAGCGAGAGCATAGAATCACCCTTGATTCTGCCTAGTTCGTACCAGAGAATGTCGCCAGGAACACACGCCAGCAGCGCGACCCATACCGCTACGTCAAAGCGCATCTGGCCGGTTGCCGCCAGCGCGCCCGCCCCGATCAAGACCGGAGAAGCAAACAGCGGAGCGCCAACCCGTTCCAACGACCCGGAGAGGAAGAGCACCATATAAGGGTGCGACGTCAGTAAGTGCAGCAGAGGCTTCATCTGGTCAGGCTCACGTTTCAGTTTACAAGATTATTTGCCTGCCTAGAACGGTCATGGCCTATCGGCATGGAGCCAAGGACCAATGCGTGAGCACGAGCGGCTGCCCTGTTACAATCGCGGGTCATGCTCGTTCGTCCACCGGCTTTTGAATATAAGAAGGGAGAGCTCCATTGTGAACGCCTCTCCTTGCGCAAACTTGCGGAAAGATATGGCACTCCGCTGTACGTCTATTCGTCTTCGGCGATTCGCGAGCGTTACCGCGTCTTTGACCATGCTTTTCACGGCCTGCCACACACTATCTGTTACTCGGTCAAAGCCAACTCTAATCTGAGCATCTTGCGGATGCTGGCCAGGCTGGGCGCGGGTTTTGATATTGTCTCCGGCGGCGAGCTGGAGCGAGTGCGTCTGGCCAGCAAGAGCGCGGTGAAGAAAGTCGTGTTCTCCGGGGTCGGCAAGACCGTTGAAGAGCTGGACCTGGCATTGCGTTCCGGCATCCTTTTGTTCAACGTGGAAAGTGAAGGAGAGCTGGAGCTGCTGGGCGCATGTGCCTCGCGCCTGCGCAAGCCTGCCAACGTAGCTTTCCGGGTAAATCCCGATGTGCCGGCGGAGACGCATCCTTATATTTCTACCGGTTTGCACCAGCACAAATTCGGAGTGCCTTTCAGCGCTGCCCCGGAGCTCTATCGGCGTGCGGCCACTCACAAGTATCTCAAGGTGGCCGGCGTGAGCCTGCATATAGGCTCTCAGATTACCGACGTTACGCCGTTCGGCATCGCTCTGGAACGCACGGCAGAGCTGATCCAGCAGCTTGCTGCGGTCGGCCACCAGATCCGTTTTGTCGACGTCGGCGGCGGCCTGGGTATCTCTTACAAAAGCGCAGAGCCGATTGATTTTTCCCGGCTCGCGGCCAATTACGCGAAGGCCATCACACGTCCTTTGCGGCACCTCAGGAAAATGGGTCTTCACATTCTGCTCGAGCCTGGCCGCTCGCTGGTGGCGCCCGCTGGAGCGCTCGTCACGCGTGCCCTCTACAACAAAAGAAACGGCAGCAAGCATTTCTCCATTGTGGACGCCGCTATGAACGATCTCTTGCGCCCTTCTCTCTATGGAGCCCGCCATGAGATTGTTCCCGTATCAGTCGGTGGAGCTGAGACCGAAGCAATTCAGATGGATGTGGTTGGTCCCATCTGCGAAACTGGAGATTTTTTAGCTCGAGACGCCATTTTGCCGGTGGTGGAACCCGGAGGCTATATTTGCATCCTGGATGCCGGAGCCTATGGCATGGCATTGTCTTCCAACTACAATACTCGGCCACGCGCCGGAGAAGTTCTGGTAGAAGGCGCCCGGGCGCGTCTCATACGCCGGCGTGAAACAGTAAAGGACTTGCTGCAACCGGAGGTTACCTGCTTATGAGAGACCTCAAAGCTCTTGCCTACGAGCTCTTGCATGAATCCCAGCAGTCGGTACAGCAAGAAGACCACCTCACCCCTACGGCAATTGTCATTACCCCGGAGGAAAACCTCATCTTTGAAGTAGAGTACGACAGCGAAGAAGAGCGCGAAGAAATTTATTCCGACATGGTGGAGATCGCTTTGGAAAAAAACGCCACGGCGATCTTAACGGTCAATGACGTTTATCTGGACAATTCCAGCGCAAAGCTAGCCCTGGAAGGGCCAGGATGGGGCGCCCTTGCCGAGTTGGCCAGCGAAGCGGTGATTGTTACCGTTTCCGGCAGCGGCTTTGAGACCTGGAGCCTGGTATGCCCCTATTTTCGCCAGGGCGACCAGATCATCTTTCAGCCTGCCCAGGAGAAGCGCGACCCCGGAGGAGAGCTGGAATTGCTGGGCGACTGGACCGGACATACCGGGGCAGCGTGAGGTTGCAGATTCTGGGTTTTACTCGCTGTGTCGCGAATCGGGTGATCGGTCGATCCGGTGATCGGGTGATCGGTACCCAAAAACAAGATCTAAGTGAATAGATATACATTCCAAGACTAATGGCTAAGAACGAAAGGCTAAGGGCTAAGAACCCATCGCTACAAGCTAGTAGCCAGTAGCTAGAAGCTAGCAGCCAACAAATCGTCCTCCCCGCTGTTTATGCGGTTTTGCCTGCCATTTGCACATTCGAAAAATTATTGGAAATCGAATCCTCGCCGCAT
>Ga0210400_10002792_pt1 | contig 15801 bp, 18 predicted proteins | sample IncBWH26MmetaG_FD_155456 | JGI IMG/M metagenome (GOLD analysis project Ga0210400, IMG submission 155456) | Forest soil microbial communities from Barre Woods Harvard Forest LTER site, Petersham, Massachusetts, United States - Inc-BW-H-26-M | ecosystem: Environmental > Terrestrial > Soil >... | reverse complement strand
CGGACAGCGGCGGCAGCAGCGCGGGCAACCGCTGTGCGAGCAATGTTTTGCCGGCGCCTGGAGGACCGATCATGAGTAGTCCATGCTCGCCCGCGGCCGCGATCTCCAAGGCGCGCTTGGCCGCGAACTGCCCGCGAACCTCTGCGAGATCCGCGTCCGGCTGGTTGCCAGGGCCGGGGGGATCGCCCGCATCGACAACATCGCCAACGTCGCCGACCTCTCCCGGGTTGGTGACGATCGAGGGACCGGCGGACGCGGGCAATGCCCGTGAACCGTGCAGGGCGGCGCAGACCTCCCGCAGGTGGCCGGCGAGCTTGAGTTTGGCTCGCGGGAGCAGGTTCGCTTCGTGCGCATTGGCGAAGGGCAGAATCAATTCTCTGCCGCAGCGTGATCCTTCGATCAACGCGGGCACCAGTTTGGGCGTCTGGCGCAGTTCACCGCTCAACGATAACTCGCCGTAGAACTCGCGCTGCTCGAGGGCACGTGCCGGTATCTTGCCGGCGGCCGCCAGAATGCCGACCGCGATGGGTAAATCGAAGCGGCCACCCTCCTTCGGCAATTCGGCGGGGGACAGGTTGACGGTGATCCGGCCCGCGGGGAATTCGAAGCCGCTGGTCTCGAGCGCCGCGCGCACGCGCTCCTTGCTCTCCCTCACCACCGTCTCTGGCAGGCCGACGATCACGAACGTCGGCAGGCCGCAGCCTAGGTGGACTTCGACTCGTACCTGGGGGGCCGCGAGGCCGAGGGGCGCCCGGCTCATTGCCGTGCTCACATCCTGGTGGCGGCCCACGACGATCCTGGTGCCGGCTACTGCACCTTGAGCTTGTCTTCGATCTCCTTCAGCCGCGCTTCCATGGCGCTCAATTTGGCGTGGGTTCGCTCCAAGATGGCTGCCTGCACGTCGAATTCTTGTCGGCTGACCAAATCGAGTTTGCTGAGCTGGGCCTGCAGCACCGCCTTGAAATTGCCCTCCAAATCGCGCCCGAACGCCCGCACCGACTCGGGTACGGATTCCGCCAGGCGCCGCGCCAACTCATCGAGGCTGTTCGAATTGAGAAAACTCATGCCGATCTCCAAAAAATTGCCCACCTTCTGCACCCCGGTAACGCAGCCCGCGGCGCAAATCGCGCCATGTCGGTGCATCACACTGCCTTCGGTCGCGCAACCCATTGATTTGCGGCTCGCGCTGGCTGGCACGGAAACTGCAATACTCAAGTTCAATAGTACGCGGAAGCGGTGCAGGAGGCCTACGTCTAAACCGGTGAAAGCGGGGATAAATGCATGAAGCTGATCACCGCCGTCATCAAGCCTTTCAAGGTGGACGAAGTTCGGCAAGCGGTGGCGGACATCGGCATTCAGGGGGTCACGGTCACCGAGGTGCACGGATACGGACGGCAAAACGGGCACTCGGAGATCTATCGGGGTGCTGAGTACCGGGTGGACTTTCTACCCAAGGCCAAGATTGAGCTAGCCGTGGACGATTCGATTGCGGAGCAAGTGATGGAAGCGGTCTGTAACGTGGCGAGGACCGGGAAAACCGGCGACGGTAAGGTGTGGGTACTCGAGCTCGAACAGGCACTGCGCGTTCGCACCGGCGAAACCGGTCCGGACGCCATCTAGGACGATTTAGGAGCATCTCGCGCCGGCAAGCCAGCCAACTCCCCCGTCGGTGCGATATCCCGGCGGCGCAGGACCTGCAAAGGGCCTGCGCCGTTTTTTATATTCGCGCGCCCGGCGCAAGACGCCCTGGGTTTATACAATAGAAACATCCATTTCTCCATGCTGCAAAGCAGCATATTCCATTGATTTGCGCTGCTAGACTGTGCCTGTAATCGAAAATTGGGAGATCGTCTGCATGAAAATGCTCATCGCCATCATTAAACCGTTCAAGCTCGACGATGTCCGCGCGGCCCTGGCCGAGGTTGGAATTCAGGGCATTACCGTGACAGAGGTCAAAGGCTTCGGCCGGCAAAAGGGCCACACTGAACTGTATAGAGGCGCGGAGTACGTCGTCGATTTCCTGCCCAAAGTGAAACTGGAACTGGCGGTGGAGGACGAACAAGTAGACCGGGTGGTGGAAGCCATCATCGAGACGGCGCGCACGGGTAAGATTGGGGACGGTAAGATTTTCGTGGCGGATCTGGGACAGGCGGTGCGAATTCGTACCGGTGAAGCCGGATCGCACGCGTTGTAGAATGTAGCTCTCAAGCGAGGATCGGACAATGAAACGCCTGGTGTTGTTCGCGGCCTTAATCGCCTGGTCAGGCATTGCCGGGGCCGTCGTCTACAAATGGCTCGATGCGCAAGGCAAGGTGCAATATGGTGACCGGCCGCCAAACGGCGTGCATGCCGAAGTGGTCGAGGGCCTCGGCGCGCGTGGCACGGTGCCCACCGCCGCGCCGGTGAACTCCGAGTCCGCTCCCACCGCGAAGGTCGTCAATCAACCGAATCCGGACGATACTGCCAAGAAGGCGGTGCAAGAAGATGTGGCGCAGGCCCGCGCCAAAGAGTGCGCCGACGCGCAGGAACGCTACAAGAAATTGATCGAGGGCCGGCGAATCTACAAGACCGGCGACAATGGCGAGCGTGAGTATCTGACTTCCGAAGAGATCGACACTCAGCGGCTCGATGCCAAGCGCGAGCTCGACTCCCTCTGCAACGGCGCCAGCTAACGCCCTCAATTCCATTCCGACCGCGCTTTGCCGCCCGCTGCGCAAAGCCGTAACCTAGCCGTCTGATCAATTCATCAGCCGGGAACAAGGGTATGCAAACAGGATTCGTTGGGTTGGGTGCCATGGGCGCGCATATGGCGCGCAGTCTGCATCGCGCCGGCCTATTGACCGGTGTGTGGAATCGAACTGCCGAAAAGGCCAAATCGCTCGCCGCGGAACTGCATTGCCTTGCCTTCGCCAATTTGACGGAACTTGCCGGCAACTGCGAGGCCGTGGTGATTTGCGTGTCCGCCGACGAGGATTTGCGGGCCGTGGTCGCGGATCTCGAACCCGGTTTGAGCCCCAATATGATCGTCATGGACTGCTCCACCGTGGGCGCCGCAACGGCGCGCGCATTGCACCGGGAACTCGATTCGCTGGGCGTCGGTTTTCTCGACTGTCCGGTGAGCGGCGGCGTCGAAGGAGCGCGCCTGGCTTCGCTTGCCATCATGGTGGGCGGCGATGAACCGGTGTTCCGGCGCGCGCAGCCGATCTTGCAGGCCATGGGCAAGAATGTCGCCTATCTCGGCGCCAGCGGCGCGGGTCAGGCGGCCAAGGCCACGAATCAAATCATGTGCGCGGGGATCATCCAAGCTGTCGGCGAGGCAATGGCTTTTGCGCACGCCGAAGGCTTGCCGCTCGACCAATTGATCGAGCTTCTCGGTAAGGGTGCGGGCTCCAGTTGGTACTTTGTCAATCGCGCACCGTTCATGGCGCACAATAGTTTTCCCGCGGGATTCCGCGTGCGGCTGCACGCCAAGGATCTGCGGATCTGCCGCGACATGGCGGCACAGCACGGTGCGCAGCTGCCGGTGGTGGAATCGACTCTGGCGCAATATGCGCAGTTGATCATCCAGGGGTTCGGCGACGAGGATATCTCGTCCATCTACCGGCTGAAGTCCAAGCTGTTTCCCGCCCAATCTGGAAGCCCGCCGGACGCAACATGAGCATGCCGTCGGCTGCGCCGCTGCGAATCGCGACCCGCAAGAGCCAGCTGGCACTGTGGCAGGCTGAGCACGTCGCGACGCTGCTGCGCCGGGCACATGCCGGCCTCGAGGTCGAACTCGTGCCCATGGTTACTCAGGGCGATCGTATTCAAGACCGCAGCCTCGCCGCCATCGGCGGCAAGGGCCTGTTCATCAAAGAGCTTGAAGTGGCCCTCGAAGAGCGGCGCGCCGATATTGCCGTGCATTCGATGAAGGATCTGCCGGGTGATCTTCCGGCGGGACTCACCATTGCGGCGGTGCTCGAGCGCGCGGATCCGCGCGATGCCCTGGTGTCGAAGGTGGCGGCGCGGCTTCACGATTTGCCGCAGGGGGCTCGCCTCGGTACCTCGAGCCTGCGCCGCCAAGCCCAATTGAAGGCGGCGCGGCCGGACTTACGCATCGAGCCTTTGCGGGGCAACGTCGATACGCGGCTGCGGCGGCTCGATGCGGACGAGATGGATGCCATCGTTCTGGCTTGCGCCGGCCTGATTCGGTTGGGCCTGGAATCGCGCATCAGCGCGCGCCTCGATCCTAAAATTTCACTGCCCGCCGTTGCCCAGGGTGTCATTGGGATCGAATGCCGCGGCGCCGACGCGCGCACGCTCGCGCTCGTGAGCGTGCTCAATCACCTGGACACACGCATTGCCATGGACGCGGAGCGCGCATTCGCTCACCGGCTCGGCGGCAGCTGCCAATCCCCCATCGCGGCGTATGCGCGGCTCGAGGGACCGCGCTTGACGCTGGAGGGGTTGGTGGCGGAACCCGATGGCTCGCGCCTGCTGCGCGACACGCTGTCCGGCCGCATCGAGGAGCCGGCCGCTTTGGGTCACCAATTGGCGGAGCGGATTCTCGCCGCGGGCGCGCGTTCGTTGCTCGAGCGCCTGCGCGCCGGCTGAAGTATGTCCGCATTGCATGGTGTCGGCGTTCTGGTCACGCGGCCCGAGCAACAGGCGATGCCGCTGTGCCGCCTATTGGAGATACAAGGCGCAGACACGCTGCGTTTGCCGGCCGTTGAAATCCGAGCCTTGGGTAATCGGCGCGAAACAGCGGCGCAGCTGGGGGCACTCGAGGATTTCGATGTCATCATTTTTACCAGCGCCAATGCGGTGCGATTTGGCGCCTCCCTGCTTGACCAGAAGCGCGATTTGACGCTGGCCGCCATCGGTCCTGCGACCGCCAGAGCCCTGAACCTTGCCGGATATCGAGTGGCGGTGCAGCCGCGGGAAAGCATCGACTCCGAAGGCCTGCTACTGCATCCAAGATTGGAACACCCGGCCGGCGCGAGAATATTGATCATCAAAGGCGCCGGCGGCCGTTCCTTGCTCGCAGATGAACTTGCGCATCGCGGGGCGCAGGTGATGACTGCCGATGTCTATGAGCGCGCGCCTGCCGCCCCGAATCCCGAGCTGCTCGCCGCCGTGCTCGATAGGCTCACCACGGGAGCGCTGCAAGTGATCACTGCGACCAGCTTGGGAGTTGCCGGCAACTTGCTCGTCATGGCGGGTCCGGCATTGCGCCGCGAATTCGAGCGCGTCCATTGGTTGGTGCCCGGCGAGCGTATCGCGCACGGCCTGCGCGAGCTGGGTTTGCACGCGCCCGTGGTCCTGGCCGAATCGGCCGAGGATCACGACTTGGTCGCAGCGCTCGTCCGCTGGTGGTCGAGCATATCCGGCGCGTAATCGAAGGAATCGAAAAACAGCCGGTCGGCCGCGATGCCCCGCGCACCGAATTCGGCGCGAACCGCCGCTATCATGGCCGGCGGCCCTGCGGCATACACATCGTATCTCTCGAGGTCGTCGATACTGCGCAGCACCGCCTCGTGCACCCAGCCGCGCGCACCCGGCCACTCGGAGGAGGCTTCCGAAAGCACGGGGTTGTAGCGCAGACGCGCGGCGCCCAAGTCTGCCCGACGTGCGAGATCTTCGAGCGCGGCGTGCCCGTAGAGATCACGCTCGCTGCGCACGCCCCAGTAAAGAGTCATGTCGCGCTCGATACCGTTCTCGATGACGTGCCGCAGAATGCTGAGCAGCGGCGCGAGTCCCGTGCCGCCGCCCACCAGCAACATCGGCGCCGCACCCGCTCGGTACACGAACTTGCCCAGCGGGCCTTCGATCGTCAGCAGCGCGCTGCGCGCGTCTTGGTCGAACAGCGGCGCGGAAAACTCTCCACCCGCGACCCGGCGTACGTGCAGCTCGAGCACTCGGGCGTCGTGTGGGGGCGAGGCGATCGAAAAGCTGCGGCGCCGCCCGCCGGGCAGCATGACGTCGATGTATTGGCCGGCCTGAAAGCGAAATTCTTCGGCCGCCGGTAGCCGCAAATACAGGCCCATGACGTCGTGCGACAGGGGCACGGCGCGCTCGATGCGGACCGGCAGTCGCATGACCCGCGCCTGGTCGGGCGTCGTGACCTCGCGAGTCTCGATCAAGAGGTCGCTGCGCGCGCGCGCCTGGCACAACAGCACGAAGCCATCCGCCACTTCGGCATCGGACAGTCCCAGCGGGGTACCATGGGGATAATAGACTTCGCCTTCGAGCAGTCGGGCGTGGCACGAGCCGCAATTCCCGCCCTTGCAGCTATGCGGCAGATTGAGGGCGGCGCCGAGTGCCCCGTCGAGCAGGGACTGCCCGGGTGCTACGCTGAAAACGATATCGGACTTGAATAACCTGATGCGCAAGGGTGTTCCTGAGCAAACACCATAGCATGCGGCGGCGCCCCGGCGACGCCGACCGTCTCGCAGTTCCGCCGGTCTTCACGCCGCAGGTTGGCTGCGCTTGCTGTCCAGCCAATCCCCGATCGGCTCCCACTGCTTCCAATCGGGCGCGGCGAGATATTCGGGCAGCTCCAGTACGCCCAGCCCGCGGGCATAGGCGCGCACGTAGTTCTGCGCCTCTCTCAAGGATCCCAGGTACGGTACCTTGAGCTTGGTCAGGTACTGATCCAGCTCTTCGTAGATCAACGTGTATTCGCGCACGCGATTGGCAATGACGGCCAGACGCGCCTGCTTGCGCGACACCTTGCCGATTTCGAGCAATTCCGCCATGAAATGTCCGCAGGCCTTTATATCAATGCTCGAAGGCAACACCGGCACGATGATGGTTTCGGCGCGGCGCACCAGCTCGTTGAGCTCCGTGCCGTGGACGCGGGCCGGCGCATCGATGACCAGCACTTCGGTGTTGCGCGGCACGCCTCGCAGACCGTCCTCGTACGCGGCGACGCCGCCGATGACGGGCAAATCGGCCGGGCGCTGCGCCAGCCAATCGAGGCTGGACCGCTGCTGATCATAGTCGGCGATGCACACTTGGCGCCCTTCGCGGGCAAAAAGCACGGCGATGTTGGTTGTCAGAGTGCTCTTGCCGCAGCCGCCCTTCGCGTTCAATACCATTACGTGACGCATAATCCCCCGCTGTTGTTGTTTTCAGTAAGGTAAAACTCGAAGCTGCATTGCGCAACCCCCGCTCGCGACAAATTGTCGCATCGGCTATGCTCTGCAGGTATGCGCATCGACTTCCTGAAGATGCAAGGGCTGGGAAACGATTTCTTGGTATTCGACGCCGCCGCTGATGCTCAACTGGATTCAAGCAGGCTGCGAGCCCTCGCCGACCGGCATACCGGTGTCGGCTTCGATCAGGCGTTGATGCTGGAAAACCCGCGCGATGCGCACAGCCGCGTTTTTTACCGCATCTTCAATTCCGACGGCTCGGAAGTCGAGCAATGCGGCAACGGTGCGCGCTGTATCGCGGCGCTCTTGTATGCGCGCGCGCCGCAGTTGGGGCGCGACCTCGTGATGGGAAGCTTGGGCGGGAGCGTTCGCGCGCATGTTCGCGACGACGGCTTGGTGTCGGTGGACATGGGCGTGCCGAACTTCGATCCACGCGCGTTGCCGATGGACGCCGCCGCCGAAGCGCCGCTGTACTCACTGAAGATGGACGGCGCCGATGTTGAGATCGGCGCGGTGTCGATGGGCAATCCGCATGCGGTGCTCGAAGTACCCGACGTGAAAACCGCGCCCCTCGAGCGGTTTGGGCCTAGTATCGAGCACCACCCGAGATTTCCGAGGGGTACCAACGTGGGGTTCATGCAAATCGTGGGGCGCGGCCGCATTCGCCTGCGGGTATTCGAAAGAGGCGTGGGCGAGACTCTGGCCTGCGGCACCGGAGCATGCGCCGCGGTCGCGGTCGGCAGGCGGCGCGGACTTCTGGACGAGGACGTGCAGGTAGAACTGCCCGGCGGTATCGCAACGGTTTCGTGGCCGGTGCTGTCGGGACACATTTGGCTCACCGGACCGGCAACGACGGTGTTCAGTGGATCGATCGACATTTAACGTATGGGAGCTCAATAATGACAACCAGCCAGGCGCGCGGAATCAAGCAGGATGGTCTCAACGACGCCAGCGTCGCGGATTATCTGCAGACGTATCCGGATTTCTTCGAACGTAATTCTCCGCTGTTGGCCAAACTGCGGCTGCCGCATCTGCGCGACATGGGTGCGACCGTCAGCCTGGTCGAGCGCCAGGTCGAAGTGCTGCGCGAGCGCAATCAGTCGCTGGAACGCAAGTTGAAAGAGCTGGTCGATGTGGCCCGATCCAACGATGCGCTCGCCGACCGCATTCACCGGTTGAGTCAGCGGTTGATTCGCGCCCACACGCTGCTCGGAACCATCAACGCCGTCGAGACGTCGCTGCGCGAGGATTTCGACGCGATGCATTCGGTGCTGGTGCTGTTCCTGGAGCAGGCTCCGTCCTTGGAGGCGGAGGCCGGCCGTTTCTTGCGTTCGGGCAGTGCGACCGACGCGGACATCAAGAGCTTCGAATCGCTGCTGCAGTCCGGCAAGCCGCGCTGCGGACAAGTGCGCGATGCGCAGCGCGACTACCTGTTCGGCAAGGACTCGGTCGAAATCGGCTCGGTGGCTCTGACACCTCTCGGGCCCAAGGGCGAGCTCGGTATTCTGGCGATCGGTGCCAGCGACGCCGAGCGCTTTCATCCGGCCATGAGCACGGAATTCTTGTCGCGCATCGGCGAACTCGTGACTTACGCGCTGATGCGGTAAACCGCGATGGAGTCGGCCGAGCGCGAATGGATCGAGCGGTTTTTATCGCACCTCGCGCACGAGCGGCGCTTGAGCGGGCACACCGCCGCCGCCTATCGCCACGATTTGCGCGCCCTCGCGGATTTCGGTGCCCGGCGGCGCTTGACCGCGTGGCGCCGGCTCGATCATGCGCACATCAGGGCCTTTGCCGCCGCCCAGCATGGCGCGGGCATGAGCCCGCGCAGCATTCAGCGGCGGCTGTCAGCGGCGCGGACATTTTTCGACTACCTCATGCGCGAAGGCCACGGTACGCGCAATCCGGCGCAGGGTGTGAGTGCGCCAAAAACCAAGAAGCGGCTGCCGGCGACTTTGGACGCCGATCAAATGGGCCGGCTGCTGGCGTTTCGGGTCGAGGGGACGCTCTCCGCGCGCGACAAGGCCATCATGGAATTGTTCTACTCCTCTGGCCTGCGGCTGGCCGAACTGGTCAGCCTGACCGTGACTTCAATCGACCTCGCGGACCGCACGGTGCGCGTGGTCGGCAAAGGCAGCAAGACTAGGATCGTCCCCATCGGCCGCCAGGCGATCGCTGCATTGAAACTCTGGTTGCGAGCCCGTGCGCCTCTGGTCAAGAACGGCAGCGGCGCGCTCTTCGTGGGAAAGAGCGGGCGCCCTTTGTCGGTTCGAGCGGTGCAGCTGCGGGTCGGCGCCTGGGGGCGGCGGCAGGGCATCGGCGTGCATGTCCACCCCCATATGTTTCGCCATTCGTTCGCCACGCACTTGCTCGAATCGAGCGGGAATTTGCGAGGGGTGCAAGAATTGCTGGGGCATGCCGATATCGGCACCACCCAGATATATACGCATCTGGATTTTCAGCATCTTGCAACCGTTTACGAGGCCGCCCACCCGCGCGCCCGCCGCCGCAGCGCTTGAAAGGGCACCGACCCAGCCCCACTCTCGTCCTATGACCCATGATCCAGAACGAATCTACGGAACCACGATTCTGGCCGTCCGACGTCATGGGAAAGTGGCCCTCGGCGGCGATGGGCAAGTGACGCTGGGTCAAAGCGTCATGAAGAGCAATGCCCGCAAGGTGCGCCGTCTTTATGGCGATAAAGTGCTTGCCGGTTTCGCCGGGGGTACGGCCGATGCGTTCACCTTGTTCGAGCGCTTCGAGGGAAAGCTCGAGAAATTCGGCAATCTGACCCGCGCCGCCATCGAATTGGCGAAGGACTGGCGCAGCGATCGAAGCCTGCGCCGGCTGGAAGCCTTGCTGTGCGTCGCCGACGCGACCAGCACCTACGTCATTTCGGGCAATGGCGACGTTATTGAACCTGAGCACGACTTGATTGCCATCGGCTCCGGCGGCGGCTTCGCGCAGGCCGCGGCCCTGGCTTTCATGCAGGGAGAACTTTCGGCGCGCGATATCGTGGAACGCTCTCTCAATATCGCCGCTGATATCTGCATCTACACGAATCGCAATCTCACGATCGAGGAACTGTAGAACCCCATGTCGCAGATGACGCCGCGCGAAATAGTCGAAGAACTGGACAAACACATCGTCGGCCAGAAGGCGGCCAAACGTGCCGTGGCGATTGCCCTGCGCAACCGTTGGCGGCGCCAACAAGTCGCCGAATCGTTGCGTCCGGAGATCACTCCGAAAAACATCCTCATGATCGGGCCTACCGGCGTCGGCAAGACCGAGATCGCGCGACGCTTGGCGCGGCTCGCCAAGGCGCCGTTCATCAAGGTGGAGGCCACCAAGTTCACTGAAGTAGGCTATGTTGGTCGAGAAGTGGACTCGATCGTACGCGATCTTGTGGAGATCTCCGTCAAAATGACGCGCGAGGGAGAGCTCGCCAAGGTACGGCATCGGGCTGCCGAGAGTGCCGAGGAGCGCGTGCTCGATGCCCTGCTGCCGCGGGGCTCCGCCGAGGTCGGCGGGGAAACCGCGCCGCGCGACGGAGAGACCCGGCAGCGCTTTCGGAAAATGCTGCGCGAGGGGCATTTGGACGAGCGCGAGATCGAAGTTGAAGTGCACGCCGCGACCACGGGCGTCGAAATCATGGCGCCTCCCGGCATGGAGGAAATGACCCAGCAGCTGCAGGGCATGTTCCAAAATTTGGGGCAGGGCCGCACGCGCCAGCGCAAACTCAAGATCAAGGAGGCGCTCAAACTCATGGTCGATGAAGAAGCGTCGAAAATGATCAATGAGGAAGAACTGAAGGTTCGTGCCGTCGAGAATGCCGAACAGAACGGCATCGTGTTCATCGACGAAATCGACAAGATCGCCCGCCGCCAGGAAACCATGGGGGCCGACGTTTCGCGCGAAGGCGTGCAGCGCGATCTGCTGCCATTGGTGGAAGGATGCACGGTAAACACCAAGTACGGTACCGTGAAGACCGATCACGTATTGTTCATTGCCTCCGGTGCATTCCACATGTCGAAGCCCTCCGACTTGATTCCGGAGCTGCAGGGACGCTTACCGATCCGCGTCGAACTCGAGCCCTTGATGGTCGAGGATTTCGTCAGAATCTTGACCGAACCCGATGCATCGTTGTGCCGTCAGTACACCGCGCTGCTCGCCACCGAAGGCGTGGAACTGGAGTTCGCGGCGTCGGGCGTGCAGCGCCTTGCCGAAGTGGCTTTCGAAGTCAACGAGCGAACCGAAAACATCGGCGCGCGGCGCCTGCACACCGTCATGGAGCGGCTGCTCGAGACCGTGTCGTTCGATGCCGCGGACCGCAGCGGCACCCATGTCCTCGTGAATCGCGAGTACGTCGAGGGCAATCTCGGCGAGCTCGCGAAAGATCAGGATTTGTCGCGGTACATTCTCTAAAGGGCGCGCCCTCTTCATGCCACAGCCGACCGATGTCAAATTGCGCACACAATCGCGCCTGCTCGACGTGCGCTTCGATGACGGCTCGCACTTCGAACTGCCCTTCGAGTATTTGCGGGTGTTCTCTCCGTCCGCCGAGGTGACGGGCCATGGGGGCGGCGAGGGAGTGCTGCAGACCGGCAAGAACAATGTCGGCATCAGCGGCGTCGAGCCGGTGGGCAACTATGCGCTGCGCCTGCTGTTCGACGACGGCCATAACACCGGCCTCTACACCTGGACCGTGCTGCACGACCTGGGCCGCAACTACCAGCGGAACTGGGCGCGATATCTTGAGCGCTGCGCCGCAGCCGGCAAGGCCCGATAAGTCCGGCCTCTGATCGGCGCCGGCGGCGTGCGCCCACTCAAGTCGGCTACAATGCAGCCAATTATCGAGGGGCTCCATGGACAATTCCGGCCGCAAAGCCGATTTCGGATTTGAGCAGGTCGCCTGGGACGAGAAGGCGGAGCGCGTCCGATCGGTATTTGCCTCGGTGGCCGGCAAGTACGATGTGATGAACGACCTCATGTCGTTCGGTGTGCATCGGTTGTGGAAGCGGTTCACCCTCTCGCTAACCGGGCTCAAAGTCGGTCAATGTGCACTCGACGTTGCCGGGGGCACCGGCGATCTGAGCTTGGGGATGCTGCGCCAAGTCGGCAAATCCGGGCGAGTCGTGCTGTCGGACGTGAACCCTGCAATGTTGGAAATCGGCCGAGACCGGCTGCTCGACCGGGGTTTTGTGGGGAATGTCGAGTGTGTCGTCGCCGACGCGCAACGCCTGCCGTTCGCCGACAACTCTTTCGACTGCGTCACCATCGGGTTTGGGCTGCGCAACGTGACGGACAAGGAGGCTGCGCTCAAATCCATGTACCGCGTGCTGAAACCCGGCGGCCAACTCATGGTGCTGGAATTCTCGACGCCCGTGGCACCCGGCCTCAAGCCGGTCTACGACGCCTATTCCTTCAAGATACTGCCGGTGTTGGGCAGGCTGGTGGCGCAGGACGCGGCCAGCTATCGTTATCTGGCAGAGTCGATCCGCATGCATCCCGACCAAGAGACGCTGCTCGAGATGGTGCGCGCCGCCGGCTACGCCCAGGCGCGCTACCACAATTTGACCGGCGGTATAGTCGCTCTGCATCGCGGCTATAAGATCTGATGCCTGCAACCGCGGCGTGGCTCGCATCGGTCGAAGCACTGTTCAATCGAGGCATCGACGGCTCGATGCAGGCCGCGGCTCTGGCGCGCCGGCTGGAGGGCACTGCGCTGCAGGTGGACATTGAAGGCATGACGCGCATTCGGGCGGCCGCTACCGGCGGCCGCCTGGCGCTGATGTCGGGAGAGGATTGCGGGGCAGCCCTGGCCGCGGCGGACGCGACCATTTCAGGATCGCCGCCGGCGCTGTGGCAGCTCGTCACGGGCGGGACGAATCCCCGCAGCGCGACTCCCGCTGCGGCGGGCCGCGCCGCGCAGATTCGCGGCGACGCGGAGATCGCCAACCAGTATCGAGAGTTGTTCAGCCTGGCGCGGCCCGATCCCGAGGAAGAGCTCTCTCGATGGATCGGCGACTTCCCTGCGCGGCGCCTGTCGCAATTCGCCCGGCGCTTGTACCACGCGGCGCTGCGCGTCCGCCGCACGGCGGGTGAGAATATCGCCGAATATCTGCAGGAAGAAGGCCGCGATCTCGTGAACGCGACGGAGCTCGAAGAATTCTTGCGCGGCGTCGATGATCTGCGCGAAACCGCGGATCGGATCGAAGCCCGGCTCGGGCGGCTCGAACAGCGCCTGGAGCGTGCGTCCTGATGCGGCCGCGTGTCCTGGCACGGCTGCTGCAGATTCAACGCGCGCTGGTCAGACACGGACTCGATGACTTCGTACGCGCGACCCATTTATACCGTCCGTTTCGTTTTCTCGTCTATCTGTCGCCGTGGACGTGGTTCCAACGCAGCATCGGCATCACCCGCGGTGAGCGGCTGCGCCTGGCCCTCGAGGAACTGGGCCCGATCTTCGTGAAATTTGGCCAAGCCCTGTCCACCCGGCGCGACCTGCTGCCGGCGGACATTGCCGATGAGTTGGCGAAACTCCAGGACCGCGTCCCGCCGTTCGACGGCACGATCGCCGTCGCGTCCATCGAAAAGGCGTTTGCACTCCCGCTTGCCGACATCTTCGGCAGCTTCGAGCCGGCGCCGCTCGCCGCCGCCTCGATTGCCCAAGTCCACGTGGCGACCCTCAAGAGCGGTCGCGAGGTCATCGTCAAAATATTGCGCCCCGGTATGCGCGAGATCATCGATCTCGACCTCGAAGTACTGCAGTACCTGGCCGAGTTGGCCGACCAGTACTGGGTGCAGGCGCGCCGTCTGCGCCCGGTCGACCTCGTGCACGAATACCGCAAGACCATCCTCGACGAACTCGACCTGCTGCGCGAGGCGGGCAACGCCGCGCAATTGAAGCGCAATTTTTCCGGCTCGCCGTTGCTGTACGTACCCGAGGTCTTCTGGGACTACTGCCGGGTCAACGTCATGGTCATGGAGCGGATTCACGGCGTCATCGTCAACGATCTCGCTGAACTCCGCGCGCGCGGCACGAACATACGGAAGCTCGCCGAGAACGGCGTGGAGATTTTTTTCACCCAGGTGTTCCGCGACAATTTTTTTCATGCGGACATGCATCCCGGCAATATTTTCGTGCAGACCGACGATCCGCAGAACCCGCGTTACGCGGCGGTGGACTTCGGCATCGTCGGCACCTTGCAGGCGCGCGACCAGCACTATCTCGCCGAGAATTTCATGGCATTCTTCGACCGCGACTATGCCCGGGTCGCGGCGTTGCATGTGGAATCGGGATGGGTGCCGCGGGGTACGCGGGTGGATGAACTCGAGACCGCCGTGCGCACCGTCTGCGAGCCGATATTCAACAAACCACTGAAGGACATTTCCTTCGCGCAGGTGCTGCTGCGGCTGTTCGAAACCGCGCGCCGCTTCGACATGCAGGTGCAGCCGCAGTTGATCCTGCTGCAAAAGACGCTTTTCAACATCGAGGGCCTCGGCAGGCAGTTGTATCCCGAGCTCGATCTTTGGCAGACCGCTCAGCCGTACTTGCGCAAGTGGATGCGCGCAAGAACCAGCCCGCGCGCCATGTTGCGGCGAATTCGCACCCGTTGGCCCGATACGCTGCTGGCACTGCAGCAGATGCCGCAATTGTTCCGCGACGCGGTGCGCGACGCGGCGCAGGGAGATGTGCGGTTGCAGGCACAGGACCGGGTCGCTGCGCAGTTGCGCGATGACATCCGGCGCAGCGGCTCCCGCCGTGATGCGGCCGTCGCGGCGGCGGTGCTCTGGCTGTCCGGATTGATCTGGCTGGCATTTTCGACGCGAATCCCCTGGCTCGGCTGGTCGCAGATGGCGGCGGCCATCGCGCTGTTCCTTTGGTCCCGATCCCTCAGGTCGCGCGGCGCATGAGAATCCCGGTTGAAGGTTCGACCAGCTACCGCGGCCGCAACGCGCGGCCGAATTTGCCGATTCTCGCGGCCTTCATCGCCGCCGCCTTGGCTGCGGGTGCGCTCGGCGCCTTGTTTTCGCCGGCCGTATCGGCGAGCACCCGACATTGGTATGCGCTGCTCGCAAAACCTCATTGGGCGCCGCCGAATGGCTGGTTTGCACCGGTCTGGACCGTGCTCTACCTGATGATGGGCAGTGCCGCATGGCTGATTTGGCGTGAGCGCTATCATCGCGGGCGCAATTTGGCGCTGGCGGCGTATGCGATTCAACTCGCGCTCAATGCCGCGTGGGCGCCGCTGTTCTTCGGCGCCAGGAACATCGGCGCCGGATTGTTCATCATCGTCGCGCTGTGGCTGTCGATCGTTTGGACGGTGCGCGAGTTTGCCTCCGTCAAGCCGGCCGCGGCGTGGCTGTTGGCACCCTATCTGATCTGGGTGAGCTTCGCGAGTGCGCTGAATCTCGCGCTCTGGAAACTCAATCAGTGATGACGCCGCGCCGGCACGGGCTGTAGGCGTAGTATTACGCGCGCATACGCCGCGCTCCGATCGCGGCACGACCGCTGTTCCATCATTCTACCTGCCTATTCGAGACCACCTTGAGCATCCTCTGCGTCACCCATCGAACCGAGTACCGTTACCGCGAGCCGGTCATCCTCGGTCCGCACCGTCTGATGTGCCGCCCCCGGGACAGCCATGATCTGCGCCTTCTC
>Ga0210400_10002791_pt1 | contig 15813 bp, 15 predicted proteins | sample IncBWH26MmetaG_FD_155456 | JGI IMG/M metagenome (GOLD analysis project Ga0210400, IMG submission 155456) | Forest soil microbial communities from Barre Woods Harvard Forest LTER site, Petersham, Massachusetts, United States - Inc-BW-H-26-M | ecosystem: Environmental > Terrestrial > Soil >... | reverse complement strand
CTCTGGTATTTCTTTCTCACGGCGGCTCTCTCCTTTAAAAAGGGATTCTCAACCCGAACTCTATCCGAGTTCGGGCGAGAGCCGCTGCTTCTTGTTCTCAAGTTTCAACTAAACCCGGGGCATCCTCGGAAATGGAGCCTGTTAAAGATGGTGGTTCTCACTCCGCTATTTCGATACATAGGCAAAATTGCCTTCTGAATCCGTACCCTCCTGATAACCAAATTGTGCGAGGTCCAGGTTCTCCGGAGTGCGAGCCGAGAACTGCAAGAAACCCTCACTAGTTTGCGGAGTTGAAATTGTGGCTGCTCGCTGGAAGAGTTGTGATGCGTCCGCCCCAATCTTGGATGCGCTGTGATGGAGCAGCGCCAGCACTATCATTGAATCACGACAGTCGAATACTCGATTTTCGACTACCAGAGCGATTAGCCCTTTGAACACTTTGTCTTCTTCTCGCTCGTGAACCGCGTCTACCGCCATGGCTTTGGCGTACATGAAAAACAGGAACGAAATCTCTGGTGTCACCATCGAACGGATTCGTGCCCGTTCGTCCGCCGATGCTCGCAGGTAATGTTCGCAAATAAATTGCATCCACCCTTGTTGTTCCTGCGTCAGTACTCGCGTCTTGTAGAAATCAAACACCTTTAGAAGTTTTAGCTTTGCGAAAGTCTCGTCGATCGCGCTGGGTCCCATTGTCATTCTCGCTATCCAAAAGCATACGTCAGCGCCCACTTGGACGTGTAGTGGGGTACTCGGAAACTGTCCAGAAAAGCGGCGTTCTAAGAAAGATCTGTTGAACGCTGAAATCGACGCGTCCGGTTGTCACCCGTGCCGCTGGAAAGAAACACAGAACCGGATCATCGGCCTAATCTGCCCCTTTTTGCCCCCGTGTGTTTTTGTTAAGTGTCCATCCATCAGGAAGATGGATGGTAGGGGCGGTGGGGATCGAACCCACGACCTTCGGCTTAAAAGGCCGCTGCTCTACCACTGAGCTACGCCCCTGGCTATTTGCAATATTTTACATTGAAACGGTTTAGCGCGCATCTCGCATCGCAGGTAAGTCGGAATGAAAGATTGAGGCACAGTCGGTCCCAGAGAATTGCGACGCGCGACGGATCCCTCGTAACAGATTCAAAGATTTCTTTATCTCGCTCAACTTGGAATGGAAGGCGGTCTTTCGGAGTGTCGATGAGGAGAACGGCGAGATGAGGGACATTGTCCGGCCCAGCCTTGCATCGCGGCCAATGTCGCTCAGTCTCGCCGTCTATAGCTGCAGCCTACGGGCTGTGAAAACAAATAGCTGTTCACTTTTGCACACTCCTGCGAGGAGTCTTCTTGGGAGGCCAGCGTCGGCTTTTTAAGGCCATTTGCACTACAATCGGGGCGCCGATGCAGGAACTTTTCACCGCGAATTCCATCCTCGAGAACAACTGGCCCGAGAGGATCCGATGGCCGCGGCTCCAGCTACTGTCGCCTGGCAGGTTACCCATGCTCCACCGACAGGTAACGGATGGCCTCCTTCCCCCCGTCGTTCACAGATAGGCGTCAGGAGTTTCGCTGAAAGCTTTTCAAGGCAGTTTTCTGGGAGGCCATATATAAACGGGAATCGACCTAAAACACTTTGCAATCCCCTCGCCTGGCGGCAGGGGCAGCGAGGGAGTGACCGCGCTAGACGGTTCTTGTTTTTGGATTATGCAGTTGAAAAATGAGAAGTCAGATTCCCTACGTGATCTGGGACAAATCGCATCCGACTCGAGAGAAGGCGGGGGGCACGTCCGTGCCCCCCCCGAATACTGGCTACTAGAAGTAATGTCTTATCATCTTATCAATTATGGCCCGCGTTCCGCTGTTACCTTCTGGGCTTTTTCTTGACAGGTGGCTTTTTTTCTCCGCCCTTGGGGTTGATGAGGGCGAGGTAATCTTTCGCATTAAACGGGTACCCGCGAGTGGACTGTTGCCCAGTCGTACTCAAGGTGACGTCCACGCGCCGATTATTGGCCAGGACTAGCACCGACAGATTATTCAGCATTTGGTGTCGGTCGGCAGGAGTCAATTCGGTATTCTGAGCTATCTGTTCCTTTACCTGGTCGGCACTCAGTTGGTCCTCCTTGCCAAACGAGCGCGTCTCAAAGTGGTCCGCAGGGACGCCGTGTTCCACCAGGAAGTTCTTGGTGCGTTCCACGCGTCGCTGGGTAAGGGCTTTGTTGTATTCCTCTGAGCCGCGGGGGTCCGCATGGCCACCGAGGATCAAGTGGGCATCAGGCTTGTATCTCAGATAACTTTTGAAGTCCGAGGCCAGGATTTTCAGGATCTCCGCCTGACTGTCAACCAGGCCACCCGCGGGATTCTCGGGGGTGGGCCGAGCGGTTGGAAAGTAAATACTATGGAGAGCGAGCCTGGTTTCCAACTGCTTGATCTCAGGGGCCGGGGCAGGAGGAGGTGGCGGTTCCACGTTCACCATGGTGGTGGACGAGGCCGTGAGCGGGGGATTGCGGTCATCGTTTACGTTGCAAGTGACCGTGATATGACCTGGCTGTGCGCTCCGTGTATTCAGCGTGGCAGTGTCTCCGTTGCTGGAGATCTCTCCGGCGCTGGCGGTATAGCTGTAAGTCAGCCTGCGGCCATCCGGGCTGCTGGCGCGCGAGTTGATGGTTGAGGAACCGCCCGTTCGAACGCTCGCCGGAGCTGCCGAGCATGAAATCACGGGTGGATGGGGTTCTTTCACGGTGAACCTGGCACTGCAGGATGCGAAGCCATTTTTTCTACTGCCATCATTCAAGTTGGCCGTGACTTCGTACGAGCCGGGCTGCAAACCTGTAGTGTCAATCTGCGTGGAGGCCTCGCTGCCCGCAACTTTCACCCCGGTGCCATGCCAGTCGTATTTGACCGTACGCCTAGGATTGAAATTAGATCCACTGGAAGTCGCGCTCACAGGCTCGCCAGCAAAGACTTCGGCCGGCTGTACCGAGCAAGCCGCGCTGGGAGGCGTTGGAGGCTTTTCCCCGCCAAACATGAAATTGAGGCCGGCTTGTAGTCTTAGGCCTCGAATGTCCGTGGACGGGATACCCGGGGGACCATAGCGGTAATTCGACACCACATAGTCGGCCCTGATCAGCCGTAGCGCCACGTGCCTGGACAGGTTGATATCAAGACCGCCACCCAACATCAGCCCTAATTTGTCCACGTCATGGAAGGCATCCGGCATCAGGCGATGGTCGCCCACCAAAACCTCAAGAAACGGTGAAATATGTTCGTGGCGGAAAGTCACCTTGGGACCGAACGAGAGGTTGGAGAAGGCCGCGTCGTCAATTCTTTTCGCGAGCCCAGCTTCCCCGCTCCCCCAATGGATGCTGGTATCAAGAGTCAATCCGAACCAACGATTGAAATCATAGGTAAGGCTGGCGCCAGCGCCGCGCGGATTTGCTTCCAGGCGGCTGCTCAAAGGGAGCAATGCTCCTGGAAGCTGGCCGTGCACATCCGCGCCGGGATGAAAGAGGGAATATCCGCCGTAAAGCTCCCACTTGGGAGCAGGCTGGTCCTGAGCTGCGGCGAGGGTGGCAAACGTACACAGAACAGCAATCATCGCCGGCACCATTGCTAAGACCCGACCAGGATGGCTCTTTGATTGAAATGACATGCGAATATTCCTCCGAACTTCAATAACGCGAGATCATGATTTTCGAGCCTGCCCGATACTGGACCAGCCTCAAGCCAGCCCCACTACCGAGTGCCTCATGGGCAGGGAGGCACATTCACCGGATTGCTGTCCAATGCGACCGCTGCCGAACGATCCAGCGCTCTGCCATTCAGCGTCGCCCCGGTGGTAAGAGTGATGGTTGCATTAGCCATTATGGTTCCTTGAAATAGTGAGTTGGTGCCAAGGGTCGCTGAACTGCCGATCTCCCAGAAGACGTTATGAGCCTGGGCACTGCCGATGAGGAGGACTTGGCTCGCTGGGGTGCCCACACCACCGGCTGCCGTCGTCAATGCAGACCCAACCTTGAAGATCCAGGCAGCATTCGGATCTCCTCCACCGTCGAGGGTGAGGTTCCCGGTTATTCCCAACGTGGTCGTGGCAATATAAATGCCGGAGGGGAGGGTTTGCCCTCCTATATTTGCGGTGAGGGCGGTCCCTACCGATGGCCCTCCTCCTGCGTTCATGGCGGCGTTAAACGCCGTGGTCAAGTCAGTCTGGGCCATCTGGGCAACCGGATCGCCTAGGTGCTCCGTGCCCGTGAATATTCCCGGTCCCAACGTGTTCGGTGCCGATCCAAATCCAGTGATCGAAGCTGCTGGCCATATCCCGATATCTCCCTTAACGACCGTGGGGCCGGTATTGCTAACGGAGGGGGTGGCGCCCAGAATTCCGAAACTGCAGGCCGCTCCCAACGCTATGACGGGGGGCGGTGTTCCGCACGTAGAGGGGGTCGTGAACGTCCACACCTTATTGGCCGCCAGATGATTGCCGAATGTGTCTGCTACCCCGGTGGTGATCGTGGCGGTATAAGGGGTACTTGGTGCAAGAGGGCCCGAGGGTGTAAAGGTGGCAACCATGGTCGCCGCAATGTACGTAACGGTCCCAGACACGCTCGCCCCGCCGGCGGTCAAAGTAAAAGTATTTGCACCCGCAGAGGTGTTGATCGTCGCAGGGTTCATCGCCTTGGTGAATGTTGCGGTGATCATGGGGGCGTTGTTGGGGCAAACGAGGGTGCCGTTCGGCGTTACGGAGAGCACTGTAGGCGCGGACGTCGGAGAGGTGGCGCCCCCACCTACGTCTGCGTCGCCGCACCCGGCAATTAGGACGGCCAATAGGAACGCCGGGGTCCAAATTTTGCGAACCTTCAATTTGCGCATTAGCTTCTCCTCATCACCCTGTTGCAAGGCGTTCCATACTGCTCACACGCGCCCCGATATATACACAACGTCAAATTTCACTGGTTGTTTAATACAGGACAACATCCATTAGCGCCCTGACTCATATTCCAATTTGTTTGATTTGCCGTCTGTGCAATATTGAACAAAATCGGCATATGGTACTAAGTTAGTTCACTGTCCTCTTTTGTACAGTCCCGGGAGGAATCTCCTTGCTAAGGTGGGAGCGGAGCAACCATTTGGATATGGCGCTTCCACTTGAATATGAAGCTAAAAAAACTCAAGAAAAATGGAAAGACCGGCGCTTTTGACCCGCAGGCCTTTCTGGATACGGCTGGAGTGGCAAGAAAAATTGCGGAATTTCGGAGAGGCGAATCGATTTATTCTCAGGGTGAGGCAGCCGAGAGCGTCATGTACGTCCAGAAGGGCGGGGTGAAATTCTCGGTCGTGAATGGGTCTGGAAAGGAAGCGGTTGTGGCGATGTTTGGCCCGAGCGATTTTTTTGGCGAGGGATGCATGGCAGGGCAGACGATCCGGATGGGCACGGCTACAGCGATTACGCCGACCACCCTTCTGGTCATCGAAAAAGACGAACTACTGCGGGTGCTCCACACGGAGCATGAATTATCCGACCATTTCATCTCGTATATGCTCGCGCACAACATCCGGGTCGAAGAGGATCTGATGGATCAACTCTTCAACTCGAGTGAAAAGCGCCTGGCGCGTACGCTTCTGCTTCTGGCGCGCTATGGAAAACAGGATCAGCCGGACCGCATACTGCCGAAAGTTTCCCAGGAGACCCTGGCGGAGATGATCGGAACCACACGTTCGCGCGTGAATTTTTTCATGAACAAATTCAGGAAACTGGGCTTTATCGAATACAACGGCAAAATCAAAGTCAATAAGTCTTTGTTGTCGGTAGTCTTACACGAGTAAAAGCGACGAGGTCGTCTCCGGCAACTGCGGCACGTTCCGGGATTCGGCAGAGAAGCCCGCCAGTCAAAGCACGTCCAAGGCGAATGGTTCTTGGGTAGTCATGCGGTGATTCTTCCGCAAGTCATGGATTCACAGGAAATCGAATGGCCCTGCCGAAAATAATGCCCCTCGCTGAAACCGTGGCGCTGATCGAGATGCAATCCCTCGTATTGGAAGAGAAGCCAGTCACACTGACATCTGCACCGCCACGCCCGGCACTCCCTAATAGAATCGCCGTCGTCGGAAATTATCTTCCAAGGCATTGTGGAATCGCGACGTTCACAACCGACTTGTGCGACGCCATTCATGCGGAATACGGTGCGACGGAGCTGCTGGCGCTCCCGGTCAACGACACGGAAGAGGGTTACGACTATCCCAGCAGAGTGCGGTTCGAGCTCTCCGAAGATAATCTCGCTTCCTACAGGCAAGCCGCGGACTTTCTCAATTTCAGCAATGTCGATCTGGTCTGCCTGCAGCATGAATACGGAATATTTGGAGGCCTCGCTGGCGGGCATGTCCTGGAGCTGCTGCGGCACCTGCGGATGCCTTTTGTAACCACGTTGCACACCGTGCTACGCGATCCAACTCCCGACCAACGCGCGGTGATGGAGGAAATTGCGACACTTTCGGACCGCTTGATCGTCATGAGCCAGAACTCTGCAGAGATTCTGCAGGAAGTATTCCAAGTGCCAATCGAAAAGATCGATCTGATTCCCCATGGCATCCCCGATCTGCCTTTCACGGATCCCAATTTCTACAAGGATGGCTTCGGAACGGAGGGGAAGTGCGTTTTGCTGACCTTTGGCCTGCTCTCGCCCAATAAGGGAATAGAAAATGTCATAAAAGCCCTGCCAAAAATCCTGTCGCGTCACATGGATGTTGTATACATGGTTTCCGGTGTAACTCACCCTCATATCCTGCGGCGCGAAGGTGAGAAATACCGGCTGTACTTGCAGGCCTTGGCGAAAGATCTCGGCGTTGAAGCCAATGTGATCTTTCGCAACCGTTTCGAGAGCCCTGAAGATTTGGTTAAATTGATCGGCGCGGCGGACATTTACATCACACCATACAAACATAAGGGACAGGTCGTTTCCGGCACGCTTGCCTATGCCCTGAGCGCCGGCAAAGCCATCATTTCGACGCCGTATTTACACGCCATCGAGCTGCTGGACGGCGAGCGCGGCGCGCTTGTGCCCTTTGATGATCCGGATGCCATCGCTGAAAAAACTGTTGCCCTTCTGGACGACGAGACCGGAAGGCATGCCATGCGTAAACGCGCTTACTTATACGCGCGCGACATGGTCTGGAATCGTGCGGCGCAGAAATACATGCAAAGTTTCGAACGCATCTACAACGAACGCCTGCGGAATCCGCGCGCCACGTTTTCGGCGCAGAACACAGAAAAAGCTCTCGACCGGCTTCCCGCCATCAAACTCGATCACCTCTATCGAATGACAGACCACACGGGAATGGTGGAGCATGCGGTTTTCGTGGTCCCGAACTATCCCGAAGGTTACACGACAGATGACAACGCCCGCGCATTGATCGTAACAACGTTCCTGGAAGATCTCGGAGTCCGCATGCCCGCGGGCTCAGCCGACTTGGCCTCTCGGTACTTGGCCTTCTTATGGCATGCATTTGATCCAATCACCAAACGGTTCCGAAACTGCCTGGGCTATGAATGCTTATGGCAGGAGCCTGAAGGCTCGGAAGACAGTCATGGGCGGGCCCTATGGGGGTTGGGAACCGTCCTCGGCAGATCCAAGAAAGCGGGATTGCGGGGAGCTGCGGGGCGTATGTTTGAACTGGCCGTTCCGGCAGCTGTCGAATTCAAGAGCCCCCGCGCCTGCGCCTTCGCGTTGCTGGGATTGCAGGAGTATCTCGATTCATTCCCAGGGGATCGCGCTGCCCTGAGTGCTTCCGATGCACTGGCAAATCGACTATTGAATTCATACCGTTCCAACCGCTCCGATGACTGGAGGTGGTTCGAAAATGGGCTAGCATACTCGAATGCCCGATTGCCGCAGGCTCTGATACGAGCTGGCGTGCGCGCCGCGAACGAAGAGATGGTTTCGGCGGGACTCGAAGCCCTGGATTGGCTGGTCACGATTCAGCGTTGCGAGATGAAGGGCCATTTCGTGCCCATCGGATCGCAGGGCTTCTATTCCAAGAATACCGAGAAGGCCCGCTTCGACCAGCAACCGGTGGAAGCTTGCGCGGTCGTCTCAGCATGCTTGCAAGCCTACCGTGCCACGGGAAAGGGGCGTTGGCGCAAAGAGGCCTGGGTCGCATTCAATTGGTTCTTGGGGGACAACGATCTGCAGATCGCACTCTACGATCCGACTACCGGCGGTTGTCGGGACGGCCTGCACCCCGACCGCGCCAATGAAAACCAGGGAGCTGAGTCTACGCTGTCCTTCCTGATGGCACTGCTGGAAATGCGCCAGTTGGAGGAAGCCGATGGCGCAGAGAAGAATTTATGAAGAGCGGGCGGTTACTTTTTTAGCCTAAACATACTCTTGAAAAGCCCTTCCATCAGTGCAGTAAGTTTTTCCATGAAGGTCACGATGACACATTATGAAACGCTATTTCTCCGGCACCCTGCCAATCCCATCCTGACGGGAAAGGATTGGCCGTATTCTATCAACAGCGTTTTCAACGCTGGCGCGTCGCTGCTGCCGGATGGGTCAACCATTCTGCTGTGCCGCGTGGAAGATCGCCGCGGGCTCTCTCATTTGTGCGCGGCCCGTTCCGTGAACGGCGTCGACGGCTGGCAGATCGATCGCGAACCGACTCTAATGCCCAATGCGGAGGAATACCCCGAGGAAGTCTGGGGCATTGAAGACCCGCGCATTACCTACGTTCCGGAACTCAAAAAATTTGCTGTGGCTTACACCTCGTATTCTCGCGGTGGTCCGGGAGTGTCTTTGGCCCTCACGGAGGATTTTCGGCGCTTCGAAAGATTTGGTGTCGTGATGGTGCCGGACGACAAGGACGCGGCACTTTTGCCGCGAAGGATTAATGGATTCTGGGCGTTGATCCATCGGCCCATGACGCCACTCGGGGCCCACATCTGGATTTCTTATTCTCCCGATCTGCGGCATTGGGGAAGCCACAAGCTCATGCTCGAAGCCCGCCGTGGCGCCTGGTGGGATGCCAACAAGATTGGCATGTCGCCGCCGCCGATTGAAACCTCAAGAGGCTGGCTGATGATCTACCACGGCGTGCGAAGGACGCCTTCGAGCTCTATCTATCGGCTGGGTCTGGCTCTCTTTGATCTTCAAGAGCCGGACAAATGCCTGCTCCGCGGGGATTCCTGGATGTTTGCGCCCGAAGCGGAATACGAACGTCAGGGAGATGTCCAAGACGTCGTATTTCCCTGCGGCTACACCGTGGCAGCGGATGGGGACACTATCAACCTCTATTACGGCGCTGCCGATTCCAGCATTGCTTTGGCGCACGGCAGCATTCGCACTCTGCTGCGCTGGCTGGACGCCAACAGTCATTCGGAACACAGCGGCGACCGGCGTCACAAATGATCCCTTGGTAGGAGTGGCAGAAATTCTCGTTACACGCATTCACAATTGGTTTTCACTCAGGGCACATGGTCGGCGCCCGATAATCCAAAAAAGGAAAGGGACCAAACTGCAAGAGTTGGCTGAGGTGACGCGCCCTTGCAGATGGTCCCCGCGGAAGGTCCAGCGGAGCACTCCGCTGAACCATTTTTCTGAAAACTGCGAGTTCGCCGGGATGAGAAAATTCCCGGCAAGCTGGCAACTCCTATCTACTGGTTCGAAGCCCGCTCGGATTCGTTGCGGGGTGCGCTCTTCTGCAAAACGTTGACGAGATGACGGCCTGTACCAGGCACGCTCATATTGGCACTTCTTACGATATCCTTGGCCTTGATGGCGTGGCCATAGACCTGCTCGCTTGCCTCGTCGTCGGGACGAAGCGTAGAGCCTTCGAGGGAAATACCGGCAAACAAACCGCGGGAACGCGAGTAGCTAAGTATCTCGGCTCGCATCCAAGCGTCGGTATCTGCGGAAGCATCACGTCCTTTGGGGCCTGCGGCAACGGAAGCATCGGCGCCCAACTTAACCTTACTGCTTAGAATCGACTCCATGCCGCGGTCATTCATGACCAGCAGGATCAAGTCCGTCGCCTCGCCACCGATTTGGAAGCCGACACTGCCGCCTTCCAACGCATACATGGCTGGGGCTCCCCAAGGTCCACGGAACTTCTCGCCCGTCCGGCAAACCATCGCGCCGCGCCCGTAGCTTGCGCCTACACCTAATGCAAGTTTCCGAACCGACGGAATCACGATGACGCACTCGGACTTTTCCAAAAGCTCATGGGGAATGTTGTCTGGGACGTTGAGCACTTCTTGCATGACAACGCCACACTCTTCGAGGCGTTTTTGTTCCTTGTTCAGTTTCTCGGCATACATTGCACCTGCTGCGAGCGTAAGACATGCTGCGGTAACCATAAATCTCTTCATCGCTGACCTCCCTGGTCAAAATTTCTCTTGTGGAATTTGCACTTCTTTAGAATCTCTGGTTGAAGGACCTTCAACACCGTTCCATTCACGAGAGGGCTATGCGTTACCCGACTCTCAGGCGGGCACTATCGCAGTCTCGAGCTAAGAACCTTTCTTGCCTCCAATGACGAGCAAGGCAATTCCCCCGACCAGCGCCAGTCCGCCGAGTATTGGCGGAATCGAGACTCGCTCTTGCTTTTCTGCGGTGGCGTGGATGGGCCCGAGATCAAGAACCTTTTCTTGATGGGTATAAGTGAATCCCTGATAGGCGAGGGCTAGCCCACCAAGAATGATTAACAGAATTCCAATCCAACTGATCGGTTTCATATTCTTCGCTTTTGCAACTAAACCATCCTCCTTCGGCCTTGCATCAGGTTAATTACGAACATGGCCAGAGCCACAAGCAGAAGAATGTGGATGAATCCGCCTAATGTGTAGGATGTGACCACGCCGAGGAGCCAAAGGACGAACAACACTACTAGAATTGTCCAAAGCATGCTGTCCCAATCTCACAAGAGACTAGTGCTTAGTGCGCTTGTGCCGCACCTGGAGATTGTTTCCCGCTGGTTCCCAGCTAACTCAATGCTAGACTGCGCGACCCCGTATGTCTGTTCACTTGAGCACACTTGCCTGTCTGTCCTGCAGTGTTGCGGTTGAATTCGCGTAACGCCATGCCAGTCAGATCAGAATGGACTTCATTGCGAGGCGCCCGGTTCGAAGCTCCGATGGAACGGCAGTGGTCCGCCTGGCCCCTTAGCTTCATTCTCTCTTGCGAATTGCTCCCGCACCATTCCGCCAACTTCGCGGGCGCGGACGACCAGGCGCTTCGGCGCGGGACCTATATAGTAAATCGGGAAACAAGTGAGCAAGGTCAGGTCGTGGCCGGTCGACGATTTCAAGACGCGAATGTCCGTGGGGGCCACGACTTCAATCGACTCCACGCGGTACTCGAAACTGCGCCCTCGTGTCTTGAATCTAATTTCGTCGCCCAGGCGAATATCGCGGAGCGAGCGGAAAAACGTGTCCCGGTGACCAGCCAAGGCGACGTTGCCCCATTCGCCGGGCAGGGCCGATTTCGTAAGGTGACCGACGGCCCGCCTCAAGCTAGCGGGAGAGTCGCCCTGGACAACCATGGCATTTAGCCGCAAGCGAGGCACTTGAATTTCTCCAATCACATCGCCTTCCACTAAGTTACGCGGCTCCGAGAGACGGCCGGCTTGTTTGAATTTTTTCATTTCGAGGGCTTGGTAAGCGTGTGAATCCGCAAAGACGAAACCAGCGTAGCCCAAGGCCAGAAGGCCGATGGCGAGGAAAAAGTAGCAAGCACCACGGAGGATATCCATTCGCATTGGCGAGATTGCTCCCGTTGGCCGAGGGAGCGGATTCATCTGGTCTCCGATCCCAACTGCGCTGTCGGCTGCTTCTCCGCCGCAAGCGAGTAGCCCTCCCGAGTTCGTACGTGCAACCTGCCACGGCCTGGTGCACCGGCCTTCACTTCGATTTTTCGAAAAGCATCCACGCGCTTCGTGTTCTGCGGCGCATAACCGAGCGTGTATTGCTCGCGAAGATCGCGGGCGATTTGTGTCGACACGTCTGTGACGGATTCGCCTGCGCGCGGGAAATACGCGATTCCTCCCGTATCTTTGCAGAGCCGCCGGAGCAGACCAGGATTTTCTTCCTCGTTATCCGAACCGACTAGGGCGATGGAGTAGATCAAAGTCTGCGATTGGCGTGCCTGTGCCAGTACCTGCGAATACTTTAGATGGCTGGCATTGTCTCCACCGTCGCTGATGATGAGTAGGGCCTTCTTCTCCAGATGCCCGTACTGCAAGTGGTGTAGACCCTCGCTTACGGCATCGTAGAGCGCGGTTCGTCCCCGAGCGGAGACGGCTCTCAAGGCTTCCGCGAGCTCCTTGGCATCGCTCGAAAATGCCTTCCCTCTCATGAGTTCAATCAAAACGTCGTCATTGAAATCCACCACGAACATTTCATCTTGTGAGTTGCTCGAATGCGCGAAGGAAGTCACTGCCGCGACGACATCGGGGAGCTTGGCGCCCATGCTTCTGCTATGGTCGACGATCAGCCCGACGGTAACGGGAGTGTCTCCCTCTTCGAATACCGTGAGTTTTTGCAGCTGCCCGTCTTCAAAGACGCGAAAGTCTTCCATCTTGAGATGGGAGACAAATGTTCCGCGCCCGTCGGTCACTTTCACCGGCAGCAGGACAAGATTCGCGGACACCGCAATTTTCGTCTGGGCGTCCACGCCGGCCAGCGAACGCTCCATTACGAGAGAGGGAGAGAGGCCGAGTATGCTGAGGAAAATCAAAAAAGGGGCAAGGAACAAGTGTCCTTTGCCCAGACTATGCTTTCGGGGGCTTGCAGTGAGAACCACGAGAGGCTTTCTCGCGGCGCAGGACGTGACCTTCAGATCACGTCCGCGACGCGGTGTGTTGCGTTTGCTTACGAAGCGAGCTTGAGGAAAAGCTTCAAGCCGATAGCAAGGCTGATGGACAACCCACCAAGCAGTGCGATCAACGGCATGGAGCTTGCTGTTTTCGGCAGTTCTTCGGTTTCTTTGACCGCGACCGGCGCAGGAGCGGCGGCGGGCGGAGTGGTCTGGATGACCGTTGCTACTTCCACTTCTTTCTGGTCGGGCGTGACGGCGACGATCGGAACCGTCTTGATCACGTTGTCATCGATGGTGTCAACGGCAACGGCTGGAACGATTACTTTCGCCGTCTGCGCCAACTCAATCGCACGAACCTTGGGATAAACGAATTCCTGACCGAAATTGTCACCAGGATAGAACCAGGCGCGCAGAGCTTCCGGAGAATCGCCCGGTCGTTCGCCAAACTTCATGACGGTTTCGCCCGTCGGTTGCAAACGGTAGTTATTGATGGCCAGGATGGTGGCGATGATCTGGCTGCCGTCCGCGTTGAAGATCTGAACGATGTGGCGGTCGGAAAGTGAATCTAGCAATTGAAACGTGTACGTTCCGGCAGGGAGAATTTTCCCGGGAACTTCCACGGCCTGGCTGAAGGTGACGACGGTTTTCTTGTTCCATGTATCCGCTAGCGCGCTGGGCAGCACCGTAGCGCCCAACAGCGTGACTGCAAATAGACCAAGTAGTGCTTTGAAAGGTTTCATCCGAATTTCCTCCTTGAAAGGGTGTGACTCTTCTAATGCAAGTTTGCGTAGGACTAGTCCGAGACAGTCAGGCGATACAGGGTGAGTTGGATTGCATGAAAGACTGCTTGTTTTCCTACCAGAACATTTTGTTAGAAAACACTAATTAAATCTGTTCACTTACGGACACATTCGCGTTTTCTTCGGACCTAGCACGGGTGGGTTTACCGTGAGCGTTGGTGGATCAGGCCACCTGGGATCTCGTCCAGACTCTAGATCCGTGTCACTTTGCCGGGCTGGCAGCGAGAATGGGAGTTGGAGTTACCAACCTTAACTGGTCAAGCGACGCTAATACGCTTTGCCAGCGAGTAGCGTTCTTCTTGGTTTCAAGAGGAAGCGAGAGGTCAGAATAGAAGTCCAAGATATTGTCCCGTAGCTCCGCGGACGTCAGATCGAACTTCCGCTCCGCTAGCTGACCTAACAATTTTGCATACGCGAGGTCAGTCAAAGAGTACTCGGCTGCCTTGGTTTCTTTGCCAGTGTCAAAATCACGGTTGTCAAGTTCCAGTGAGCCGGCACGAACTTGCTGCAAATAGATACGATATTTGTCGACGGTCGTATTGATGCTCTTGAAATACAGGTCCTCCGTTTGCGGCGTGGGGTTGTTGAACGCCAGCGCCTTGAAGGGGCCAATTTTCGGCATGTACCGCAAGAGCACTGACCACACGCGAGTACCGAAATCAGCCTTCGTGTAGTCCTTCCCCCACTCTTTTTCATATTCGGAGCGCGACAGGCGGTAGAGGAATTTCTTTTTCTCAAAATCAGGCGTCTCCTTCATCATGTCCTTCTTGTGGGTCCGTAGTGCGATCTGGGTCATTTGCGGGATCAACCGACTGACAGCAAAGCGATAGGAACCGACTGCGAGATCCTCATGTGTCAGCACGTCTTTCAATTCCAATCCGTAAACGATGGGGAAAGTCCGTTCCAGCAGAGGCTTGGACACTTGGAATCCGATGAAATCGTGATACTGCTGCGAAACATAACGGTTCTTCGCCACTTGCACCATGTCGAATCCGAACTCCGTCTTCACATGCGCGGTGTGGTCCTCCGCGTACCTTACGGAGTCACCGAATTTTGCCCGCAGCTTGGGATATTGGATAGAGACAGATTTGTTGACCGCCGGATGCCCGGCGATATCCGAGGTATAGTGCGCAAGCGCCCCCAGGGCGAAGGCGTACTCGTTCGCATCCTGGCTCTGCAATACCAACTCGCGAACGAAGTCGCCGCTGCGAACGTAGTGCACCAAATCGCTGAATTCCACGTTGCCAAAGGGATAGTAGCCGAGGTCTTGGATGACGGCGCCGCCATAGGCGTAGCCGTGCGCCTCCTTGAGCTGGTCTTCCGTTAGCCCTGGGAATCGCTGGAGAAGGAGCGGGCGGAGTTCATCGATCCACAACAGGTCTACGATTTGCTCATGGGTCAGCACGGAGTAGGCGATCGAAACACCGGCGCTCAGGAGTATGACGAGAAGGACTGCCATCACTCGGATACCCCATGGGTTCCAGCCACGATAATCAACGCTTTGAGGGACTCGTATTTTAACTTGGTTTTCTGAGTTCATGGACGACTCTCTTCGCTTCCTTCATTCTCTCTTTGTAAAACGAGGGGCTAACAAGGACTCTTTTCTCTCCCACGCGCACATGTACCTTGATGCCTTTCTTCGACAAGAACAGCGATAAGGCCATGTACGTCTTGATCTCTTTCTCGAGAAACTTGACTGCACGCCGCCTGGACTCATCCATCGCTCACCTCCGGCCTTACAGACGCGGCCCTATTTGGAAAAACAGAAAAGTAGGCCGCGGCACACAACAGACACTTTCTAGCTGCCTCCAATGCGTTCGCCCGGACTAATACGTCTTCGCGGTCGGGAGGGCGCAACAATGGCTCTGAACCACCGAATCAATATCTAAATACGCCCAAGAAGCACGAGAATGACAACGATGAGGAGAGCGAGACCAACGCCTCCCGAGGGGACATAGCCCCACTCGCGGCTGTGAGACCATCGCGGCAGAGCACCCAAGAGTGCCAAGATCAAAAATACGACCAAGATAGTTCCAAGCATTGTGTTCGCTCTCCTTTGTAAACTCAGCCGTCGTAATTCGGGGACCCTGTCCCACCGGCGGTTTAAGTCTCTGGCAAATTTCCGGGCTGGGCCGGAGGTTGCCTTAGGGTCCTCGCGCTCGGTAAGCGCTAGTTCAGATAGAAGCTAATGGCAATGCGATCGCCGGGATATCTGCGGTTGTACA
>Ga0210400_10002790_pt1 | contig 15814 bp, 7 predicted proteins | sample IncBWH26MmetaG_FD_155456 | JGI IMG/M metagenome (GOLD analysis project Ga0210400, IMG submission 155456) | Forest soil microbial communities from Barre Woods Harvard Forest LTER site, Petersham, Massachusetts, United States - Inc-BW-H-26-M | ecosystem: Environmental > Terrestrial > Soil >... | reverse complement strand
TGGTATGAGCAGGCCTTAATGAGTCTTACAGCAGACCCGGAATCGTTTGTGACTTCATCGCCCGCGTTGTCACCCGAGCAGCGCCATACGGTGCTTGAAGTCTGGAACAACACCCGGCGCGAGTATCCGCGCAACGAAACGATTGCCAGCGTTTTCGAGCAGCAAGTCCGGGCGGCTCCATTTGCCACTGCGCTGATCTCCGATGAGAAGACCCTGACCTACGACGAACTGAATCGCCAGGCCAACCAAGTGGCGCACTGGCTAACCCGCCAGGGCGCCAAACCGGAGACCCTGGTTGGGCTTTGCATGGAGCGTTCCGTTGAAACCTACGTTGTGATGCTTGGCATCGTGAAGGCTGGAGCCGCATACGTGCCTCTTGATCCTGCGTATCCAGCGCCGCGATTGGAATTTCTGGTAAAGGATAGTGGCGTGTCGTTTGTCCTTACTACTGAGAAGCTGAAAAAGCTCTTGCCTGTCGCACTGACGAAAGTCATTCCTCTGGATCAGTTCTGGAAGGACATTTCAGCGGAGAAGGAAGTCGATCCTGACGTCAAGTCCTCAGCCGAAAATCTGGTGTACCTGATGTACACGTCGGGTTCGACCGGAGCACCCAAAGGCGCCACGATTACGCATCGTGGAGTGGTTCGCCTGGTCAAGAACAACTGGTTTTGCGATTTGTCCGGGAGCCAGACCTTTCTCCAGTTCGCTCCGATTTCCTTTGATGCTTCCACATGGGAAATCTGGGGCGCTCTGCTGAACGGGGCGCGGCTTGCAGTCTGTCCTTCCGGTGCTGCATCGCTGGAAGAACTCGGCACGGCTATCCGCAAGTATCGCGTTTCTGTGCTGTGGCTTACCGCTCCCTTGTTCCATCAGGTGGTTAATCATGCTCCGCATATTCTAAAGCCGGTCAAGACCTTGCTTGCGGGCGGCGATGTCCTCGCGCCCGACCGGGTCGTCAAGGCGTTGAATTTTCTCGAAGGCGGCACTCTCGTCAACGGATATGGCCCCACCGAGAGCACAACCTTTTCCTGTTGTCATCCCATGCGCAGCGCGGACCAGGTCGGCGTTGCCGTCTCCATTGGCCGGCCAATCGCTAATACCCAGGTATATATCTTGAATGAAGAGATGGAACTGCTTCCTCCTGGAATCGCAGGGGAGCTTTTCATTGCCGGTGATGGTCTGGCCCGTGGCTATATCAACCAGCCCGATCTGACAGCGGAGAAATTCGTCCCGCATCCATTCAGCAGCCAGCCAGGGGAGAGGCTCTATCGTACTGGTGATCTGGTGCGCTACGGTACCGATGGCGAGATTGATTTCATTGGCCGGGTTGATAACCAGATAAAGATTCGCGGTTTCCGCGTTGAGCTGGGCGAAATCGAATCAGTCCTGCGTCAGCACCCTGAGGTGCATGAAGTTGCTGTGGCCGTCCGTGGAGCCGGTGACAATAAACGCGTGGTAGCTTATGTCACTCCTCGCCAGGGCCGCGAGATTCGCGCCGCTGAACTGAAACAATTCCTGCAAAGCAGGCTGCCGGAATTCATGGTCCCATCCTTCGTTATGGTCCTGGACAAAATTCCACTCAAGACAAGCGGCAAAATTGATCATGAGGCCCTGGCGGCGATTGAAGAGCGTAACGAGGACCGTCCTTATACCCCGCCGCAAACCCCGTTGGAAGCCGAGTTGGCGCGATTATGGCAGGAAGTACTGGCGGTCCCACAAGTGGGGCGCGAGGACAACTTCTTTGAACGCGGCGGCCACTCGCTGCTGGCCACCCAACTTGTCTCACGCATTCGCGAACAGTACCACATTCCGTTTCCGATCCGGGAATTGATGCAAACGCCAACTCTGATTGGGCTGGCTGAGGCGGTCCAGACCGCAATCTGGGCGAGTCAGGCACAGCAAAGCGCAGAGCAGGATTTGGACAAGGAAGAATTCATTGTGTGAGCTTTCGACCCCTGCACGAGAAATTGCATGTTGAGACGGTGCGCGCACCTCTCCCGAGCTTTACCAAATCGAAACGCACAATCCCGAGTGCGTTTGCGGGCTGGTAATTTTCAAGAACTGCATATCACCTAAGATCGGATGGAGGTACCTTCCATGTTTAGAGATTTCCTGCAAGATCTGCGGTTTGGGGTTCGCATGCTTCGCCGCAGCCCAACTTTTTCTATTCTCGCCATTTTATGTCTGACTTTGGGAATCGGCGCTAATGCTGCGGTGTTCAGTTGGATGGAGGGGTTGATGTTTCGCCCGTTCCCGTTAGTGGCCCATCAGGAGAGAATGGTGGCTGTGGCCGCCATGGACACGACAGGTGAGGCTGACAAGGGGGCGGCGGGCGAGGGCTATGGCGAGGTCGCGTGGCCTGATATGCAGGATTACGCCCGCAATTGCAAGCTCTTCGACTGGTTTGTGGCGGACCGCCTCGGCGGCACCACGCTGAACGTCGGCGATCGCGCTGAGCGCGTGGCTGAAAGCATTGTTTCCTCGAACTATTTCGATGCGCTGGGAATCCATCCAATTCTCGGACGAGGGTTCCGCCCCGAAGAAGACTACGGCCGCAACGGCCACCCGTTTGCCGTAATCAGCTATTGGCTTTGGAAAGAAAAATTCAATGGCGATCCCAACATCGTCGGCAAAAAACAGCTTCTCAACGCCGTGCCTCATACGATTATCGGCGTAGCGCCAAAGGGCTTTTATGGCACGTTTGTGGGCTATCCCATCCAATTCTGGGTCCCTGTATCCATGCAGGAAATATTCAATTCCGGCGGATACAAACTCGAAGACCGCAGCCAAGCCTGGATTGAAGGCTACGCGCGACTGAAGCCAGGCGTGAGCATTGGCCAGGCCCAAGGAGAGATTTCCGCCGTGGCGAAACGGTTGGAACTTCAATATCCAGAAACCAACCGCGGACGTGGAGTAAAGCTTATTCCGCTCTGGAAGAACCCCTTCAATCAGGCTGGTGATTTGGGGCCCACTCTGGAAATAGCGTTGGTGGCGACCTTTTTTGTGCTGCTTATCGCATGTGCGAATGTAGGTAGTCTTTTACTCGTCAGATCTCTGGCTCGCCGGCACGAAATTACTGTGCGCCTCGCCATCGGCTCCAAGCGCGGTCGCCTGTTGCGGCAACTTCTCACGGAAGGTTTGATCCTTTCCACGATTGGCGGCGCCGCTGGACTTCTGGTTGCCTATCTTTGCCGCAACCTGCTCGTGGTCTTTTTCCCATCGTCCTCTGTCATCGCCACGAATCTCTCCGGCGAAATAGATTGGCGTGTGGCCGGATTCAGCCTTGGCATTTGCCTCATCTCCACTTTGATGTTTGGGCTTGTTCCCGCCTTTCAAACCAGCAACATCGATATTGCAGGCGCTTTGAAAGCAGAGTCCGCGGGAGCTTCGGGGACACGCGGAAGGAACTGGATGCGCTCGCTCATGGCCGCCGGCCAGGTTTCGGCCAGTTTCGTATTGCTGGTGGGAGGAGTTTTGTTGTTTCAGAGTTTGCACCGGCTTAGCATTGCCGACCCAGGGTTTTCAACGGACAATGTCCTGACCACACTCTTCGATTTGACTGGAGCGGGTTATAATCCTGTCCGCTCCAAGCAGTTTAGAGACGACCTGGCGGATCGGGTTAGGGCGATGCCCGGCGTCGAATCAGCATCATGGGTCAAGGTCAGACCGATCAGTTATGCGACTTTCTTTAACGCGCCCATAACAATTGACGCCTATCAGCCCGGACCTGACGAACGTCCTACGGCAGAATACAACCTGGTTAGTCCGGATTATTTTAAAACTATGGGAATCCCGATTCTTTCGGGCCGTGAGTTTACCCAGAACGATACCACCGCTAGCTTTCCCGCAGTCGTAGTGACCCAGAAACTGGTGGACAAGTACTGGCATGGTGTAGATCCAGTTGGCAAGCGCATCCAGGTTAAAGACAAATGGATGCAGGTGGTCGGCGTCGCCAAAGACGCCAAGTACTACACCTTGTCAGAAGCGGCAATGAATTTTTTCTATGTTCCTGTTGACCAGAATCCTACCACCAACATGAACCTCGTTATCCGCACTTCACGCAACGCAGAATCCCTGGAGCCAGTCTTGACCCGCGCGGTCCATGCGTTGGAACCTGATCTGGGGCTTCAGGAAGTGATCACGATGAGGAAGCATATCAACCGCGAGGTGTTGGCTTCGCAGCAGATCGCAGTAGCTCTTCTCAGCATTTTTGGTGGAATAGCGATGTTGCTGGCGGCAGTCGGACTCTACGGCGTGATGTCCTATTCTGTCTCGCAGAGCAAACGTGAGCTTGGGTTGAGGATGGCGCTGGGGGCCGACGCACCCCATTTGTTCCGCATTGTGATGTCCAATGGCTTGCTGGTGACGATAGGCGGTATGGTGGCCGGTTCACTTGTCACTGTAAGTTTGACCCACTGGATAGATATCAAGACCGTTCTCTACAAGGTCAATCCGCGTGACCCACTGGCCTTTGCTGTGGCGTCCGTGGGATTGACAATCATCGCCTTCATGGCATGTTTCCTGCCTGCGTGGCGCGCCAGCCGCACCAACCCGGTCCAAGCCTTGCGTGATTGAGTCGTGGGCGTCGTGGTGGGAAATCATTTTGAAGTGCAGCGAGTTGGCGCCTTATGGATTCAGGAATGATGCAGACCATGGTTGGCCAATAATCCAATTCTCAGCTTGCCTAAAATTACCAAGTTCTATTTGGGCAAATACTCCTGCTATCACAACGAACAAAAGTTCTCATTGCTGAGATAACGGACTAAACACCCATGTTCCAGTGAAAATGGAAAATTCTCAACCCTGGCGAAAAGAATGGCCTGTAGCGTTGCGGGCGCTGCGGCATCGCAATTTTCGTCTATTTTTTTTCGGTCAACTAATCTCCTTGATCGGCACCTGGATGGACCCAGTCGCGGAATCATGGTTGATCTACCGGCTGACCGGCTCTTCCTTGCTGCTGGGCACAATGGCTTTTGCCGGCCAGATTCCCATATTCCTGTTGATGCCTATCGGCGGTATTGTAGCCGACCACTATGACCGCCGCTCCATCCTGGTAGCCACTCAATCTTTGATAATGATGCTGACGTTGATTCTTGCCGGACTCACACTCACGCATGTTGTACAGCCGTGGCATGTAATAGTGCTGGGAGCCCTGATGGGCGTAGTGAGCGCCTTTGATATTCCAGTGCGCCAGGCTTTTATTGCGGACATGGTTGCCCGCGAAGACTTGGTCAATGCCATCGCGCTGAACTCGGCCATCTTCAACGGGGCCCGCGTGATCGGCCCGGCCCTCGCGGGAATCGTGGTTGCGGCAATGGGTGAGGGCTGGTGCTTTCTTGCGAATGGGTTGAGTTTCCTGGCGGTGATCGCAGGCTTGCTGGTGATGACAGCCGCTCCAGCGCGCCCAGCCCCTCAAGGTTCTCCGATGCAGAACATCATTGAGGGATTCCGATTCGTCACCCGTACCCCACCGGTACGAGCGCTTATGCTGTTGTTGGGACTCATCAGCTTGACTGGAACGACAGGTGTGGTGCTTATGCCGGTGTTTGCTGGCCAGATCCTGCATGGCGGCGCCAGGGCGCTGGGGTTGCTGATGGGCGCATCCGGCCTGGGCGCGTTGTGTGGCGCGATCACGCTGGTCACTAGAAAGAATGTGAGTGGCCTCGAACGCTGGATCTTAGTGGCCTGTAACACCTTTGGCGCAGCCCTGATTCTCTTTTCGCTGTCGCGAACTTTCTGGTTGTCAGTGGCGCTGCTGGTTCCTGTGGGATTCTCGGTGGTGTTGGAAATGGGCTCATCCAATACCCTCATTCAGAGTATGGTTCCCGATTACCTGCGCGGGCGCGTGATGGCCCTCTATTCCATGATGTTCATGGGCATGGCGCCATTGGGCGCACTCATGGCTGGCAGCGTGGCCCATGCGATTGGAGCACCTATGACTGTAGCTTTAGGTGGCGCCATTTCCATAATTGGCGGAATCGTCTTTGCTACCCGGCTTTCCGCGCTACGTCCAGACGCACGGGCCCTGGTTGCGGCCCAGCAGATGCCCGGCACGGCACCCTCCCAGGAAATCACCGCCCCGGCGTTTTCCAGGCAAGGAGAAGTGAGCTAGCTAGTTTCGCCAGTACAGGACCATTTTCGATTGTGTGGCCCGAGAGGAAGACTTTTCTCAAAAGAATTAGCGGTACGTTTCAGCTTGCTGTAATGGATTGCCTTTCAAGAACATGAATACGAAGAGTTGGACAAAAAATAGGAGATCTATGCCTAAGATGCGAATTACCGTTTTGACCCTCTTTGCTGTTATGTCGTTAGGAATCATAACCGCTGCTGCCGGCAGCGCCGGAAATCAGTTGCAGAAACCGGTGGTCCATTGTCCCGACAACAATCCCATCTGCGCGGACATCGCCCATCACCTGCAAGAGCTCGATGGCAAATATTCAGGTCACGATGAGCCGGCCGTAGCCTTTTATTCCAATCGACCCGGCTCCGGGAACAGTTTCACCACAGTTATGACCATGCCCACCGATCCACCAACGCCTCCGCGGCAGGATGGCTCCGGCGGCACCTTCAACTTCCAGCTTCATCCCGTTTTCTGGTTCAGCATGGTGCTTTGTGATACCCAGTCTGCGCCGAATTTTACCGATGTCTGCGTCCCCAATACGGATGCCAACATATTCGATAACCCAGATCCCAATGCGCCGGATTTCATCGGGCATCATCCGGGATCGGCATTTCTTGAATTGCAGTTCTATCCTCCTGGCGGCTTTTTCCCCAACTGCGACCTGAAGCGGTGGTGCGTGGCCATGAACATCTTGAGTTTCAACGCCCGCGCCCGCGATGTCTCCGGCCAACGAAACAATGCGGATTGCATAGCCAACGTCGGTCTGGAGCCGGATAATTCCGCGTTCCTTACCACGAACGGAATTTCACAAATTGTGGCCTCTCCCTTTAGTAGTGATCCCAATCCGCTGTTCAATACCGTTCCCGGGGACATATTCAAGATGAATCAAGGGGACAGGGTGCGGATCAGCATTTACGATACCCCCGAAGGCGTTAAAACCGAGGTGCAGGATCTGACCACAGGCATTACCGGATCCATGACCGCCAGCATTGCCAATGGCTTTGTACAGGTGAACTTCGTCCCCGATCCCGATCCGGCGCATCCCTCGGTGACTTGTACCGGCACTCCGTATGCTTTTCATCCCCAATACTCGACCTCCAGCGAGCGTACGCGGGCCCTATGGACGGCGCACACAATCAACGTTGCCTTCTCTGACGAGCCTGGTCATTACGAGCTTTGCAGCGCGGTCGATCGCGAGGGTGGAAGGTGCATCGGGACCAGCCCTGCCGATCCCGGCGGCCCAGACGTTGACGACCAGAGTTCCTGCTTCAGCGGCGCGTTTTTCGCGAAGTTCGGATTGCAACCGATTGGAGCCTGTATTGGTAAGGAAGTGGATTTCGACGGAACTTCCTATGGCTTCAATTGGCCAGGCACCGGGGATCGTGCAACCGACGCCTTGATCCATCCCACCCCTATACGGTTCACCGCGCCTCAATTCCAATTGCATAGGCATCGCGATGGCGATGGGGATGGTCGTACCAGTTTGCACGATTTCAGCCGCGTTGCCTTCGAGACCGAGACCCCGATCAACGAATCCAACTGTAACCCGTTCACCGGTGCGGGCTGCACCAATCCGCCTGCCGGGACTCGGTTCTATCCTATTTACTCCACCACTCGCCGCCATGGCGACGGAGACCGGGACGGTGAAGGAGTTTGCTCCTGGCAGCTTGGCGGGCCTGATATTCCCGGTACTGGGAACAACTTTGGTGGAACCGCAATCAACGAGTATGGCGGCGAGCTTTTCGTCTTGTATCCCGGTCCAGCGGATGCAACTCATCCCAACGGCACCACGATTACCGAAGTGACTGACTTCCGCCGCGTCCTCCCCAACAATCCATGCAGGCACAACGAAGAGGATGACTAGAACGAAATAGTCACAACCAAAGACCGGGAGCCGATTCTTTCGGTTCGGTGTAGCGCTTGAAGACCAACATCCCGGCTCAAGCTGGTCTTTTAACCTATCTCGGTTACTTCACGAGGCCATCGGCAATAACCGGTGGCTTCATTTTTCTGCAAAACTCAAGGGTCGCGCCTACCACCTACCAAGATTGGCCGGGGCCGCTCATCCTTTAAAACCGTCCGCCGACCCTTATCATCCCGCCCCTCACGGAAAACTGCTGCAAGCCTCCTCTTGTTTCCTTCTAGATTGGTCTCCGCCAAGGCCCAGTTCCTCTGCTTTGTCCAAGGAGAACCAGTGCGCAGACTTTCTTTTTTACTCGCCCGGCTTGCGGTCATTTTGCTGTCCGTTTTACTTGGCTTGCCTGCTCAATCCCAGACTCAACTCCCACCTGAGGTTCGCGAGAAGATAGATAAACTCGCCACGGACGTGCTGGCCAGAACCGGAACTCCAAGCGTTTCCTTAGTAGTGGTTAAGGATGGACAAATTGCCTACCTCAAGGCCTATGGCAACGCGCGCCTGGATCCGCAAACTACCGCAAAGTCCGAAATGCGTTACTGCCTTGGCTCCGTTAGCAAGCCTTTCACGGCCGAGGCAATTCTGCTTTTGCAGGAACAGGGCAAGCTGTCGCTCGATGACAAAGTTTCCCGGTTTCTTCCCGATCTTAGCCGCGCCAACGAGGTCACTATTCGCGAGGTGCTCTCTCAAACTTCTGGCTATCAGGAATACTGGACTGTGGATTATTTGCCGCAAAAGGTCCTGCATCCGACCACCCCGCGCAAGATTCTCGACCAGGCGGCCCATAGGCCATTGAACTTCGATCCCGGAACGAAATGGGAGATCAGCGATACCAATTATGTAATTGCCGGCATGATCGTGGAAAAAGCCAGCGGCATGTCGCTCTATCGTTTTTTTCGGGAGAAGCTGTTTGTGCCACTCAGCATGGAAAGTGCGATTGATATAGATTCGGAAAAGCTCGGCCCTGCCGATTCCACCGGCTACATGCGTTATGCCCTGGGTCCACCCCGCCCGGCGCCACACGAAGGGCAGGGATGGCTGTTCGGAGGAGAGGAACTTGCCATGACCGCGCAAGACATGGGCAAGTGGGACATCTCCTTGATAAACCACAAACTGCTTAAGCCCTCTTCTTATCGGCAATTTGAAACGGCTGTATTGCTCTCCAACGGTCTGGCAACCAGTTATGCGCTAGGCAATGGCATCACTCGAAAGGCAGAACGGCGGGCGCTCTACAGCATTGGCGATGTCTCCGGTTTCAGCGCCGCCAATACCATCTTTCCTGATGACCACATTGCCATAGCCGTGTTCGCCAATATGGATGCCGGTGCGCCTCCCGAAATCACCAACGGCATCATCCCTCTTCTGTTTCCCAAAAAATCAGAGCCAGACCCGGATGCCCCTCAGAAACTGGAGCAGGCACGCAAAATCTTTGATTCTCTCCAGCATGGCACTCTCGACCGTTCCTTGTTTACGGAAGATGCGAACAGCTACTTCAACGAGCAGGCATTGCAGGATTTTGCCTCCAGCCTGACCCCCTTAGGCAACCCGCAGGAGTTTGTCCCGACCGAGTACTCTGTTGCCAACGGATTGATCTTCCGCGACTACCGCATCAAGTTTGCCAATCTGACGCTCGTGGCCCATACCATCGAAGAGCAGAGGGGCAAGCTCGAGCAATACAGCATAGGGCAGGAGTAAGTTGTAACCGTGAAATCATGGAACCAATCATGTCCACTCTCACTCCTGACCTTGTTCCGGCCGAGCGTTGTGCTGTGCCGGAATGGTTTGCCATCTACGTGATGCCACGGCACGAAAAACGGATTGCCGAGCATCTCCAGGTCCGGCAAATCGAATATTTTCTGCCGCTCTATGAAGCTCGGCGCAAGTGGAGAGATGGATCAAAGGTAACGGTTCAGCTTCCGTTGTTTCCCAGTTATCTTTTTGTACGTGCCCTGCGCGGCCAGCGAGGCCGCGCTCTGGAAGTTCCCGGGGTCCTGTCGGCGGTAGGTAAACGCGAATCCTCCGTTATTTCCGAGACCTGCATTGACTCACTCCGCACGGCGGTAAGCCTCGGAAAAGTAGAACCACACCCTTATCTCGCCACCGGCGCATTTGTGCGTATTCGGTCCGGTGCTCTGGCGGGACTGCAGGGCATAGTCGTTCGCCAGAAATCCAGTTGCCGAGTGGTACTGTCCCTCGAGTTGATTATGAGAAGCATGGCAGTTGAAGTGGATATCGCTGACCTTTGAATGGATTCCTACTATGCACGTTGCCCAAACGCAATTTCGCCCCACGCCTGCTGCCCAGCAACAACAATCGTCATCAGCAACACAGTTGCTGGCCGTTGTAGCATGGTGTTGTCTTTTTCTGCTGGCGGGAGTGGCCATTTTCGCATTGAAAGCTCCGGACGCGGTGCCCGCCGGCGCGTCTCAAAACGAATTTTCAGCGCAGCGAGCCCTCGCCCATGTTCGCGCCGTCGCACGCGTACCCCATCCTATCGGCACAAACGCAAACGCTGAGGCGAGGCAGTATCTCGTGGACCAGCTTTCCGCTGTCGGACTGAATCCTCAGATTTTCACGGCAGTCGGAATTGACAACGATTCTGAGGTGCTCATCGCCGGCAGGACTAATGATATTGTGGGCAGGCTCTCCGGTACGGCAAACTCCGGAGCCATCCTGCTCATGGCTCATTATGATTCTGTTTCCAGTGGTTCAGGCGCAGCGGACGATGCATCAGGAGTTGCTGCCATTCTTGAAGGCTTGCGTGCATTGAAGACGGGACCCAGATTAAAAAACGATCTGATCGTCCTTATTACAGACGGCGAAGAACCGGGGTTGCTGGGAGCGGAATCGTTTGTGGCTTCTCATCCTTGGATGAAGGATGTTGGTCTGCTGATGAATTTCGAAGCCCGTGGCAATCACGGCCCTTCAATGCTCTTTGAGACCAGCCCCAATAATGCTGCTTTGCTGAACGAAGTAGCCAGGACTGCCCCCTATCCTGTCGGCTCTTCACTCTTTTATTCGCTTTATAAGCTACTGCCTAACGATACAGATTTCACGCGGTTTCGACATGCGCGAATCCCCGGACTCAATTTTGCGTTCGGCGGACATCTCGAAGCCTATCACTCACGGCTGGACACCCCGGAAAATCTCGATACTGCGTCCCTTCAGCACCACGGCTCGTATCTTGTTTCATTGGTTCGCCAGTTCGGCCAGATGGACCTAGGGAACCTCAAGCGGGAATCCGGCGATGACATATTCTTTGACTGGTTTGGCGCGAACTTGATCACTTACAGCGAACGCTGGGTCTTGATAGGTGAAATTGTCGTTACGCTTCTGCTGGTTGTGGTGATTGTTTCCAGTGTTCGACGCGCAGAAGTAAGTCTAGGGCGTTTCTTCAGGGCAATAGCTGTTTCTTTTCTGATGCTGGTTGTGATCCCTGGAATGATGGCCGTTGCCGGATGGCTGCTTCTCCTGATACTCAGCGGACGTATGCTGCTCGGCGACACATCAGCAAATTCTTTTCTGTTGAATGGTCTGGTTCTGCTCGGAATTGCGACTGGATCGGTTGTTCTGGCCAGGTTGCGCCGGCGTTTCCACCTCGAAGAATTGTCGCTGGCAGGTCTGACACTCGTTTGCATTCTGAGCTGGGCCTTTGCTCTGCTGCTGCCGGGGGGGCATTATCTGTTGTTCTGGCCGCTGTTTCTCGCTATCTGCGGATTTTTAGTCCTTGCAATCCTGAGAGCGGGATCTCTAAAAAGCCGGGCAGTGGCTGCACTTCCGGCGGTGGTAATCACAGTGCTGCTGTTTGCCCCAGTGGCGTATCTTTTGTATATCTTTCTGACTCTGAGTCTACTGAGCATCGCTGCTGCCGGCTTGCTTCTCGGTCTGTTCTTTCTAATCTGTGTTCCTTTCGCGAACATCGCTGTGCCGCAACGCCCGTGGCGCACAATCCTGCTGCCATTGTTTGTCGCGGCTGCGGCCTGCATGGCGGCTGGAATTCTCCAGTCGAACTTTAGTTCGCAGCATCCGCGGCACGACCATCTTCTCTACAGTCTGAATGCGGATGATCATACGGCTGTGTGGATCAGTAACGATTCCGCTCTCGACGGATATACTGCGCAGTTTCTTGGCAAGGCTCCCAACCGCGAACCGGTCCCGAATTATCTGACTGGATCGTTGCGCGCCCCCTTTTCCGCCTCAGCTCCACCAATTGATTTGCAGCCTCCGATAAGCGAAATCAAGGCGGACGAACAACAGGGTGACCTTCATCGTCTCCGGATGAATGTGAGATCACAAAGAGATACAGGCCTCATGGTGGTTCGATTTGATCCCAGCGTGAAGCCTGTCTCGATGGAAATCTCCGGCCGCAATGTGAAGCCGCAGTCTGGTCAGACGGGGCTGTTCATGCTGTTGTATGGAATGGGTGCGCAAGGGGCCGATCTGGATCTCACGTTGAATACGCCATCGGGAGTTTCATTCTGGATCAGCGACTATTCCGCTGGCCTGCCCACAACGATCCGGCGCCCGCCCGAATTTATCGCTGCTCAGTATAGTGACCAAACTGTAGTGTGCCGGAAATATAAACTGAAGTAGATGCGAAAATGGTGCTCTGCTGAACTCAATCGCAAGCGCCGATAAATTCCGTGCTTTCCTAAACCGCTGAGAAGGGTCTAAACTGGAATCGTTTGACTAGGAACTCAACGACGAGTTGCAGTTTCATCTTCAGCCGATAAAGAATACTTAAGCAGGGGAATGGCCCCGGAAATGGTTGCGCCGCCGCGTTGCCGTGGCAGGGCGGAATGGAACAGATCAAGGAGGAATGCCGCGAAATGCGTGACGTCAATTTCATCGAAAATCTTCTCCAGGACCTCCGCTTTGGATTCCGCATGCTACGCCGCAATCCCGGCTTTTCTTTTCTGGCGATTCTTTGTCTCACGTTCGGGATCGGCGCCAATGCCGCCGTTTTCAGTTGGATTGAAGGGGTACTGCTCCGGCCCTTTCCTGCTGTAGCCCACCAGGAGAGAATGGTTTCTTTTACCGCAACAGTACCGGAACGTTACGACAAAGGCGAAGGCAACCTGGGCTACGACGATGTTTCCTGGCCTGACTTTCTCGATTTCCAGAGAGACAGCACGCTATTCGACTGGTTTATCGCGGACCACATTACCAGAGCTACATTCAACGTCGGTGAGCGGGCAGAATTGTCAACCGGCAGCGTTGTTTCGGCGAATTATTTCGATGCCCTCGGAATCCATCCCATTCTCGGGCGAACATTCCGGCCTGAAGAGGACTGGGGCCGCAATGGTCATCCCGTGACCGTAATCAGTTATTGGTTGTGGAAAGAACGGTTTCAGAGCGATCCCAATATCGTTGGAAAGAAACTGCTCCTGCGGACTCTACCCCACACCATTATTGGCGTGGCGCCGGAAAATTTTTACGGCACCTTCGTCGGCTATCCCATGCAATTCTGGGTTCCTGCCTCAATGCAGGAAAATTTTGTCGGAGCCAACTACAAACTGGAAGATCGTGGCGACGGCTGGATTGAAGGTTACGCCCGTCTCAAACCCGGCGTCACCATTAAACAGGCGCAAGCTGAGATTTCGGCTGTAGCCAGACGTCTTGAAAATCAGTATCCCAACACAAACCGGGGACGCGGTGCGAAGCTTTTCCCATTATGGAAAACGCCATTCAACCAAGCTGGCACTCTGGCGCCGACCTTGGGAATTTCGCTCGTAGCTGTATTCCTGGTGCTTCTGATCGCCTGCGCCAACGTCACCAGCCTGCTGCTGGTCAGGTCGCTGGCCCGCCAACACGAAATCACCGTGCGCCTCGCGCTTGGCTCCCGGCGTGGCAGGTTGCTGCGGCAACTTATCACCGAAGGGCTGATTCTCTCCTCGATCGCCGGCATCTGCGGACTCGTGCTTGCTTATTTATGCCGAAATCTGATGGCCGTCTTCTTCCCAGCGTCGTCTGTTCTCGCCACCAATTTGTCGGGAACCATAGATTGGCGCGTGGTCGCATTCAGCGGCGGGGTTTGTCTGATTTCGACACTGATGTTTGCGCTCATTCCCGCCCTTCAGACCAGCAAGTTGGATATTGCCGGAGCACTCAAGGCGGAATCCGGCACTTCTTTCGGAAACCGCACAAAATCCCGAATGCGCTCTGCCATGGTCATTGTCCAGATAGCGCTCAGCTTCATCGTGGTCGTGGGTGGGGCTTTGCTGGTGCAGAGCCTTCAGCGGTTGCGATCAGCCGACCCCGGCTTTTCCCCTGACAATATCGTTACGACAACTTTTGACCTGGCCGGAGCGGGCTATGGTCCCGCACGCGCACAGCGCTTTCGCGACGATCTTGTGGATCGCGTCAAGGCCATCCCCGGAATCGAATCTGTTTCGTTCGTTAGAATCAGACCATTCAGCTACCAAGGTTATCTTTCAGGCCCCATCACTGTGGACGGCTATGAGCCGGGTCCTGATGAAAGGCCGACCGTGGAATATAACCAGGTTGGCCCAGCCTATTTTGAGAACATGCGAATTCCTATCGTCTCTGGCCGGGAATTCACCCGTACCGATAACGGAAATAGTTTTCCCGCCGTTATCGTGAACGAGCAGATGGTGGCCAAGTACTGGCGTGGCGTGGATCCGGTGGGCAAGCGCATTCAGTTGAACGGCAAATGGATGCAGGTGGTGGGAGTCGCCAAAACCTCGAAGTACGGGTCCTTTGCCGAATTACCCCAACCGTTTCTGTATGTCTGCATGGATCAGTTTCCGGTCGTCAATAGCTACATAATGATCCGCGCCGCGCAATCACCAAACTCCATGTCTTCCGCCCTGGCCCATGAGGTCCATTCTATGGATGCGGGGCTGGGCATGCAGGAAGTCATCACTTTACGCGAGCACATGAATCGTGCTGCGCTATCGTCCCAGAAGATTGTGGTAGCTCTCTTGTTTATTTTTGGCGGAATTGCGCTGTTGCTGGCCGCTGTGGGACTTTACGGTGTCATGTCCTATGCGGTTTCTCAGAGCAAACGTGAGCTTGGCTTGCGCATGGCACTCGGTGCAGGAGCGATACATGTGTTTCGCACTGTAATGGTGCATGGACTGGTGCTGGCGGCCGGCGGCGTGGTGCTAGGCTCCACCGCAGCCATGTTTTTGACCCGGTTCATTGCCACGGGAACCCTGCTGTATCAGGTGAATCCACGCAGCCCGGCGGTTTTTATGGTCGCATCGCTGGTGATGGTAGTAATTTCCATAGCGGCCTGCTTCACTCCGGCATGGCACGCAGCCCGTACCGATCCCGTTCGGGCCCTGCGCGAATAACCAGCACGCCGCTGCTACAAAAGGAAACAAAGTCAGTTGATGCAGCCGAGTGATCCGCCAACTGATCCGCCAAGAAAACCTCGACTGCCTAGCGCAGTGTTGTTTCAGCGGGTTTGCCGTCACTTTTACTAGGGAATAGAACTTCTCTTTCAGAAAGTGGGAACAAATCCCTCTCTCTCCGCCAGTTCTTCACCAAGGTCCTTCGCTGCCGCTCAGGATTTCGGCTCGCGGCTCGGACGCCGCGAAAACGCCTCAAGTTCCAATCCCTCTCTCTCTCTCTCTCCGCCAGAGCTTTACCGAGGTCCTTCGCTGAGTTCGACCAGATTACGTCTCGGTCGATGGCAGAGCTGAACTCCACAGAGAAGGCTCATACTATATCGAGTGGTACCACCTCCGGCGCGCTTATGGTCACTCTTTGCCAATGCCGCACATTGACGAGTGGACATAACGTGTGGTATT
>Ga0210400_10002789_pt1 | contig 15817 bp, 11 predicted proteins | sample IncBWH26MmetaG_FD_155456 | JGI IMG/M metagenome (GOLD analysis project Ga0210400, IMG submission 155456) | Forest soil microbial communities from Barre Woods Harvard Forest LTER site, Petersham, Massachusetts, United States - Inc-BW-H-26-M | ecosystem: Environmental > Terrestrial > Soil >... | reverse complement strand
ATCGACCTGTAACACCCGACGGCCCAACGGACCCCTAGTCGGGCGTTACGGCCGCCAGTCCTGCAACCGGCTGCGCAGCTCCCGAAAGGCGCGCGCCATATGCGCTTCGACGGTCTTGACGGAGAGGCCGAGCACCTGGGCGACTTCGGCGTACGTCAGGTGGTGATAGCGATTGAGGCGGAAGACCTCGCGGCACCGCTCCGGCAGACGCCGGACCGCCCGGTCGACCGCTGTGGCCAGCTCGCTCGTCAGGAGGGCCCGGTCACTCGCGGTCGCATCATCCGTCCGTGCGGGCGTGGCCTCTTCGGTGCGCGCCAGCTTCGCGCGAAACAGATGTGCGCGGTGGTGATCGCGCACGGCGTTGTGGGCGCCATTTCGCGCCGCGCGATAGAGGTAGCTCGCGACGGAGTCCTGCACCTCCCAGACGTGCCGGCGCTCCCACACTCTGACAAACAGTTGCTGCACAACTTCCTCGGCCACGTCCCGCGAGCCGACGTATCCATGCACGAAGTCATACAGCGCTTCCGCGTACCGCCGAAAGAGCAGCTCGAACGCCGCAGCGTCGCCCGCGCGAATGCGCAGGAGCCATGCGCGCTCTTCGGCGTGCCTGTCGATCGTCGCACGATCATCGAGGTGTAACATGGCCGTCACGGGCCCATGTGTAGACCCGATCCGGCGTGCTGTCAATGTTCGGTACTGCGACAGGCTGTCAATGTTCGGTCCTGCGACAGATTACGGCCGGAGCCTCAGCGCTGCCGTAATATCATCCGCATCCCATACTTTGGCCGGAGCGTGATCACCGGCAGCGGCTCCGCCCGATGCGTCGGGTCGTGCCGCATCGTCCACCGCTGCGCCATCGCCGCGAGGACCAACGTCCCCTCCATCCACGCAAACGACTCGCCGATACAGAGCCGCGTCCCGGCGCCAAAGGGGAAGTACGCGAACTTAGGCCGCGTCCCGTCCGCGCCAGGGAGCCACCGGTCCGGGGCAAAGACCCGATGGCTCGCAGTACCACCGCCGGTCCCGATGCACCAGATGCTGGCTCATCACCGCGAGCCGCTCCAACACCCACGCCGGCGGATACAGGCGCATCCCCTCACTGAACACGCACCGCGTGTACACCAAGCGGTTGAGATCCTTGATCGACGGCGCCCGGCCGCCCAACACCTCGTCGGGCCGCCAGCGAGCCGGTGACCAGGAATTGACGCCGATCAATCGGTCCGTGCGGTGTCACCGTCGTCCTCGCAGTCGTCTGGATGCCCACTCCACGAGCAGCGCCAACAGGAGCACACCAAATATCCACGGCGAGCGCAGCGGATCGATGTCCAGGCGGCGCGCGAACGCCGTGCTCGCGGCCGGCGCCGTCGGCGCGCCGAGTGCGTCGACCAGATGCGCCAATGGCGCCACGTCCACGTCGGCCGGCACCGGCCGCTCGCTGCGCGGGGCGTACGCGACGCTGCTCACCACCGCCGCCCACCACGCGCGATGCCGTGTCGCCGAGCTGTCGCCACCCGCCATGCGCCACCGCCAGGTATCGTCGTAGCCCACCTGCACGACTCGGCCCGTGCCAACCCGCCGTGCGGCGACGGCGACGAGATCCCCACGCCGCTCCAATACCACGGCGTCCACCGCCAGCTGCGTCACCGGCATCAATCCCAACGACCGACGCGGCGCCGTATCGCTCGGCGCGCCCTCGTCATCGCGCACGCGCACGCCGGGCGCCCCGCTGTCCAACTCGTGGAACACCTGCGCCGCGCTGCCGACCACGACCAACCCGCCACCTGACCGGACGTACGTCGCGATACGCGGCGCCACCGGCGCGACCGAGCTGTCGATCGCGATCACCGCCGCGTACAGCGCCGTGTCGATCGCGGTCGGTTTTCCCTCGACCACGTCGTTCCTCGGCGCCACCGCGAGGTGGACGTCGACCGGCCACCCTTCCTCTTCGAGGGAACGCACGATGAACTTGGACTCCCACCCGGCACGCCCGAGCACGAGCACGTGTCGAAGCGTCAGCGAATCCACGACCGCGCCCCGCGCCGGCGTGCTCCCCACCACGCCATCGATGGTGCGCAGGGACGCGGGGATCATCACCGTGGCGCCCTGCGCGCGGGGTCCCACGCGCACCGAATCAAGCGGTCCCAATGCATCCCGCACCACGACGCCCGCGCCCCCCGGCGCCGCCACGCGCACACGCGTCCCACCACGCGGGTCCGCCACGGCCTCCGCCTCCAGCGCGCTGGCCACCAACGGCGCCACGCTCGTCTCCAGCGGCTGGCCCCACGTCACGCCGACGCCGTCGCGACGAAACGCCATGAGCCATTGTCGCGCGTACCCGGGCAACACGTCACCGCCGCCGAGCGTGACGTGGACCGCCGTGGGCGGCGCCGCCGAACTCCATCTTGCCAGCGCCGCGCGCAGCGAGCCAGCATCGACGCTCGACACGGCCGCCGACCTGGCGGGCCGGAGCGCGCCCCACAGCGCCCACGCCAGCAGCCCGACCGCCGCCACCCGCAGCACCCACTCAGCGCGTGAGCGCATACACAATGATGTTCACACCAAACTTGGTGTTGTCCACTTGGTTGAACCTCTTACTATCCGGATGATATCCCCACTCCGAGCTGTAATCCTTGCTCGAGTACAACACCTCGATGCGGTTGCTCCCCGCCCGCGTCACCGCTTGCAGGTGACTGTGAATGAGGTTGTCACCCCACCCGTTCAACTCGTGGCTGGTGTTGGGCGGCCCATCCGGAAACTTGAAGAAGCACGTATAGAGCTCGTGCGCGTTGGGCAGATCCACCAACCGTCCGGCCGTTCTGGTGATCTCTTCCGTCGCCGTTTTGTGAAAGACCCCTTTGATATCGTGGTTATGATCGTCCACGAACATCATCCCGCCTCGATCCAGATACTTCTGCACGTTCCGGCGCTCAGCATCCGTGAACCGAAGCGGCAAGTGCCCCGTCACGTAGAGCAGGGGATACTCCAACATCTCCGCGGACGACAGCGGGACCACTACACCTTGCGGTGCTACGTCGATCTCCGTGTAGCGTGCCACGGAGTCGATGATGTTGGCCGGCACGAGCGGCGACGCGTCCCAGTCGCCCGAATCGTACTTGGCCGTGGCGAAGACAAACTCACTCATAACGCACCTCTCATGGCCCACCCCACGAGGGCAGCGTGCCCGTCGCGGTCGGCGCGCCGGTGATCACTCGCCGCGCCCGCACGAGCGCGGGTGTGGCATCGGCGCCGGCATTCAACGCGACCACCGCGTCGTTCAGCGCCTCGGCCAGCGGTAGATTCCCCGTCGTGCCCACGCGCGGGAGCGCCGTTACGCGCAGCATGGTCAACGAGTCCACACCCGCGGTCCACGCGATGCTGCCGCGCGGCGCCCGCAACCATCGCACCGCCGCCGCAAACCGTGACGCCATGTTGGCCCGAAGGGTATCGGGCACGGTCCCCGATGTCCTCGGCCCCGCATCGGGCTTCTCCGTCCCGGTCATGCGCACGCGGCCGATGTTGACCACGATGGCCGGCGGCGCGCCGCGCAAGTACAGCCGCTTGGCCTTCCGCGCCTTGTCCAACGCGCGCAACGCCACGAGCTCCGGCCCAAGCGCCGTATCAGGCTGCGCGATGTCCAGATCCGTCTCCGCATCGACCAGAGCCTGCGCCGCCGTATCGAGCAGCGCCCGCTCCCAATCCGGAATGACCTCGCCCCCTTCCGATCCCTCGCCGCCTCCGTACAGAATGGTCGCGATCTTCTGACCGAGCGTGTGCTCCTTGTTCCCCAACCGCGTGGAGATGTAGACGAGTGTGTCGCGCGACAGCGGCGGACGTTTGATGTGCTCGCGTTTGATCAGTGCCTTGGTCGCGAGCACGATCATGAGCTGGCTCATATAGGCGCTATCCACCCCCTGCGGCGGCGCGGCGTTGACGGCCAACGAATCGTATTCCTGCTTGGTGGCGACCCGGATCGTCCGCGTCTCCGAGACGCCCTTTCCCGGCCCGTTCACCGTATTCCCATCGAACACGACCGCACGGACCGACAAGAGATCACCGCCCTTGAGCCCTAACGCGTCGAGTTGGAGCGACGCACGCATCGTCCCGGTCTTCGTGTTGTCGAACGCAACGCGCCCGACCCGTCCCTCCCGCCCCTGCACGCCGCCGGCATCTTCTTCGCCCGACGTAATGAGGTATTCGAAGTACCCCTCTGCGAGCCCAATATCGTCCATGCCCTCGGCCGCGAGCGTCAGTACACCGGTCGCGGGCTCCCGAATCGTCGTGTCGCGCACCGGGGCGGTCAGCACGACCGTGGGCGGGGCGTCGGCGACGGGCTGCAACACGATCAGCCGTGCGTATTGGCGGTCGCCGAGCCGCATGGCGCCCGGTGTCGCGGGCATCGAAAAGGCGACCTGCCACCGGCCATCGCGCGACACCACGCGGGCGCTGTCGTCGCCGACCGTGACTCGGACGCCGACGCCGTCATGCCGCCCCTCCAGCACGATCTGGCTCCCCACGAGCGCGGCGATCGTCGACGGCTCGGCGATCTCGCGCGCCGGCCACCGTGTGTACGCCGGCGGCGTCACCCGCGCGCGGAGCGGCGTCAGGCGGTTCCCCGCCACGGCTGATCCGCCGAGCGACGCGCCACCGAGCCTGGCGCGCAACACGCCGGCCGGAACGAGCACGGTCAACACCAGCGCCACGCCCAACGCCAGCAGCGCGGGCCCCGCCGCGCGCACGACCCCGCGCCGCACGAGCGTGTCCACTCGCGCCTCGGCGAGCGCTCGCTCGGCGGCCTCGGTCCGCGCGCCGCCGTCGTCCCCGGCGTACCGCGGATCGACGGCCGTCACCAACGCGTATTGCAGTGCCGGCGCGTGCTCCTCGATCCAGAGCGCCACACGTTGCGTCGACCGCGCGTGCCGCCCGCGCCAGAGCGCCGCCGCTGCAGCCGCGACGCCGCAGCCGATCGCGCCCGGCGCCCAGCCCGTCATACTATAGATGAGGAGCGCGGCGGCGGCGCCCCAGGACAGGGCCGCTACCACGACCGCACCACCCAACATCACCCGGGCACGCGCGGCGACGGTCCCGGGTCCTGTCAGTGTGACCACTAACCCTGCGACCTGCGTCGTCGCACCACCAGCTCGCCGAGTGCGGCGCCGATCGCCGCGGCCAGCAGCCACGGCACGAGTGGCAGCCGCACGACCGAGGCGGCTACCACCATGCGAGCCGCGATGCGCGTGGCCCCCTGGCCACGCAGCGCGTCGATATCGCCGGCGGCCGAGCGCCCGCCATCACCCGCGACCGCGCCGCCCGAGCGCCCACAGGGCGCACGCATGGCGTCGACGAATCGCTGATATTCCGGCCGCAGCACCACGTCGCCGGCAGTGGGGATGGCCACCGCCACGTCGCGCTCGCATCCGGCCGTGTCGCCGGGTGGCGCATCGCGCTCTACCGCCGCCGGCTCGCCATCCACCCAGCGCGCGACCACCTGCCCGTGGACGCTATCCATAGCCGTCAGTCGCCACCGCCGCTCGAACGGCGCTACGACCGCGATGCCGGCCGCGACGACGGCTCCAACCGTATCGCGCACTGTGCGCGCAATGGTCCCGGGCGCATGGCCATCGGACGGCCACCGTACGAGCACGCGCGTCGGCGCCGAATCGACGCGCGCGGCGACCCGCACCAGTCGCACCGCCCCGGGCCAGAGCGCCCGAATCGAGTCGGTCGCCGCATCGAGCTCTCCAGTCGCGAACGGCGATACGATCGACAGCTCGAGCGAGTCGGCGCGGTCTCGCACCCTGGACGCCGTCTGCAGCGCCACCACGAGCGCCGCCGAAATTGATCCTGGCGCGGTCGACCGGGTCAGCACGCGCAGCGAGTCGGACACGGCCACATCCGTCGCGTGCGCCGACGAATCGAACAGCACCAGCGTGCCACCACCCGACGCCATCGCCGAACGCGCGCTGTCGGCCACCTCGCGGACACTCGCGACCGCGCGCGAGCGATCGACCGCGACGATGTGGTACACCGGCTGTCGGTGCGGAACCCACACGGGTCGCGCGAATGCCGCGCCGACCAACAGGATGAGCAGGACCCGCAGCAACAACAACAGGAGATCCTCAGGCTTCCGAGACGTCGTCGGCGCGCGCGCATCGCGTTCCGGCACGAACCGCACCGTCGGCAGCCACTGACTCGGCGGCTGCCGCATCACGATGAAGTGCAGGGCGACGGCGCCGGTCGCCACCGCCAGCGCGGCCATGAAGAACATCGGCGCGAGGAACGTCATCGCCGGCTCAGCGGACGACGCCGACGGCGATGCGCCGTACGGCCCGCACGGCGACTTCGTCCGTGGCGACAAGCGCGTACGCCGAGCCCACCGCCCGCCAGGTGCGTGCCAGCTCCTCGCGCCAAGCCTCGAACCGCGCCAGATACGCCGCGCGCGTCGGCCCGACCAGTGGCCGCCGCAGCGTCGGCTGCTCCGGATCCGCCACGAGCGCCTGCCGCCACGGCGGATCGAGCTCCTCGCGCGCCGCGATGTGCACAGCCAGGCACTCACCGCCCGACGCGACCAACTCGCCGACCGTCGCCATCGCGGCGTCCTCCAAATCGCCCAGGAAATCCGACACCACCACCAACCGTCCCCGGCGCGCGAGCAATGGCCGCGCCACCGTCATTGCGGCCGTCAGTGGCCGCGCGCCTTGCGGGGTGACATTGGCCAAGGCCACCGCCATCTCCGCGACGATCCCGCGTCGCGTACGTGGCAGGACGGTCACCGTTCCATCGGCGGTCGCCACGACCATCCCGACCGGGTCACCCGATCCGTGCGCGACGGCCGCGAGTCCCACGACCATCCGGCACGCCTGCACCCATTTGTCGAATCCCGGCGCCGGATACGCCATCGAGGCGCTGGCATCCACGACCAGGATGGTCGGCAGGATGGCTTGCTCTTCCGCCAATCGCACGTACGCCCGATCGGTCCGCGCCAGCAGCTTCCAATCCAGCTGCCGCGGATCATCTCCTTGGCGGTACGCCCGGTACTCCGTGAATTCCGCGCCGAGCCCGCGTCGCTTCGATCGGTGCGATCCGGTCGGACCGCCCGCGACGCGCCGCCGTGGCGCCCACCGTACACCACGGACGCCGTCCAGCAAGGCGCCATACGCGGCGAGCGCCGTCCCATGCAACGACATGGCTACGCCCGCACGCCGCTCGCCGGCACCGGCACCGCCGTCACCAACTCGTTCACGATCTGCTCCGGCGCGATCCCCTCCGCCTCGGCCGCGAAACTCAACAGGATCCGGTGCCGCAGCACCGGCAACGCCACGCGCTGAAGATCGGCGGGACCCACCTGCAAGCGCCCGTTCAGGAGCGCGTGCGCTTTCGCGCCAAGGATGAGCGCTTGTCCCGCCCGTGGCCCGGCACCCCATCGGACGTACCGCTTCACCGAGTCTGGCGCCTTGGGCGAATCCGGCCGCGACGCGCGTACCAGCGCCGCGGCGTACTGCAACGCCGGCTCGGCCGCCGCGACGTCGCGCACCAGCCGCTGCAACGCCCGCGCGTCATCGCCCGTCAGGACTGGCAGCAGCGGCTCGCTCACCGACCCCGTCGTGCTGCGCAGGATCGCGACTTCCTCGGCTTCGTCCGGATAGCCCACCCGAATGTCGAAGAGAAATCGATCGAGCTGCGCCTCAGGCAGCGGATACGTCCCCTCCTGCTCGATCGGATTCTGCGTCGCCAAGACAAAGAACGGCTCGGGCAACACCCGGGTCTGACCAGCGGCGGTCACGCGGTGCTCCTGCATGGCCTCGAGCAGCGCCGCCTGCGTCCGTGGCGGCGTCCGGTTGATCTCGTCGGCCAGCAGGATGTTCGTGAAGATCGGCCCCTCCACAAACCGGAACGACCGCTGGCGACTGACGGGATCTTCTTCCATGATCTCGGTGCCCGTGACGTCACTCGGCACGAGATCCGGCGTGAACTGAACCCGCCGGAAGTCCAGATGCGTGGCCTCGGCAATCGACCGCACGAGCAATGTCTTGGCCAACCCCGGCACGCCGACCAGCAGCGCATGGCCGCCGGCCATCATGGTCATCAATACTTCCTCGACGACGGCCCGTTGCCCGACAATCCGCTTGGCGACTTCCTCCCGGAGCGCGTTCGCCGCGGCCATCAAGTGGTCTCGGCTGACCATGCTCGGCGCCGACGGCGGGTGTGCGACACGCTGCTGCGTCATCTACCTGCTGGTGAGAGTAAACACAACGTAGGGTCCGGGCGTGAGCGCCGTCTGCGCCGCGGCGCGGAGTCGTTCCGGCGTCATCTTGGCGAGGAGCGGGCCGTAATCGTCCATGCCGGCGGCCAACGCCCAGCCGTTCCAATCGAAGTTCATGAGGTGCGACAGCCAGAACACGTTCGGCGACTCGGGCGACGCGGTCGACTGACGCGCCGCTTCCACGACGTCGTGGACCTCCGCCGCGGTCGGTCCGTTCGCCCGCAAGCTGTCGGCCACCGCCAGCGCGGCCTGCGTGAGCGATGGCGCCAAGTCGGGCGTCGCATCGAACTGCGCCTGGATCTGCACGACGCCATGCGGCCACGCCTCGGCCGCCTCGGTCACCTGCGGGGAATACGTCCCACCCAACTCTTCCCGGAGGCGCGCGGTGAGCCGCCGTTGCAACAGCTGGGCGACCAACGCCATCGCCAGATCCGTCTCGCGATCATAGTGCGGCAGCGTCTGGGCGTACGACAGCTTGATGATCGTCTGGTTGGCGGACCCGCCGGGAAGCCCGATGCGCTGCTGGCCGGACGCTGGATGCACCCCCCAATCGTGCCAATGCTCCACGTGACCCGCCGGCAACGATGCCAGGTACCGCTCCACCACCGGCCGCAACGAGTCGGGGTTGAACGCCCCGACGATGTAGACGGTCCAGTTGCTGGCATTGGCCACGCGCGCCCGCCAAAATCCCAGCGCGAGGTCCGTCTGCACCGAGTCCAGCAGCGCGCCGGTCACCGGCCGGGCATGGGGGTTGTGGTCGGTGTCCACGATCTGCTTGGTCGTCGCCAGTTGCTGGTCGGCGGAGTACTGCGCCAGCTTCGACTGCGTCAGGACTTTCGTGACGACGCTCGAATCCATCCGCGGCGCCTGGAACTCAGCGTTGAGCATTTTCAGGAGCAGCGCGGCATTCTGCGCCGTGCCACTCACCCTCATCTCTTCGCTCAGCTGGTTCAGCGAGGCGCTGATCGTGTACGTGGTGCCGGCGAGCCGGTCGCGGATCTCCCGCGCCGAATAGCGGCCGATGCCGCTCGACTGGATCAGCGACGGCGCCGCCACCGCCGATGGATACTCGGAGTCGGCGGCCAACGACAATCCGCCCGGAGCGCGCGCGACCATCACGAGCTGGTCGGCGTCTGACGCGGTGGGCTTGAGCACCACGCGCATCCCGTTGGACAACGTCCACTCCTGCACGCCCGTGCCGGCGATCGTCCGCGCCTGCGCGATGCGACCAGGCGTCGGCGGCACCGGCACCAGCGTTACATCGACGGCCGACATCGCGGCCGAGGCCGAATCGCCGGATGCCGTGCGCGCGGCGACCGCGTTGACCGCTCGGCTCACGGAATCGGCGACGGCGAGCAACCGGCCGCGCGTGATGGCCCGATGCGCACCGGTATCCGGCGGGGCGGGCGACGCGCTGGTATGATGATCCGGGGCACCGGGCAGGGCCGCGGCCACGAGCCACCGGCCCGGCGTCGCCCAGTACCGCGCGTACGTGGTGATCTCGGCCGGCGTGATCGCCTCCGGGCCGGTGCCCAGCATCCGTTTCGCCCAGTCGTGCACCACGCCCGGCTCGGATACGCTGCCACCGCGCCGCGCGATGTCGACAAACGCGGCCAGGTAGTCGGACGAATTCGTCCCACGCTGGGCATACAGATGATCGTACGCCCCGAGCACACGCGCTCTCGCGCGCGCCAGCTCATTCACCGAGAACCCGTCACGCGCCACGCGCGTCAGCTCGCCGACCGCGAGGACCAGCGCCGAGTCGGCCGAGCCGCCCAGTGGCGTCGTGGCGACGAGGTCGAACACGGACGCGGAGTCAACCGTATTGGTAAGGCTCGCGTTCAGCGTGGCCGTCGGTCGGCTCTCGTCGTTCAGGTTCGCGAACCGCTCCTGCAGCGCCGTGAAATAGATGGTCGTCACAAGACTCGACCGAAGCGACGAGACCGTGCCGTGGCGCGCGGGCGGGTCGACGGCCAGCACGTCGATTTGCGAGTTGTGATAGTCCTGGTCGTGGAATACGAAGGCCCGCTCCGTGGCGGGCGGGATGGCGAGCACGGGAGGCCGGCGCGCCGGGGTCGCGCTCTTGGGGATTGCCCCGACGGTCTGCCGGAGCTGCGTCTCGATACGAGCGAGATCTACGTCGCCGACGAGGATGACCGTCATCCGCTCCGGGCGATACCAATCGTGGTAGAAGCGCGCGATCGTCGCCACCGGCGCGTTGGCCACCGTCGCCGAGTCGCCGATCGGCATGCGGGTCGCGTACGGGGACCCGGCGTACAGCACCGAATCCAAGGCGGTCAAGTAGCGCATGCCCGCACCGGAGCGCAAGCGTCGCTCATCGAGGACGATCGACCGCTCTTTGGCAATGACCGCTGAGTCGAACGTCACACCATGCGCCCAGTCGCCAAAGAGCTTGAGCGCGGTGGCAATGTCCGCCGAATCCGCGTCGATCCCCAACCGGTAGTCCGTGGCATCGAACACCGTCTCGGCGTTGAGATCGGCGCCGAATCGCACGCCGAGCGCGGCCAGCGCGCCGATCAGTTGGCGTCGCGGAAAATGCGTGGTGCCGGCAAACGCCAGGTGCTCCACCAGGTGCGCCAGGCCACGCTGGTCCGCGTCCTCGTACGCCGACCCCGCATTGACGACCAGACGCAGCTCGACGTGGTGCACGGGGGTGGCGCTGTGACGCAGGATGAACCGCATCCCATTGGGGAACATCCCGATGTGAACCGACGTGTCACGCGGCAGGATCGAATCGGCGGCAGCCGGATGAGCGTCTTGCGCGCCCGCAGCGGTAGCCGCTGCCACGCCGCACGCTAGTGCGCCGATCAACCATCTATTCGTGCGCATGACTGTCAGCTTGGGCGTTCGCCGTCGGCAGCAGCCGGTGTTGCAGGACCCACGCGTACATCCCTTCACAGTTATAGTCGCGAGTGAACAAACAGAACACCATCTGGAACGTGCCGTCGGTTCCGATAAGTTCGTCCCAGCCGAACTCGCCGCCATCACGCTGCGGCAAGAAGCGTCCGTCGTCGATCTTGATGAACTGCGTCTCGACCACCAGGAATGGACCGGGAAACGGAAAGTGCTCGCGCGCGTAACGCCGCGCGCTGTCCGCCTCCTGCTCGGCCGTCAACGGCCCGCTGTTCCGGAAATATCCATTCGTCCGATAGACCGTGACGGCCGTGAGGCCGCGATCGGCGAACGCGGCCAGGAGTCGGCGCTGCCCCGCATACTCTCTATAGCATCGCTCGTAGCCCATGCCCGTGTGGTCCACCGCTGGTCCGAAGCACCGGCTGGCGATTAGCGTGAGCTGTCCCGGGGCTGGTCGCTGGTTAGACGAGTCGGACCCCGACCGAACCAGCATTGGAAGCGACGGCGCCGGTTTGCCGAGTCGGCCCAAGAAGCCCAGCACCAACCCCCCGTCCCGTTCCGACCCGAGCAGTGCGAGGCTGGAGTCGGCCACCGCCTGCAACGCTGCTTTGCCGTGCAGCAACCACGCAACGCGACCAAGGCCCACAAACTGCCCATTGAGCTGGCTCCAATACATCACCGTGTCGAGACTCGCCGCGGGGGCCGCCTTATAGAGCTTGATGCCCGCGTGCACGGCGCGCTCGACGGTCGCGAAGTCCGTATCCTGCATGGCCATGCCGCCGATCCGACTGTAGACGATCATGCGCGGGATGGTGGCCGCGGCGCCGAGCGCGTCCAACTGACTCTGATACTTCGCGACGAGTGCCGCGTGGTACGGCCGCGCGTCCAGCAGCCAGCTCACGATGTCATAGAGCACCGTCGCACGCTCCGCCAGCGACGGCACGTGGGCCAGCCTCCGATCGATCGCCGCCGTCACCACATCGTCGCGTCCGGCGATCAACGCCAGACGCGCCAGGTCCAACAACGACCCGACCGGCACGGTGGCCGGCTGGAACCGCGCGCCACACTCTCGCGCGGCAGTCACGACGACAGTTGGCAACGTGTCCCGTGTCCAATGAACGCTCACCGTATCGGGGCGACGGAGACGCCAGTACCCGCGCCCCACACGCTCGGCGGCCACGATGCATTCGACCGGTTGCTCGTAGTGCTGATAGGCCGGCGTCGGCGACTCCTGCGCCATCGCCGGCGACGCGAGACCGGCGGCGGCCGCCATCCAGGCGGCGGCGAGAAGCACCTCAGACCGCATCGGCCAGGCTCGTGAAGCTGAAGTCGCGCACGCGCGTCGGCGGCGCCACGATCGGGCCGTTGGGGTGATAGACCCGCTCCGGCTTGCCGAGCATCTCCACATTGTTGAACGCAAACAACGGCGACTCCGTGAATCGGAGGTTCTTGACCGGTTTGACAATCTTGCCGTTCTCCACCAACCAGAGCCCGTCGCGCGTGGTCCCGGTACAGAGCACGCTCTGATAATCGATCTCATGGATCCCCGAGAACCGCGTGACCAACAGCGCTCTCTTGGTCGTGGCGATCATCTCCTCCAGCGTCGCGTCCCCGCCGGACATCCGCCAGGACCCGACGTATGGGCGGGGGGCGGGACTATGGAGACTGCGCACCGCATAGCCCCTGTCGTACCCGAGGTTGCGCAGCACGCCGTGCTCGAACCAGGTCGTGGCGGTCACCGAATCGATGTCGTCGGAGCCAAAGTCGAGCGGCGGGAACCCCGCGTCGGGGTCCATCGGATCGGACGAGATCGTGATACGCTCGTCCAGCAGCTGCTGGCCGATCTTCGTCCGCCCTGCGCCATCCGGTCCGCGTCCGCCCGAGTAGGGTCCGTTCCCACCCTCGTAGACTGCCCGCGGGCTGATCTTGTCCATGGCCCGGTCCATCAGGTCGGCCACCGCCTGCGGTTCCAGGATGACGACGTAGCGACCCGGTTCAATCGCGACCGGGTCGGCCGACGCGTGGCACTTGGCGATCGCCTTGGCACCCAGCTCGTCGGGCTTGATGCGGGGCCACTCGGTATAGTCGACCCCCGCCCACCCGGAGCCGGTACTGGTCGCGTTGCGCACGGTCACCGAATACTCGGCTTGGGTATACTGGTAGTAGCGCGCCAGCTCCCGGTCGTCGATCACGGCGCGCCCGTGGGCCGACACCTGCAGGTAGCCCGCGCTCAGAAAGCCCGCCGCGCGCGCCGCCTCGACCACCGGCGCGACGGCGTCGTGGCGCTCGGTCGCTTCCAGGTTGAGTGTCGCCTCGCTCCACAAGTTGGGCTTTAGGAATGGCTGATTCTGCGTGATGCCGGCCACGTCCTCCGGATCGGCGCCAAAGAGCGGGATGAACGACTCGGCCCGCTGGATGGCCTCGCGCAGCGCCTGGTCGTCGCGGCGGTTCGTCGTTCCGTGCGCCGTCTTGCCAAGGATCGTCCGCGAGACGGTGACGACATGGTCCAGGGTGTCGCCGCCGGTGATCACCCGGTTCCGCGCCCAGCGGGTGTTCCCGGTCCACGAGCTGTCGATCGAGACCCGCGTCTCGCCGCCGCCGGTGGCCATCCCGATGATCCGTTGGGCGAGCGCCTTGCAGTCGTCCAGCGTCATGAACTTCGGCACATCGCTCACGCTTTTTTCCTCAGGTCGACAATCGCCACCTGCTTCACTTTTGCCGGCACGGCGGCGACGCTATGGACCATCTCTTGCTCCGGCTGTCCTTTCTTCCGGCGGAACCCCAACAGCTCGACACTGCGCGCGCCGCCCAGCGCCGTGATGTTCTTCCAGAGCTCCGCCGTCCGAAACTGGAACGCCGCCCCGGCGATCATCGGGCCGAGCTTGCCCTTCTCAATGCGGCGCACGTACGTGCCCACACCCAATCCGGTCACCTGCTGGTGGTCCATCATCACGCTCGCTCCGTAAATCGCCAATCCTTTCTCCGTCCCGGCCACCATCTCGTCGAACGTGAGATCGGCCTTGCCAGGCTGCAGCGCGAGATTCGGCGTGTGCTGGATCGGCACGTGCAACGCGTCGGCGGCGCTGGCGCAACCGTTGGACCGCACGGGCTGACCGCGCTTGGCATCCCACGGCGCCAGGACCGGTGCCGTCTCGCGGGTCGTTTGAAACCCGACCACGACGCCGTCCTGCACGAGCGGGAAGCTCTCGGGTGCGACGCCGTCGGTGTCCCACTTCACGTTGGCGGCACCGCCGGGGGTCGACCGATTCGCCGTGATGCCAATCGTCGGCGCCGCGACCTGGAGCGAGCCGAGCATCGCGAGCGGATCGGTGAGAAAGCTCGTCCCGGCCGCGTTGGCCTCGTAGCCGATCGCCCGATCGAGCTCGGTCGCCGTGCCGAGTGTCGCATCGAGGATCGCCGCCATCGACTTCGCGTCGAACACGACGTCGTAGCGGCCCAACTCGACCGGCACCTGATTGAACATGAGAATCGCGCGTTCGATCATGCCCGGTAACTGCTCGGGCACGTTCGCCTCCCGCATCATCTCCCACCCCTTGCCGGCCACCGACAGCCGGTCCGCGCCCACCTGTGCTGACTGGTCGTTCCAGCCGTCCACTTTGATCGCCGCCTGCCCTTCGCATTGGTAGGTCGTTTGTTCCGTATACGCGCCCAGGGAGGACGCAAACGCGCGCTCCTTCTTATTAGCGATGAACCCCATCGCGAACATGCCGATCCCTTTGAGGTGCCAGGGCGTCGGCGCTCCTCGCAGCCGGAGGTGCTCCATGATGTCGACGAGCGAGTCGAGATAGTCGAACTGCTCCTCGAACGAGACCGTGAACGGGTCCGCGGCGACGGGCATGATCCAGGTGCCGGTCGCCGCCGGCGGTGGGGCGTCGAGCTCGAGCGGCGGCGCCGAGGCGATGCGGTTGGCTTTCGCCTGCGCCACGGCCGCCCGCGCCAGCCGGTCCGCCTCATCCGCCGTCCACAATGGGCTGCTGGCGAAGCCCCACTGGCCGTCCACCAGCGTGCGGACGCCGAAGCCGAATAGCGCCTCCTGGCGCGCGTCCATAGGCGCCGCGCCAGGGGCCGACAGCAACCTGCGGCCGAGATCGCGCGACAGATGCACATCGGCGTACGATGCGCCGGCGTGCGTCGCCGCATCGAGCGCCCGCATCGCGCACGTCTTGACCAGCGGATCGTCGAACATGCGATCGGGTAAGGCGCCGGGGAGCATCCCCGACCACCGGACCAGCGCGCCGCGCCGGCCCCATGGTGCGATCAGCCCAACCGCGGCCATCGCGCCCGTCGTCAGGAATTGGCGGCGGTTAGTGGACATCGACGACTCCAGTCACGGCGGGTGTGGTACCGGGTATGTGCCACGCGTAGTCACCCGCCGTCGGGAACGCGAGAATCGCAAAGCCGTACGGCGTAGCCGAGCCCCCGAGGTGGTGGAGGTTGGCGCCGGTCACGGCGGTCGAATCGTCGAAGATGATGCTGAGCGTGGAGTCGCCGGTTGTATTCCAGAAATACACCGTACCAGTTGCGCCGATAAACGTGCTGTCGACCTCTGGGACGCCCGCGGTCGCGCTGACGGCGGTCCCGTACATTGTAAGAACCACGCCCGCACGTAGCGCCCTGGTGAACGTGTACAGCACGCTGTCCTGGAGCGGTACGCCGTACGCC
>Ga0210400_10002788_pt1 | contig 15819 bp, 15 predicted proteins | sample IncBWH26MmetaG_FD_155456 | JGI IMG/M metagenome (GOLD analysis project Ga0210400, IMG submission 155456) | Forest soil microbial communities from Barre Woods Harvard Forest LTER site, Petersham, Massachusetts, United States - Inc-BW-H-26-M | ecosystem: Environmental > Terrestrial > Soil >... | reverse complement strand
TCCTTGTTTGAAGCCAACAACGAGTGGAGTTCCTCCGCTGTGATGCCGTGCTGTTCCATCTCGCGTTGATCCAGTGTGCGTTTCACCCAAAGTACGATCAGCAGGCACAACGCCACAACGCAAATAACACTCAGGGTCAGCGACATCAGTCTATTGCTCCTGTTCTCTACTCTCCAGAGACTCCCTTGTAAGTTGTAGAAAACGCAATGGCCGGTTCTGGCTAAAGCGAAAAACGATTTAGCCACGAATTAACGCGAATGAACACGAATCGGAATGCGCTACCGAGAGTCTCTGGTTCTCGCAACCATCCCACCCAGGGATGGTTGGGGCTCTGATACCAGATTCCTGAGGCTATTAGAAGATTCATCGCATAACTCGCTCGTTTAAGGTGCGACATAGCCCAGCGCGTGTACGCCGACCTTCAATCGATCAGGCGAGTATCCGAATCGCGTTACTGGTTTCTCGGCGGTAGAATGGAGTCACTCCACAACGAACGGTGACTTACGGTTGTAGAAGTGACTTCCCATAGCCAACAGGAACCGCGAAATTCGATCCGCCGAACTCACGCACCATGGCAAAGTTAATTCCTATAACTTTGCCCTCGTTATTGAAGAGTGGGCCGCCAGAGCCGCCCGAAGTGGTTTGGGCATCATAGACAATCTTGTCAGGCAACACGTCGCCGATGTGCCCCTGAGTGATGACAGGCCTGATCAGGTTGCGGCGGGCGAGTTCTTCCATCATCTGCTTCGGATCACCTTTGGATGCGGCCGCAATGGACTGGAGGGTCTCTGTGCCCGCCCGAGCCAGAATTGCATCGAGGGCGGTAGGGTATCCAAGTAACACAACGGGGCCACCGCTGACGGTCGAACGGTGGCCATCGGCCAGGGCTATCTGTTTGATTCCCAGCTCTGAAACATCTCCTCTTACGACGGCAACGTCCGCGACAGAGGAAATCTTCTCTATATTGATGGCAATGCCGTGTGGAACGCTGGGGAAGTATGCAGTCATCTCAGCAATCACCGGCTCAAGGCCCTGATCGAGTATTTCCTTCAAATCATCATTCTGCCACCAAGGCTCGGCCACGTGATGGTTGGTGAGGATTTGGCCGCTGGCGGAGACGAGAAACCCAGTGCCAAAAACATCCAGGTGCATTTCCGGACCATTCCCGGTAAGGCCCAAGAGCCGGCTGCTACTTTCGTCGGTCGTTGGCTCGTCCTCACTCGTCGCCGCAGCGTAGCGCAATCGCAATCCAGTAGCGTGGTCGCGGAAGGCAAGCACGACATGGATGAGGCAGACGCTCGGCTCATAGGACTGGATAATTGTTTGCGCAACCTTGCCCTCCGTCTCGAGCCTCCGAACGCGGCTTTCTACGGCAGTTAATTGATTCTGCAGACCGGAAGCGTTTTCTCTCTTACGGATTGCAATTTGCGATCTCAGGTCGTCGCTCTTCTTCTGAAATTGAAGCTTTTGCGGATCGCCGGCCAGGAATGGACCGCGTTCCACGCCTTCGCGGGTCCGACGCGAACGTTCCATCACCTGTTGTTGCGTCAGCACGCCAGTCTGCAATCGAGTGATCGCGGCATACACCCGGCTATTCTGCTCCTGCGTGCGACGGTAGAGGAAGAAAAGGACCGAGGCAGCAACGATAAGCACGGCAATAGTCGCCAGTCTGCCAACCCGAAGCGTGTGCCGTTCTTCGTTGACCGCTGTTACCACCTGCTGAGTAGCCGTTCGATTTTCCTCGGCAACGCTCAGCCGCTCTCGAAATTCGTCCGCGACGTATTTGTTCCGAAGTTGAGAACGAATCCGCGACAGCAATTCGTGTGATTCGAAGGGCAGTGACAGTACATCGTCGGCCCCGAGATCGAGCCCCCGAGTGCGCTCGGCTGATCCTCCCTGAGATAGCATCACAACGCGTATGTTGTGAGTGTGCTTGGAACCCTTGATTTCGGAAAGAAGATCACAGCAATTGAGCTGGGGTGGATCAGCACCCAGGACAACTACGTCTGGACTGAAGGCGAGGACGGCCCCGATTCCTTCGTGGTAGTCGGCCGAGACCTCAAATCCCGAATCGCTCAGCACCGCGACGATGTGTTCCCTGAGACTATCGTCCCGCTCGACCACCAACACTTTGCCTGCTTTGTTGTTCATACTACTCGTTTCTTAAGATGGTGTCAGACTGTCGCAAGATTCACTGTATTCACCAACCTTGTAACGCGTCGGCTGTCACCATAGAGCCGACGACGCGCGCTGCTTGAGCCGACGGGATAGTTGCGTGAACCAGAAACTCTAAAATGTGGAGACCGCGAAATAGCGGGATCAATCGAGCCCGGCAGAGCCTGCCCTGAGCTTGTCGAAGGAGCGGAACAGAGTAGCTGGGCACCCAAGACCAAGTCGAAGGAACCCTCACGCCGCCGGCTTGCCGCGTACAGCGAAGCGCGTTTAAAGAGTAAGGAGTCTCTCGAGCGTGGAGACCGACGGACACCGTGAATGTCCAGGCGCATGAAAGGACACACGTAGGATCTATATTCCGCGTTCTGCGAAGCACAGAATTGACGTGAGATGGATGCGCAGGAACGATTACTTCGGGGTGTTATCGCGCGTTCAGTTGGGCGGCCATTTGGCATGACTAGAAACCTGATCGGAGACGAGAGCTAACGATTCATCGTGCAGATCGTCATCATGCAGATCGTCATCATGCAGATCAAGGGAGACCGAATTCGAATCTTAAGAAATTCCTTGAGCTTGCCACCCGGGCTTTACCCGTTGACTCGCCAACCCATTGGGGCAGATAAGCCAGAATATGGTCGAAATTGGCGTGCAGCCAAATGCAGAACTCAAGGTTGTAAATCGCTTCTACCTGAGGTTCAACAGTTACCGCCTGGCCATTCGTGGTTTTCCCAGTAGTTGTTGCCGTTATTTTTGCGTTATCAAAAGCCATGATATTTACCTTTCCCTTAGACATAGAGCAACTTGAATGCCAGAACTACGCCCTACGTGCTTCGGTACAGATCTTATTGATCCTAATGGCGTTTTCTGTTGCGCTATGACGGATTGAATACTGACTGCCGACTTCATTGTCGAAAACTGTGTTGACACTGTCGAAATAGAGACTTGAGGGACCTTTTAGAGCAGTTTCAGCATTGGTATAGCCGAGTACAGCCCGTTTTTAAAGCGCTCCGCTCCAACACCAGGAGCTGCGCGTAGGCCCCTTCGGCTACACCCAAGGGCAGGCTTTCGGCAGAGTGGAAATGGTTCTTTCTTGATACCTTATGACCCGAGTGAACTCGGTCCGGCACTAGTGAACCTTCCTTCAGCGGGCCTTCGGCGCCAACGCGCAGGTCGCGATAGCGACCGCCGAAGGTATCCGCATCAAAGCACAACGCCGTCAGGTTGAGATGGCAGTTGAATCAGATGTACGCAACTCCTTGCAGCAGGTGGCTTCTGCCAAGGCGGGTCTCGATGCAGCTACCCTAGCGCGGCAATCCGCCGAAGCTCAATACGATAGCGAACAGCGTCAATTTCGGGCCGGAACATCCACGGTATTTCTGGTTTTGCAGCGGCAAACAGAATTGATTACCGCAAGGACACGCGAACTGCGCGCTAAGGCAGACTTGGGCATAGCCCTGGCCGACCTGGACCGCGCCACCGCGAGCACTATCCAAGCTCAGAATATCAAGCTGCAGTGACTTTGAAATGTTGTCTTGTTTCACGGCGCCTGGGCAGATGATTCTGGGTCAGGCAATCTCATCAACGGCGAACGCCGCGGGAGCGCCTTCGCGTGTCATTCATGTGTATCGCTTTTGGTGGGTAGGGTGAAACAAAAGCTTGCGCCGCGCGGGGAGTTGTCGTCAGCCCACAAGCGGCCACCATGCGATTCAATAATGGAGCGGCTGATCCGAAGTCCCATGCCCGTGCCGTGGGGTTTGGTGGTAAAGAATGCATCGAAGATACGGTCCGCCTGCTGTAGGGGCAGCCCCACGCCATTGTCGCGGACCGAGACCATAAGGTGCCTGTCTTGCGTTCTCTGCGATTTGATGATTAGCTCACGCTTACCATCCATATCCTTCATGGCATCGATGCTGTTCATGATGAGGTTCATCACGACCTGCTGCAATTGCACGCGATCCCCCATGAGTCGGGGAATATCTTCTGCGAGCTCCGTTCGGACTGAGATGGAGTATCGTGCTGCCTCGCCGCCGAGGAGGAGGATCATTTCTCGAATCACCTCGTTTACATCCATCGACTCCCGCTGCGAAGTACCCTTCTTAAAGAGCAGGCGGATCCGGCTGATAATTTCTGCCGCGCGCATTCCATCTTTCACCATTCTCATAGCAGCCGCGCGTGCTTCTTCCACATCGGGGTGATCGCGGGTGAGCCAGCGCAAACAGGTATTAGCATCGGTGACCGCTGCGGCGATCGGTTGATTCACTTCGTGCGCCAGGGACGCAGTCAGCTCTCCCATGCTGATCACCCGGCTGACGTATGCGAGGTCCGCTTGCGCCTGGCGCAGAGCGTCTTCGGCCTGCTTGCGCTCGGTGATGTCCGTCGCGCTACCCACGAATTCCATCAAATCCCCGGATGCGTTCAACACAGGATGGCCGACGGTGTGGATATATTTGACCGTGCCGTCTGGAAGAAGGATTCGGAATTCCAGCTCGTAATCCGACTTTTCAGCGATTGCTCGGTCGATTGCCCCTTGCCACCTGGCTCGATCCTCCGGATGAGTGCGCTGCAGACGTTCTTCAAAGGCCGGCGGGCCCTTTTCTGGATCGAAGCCATATATGCGGTACCATTCCTCGGACAGATGCAAAGCGTCTCTTCCCGCGATCCGCCAGGCCCAACTCCCTGTGTGCGTAAGCTTCTGCGCTTCCGCCAAGTAGGCTTCGCTTCGCTGCAGCTTCTCTTCCTGCAATTGCAAGGTCTGGGCAGCGAATCGCCTATCCACCCAGGACGTCAGCAGAGTCAGCCCGAGGACGAGAAAGGTGACGGCGGCAATTCCGGCGATGCCGAGTGTGGAGACGCTTACCGCGTGAGACAGGTCCGCTGGCATGCCGGAGGGCGTGAAACTAGCGGCGGCCATGCCGGTGTAGTGCATGACGGGGATCGCAGCACCCATCACGACGGATCCGGCTAACTTTTCCCTGCCGATTCCCTTTTTCTCATCTCGGAAGTGAAAGCTAATCCATAGCGCGACGAGAGAAATCAGAACCGCGAACACGACGGACAGGACGACGAGAAAGGAATTAAACCGGCATATAGCCGGTAAACGCATCGCGGCCATGCCGATGTAATGCATACTCGCAATACCGGCACCCATGAGGACACTTCCGGCGACCGCTCGGGACGCACCCATTTTTTCCCGGCTCACCACGTATAGCGCAATGACCGACGCGAGAATGGCGGCAAGCAATGACAGCAGAACGGTCGGCCAATGGTAGGCCACGGGAATCGGCAGGATGAACGCCAGCATCCCAATGTAGTGCATGGACCAAATGCCAGTCCCCATCGCACCGGCCCCGCCCAGCAGCCAAACCGCGCGAGTCCAACCGCCAGCGGCCGTTACGCGACCTGCGAGATCCAGAGCAGCGTACGACGCAAACGTGGCGATCAACACCGAAAGCGCCACGAGCGCGTAGCTGTACGAGCCAATCAAGTTCACGGCAGCCATTTGATTCCATCCGGTTGCCACGCGGAACAGTCGCACCGCGCTTCAATTAAAGATTAACCGTCTCTCTAACACCAGCGCCAACCGAATAGGGGTTTTAGCGGTTGGTCGGCCGCACGGAAGTGATCCGTTTGGCGAGAGTAACCCTGGAGTGACGAGAAGCGCGTTTACCGATCCGAACAGGTGAACGCGTGACATGATTTCTGTGCGTGCCTTCCGCCCGTCTCAGCCTGTTCAAACAGCTGTTTTCCGAGGGAATTCTGTTCCCAATACACGCTTCCTGTTCTTGTCTCCCCAGGCGCAAAGAGGAGCCATTGATTTACCCAGCGCCCTTCCAAATGGCGTGACGGAATACTCCACTTTAGGCGGAACCTGCTGGTAATCCCTCCGCACCAATAAGCCGGTCTCTTGCATTTGCCGGAGATCCTGTATCAACATCTTCTCGCTTATGCCTGTCAGCAGCCGTCGAAGCTCGCCGAACCGTCGAGGTCCATGGCATAGATGGTAGAGGATAAGCATCTTCCACTTTCCTCCAATCAGAGCCACCACCGTGTCCAGTCCGCAATCAGCCATCGACAGAACCTCCAAACGATTGTTGATACTTACCTAAAAGTAGGTACTGGTCAATTATAAAGCATTGATCTAACCTTGAATCAAGGTAATTGCAGAAGGCAGGGAGAAGACACCCTCCTCTACGAAGGAATCGCGGAATCATCCACCTGGCTCACAGACCGAAGGCATCATACTCGCAAGTCCTGGCCTGGTGATTCATGAAATACGAAAGGTTCGCAATATGGGAAGACTCACAGGAAAGATTGCCGTCATCACTGGCGGCAATAGCGGCATCGGCTTGGCAACTGCGAAGCGATTTGTATCCGAGGGTGCGTACGTCTTCATCACTGGTCGGCGTCAGGACGAGTTGGATAAGGCGGTAGCGACCCTCGGCTCCGGGGTTACGGGGGTTCAGGGCGACATTTCAAACCTGGATGACCTCGACCGGCTGTTCGCAACCGTGCAGGCAGAGAAGGGGCATGTGGACGTACTGTTCGCCAACGCAGGGATAGGGGGTAGGAGTCCTTTGGGCGCAATCAGCGAGGAGCAGTTCGACAAAGTTTTCGATGTGAACGTCAAAGGAACCCTGTTTACGGTGCAAAAGGCGGTTCCGCTGATGCGGACTGGCGGCTCCATCATACTCACGGGATCGACTACAGGTTCCATGGGAACGCCTGCCTTCAGCGTGTACAGCGCAACGAAGGCCGCCATCCGGAATTTTGCTAGAAGCTGGGCGCTGGACCTGAAGGGTACAGGCATCCGGGTCAACGTGCTCTCGCCGGGGGCTACAACAACGCCAGGTCTTCTCAATGGACTGGCGAAGACGGGAATGCAAGAAGCTCTTCTTGCCGGTCTTGCCAGTCAGGCACCACTTGAACGTGTGGGCAACCCGGACGAAACGGCTGCCGTGGCCTTGTTCCTCGCCTCCGATGACAGCAGCTTTATGACAGGAAGCGAAGTATTCGTCGATGGCGGTCTGGCGCAGGTCTGATTCCGTGTGCGAGGGGCTGCGCCATGGGATCTCCTCTCGAAATAGCTAATCAATAACGGAGGTTACAGATGATTTCTTTCATAAACGATCCAAATGAGCTGAAGGGCAGACGTGCGCTGGTCACCGGAGGATCGCGCGGTATTGGAGGCGCGATTGTCCGGCGCTTGCTCTCCGCCGGAGCGCGGGTGGTTGCCGTCGCCCGCAATCCGGTTGAGGATTTTCCTGCCGAAGCGGCCTGGATACAGGGGGACGTAAGCAGCGTGGAAGGCGTGCAGGCAATCGTCGAACAGGTGTCCGCGATTCTTGGCGGTGCGGACATTTTGGTGAACAACGCGGCATCAGGCCGGATTTATCCCGGCGGCTCACTGACGGTTCCGGACTCCGAATGGCAGGACTGCTTCAATACGAACTTCTTCTCGGCGGTGCGCCTGACGGCTGCACTTTTGCCGGGGATGCTGGAGCGCAAAAGCGGTGCAATCGTCAACATTTCTTCCGGAGCGGCACTCACTCCTCCGAGTGGCGCGATGATTCACTATTCATCCGCGAAGGCGGCAATGAATGCGTGGAGCAAGACGCTTGCTACCGAGGTAGCGCCGCATGGTGTGCGCGTGAACACGGTGACCCCAGGCAACGTCGTGACGCCTGGAGGGGATGTAGTCCGCGCCGACTTTACGAAGGCTCTTGGCATTACCCCGGAGATCATGACTGCCGCAATTCCTTTGGGCCGAATGGGCGTTCCGCAGGATCTCGCGGAGATCGTCGGATTCCTCGTTTCGGGTCGCGCCGCCTGGATCACAGGCAGCAACTTCATTGTGGACGGCGGACAGAATCCAACCGTGGGATAGGCGCTTCGACCGGTTTCATCCACTCCTTGAGTTGAGACTTCGTGAATTCGATTGTTGCGAGTGAGGCAGTAACTTCGAAGATGTTCTCCTGGAGTGCGGTTTTGAAATCTCGCCTCGATGCTTCGGAGAAATGCCTATCGTTTTCCTTGAGCATGCGGGAAAGGCGATTGAGCTGATCGATTCGCCACTCATAGGTTTTCGTTACATCTGTGGCAAAGTACTCCTTCTGTTTGTCGAACAAACCTTGAACAGAAACCTCTCCCGTCTTGCCCAGGGTGGACGTTGCTTGGGGCCCAGTGTTTCCATTCCGCTTCGTTTTCGATGACATACTCATCTCGCTTCCCTCTTCTTGCGACTCTATGAACTTCATGTGACCTCCAATCGAACAAAAGCACGCACGACTACTTGGTCTTCAAATCTGTCCCGAGTACATTGAGAGCACTCTCATAGTCGCGAAGCCAATCCGTGTGTCCTCCGATGCCCCAGTCTTCGCTTTGGAATTCGACGATGGTCACCCATACTCTGTTGGCGTCTTCTGAGAAAGGGGGCTTGCCTTCGGCGAGCATGATGATCTTCGTGAAATCCAGGATCAGGTGTTGCTTGGTGAGCCTGTCAAAACGGCCGGCGGGCAGGCGCGCTTCGATGAAGTAAAAAGGATCTTTGTGGTGAGGACTGCCACCGTTGTAATCGGAGTCTTCAGCAACTTCATAAACCCAGCCCTTCATCTTCTTGCGGGCCTCGGGAGTGTCTGGGATCTTTTCCCAAAACATGAGTGCATCGGTAAGCTTCGCCACCACCTGCCGCCAAACCTAATTGCGCGAGCCATTTCTTTATCGTCAATGAATTTGACCAAGTCCCTATTGAACCGCGCCTCCGTTCACCATCTGTTACGTTGTAGGCGGTCCGGGACCTCTTCGGGGAACAGCGTCTTACGAAATGAGCCGACGCTGATGCCATTTGCTTGCCTTTTCGTCCCGCGGCTTCCGATCATCGCATCAAATGACAGTAGAGAGGCTGCGCCGCCGCGCGCTGCAGCGGCTCAAGCCGTGGTTTTTCCGAAGAGCGTACTTGCTCCAAAGCCGGACGGAGAACATGAGTACCGGCAACAATGATCGCATTGGCCGAGCTGCTCGCTGGGTGCCCTTTCCCGCAAAATAGGGTAAGTCGTTAGTAAGTAGTAGCGCATAGACAAGAGAATATCTAATGGTTGCGTGGGGAATCTTTCGCCATAAGCGTCTGCCGCCGCAGAAGGTAACAACTGGCCGCTTCGAAATCGAGCGGAACGGTGAAGTCGCCTATCTTGAATACAGTTTGAGCGGAAGTGTGCTTGGTCTGATCCATACCGAGGTTCCTGAAAAATTGCGTGGAATGGGTCTTGCTTCCTCCCTTGCAGAAACCGCTCTCCACTGGGCCCGCGAGAACGACCTCAAGGTAGATATTATTTGTCCATCAGTGCAGGAATACGTAGTGAAGCACCCGGAGTACTCGGATCTTGTTATGCGATGACGTGGCGAACGATGATTCGTGTAAATCGGAAACCCAGTCGAGTTCTCCGGCCGTCTGCATGGGATTCCTGGAGGCGTAGGTAGCAGCGTGAAAAAGGGCATCGAGTCGTTGATCAATGACCAATGGCGCTGCCCGATTTTGAGCTGAAGATGGTCACACGCGCGATCAGCAAAGTAGCGCAGCGAAAGCTTCATGTGCCATTCCTTTGTCTGGGTCGTGGTGGGTAGGGTGGCAATCCGGAAGTCAGTCCGGTCTCGCGACCTCAGCCGTAACAATTAGGCTTTGGCTTGCTTCGTGCCGGGTCTCATGCACCGATATCCGGGGTGAACGGCGGGAGGAAGTCCCTGCTCGGTCGCGATCTTCTGAAGGAGCTCGCCGAGTTGTTCACGTTCGGCAGCGGTCAACGAGGCGCATAACGATTCTGTGTGCTCGCGAGGCTCCATCATGGTGGATGATTATTTGCGCCCGGCTGCCGTCAAGGCGGTGTCATAAAGGAGGGCGATGGTGTTCGCTTCGGCTTCCACAACTTCCGTCATTCGTTGGCATCGGCCTTGGTAAAGCTGAAATGCGATCCCAAGACGCTGCAAGGGATTCTGCGGCACGAAGATGTCAGGGCCACGATGCAGTTGTACGCGCAGTCAGATCATGAATCGAGGCTGGAGGCCCAGGGGAAGTTCCTCGAACTCCTGCTTGGCAACAATCTTCACTTGCTTACGGATGCGGTTCAGTGAAATCGTGGGCTGGAGAAAATCGGTGAAATCGCGTAAGTCCTTTAGAATGTGGCGGCCAGGGACGGTTTTGTTCAGCACTACACACCCTTTGCCGTCCCTGCAAACAGTATCCTATTGAATCCGAGGGTAGAGATAAGTGCCTCAGTATGAAAAGGTTGTACCTATTCCGTTGCGTAAGCCTTGCTTCCCGGATTAGGATAATGCGCAAGCATTCGCTCCAGAGCAACCCCCATCAGGCCTGACCCCGCGGCCTAGCGAGTTGAACCCTGTTCGGCAGACGATTCGTATCTCGTATCGCGGAGGAATGGAATGAGGTTATCGCTGTTTTGTAAGCGGCTGGTCGTCGTTGTCCTTGGCCTTTCTCTGGCAGCTCGTGCAGGTTCTTCCAAGTATCACGATCCGTTTGACCCCTCTACTTCGCCCGCGGCCCAGTCGGTTACGGGCCGTGCAACAGCGGGGCCTTCACTCAGGGTTGTGCTGGAAGGCGCAAGCGCTGCGTCCATGAAGGAGCTGGCCGACTTCTCCACTTCGCTGGCGCGGTGGATGAATCCGGCCAAAGCCATCGATCAAGTCAATCCCCAGCATTTTCAGGATGAGCTGAACCAGATTCTCACCCCGCGTTTTCGCAGCATCGAATACGTCTACGCCAATGGACAGGGCAGCTCGCCGGCGGCGGATTACATCCTTACGCTGGAGATCGCTGTAAAGCTCGGGAAGCACTCTTTTGCCGAAAATCACGTCGACCTGCGGGGCGTCCTTGCCACGCCTGCCGGCGGTCCGTCGGAAATCTTCGAGGGTCATGGCAAGACGAAGATCGGCTATCCGGCCTTCAATTCTCATTTTGCCGAGGCAAGAGAGAAAGCCTTTGAAGAGTTCGGCCGCAGCCTGAGCGGCTCGAATCTGCTGACTGCTTACAAGGCCCCGGGGCCGGCGCCATCTGTGGCTGCAACGGCACCCCCACCTGCCCCTTCTCCCGTGGCGATCGCTCCTTCGTCGAAGCCGGAAAACACGGAACCAGCCGTTCGCGGCGGACTCTACGATGTGGAGTCTAAGATCACCTTCAACGTGCTGGACAGCGTTTATTACGATCCGGCGAGCGGCGAGCTGGCTTTGATCGGCCATCATGACGAGAGGTTCAAAGATACGGGAATTCCCTATCTGCAACACCTGGCGACCCTGCTGGAGAATCCAAGGCCGAAATTCACCCTGACGTGGACATCCGATTCCAACCGCCGCGTCGATTCCCTGCTGGCGCGCGAGCTTACCCAGCGGGAGAGCGACGAACAAGCAGCCCGGCTGGGCGTCTGGGTGGACAGCTCCGGACAGATCAACCGTACCGGAAAGCTTATGCTGCCCGCCCTGGGAGTCTTCCCCATCAAGGACAACCGTGCGCCGGGCGACCTTGGAGTGGAAGTGCAAACCGCCGGTGGAGGGCGGGTCGTGGTGATGAAGATCAAGCCCGGTTCCGCTGCGGACAAAGCCGGCCTGCAACTGATTGATTTCATCGTCTCCGTGCGGCCGGACCGGCCTGTGTTTTTTGCCTCGGAATTCCAGAAGCAGGTCCGCGTTGCCGGCGCCGGCTTCGAAATTGAAGTCACCTACCTGCGCAGCGGCCAGATGAAGACGGCCAAAGTAACGCTGGATACGGCAGCGGACGGCGATCCCTGGCGGCAGCTTGACCGCTACGATCTGATGGGAATGTGGTATCGCGGGGCGGGCGATCCGGCGGCTGCTGAGGTGATCGAGTCCATGGGCATCATGACCCGGATGCTCGCGCAAAACGAGCAGAAGGCTTTTCCGGAAGTCTATCGCCAACTGATGCGCTCGTTGGGAATGGAGGCAGATTTCGATCATCTCCGGGCGGTTGACACGCCGTCCTATAATGACGCCTATAACCTCGGCCTCAAGTTCAGCACGCAACTCGACTCCATCTTCCACTTCAGCGGCAACCCGCTCGAGAATTCCTATAAATCCACCGTGCAAAGGTCGCATGACCCTGGCGGCGCCCTCAGCCAGGTCCTGAACGAATTCGAGCAACCGTTGAAGCCGAAAATCGGCGAGTTGATTGACCGGCTCATCCTCCGGCCTGGAGTAGGATTCCAGATTCCTCCTGAGCTGGTCGAGGAGGAATATCACATCCATCCTGAGATGACGCCCGAGTATCTGGGTGTTCCACCCAACTCGCAACTGGCCCGTGTCATGCTCGATAGCGACTACCTGGGCAAACAGCTTGTCAATCGCCAGGACTTGAGAGCGAAGATTCCGGGCTATCAAACCCAGGTGGAATACCAGGTCAACCATCCTGATCCTAACCGCAAGGCCAGCTCGGCGTATCGGATGTGGATCTCCATCGCGGGAATCAACGCCGCGCAGTCCAAGGACGGCCGCGTGCTTGCTGTACGCGACGCCAAGATGCGATTCAACGTGAGGCAAACCGATAATCAGGAAAACGATCTGCCCAACCAGCAGCCGGATGGATATGCCGACCTCCTGACCGGACTTTACGATCAGTTTGAACGGGAATTTGCTCCCTTGCACGAGTTGCGCGAGGTGGCGAAACTCGCCGCGGTGGCCGTGTGGATGCAGAAACAGAATGCCGCAATCCGGCTGCCGTCCAAGGGCCGGGCGGCATGGAAAGGGCCGGAGAAGGTGGATGGGCTCGTCTACATTTATCTGACCGTCAACCAGCGGCACGAGAGCAAGATCTTCAAAATGGCGGAAGGCGGTGTCGACGGCAATCCCTATCCGAATGGCAATGCCTTCTTCCCCGTGGATTCCTCTGTGGTTGATCTGCGGACGAATCCCGCGACTGCAAAGATCTTTACCCGGCCCGAATCGAGTATCAAGGTATCTGCCTCTTCCGGAAGCTCTTCTTATGTCGCTGTGTGGGTTGCCAACGGAGCGGATGGACAACAAGCCGTGGTTCTGGGCACCAGCGCATCGGAGGCTAACCTCACGGCTGGTGATCGCCGCTCCGGAGTCGTGGGAACGGAGACCGACGCCAGACGCCAGTTGAAGGCGATCCAGACGATCGACAGCAAGCTGAACCAAGCGAATGCTGACCCCGGCAGCGCACAGCTCGGCTTCGACACCGGCGCACGGGACGCGGGAGGGGTGAACACGTCGGGGATTCCCAGCCCAACCGCCGCTCCGGAGGAGCTTAAGATTCCCAAGAGCCTGCTCAACGATAAGGACGTATTAGCGCTGAAAGACTATCAACAGCAGGCCCAAAAATTGCACCAGACGGCCGACGCAGCAAAGGCGAAGTTCGAGGACGAGCAGAAAAAGAATCCCCAGTCGGATCAGTTGCCGGTGCTGCAGGTTCAAATGCGCGAGGCTCAGGACCAGGCGCACAACATGGACAACATGGTCAAGGTCAAGACTGAGGAGGTAAAGAAGAAGATCAAATACGCACCGATCGATACTGGCGACGATCCCGCCACGCCGCCGAAACCAGAAAACACTACTCAGCCGCCTGCACCTCCCAAGACCGGGGACAACAGCGCGCCGCCCCAATATTGAGGATCTATGAAACCAGGATCTGTAAAACTACGCTCGCCGTATTTGCGCATCTTTCTTTGCGCAGCGCTACTGTGCACAGCGCAACTCATAATGGCGCAAGCTCCCTCGGCCCCGGTCGAGGTGCCTTCGGGATGCGCTGTTCCATCCCGCGAAGCCGGAATGCTCTCCGAGCAGGATTTGAATCAGCGACGGTCAACGTTGATGATGCGCTATCAGCGCTGGAAAACCGCTGCTTCAGAATGGAACAAGCGATGTGCGAATCGCGATCTGGACGAGGACTCCCCGGTGGCCAAGAGCTGCGCCGCTGACCTGGCCAGCCTGACGGGGGAAGGAAGCACTTACAAAGACGAGGCGGCAGCTTTCAAAACGCTGATCGACAAGTGTTTCGAACTGGCCAAGCTCCAGAGTGAGTTTGAGTCTCTCACGCGGCAGATCGCCGTAGACCGCCAGGTGCTGCAAAATTTCGGCTTTGATAAATCCGTGGAGCAGATCGAATACTGGGGAACCCTGCAGGAGCGGCAAATCGAAGAAGCCAAGCACGAGTTCAAAGAGCTCCTGCTGGATGCAACGTTGGCGGCGGCGAGTGATGGCGCGGCAGCCGTGGAATCATTGACGCCCGAACAGGTCGAAGCTTTGAACCGGCTAGCGGATGCCGAAGGAGCGCCCCCGTTGGGAATTGTGGCTGGGGCCCGGGACCTTCACAGGGCGCTTGAGTTCCTGCACCGCAGCAAGACAGTGTACGACGGAGTCGATGAGGCAAGAAAAGGACGGATCTTCCTCGCGGCCATTCAATTCGGAGGATTGGTTTCTCATAATCCGGCGTTTGGCCTGCTGTTGAACGCCGATGGATGGGCTGCATATCAAGTCTATCAGGCGGCCAATGCCGTCAAGATGGTCCATGATCTCACCAACGCGAACGAGGGCGACTTAGTTCTTCTGAAAACCCGCTCAGAAAAACTCAAAGACGAAGTGAACCGTCTCACAGCCGTAAAAAAGAAGCTCGCTGAATGGGGAGCCGGTGGCGACAGCACCAGGCTGGTTAAGAAGAGCGAGTAACCGTGTTTCAAAGATACGGTGCGGGGAGCAGCAATTTGTTCGTGCTCGGTACACACAACTGTCAGCAATTCTCTGCACAATCGGACAAATGACCTAAGCAAACCTCGAAGGCGTGGCATGAAAGTCAACGGCACGCAGGGTGTTAGCCAATCACGTCCAAAAGTTGGTACTCACGACCGTTGCTTTCAAGTAGTCTCAACCACTTACAAGGTACAAAGGAGCTGCCCAACTACTTGAAAAGGACGTGGAAAACGGGTCCACCCTGGGGTGGAGGCCTTGGGTGATCGGAACCTTTCGGTTAACAGCCGGAGGATAGAGAGGGGCGTAGTTGTACATTCAATGACTTAGCAGGCGCGGGGCGTCGATTTTGGAGGACGTGCGGCGCACAACGCAACCCAGTTCTGCTGCAAACCCACAATTTCAAGAACGGCTCCACGTTGGTCGTAGTACACCGATTATTGGGCGCTGACAAAACATCTCAGCTCTCCTTTCTGAGGATCCGATACCTTAGGATGATTTCGACCTGGCCCGTACCTTAGACCAGTCCTCTACACATCCGGAATCGGCCACGGTCAAGCGGACACCGCCGCGTCCGGTATTCGCCCAATCAGGGGGGAGGGCGGCCAACATGCCACCCTTCTCCTTGATTTGTGCTTGGCATCTATTACATCGTTTTTATAGATACTCGGTCGCTTCTTCAGATAGCCCGATGCACCAACGATCCGATATCCGGGGCTCCCGGCCGCACCGATTTTTGCACGCGATGGGGTGTGGGTGAACCAATTGCTACCTATTACCACCTCCAGGAATCGACCTGTTACCACCCCCAGAAGCTGACTTGTTAGTAGCTTCGGGAGTCGGTCTGGCGCCTTTTCCAGATGCAACTGTTGGCGAGGATTGTGGCTGCACAGCTGCTGCGCCTGAAGGCGGGGGTGGACCAATCGGGCA
>Ga0210400_10002785_pt1 | contig 15826 bp, 11 predicted proteins | sample IncBWH26MmetaG_FD_155456 | JGI IMG/M metagenome (GOLD analysis project Ga0210400, IMG submission 155456) | Forest soil microbial communities from Barre Woods Harvard Forest LTER site, Petersham, Massachusetts, United States - Inc-BW-H-26-M | ecosystem: Environmental > Terrestrial > Soil >... | reverse complement strand
AAGTCAAGTTTGAGAAGAACGAGTCAGTACGCATCACCGAGGGACCATTCGCCAGCTTCACGGGCATTGTGGACGAGGTCAACGAAGACCGCGAGACGCTGAAAGTTATGGTCACGATCTTCGGACGGTCCACGCCGGTTGAGTTGGAATTCAATCAGGTGGAGAAGGTGGCGTAAGGGTGAGCACGTTCACGACCAAATTGCGCGTCTGGAATCCCGTAACTCCCTCGCGTGTTGAGGAGCTTGATGTAATCGTCGACACGGGAGCAGCGTACAGCTGGGTGTTGCGGGAGCGGCTTGAGGGTTTGGGAGTGCATCCGGTTCGGCGTATGCAGTTCCGCACGATTGAAGGTCACACGATCGAACGCGATTTAGCTCCGGTGTTCGTAGCCACCGATGGCTTCACCGGCGGAGACAATGTAGTAGTGGCGGAACCCGGCGACATGGAAGTGCTTGGCTCGCACACCTTGGAGAGTCTCGGCGTTACGGTCGATCCCGTCAGCAAGAAGCTGATCCCGACGGTCGGATTGGCGCTGACTGCAGTGAGCTTGGCTCGCTGGAAACGGTAAATACGCGCGGGCGCTGACGCTCGCTTGAAGAGAGATTATGGCGAAGAAAGCAACAGGTTCGGTAAAGCTTCAGATTGCGGCGGGCAAGGCTACGCCGGCGCCCCCGGTCGGTCCGGCTCTGGGCCAGGCGCAGATCAACATCATGGAATTCTGCAAACAGTTCAACGCGCGCACCAGCGCCAAGGAACTAGAGGGCCTCATCATTCCGGTCGTGGTGACGGTCTATAGTGATCGCACTTTCACCTTCATTACTAAGACGCCGCCGGCTTCGATTCTGCTCAAACGGGCTGCCGGGATTGCGAAGGGGTCGGGGACCCCGAATAAGGACAAAGTGGGCAAGGTCACGATCCGGCAAGTGGAAGACATCGCGAAACAGAAGATGCCGGACTTGAACGCCGCGTCGGTTGAAACCGCGATTAAAAGCATCCGCGGGACGGCTCGGTCGATGGGAATTGAAGTAGTCGGGTAGTCTTGCACGTGTAGGGATGATTTTGCTCGTGTAGGGACGGGCTCCGTCCAGGCGGAGCAAAGCTCCGCAGCCTCTTTACAGGTTATGTCAAAAATACTACGGCTCGCCGGAACAACGACGAGCGGTGGAAGACAAGGAAATCATAATGAAGAAGTCGGGAAAAAATATTACCAAAGCGCGGCAGGCAGTGGAGAAACGTCCCTACCTGATGAAAGACGCGGTCACGCTCCTGCAAAAAGTGAAATACGCGAAGTTTGACGAGACGGTAGAGATCACCATGCGTCTCGGAGTCGATCCCAAGCACGCAGATCAAATGGTACGAGGCACAGTCGTGCTGCCCCACGGTCTGGGAAAATCCAAGCGGGTTTTGGTCATCGCCAGCGGCGACAAAATAAAGGAAGCCGAAGCGGCGGGCGCCGATTTCGTCGGCGGCGAAGAAATGGTCGAAAAGATCAACAAAGAGAATTGGACCGACTTTGACGCGCTAATCGCTACGCCCGACGTCATGAAATCCGTTGGCCGTTTGGGAAAAGTTCTTGGACCCAAGGGTCTGATGCCGAATCCAAAAACTGGCACCGTCACTTTCGATGTCGGCAAGGCAGTCCAGGAAGTCAAAGCGGGCAAAGTCGAATTCCGCACCGACAAGACGGCCCTGGTCCACGTTCCAGTGGGCAAGATTTCATTCACTCCGGAGAAACTGGTTGACAATGCCACGACTGTCATTACTAGCGTGGTGAAGGCCAAGCCGACGGTGGCCAAGGGAAAATACGTGAAGGGCTGCTATCTCAGCTCCAGCATGGGCCCGGGAATTTCAATTGATACGAGCGCGGTGGAAGCCGCGGCGAAAGCTTAACTGCCGACCTCCGGATAGCCGAGGGCGGCTGTCCCCACGTCATTGAAAAGGGATTAACAACATGGCTGTTACCAGAGCAAGAAAAACCGAACAGGTTGAGAAGCTGGGCAAGGAGCTGCAGAACGTCTCCAGCTTGATCGTGACCACGTACAGCAAGCTTACCGTGGCCCAGGACTATGAGCTGCGCAAGACTCTGCGAGGCTCCGGCGCGAAGTACCTGGTGGTCAAGAATACCTTGGCGGAACGCGCGGCCAAGGGCACCAAGGTCGAAGAGGCGTTGAAGAACCTGTCGGGCGTGACCTCGATTGCTTACACGCATGGCGACCCAGTAGCCCTGGCGAAGGCTCTGTCTAAGTATGCAAAGGACAATCCGGAATTCACTTTCAAGTCCGGAATCGTCGAAGGGCGCGTGATCTCGATCAATCAGATCCAGGCGTTGGCGACAATGCCGTCGAAGGAAGAGATTTATTCCAAGCTCCTGTTCCTGATGAACGCGCCGGCGCAACGGTTGGTGACGGTGATGAATGCCGTGGGACGCGACATTGCGGTTGTGATCAACCAGGGCGTGGAGAAGGGCAAGTTCAAGGAAGCTTCGGCTTCTTGAGTTTGGTAATCGGGCAATTGAGCAATTTTGGAATTGGAAACTCAGGTTTTAAGATTACCCAATTACTGAATTGGTACAAGTTTCGGGGCGGCGAAGGCCGTCCGAAAGGGTTTAGTTATCTGGAGTCGAGGGTTGCGCGGTTCCTGTTCCGCTGCGTTGTCTGGCGCGGTTGTTCAGAAGCCTGGTCGCACTGGAAACTTTGACTGCAGGTAGCGAAATCAGCAGTTGATACTGTAGAGGCATAGCTTGCTATGTCTCACCATAAAATTGGAGAAATGACATGGCGGATCTGCAGCAGTTAGAAGAACAAATCGTTGGACTGTCGTTGCTTGACGCGGCGGCTCTGGTGAAGCGGCTCGAAGAGAAGCTAGGCGTCTCGGCGGCGGCCGCAGCTCCTGTGATGATGGCCGGTGGCGGCGGAGCGGCAGCAGGCGCGGCTCCGGCAGAGGAGAAGACCGAGTTTAGCGTCGTCCTCAAGGAAGTGGGCGCCAACAAGATCAATGTAATCAAGGCCGTCCGCGAAGTCACCAGCCTGGGCTTGAAGGAAGCCAAGGACCTGGTCGACGGCGCCCCGAAAGAGATTAAAGGGGGCGTGACCAAGGAAGAGGCAGAAACAATCAAAAAGAAGTTCACCGACGCAGGAGCCACAGTCGAGGTGAAGTAAGGTTTGAACAATGGAGGACGGGCGTCTCGCCCGTCCAACCGGGCGCGGAGACCGGCATCCATTGTTGTCTCTGGTGAAGCTTTTGGAACGGTGGTATCATCTATATTAATAACACCGCTTCCTGCTTCATAGAGTGACGGCGACCATCCGTTGTTACGAGTCCAGGAAGCGGGGGCGTGGTCGCTGACACGAGTTGGCAGACTGTTTTGCGGGCAGGGCGAAACAGGAACAGGCCTTTAGATACTGGCGCGGAAACGACACATTTCAACAGAGGCCAAGCGCTGCAATCGGCGCCTGCGGGGAGTCATGTCCCCGAGGGCGCATACCTGTCTTTGCTATTTTACCGGTTTTTAAAAGTATCTCGGCGCGGCTGACGCGCCCTCACATCCGCGGTTTTGTCGCAGCCCAATTTGCTGCGCATGAAAGTTTGGGAGTATCCGAATGTCAAAGAGCAATGGATTCCGCACACGATTCGATTTTTCCAAGATTCCAGCAACCATCCAGATTCCGAATCTGATCGAAGTGCAGAAGCGTTCCTACGATCGCTTCCTGCAAATGGATCGTTTGCCCAGCGAGCGCGACGACGGCGGCTTGCAGGCAGTTTTTCAGTCAGTATTTCCGATTACGGATTTCCGCAACGTCTCGCAACTCGAGTTTGTCGACTACGCCATCGGCAACTGGGAGTGCAAGTGCGGCCACTTGAAGGGCCTGCATCACCTGCGCTCGACTTGCAAGAACTGCGGCAACACCATCGTTACCGATCCGTTCCACCCCGGCGACGTGCTCTGCAGCAAGTGCGGCACCTACAACGCCAACACGCCCGACTTCTGCAACAAGTGCGGTGACCCGGTTGGACTGCAACTGAAATACGACGTGAGCGAGTGTGAAGAGCGCGGCATGACTTACTCTGCCCCGCTCAAGGTCACCATGCGTCTCACGATTTTCGACAAGGATGCGGAGACCGGCAACCGCTCCATTCGAGATATCAAAGAGCAAGAGGTTTTCTTCGGCGACGTTCCGCTGATGACGCAGAACGGGACTTTCATCATCAATGGCACCGAACGTGTCATCGTCAGCCAGTTGCACCGTTCGCCCGGCGTCTTCTTCGAGACGGCGAACAATCGTACTTACTTCCTCGGCAAGATCATTCCCTACCGCGGTTCGTGGGTCGAGTTCGAATACGACCAGAAGAACGTGCTCTACGTGCGCATCGACCGCAAACGCAAGTTCCTGGGAACGATTTTCCTGCGCGCCCTCGGCCTGCGTTCCAGCGAAGACATTCTGCGGACCTTCTATACCGTGGATCGCCTTGTCATTCGCGACAAGAAGCTGTTCTGGACGCTCGATCCCAACAGCGAAAAAGCTACCAACCTGTTGGGCATGAAGCTGGCGCACAGCATCAAGAACAAATCTGGCGAAGAGATCGCGCACTCGGGACGCAAACTGAATGCCGCAACCCTAAAGGAAATCCAAAAGGCAAAGATCAGCGAAATTGAAGTCGACATCTCCGACCTCGAAGGCGCATGGGTCGCCGCCGACGTAGTAGATACGACAACGGGCGAAGTCCTGCTCGAAGCCAATTCCGAACTGACCGCTGACAAGCTCTCAAAGATCTTCGATTCCGGCGTAGTCGAGCTCAGCATATTCTTCCCTGAGCGCGACGATGTTGGCACGGTGATCAGCCAGACCTTGAAGCGCGATTCGGTCAAGACGCCGCAGGAAGCGCTGATCGAAATCTACCGCAAGCTGCGTCCTGGCGATCCGCCGACGCTCGACACGGCGACGGCTTTGTTCCACGGGATGTTCTTCGACCCGCGCAAATATGATTTCTCGCGCGTAGGCCGTCTGAAATTCAACATCAAACTGTTCGAAAACCAGGATGCCACGAAGCTGGAGAACCGCACGCTCGAGCCGCAAGATTTCTACGGCACGATCGCGTATCTGCTGAAGCTGCGTAAGAACATTGGCTCGGTCGATGACATCGATCACCTCGGCAACCGCCGCGTCCGCGCGGTCGGCGAGTTGATGGAGAACCAGTTCCGCATCGGCCTGGTCCGCATGGAACGCGCCATTAAAGAAAAGATGAGCGTGTACCAGGAAATGTCGACCGCCATGCCGCACGACTTGGTGAACGCCAAGCCCGTCATGGCCGCCATCCGCGAATTCTTCGGGTCATCGCAGCTCTCGCAGTTCATGGACCAGACCAACCCGCTTTCGGAAATCACTCACAAGCGCCGTCTCTCGGCTCTTGGGCCGGGCGGCCTGTCGCGCGAACGCGCGGGATTCGAAGTCCGCGACGTGCACCCCACGCACTACGGACGCATCTGCCCGATCGAGACCCCGGAAGGTCCGAACATCGGACTGATTTCGTCCTTGAGCTGCTATGCCCGAATCAACGACTACGGCTTCATCGAGTCGCCTTACCGCCGCGTCAAGAACGGCCGCGTTGTCGACTACGTCAGCGTGGTCAACGCTGGCGACAGCGACCACAAAGTCGGCGATCACATCGAGAAGCACGAAATCGAGAAAATCAACGGCGAAATTAAAGAGCGCCGCAAGAAGCCGGCCGAGGTCGAGCCATTCTCCTTCTATCTTTCCGCTTGGGAAGAAGATCGCCATGTGATCGCCCAGGCTAACGTTGAACTGGACGACAAAGGTCGCATCGTCGGCGATCTGGTCAACGCCCGCAAGGCCGGCAACTTCGTGCTGGTCAGCCGCGACGACGTTGACTACATCGACGTCAGCCCCAAGCAGTTGGTCTCGGTAGCCGCATCGCTCGTGCCCTTCCTCGAACACGACGACGCCAACCGCGCCCTGATGGGCGCGAACATGCAACGTCAGTCTGTTCCTCTGCTCCGCGCCGAAGCTCCCATCGTCGGCACCGGGATGGAAGGAGTCACGGCGCGCGATTCTGGCGCGGTCATCCTGGCAAAACGCAACGGCATCATCGACTCAGTGGACTCGGAGCGCATCATCGTGCGCGTCGAGGGCGAGCACCATCCCGGACAGCTCTCCCGCGAAGTTGGTAGCGACATTTACCAGCTCATGAAGTTCAAGCGCTCCAACCAGAACACTTGTATCAACCAGAAACCGATCGTGATCAAAGGCCAGCGAGTAGCCAAGGGCCAGGTAATCGCCGACGGCCCCTGCACCGATCACGGTGAGTTGGCGTTAGGCCGAAACGTGCTGGTCGCCTTCATGGCGTGGCGCGGATACAACTTCGAAGACGCAATCCTGGTCTCCGAAAAACTGGTCAAAGACGATTACTACACCTCGGTTCACATCGAGGAGTACGAACTCGAGTCGCGCGACACCAAGCTGGGACCGGAAGAAGTCACGCGTGACATTCCGAATGTCAGCGAATCCATGCTGCGCAATCTGGACGAGGCCGGCGTGATCCGCATCGGCGCCAGCATCAAACAGGGCGACATCCTCGTCGGCAAGGTAACGCCTAAAGGCGAAACCCAGCTCACGCCGGAAGAGAAGCTGCTGCGCGCCATCTTCGGTGAAAAAGCCGGTGACGTGCGTGACGCTTCACTCTACTGCCCGCCCGGCATCGAAGGCGTAATTGTCGATGTCAAGATCTTCTCCCGCAAGGGTCAGGAAAAAGACGAACGCGCCAAAGCTATCGAGGCTGCGCAGATTGGCAAACTCGAACGCAACCTTTCTGACGAAATCCGAATTCTGACCGACGAGCGCCTCAAGCGCTTGGACAACATCCTCGGCGGCAAAGTGGTGCAGGCCGACCTGCACGACGAACGCACCAACAAGCGTCTGCTGACCAAGGACGCGGTTCTCGATCGTGACACCATCGAGCGCATTTCCACCCGCAACTTGAAGCGTATTAAGTACGCAGACAAAGACCCGCGGGTCAACGAGCAGATCGATGAGATCGAAGAGATGACCTCACGTCAGATCGACGTGCTCAAGAAAATCGTCAACGAAAGAAAAGACAAGCTCACCAAGGGCGACGAACTGCCGCCGGGCGTGATCAAGCTGGTCAAAGTCTATATCGCGATGAAACGCAAGCTGAGCGTCGGCGACAAAATGGCCGGCCGTCACGGAAATAAAGGCGTGATTGCCCGCATCTTACCTGAAGAAGACATGCCTTATCTCGATAACGGCACGCCGGTGGAGATCGTACTCAACCCGCTCGGCGTTCCTTCCCGTATGAACGTGGGACAGATTCTTGAAACCCACCTCGGATGGGCGGGACATGAATTGGGCAAGAAGATCAGTCAGATGCTGGCCGAGAATACTCGCGAAGATGCAATTCGGCGCGAGCTCAAAGCCCTTTTCAGGGACACGGTTCTGGCCGACACCATCAGCGACCTCAGCGATGACGAACTGATGGCAATCGCGCCCACTCTGACCCGCGGCGTCTTCACTGGTTCGCCAGTGTTTGACGGCTCGAAAGAAAGCGAGATCAAGGCGCTGCTCAAGCAGTCAGGCTTGCCGGAGTCGGGCAAAACCTATTTATACGACGGCATGACCGGAAACAAGTTCGAGCAGCCAATCACGGTTGGATACATTTACATGCTCAAACTCTCGCACTTGGTCGACGACAAGATCCACGCGCGTTCGATCGGTCCGTACTCGCTGATTACGCAACAGCCGTTGGGTGGCAAAGCCCAGTTCGGCGGCCAGCGCTTCGGAGAAATGGAAGTTTGGGCGCTGGAAGCGTACGGAGCGGCGTTCATCTTACAGGAACTGTTGACGGCGAAATCCGACGATGTTTATGGCCGCACCAAGATTTACGAGGCCATCGTCAAAGGTGAAGCCGCCATGGAGCCGGGTGTACCCGAGTCGTTCAACGTGCTGATTCGCGAATTGCAATCGCTGTGCCTCGATGTGGAATTGATCAAGGCCACAGAAAAGAAACCGGCATTAGCCGCAGCCGATTAAGCCGCTGTGTAGAAACGTAGCTTGCTACGTTTCTGCCGGCGAAGCTGGGATTTCGTAGGGAACCGAGACCCGTTGTTAAGCTCTCGAGCAACCGGGTACAAAAAGTTGTTTTCGAGAGCCGCCCGCGGGGGGCGTACTTCCGCAGGAAGCCGAGGATTACCTTGTTTCGTTCGAGCCCCTTTGACCTGGCAAACCCTATCGCCGATTTCGATGCTATCCGCATCAGCCTCGCTTCTCCGGAAAAGATCCGGAGCTGGTCGCACGGCGAAGTCACTAAACCGGAGACCATTAACTATCGCACCTTCAAGCCGGAGCGCGACGGCCTGTTCTGCGCCCGCATCTTCGGTCCCGTAACCGATTGGGAGTGTCTCTGCGGCAAGTACAAGCGCATGAAACACCGCGGCGTCATTTGCGACAAGTGCGGAGTCGAAGTCACACTGTCCAAAGTGCGGCGCGAGCGCCTGGGGCATATCGAGCTGGCCTCGCCCTGCTCGCACGTCTGGTTCTTCAAAGGACTGCCCAGCCGTATCGGACACCTCCTGGACATCTCTTTGCGCGATCTCGAGTCAGTACTTTATTTCGAAGCCTACGTAGTCGTCGAGGCGGGCGAAGCTCCGGTAAAAGATCACGAAGTCATCAAGGACGAAACCAAGTACCGCGAACTCGACCAGCAGTTCCGGCCCACCGGCTTCAAAGCGATGATGGGCGCCGAGGCAATCAAAGAACTTCTCAAGCGCGTGGACATCGAAGGACTGTCCACCGAACTGCGCGAGAAGATGAAGCACGAGAACTCGCTGCAGAAGCGCCTCAAGTATGCCAAGCGCTTGAAAGTTGTTGAGGCCTTCCGCAAGAGCGGTAACAAACCGAACTGGATGATCCTGGATGTAATCCCGGTCATTCCGCCCGAGCTTCGCCCACTTGTTCCTCTGGACGGCGGCCGCTTTGCCACCTCCGATCTCAATGATTTGTATCGCCGCGTGATCAACCGCAACAACCGGTTGAAGAAGCTGATGGACCTGCACGCTCCGGAAGTCATCGTGCGCAACGAGAAGCGCATGCTGCAGGAAGCCGTCGACGCCCTGTTCGATAACGGACGCCGCGGACGCGTTCTGCGTGGCGCCAACAACCGGCCGCTGAAGTCGCTCTCCGACACGCTGAAGGGCAAGCAAGGCCGCTTCCGCCAGAACTTGCTGGGCAAGCGCGTCGACTACTCAGGCCGATCCGTTATCGTGGTTGGGCCAGAGCTCAAACTCCACCAGTGCGGTCTGCCCAAGAAGATGGCGCTCGAACTTTTCAAGCCATTCATCTACCATCGCCTCGAACAGACCGGACACTGCACCACCATCAAGCAAGCCAAGGAAATGGTGGAGCAGCAGGAACCGATTGTCTGGGACATTCTCGAAGAAGTCATTAAAGACCACCCGGTGCTCTTGAACCGCGCCCCAACCCTTCACCGCCTCGGCATTCAGGCGTTCGAGCCGGTGCTGGTTGAAGGCAAGGCCATCAAGATTCACCCGCTGGTCTGCACCGCGTTCAACGCCGACTTCGACGGTGACCAGATGGCGGTACACATTCCGCTGTCTCCGGAAGCGCAGGTCGAAGCCAGCGTGCTGATGTTGTCTTCGCACAACATTCTGTCACCCGCGTCTGGTCATCCGATCACCGTCCCCACGCAGGATATGGTTCTGGGTCTTTATTACCTGACCAAAGCCAAGCCCGGCGCCAAGGGTGAAGGCCGTTCGTTCGCCAACATCGAGGAAGTATTGATGGCGCTCGAATCCGGCGAAGTCGAGACCCGGACGCCGAGCCGTCTGCGCTACACCGGCGAAGTGATCGACCTGACCGCCACTTACGACGATCAGGACATCACTCACACCGAACCCGTGCAGTACGAGCGCAGCTTCCTGAACACCACCGTGGGACGCGCCATTCTGAACGATCACCTTCCTGCCGGCATGCCGTTCATCAACGGCTTGCTCAAAAAGAAGGGCATCGGTCAGTTGGTCAGCTATGGCTATCTCAGGTTCGGCCTCGAAGTCACGGTTAAGATGCTCGACGAGGTCAAAGACCTGGGCTTCCGCTTCGCCACCCGCGCTGGCCTGTCGATCGGCATCGACGACATGGTCATCCCGGACAACAAAAAGAGCCTGGTGAAAGACGGCGAGAAGCAGGCCGTGCAAGTGCAACAGCAATACCTCGACGGCGCCATCACCAACGGCGAACGCTACAACAAGGTCATTGAAATCTGGTCCGGCATCACCGAAAAAGTTGCGGACGAAATGTTCGGCCAGATGCAGCAGCGCGACAAAGAAGGCTTCATCAATCCGATTTACGTCATGGCCGACTCCGGCGCCCGCGGATCGAAACAGCAGATCCGCCAGCTCTCCGGCATGCGTGGATTGATGGCAAAACCATCAGGCGAAATTATTGAGTCTCCAATCACGGCCAACTTCCGCGAAGGTTTGACCGTGCTGGAGTACTTCATTTCGACACACGGAGCGCGTAAGGGTCTGGCTGACACGGCGCTCAAGACCGCCGATTCAGGCTACCTGACTCGTCGTCTCGTCGACGTGGCGCAGGACGTAATCATCAGCGAATACGACTGCGGCACGGTTGATGGCATCTACGTCGCGGGTATCGTCGAAGCCGGCGAAGTCATTGAGCCATTGCGCGACCGCATTGTAGGCCGCGTGTCGCTCGAAAAACTGAAAGACTACGACGGCAACGTGGTCGTCGACATCAACCAGGAAATCACCGAAGAGCTCGCGGGCACGGTTCAAGCTGCCGGCATCGAACGGGTAAAAATCCGTTCCGTGCTCACCTGCGAATCCAAGCGCGGCGTCTGCGTCATGTGCTACGGCCGCAACTTGGCTTCGGGTCGCCTCGTCGAACTCGGCGAAGCCACCGGAGTCATCGCTGCCCAGTCCATCGGCGAACCTGGAACTCAGCTCACGATGCGTACCTTCCACATCGGCGGTACGGCGTCGCGAGTTTCCGAGCAATCGCGTTTGGAAGCCAAGACCACGGGGTCCGTACGTTTCGTCGGACTCCAAACTGTGAAAGCAAAGTCCGGCGATCTGGTAGTCATGAATCGCCAGGGCTCGATCGCGGTAGTCGACGAAAAGGGCCGCGAACGCGAGCGCTACGCGGTCGTCTACGGCGCCAAGGTCAAGGTCAACGAAGGCGATCAGGTTCAACTCGGCAAAGTCATGGTCGAGTGGGATCCGTACACCTTCTCTGTCCTGACCGAAATCGGTGGAACGATCCAGTTCAAAGACCTTCAGGAAGGTGTCACGCTCCACGAAGAAGTGGACGAGGTCACCGGACTGTCGCGTCACGTCGTAGCCGATTCGCCCGACGAGAAGCGCCAGCCCGCGATCGTGATCAAGGGCAAAACCAGCAAGCGTTACCTCATGCCCTCACGCGCTCACTTGATGGTTCAGGACGGCGACACCGCTCACCCCGGCGACGTGCTGGCTAAGATCCCGCGCGAGACTACCAAAACCAAAGACATCACCGGAGGTCTGCCACGCGTGGTCGAATTGTTCGAAGCCCGCAAGCCGCATGAGACTGCGGTCATCAGCGAAATCGATGGCACGGTCAAGTTCGGTGAAGTCTCCAAGGGCCAGCGCAAGATGTACGTCATCGCCGACAACGGCACCGAAAAGGAATACTCGGTTCCGCGCGGCGTCCACATCAACGTGCAGGAAGGCGAGCGCGTCAAGGCGGGCGAACCGCTCATGGACGGCCCGCTCAACCCGCACGACATCCTGGCCGTGCTCGGCGAAAAGGAACTGCAGTCTTACCTGGTAAACGAAATCCAGGAAGTTTACCGGCTGCAGGGCGTGAACATCAGCGACAAGCACATCGAAGTCATCGTTCGCCAGATGATGCGTTGGCGTAAAGTGGAAGACGTCGGCGACACCCAGTTCCTGCTGGAACAGCAAGTCGACAAATTCCGCTTCGCCGAAGAAAACGAGCGCGTGATTTCACAGGGCGGACGTCCAGCCACCGGCCGGCCGCTGCTCCTCGGAATCACCAAAGCCTCGCTCTCGACCGACTCGTTCATATCCGCCGCCTCCTTCCAGGAGACAACCCGCGTGCTGACCGAAGCATCGATTCAAGGTGCCGTCGATCACTTGCGCGGCCTGAAAGAAAACGTCATCGTCGGACGCCTCATTCCTGCAGGCACCGGCATGGAGTACTACCGCAACGTTCGCCTCTCGCCAGAAATGGAAGAAGCGGCCGCCAAGGTGCAGGAGGAAGTTTCGCAAGCGTACGAGGAAGCCGAGCGAGCGCTCGAGCTGATGCGCCACGAAGGCGAAACCGAGGAACTGACGGCAGAGTAACGGCAGGAAATAGCAGAGAGGGCGGTATTTACTCGACCGCCCTCTCTTCCCTGCCTTTCAACCTCCATGGCCGCCAATCCACAACTATTGCCGGACAAACAAGGGAATCTCACTTCCCAGTTGCACACCATGCCCCGGCACAATACTCTGGGACGGGTGATTCTCCGCTTTTTCAACCTGTTGCGGCTGGCATTCTGGCGCGCGTTTCAGCACGACGTCTTCGCCATCGCGAAAGCGTCTGCCTACTCTTCGATCATCACTTTTTTTCCTTTGCTCCTGGTAGTTGGATCGGTCCTGGCCAACCACCGCAAGACCGCCTCCTATCTGCGTGAAATTACCTACGCCTTGGATAGAATCCTCCCCGCCGGAAGCCCCACCGCCGTCTCCTACCTGCAAGGAAATTCCCCGCGCTCGGTCGGCCTGCTGATCAGCGCATCGCTAATCACTTTGTGGACCGCCTCAGGGGTCATGATTTCATGGATGGAAGGCTTCCGCCGCTCCTACGAGCTCCCTAAAATCTGGGGCCTGGTGAAAGAGCGAATGATCGCCTTCTCTCTGGTCCTGCTCGCCGGAACCCCGCTGACCTTCGCCACCATCCTGGTCGCTTCCGGAAGCCGCATCGAGCGCAACGTCCTGTTTCACCTGAACCAGGAGTTCGGCCTGTACGTCCTGCTGATGTGGACCGCCATCCGCTGGCTCATTGCCACGCTCACCAGCATCGCCGTAATCGCGGTCATCTACCACAACGCCGTCCCCCGCACTCAGCCCTGGCACAGCGTTTTGCCGGGCGCCACGCTGGCCACGGTCTTGTGGTTCCTCTCGACTGCACTGTTTGGCTGGTATTTGCAGAACTACGCGGATTACAGCATCATCTACGGTTCGCTCGGCGCCGCCATCGCCCTGCTGGTGTGGATGTACCTGATCTCGCTCGTCATATTGGTCGGAGCCGAGTTCAACGCCATGCTCTTCCCCCGCGCCTTCCTCGGCAAAGAGTTGAAACAAATGCCGGCCCCGCAACCCGCCACCAACTGACCAGCGGCGCGAAAAACCAGTTGCGACCCGCCTTCTTCAGGACATTCAAATTACGTGCTCAACCCTCATCGCGCTTTAAGAAACTCAATGTAGAACAAGGCATACACGATCCACGCCACTCCGATCACCACCAACTTCTTCCACATTGGCATAACCGAATTTTACCCGCCGGGCCTTACAGGAGGAGGTCACGCGTTGGTGTGTTCCACTTTCCAAACAAGCCCTGCGCATCCCGAGGATGTCGCTCAGAGCCAATAATCATGCGGGATTTTGCGACTGTTCTACAGTAGCCCCATCACGAATTGCCATCAGCCCCGTTACCAACTGTCATCCTCCCCGCCACGCATTGTCATCAGCTCCGTTACAAACTGTCATCCCGACCGGAGCTTCCCTTTCCTGCAGGGGATGCGAAGCGGGGTGGAGGGACCTGCTGTCTCGCCGGTTCCCCAAGGTTTCGCGTCCCGCTCTGTGGACACTAACTCGGGATATCGCGGTACCCTGAAGCGCCGCACCGCGAAGAATGCAGACAATTTGGGAAGGGCACGGCTTCAGCCGTGCCGCAAGTGCGCGGATTCGTTTCACGCCCCGCAGGGGAACCTATGCCTGCGTAGCTCCGTTCGTTCGAAGCAACCCGGAACACGAGGCGAGATAAGCGCGCGAGAAATCGAATTGCAACGGACAGCGCGTCGCCGGGAGCTGTTTGGCATCTTGCCCGCCGTGCAAGTGCGTTCAGTCTGATGATCAAGAGTGAATTGAAAACTGTCGCCTGGGCCACCCGCCAACGGCCAGTCAACGATTGTAAACAGGAGCAGCCGTTGCTACCTGCACTGTGGCTTCACGGTAGCCCAGTGAACGCCAGTTGCCGTGAGCTTTACGGTATCAATCGGACCTCCGACTTCTTTGGATGTGTCAAAGTCCCTAGTCAACTCCGCCAAGGCGGTCACTTTCTTGTCGAGGCTAAGTTTGTCGAGTTGGGTATGCCATTGTCTTGCGCGATTGCTGTGGCTCGCTGTGAACTCCTCGTAAACCGTGGGCTGCCCGAATACGACGATGTTGCCAGAGCGGTCCCCATACTTAAACTCAGGTTTAAGTCCTGTGCCCGTTTGCCATATCCAAACTTCGTCCTCACTCAACCGTCTGTCCTCGTTGAAACCGAGGAAGATCGCCCTCACTACAATTCCGCCATCGCCCTGCATCGGTGGAGAAATCTTGGCATCCTGCTTGAGCGTGTAGAGCATGTCATCTGTCCACGTATGGGCGAAATTTTGCAACACCCCAGCTTTAGGTGTTTTGGCCACAGCGGACATATTCCTATAGGCATTCCTGGCAATATCACGCGCATTCCACGTCGCGGCTCCTTCCGTCCCTCTGGCGGTGTATCCGGCAGCAGCGAATACTATTTGATTGTCAAACGTAAGGATTTTACAGATGTGATCATTAAGTTTGGTTGTGTCGTCGTAAAAAGTCCTGCTATCGGCTGCGACAATCGCATGGTCTGGAGTAATCCTAAACACGACAACAGTGCCGCCACCTCGCTGCGAGTGTGCAGTTTGTAAAACGGTCAGAACGACCAGGCTTAGGAACACCAAGCGGCAATATAGATTCATACGGCATGATACGATGCCGCACTCGGCGGAGAGAGGCAAATATGGGCGGGTGGCCCAGACAATCGCGCTCATTTTACCCTACAGGGTGCCCCGTCCAAGCTCCGCTTGGGCGGGGGTGTTCGTCGTCACCGACCCGTGACGAACGGAAGACCGGGTCTTCTCCCACGCCTTAGGAACTCGAGCCTTCCAACGCTCCGCCAGTTTTGATTCCCGACTTTGGCAGCTTGGCGTTTTCCCAACTGTCCGAACGCGTTCAGCCCGCGAAAATCCCAGCCCAAGCGGAGCTTGGACGGGGCACCCTCGAGAGTAAGGCGAACACGAGCTTTCGGCCTCCCGCCAAAAATCTTGTCAATAGGCACAAGTTACACGATCGGTCTTAACTCCATGCATCTAATGGGAAAATAAAGTCAGCAAACATGGCACACTTACCTATTTCAGGTTGATATAATAGAAGTAGAAGCTTTTTCATCCTTTTCGATTTTTCCCGTTTAAGCGAAGCCGGATTCCTACAGCCGCCATGGTTGGCCGGGTAGGGATTCCTCGCTTTGCTCGGAATGACAGTCGGAATTGATGTGATCACTTCCAAAATCTGAAAAGAAAGAGACGCGGCCTTCACCGGCCGCGTTTTTTATTGGGCCTCTAATCTATGAATTCCAGGAAGATGATGCGTAATGCCAAACGTCGTGGCGAATGGTCTGAGCTTCAGTTCATGGCAAAAGCGGCCAAATTTGGCCTGGCGGTTTCTAAACCCTGGGGAGACCTTTCTCGCTACGAC